>Ga0070698_100005883_pt1 | contig 13387 bp, 12 predicted proteins | sample KBSK1502metaG_FD_65477 | JGI IMG/M metagenome (GOLD analysis project Ga0070698, IMG submission 65477) | Corn, switchgrass and miscanthus rhizosphere microbial communities from Kellogg Biological Station, Michigan, USA - KBS K1-50-2 metaG | ecosystem: Host-associated > Plants > Roots >... | reverse complement strand
CCGACCTGAAGGTCGGCCCCTACGATCTTTGACCGACCTGAAGGTCGGCCCCTACGATCTTTGACCGACCTGAAGGTCGGCCCCTACGATCTTTGACCGACCTGAAGGTCGGCCCCTACGATCTTCGACGCGCTGAAGTTGGCCTGTACGCGCCCGCGGCAATTCGTCACGTTGTCACGACGTCAACTCGCGCCTCGCCTGAGGTCAGCGCCGCGAGATTCTTCCGCAGCGTCTCTCCGTCAAGCTCGTGGTCCCATCGCGCCACAACAACCGTTGCCACACCGTTGCAGAGCATGTTGGTGGTCGCGCGGCACATGCTCATGAAGCGATCGAGGCCGAGAATGAGCGCCATCCCCGCGACGGGAATCGACGGAATCACCATCAGCGTGGCGACCAGCGCGATGAACGCGGCGCCCTGGACGCCGCTGGCGCCCTTGTGCGTCAGCGACGCGACGGCAAACAGCGTGACGTAATTGCCGAGCGTCAGCGGCACATTCGTCGCCTGCGCGACGAAGACCGCGGCCAGCGTCATGTAGATGCAGCTCCCATCCGGATTGAAGATGTAGCCTGTCGGCGTCACGAGGCCCACCAGCGCGTTCGAGCATCCGAGCTTCTCCAGCTTCCGCATCAGCGACGGCAGCGCAGGGTCGGAGGAGCTGAGCGACAGCGTCAGGACGATCTCCTCACGGATGTACTTGAGGAACCTGATGATGCTGAAGCCGGCGATCGCGGCAACGGCGCCGAGAACGATGAGAACGAAGAGCGCGGATGTGATCCAGAGCGTGACGATCAGCTTCGCGAGCGGTCCGAGGGAGCCGAGCCCGAAGCGTCCGATCGTGAACGCCATCGCCCCGAACGCGCCAATCGGCGCGAGGCGCATCAGGATGTTGACCACGCCGAAGATCATCTGCGTCAGACCCTCGAGCAGATCCACGACGGGCTTGGCCTTCGAGCCCAGCGACGAGAGCGCGAAGCCGATGAGCACCGACACGAGGATGACGCTCAGGATGCTGCCGCCCGCAAACGCACCGACCACGGAGTTCGGAATGATGTTCAGGAGGAAGTCGGTGACGGTCTGCGCCTTGGCCTGACCGGCATAGCCAGCCACGGCGGTGGCATCGCCCGCCGTCGGCGTCGCATTGAACCCGGCGCCCGGCTGCGTGAGCGCGCCCACCACCAGGCCGATGATCAGCGCGATGCTGGTGAGGATTTCAAAGTAGAGGAGCGCCTTGCCGCCGACACGGCCGACCTTCTTGATACTATCCATGCCGGCAATGCCGGCCGCGACAGTACAGAAGATCACGAGCGAGATGACCATCGTGATCAGCCGGATGAAGCCATCGCCGAGCGGCCGCATCGCCTGCGCGGTGTCAGGCGACACGTACCCGAGAACAATCGCGATCGCAACACCCAGAAGCACCTGTCCCCACAGGGTCCGGTAGAACGGCTTCCGACCGACGGTAGCTGCAACCGGTGCGTCGTGTGTGATGGCTGTGGCCATGAGGTGCAGATACTACACCCGAGGCAAGGAGGATCGTTAGTCGATGGCAAACCTTGGATATATCGGCCTGGGCGCCATGGGCGGCCGCATGGCCAACCGGCTGCTCGACAAGGGGCACAACGTCACCGGGTACAACCGCACGCGCTCGAAGGCGCAGTGGCTGGTCGACCGCGGGATGAAATGGGGAGAGTCACCGAGGGCGGTCGCCGAGGCGTCGGATGTGATCTTCGTCATGGTGACCGACTCGAAGTCGCTCGAAGCGGTGTCGGGCGGCGCCGACGGGTTCCTTGCGGGCCTTCGCGAGGGCAAGGTTGTCGTCGACAGCAGCACCGTGAGCCCCGCGGTCAGCCGCGATGTGGCGGAGAAAGTCAGGGCGAAGGGCGCCGACATGGTCGACGCACCGGTGTCGGGCAGCGTGTCGACGCTCGAGGCCGGCAAGCTGAGCGTGATGGTGGGCGGCACGCGCGCGACCTTCGATCGCATCAAGCCAATCCTGGACGACATCGGCCCGAAGGTCACGCACGTCGGCGACAACGGTCTCGCGCTGTCGATGAAGATCGCGCACAACCTCAGCCTCGCCGTGCAGATGCTCGCCTTCAGCGAGGGCGTGCTGCTGGCCGAGAAGAGCGGCATCCCGCGCGCGGTCGCGGTCGATGTGCTGACGCACAGCGTCATGGCGTCGCCGATGGTGCAGTATCGCGGGCCGTTCGTGCTCGAGATGCCCGCCGAATCGTGGTTCGACGTCAACATGATGCAGAAGGATCTGCTGCTGGCGCTCGAGATGGGCCGGCGTCTCGACGTGCCGCTGCCGACGACGGCGGTGGCGAACGAATTCCTCACCGCCGCGCGCGGGATGGGCCTCGCCAGTTACGACTTCGCGATCGTCTTCAGGGTGCTGGCGCAGATGGCGGGCTTGAAGAACCCCTAGTTCTCGCGCCCGGTGAGCTTCAGGAACTTCTGGTTCTCGTGGCAGATGAACTCGATCATCTCCGAGCCGTCGGCCACGATCTCCTGCTCGACCCTGACGGTGAACGGCCGCGTGTAGGCCTTCGGATCGTCGATCGTGACGTCGATCTGCAGGTTGCCGTAGTTCACGCGCCGGAACCGCTCGGTCAGCGTCAACGCGTCGGTAAATGGATCGCCCTTCCCGTCGAGCCACCCGTCGCCCGGCATCCCGGTCTGCGCGCCGCGGAAGTTGTTCGACGTGACCACGAGCGTGTCACCATCCCATCGGCCGACCGAGTACCCGTGCCAGTACGGCTGCGGCTCGCCCTGCTTGGGAAGCGCGCGGCCGTCGGTGTAGATCGTCCGGATGCCGTAGTTCGATTCGAAGACGATCACGATCTTCTGCGGCAGCTGGATGATCTCCCGCGGCTGCGGGTCGAGGTGGTATTCGAGCGGTCCTTGCGGAAGACACAGCGCATCGGGATTGTCCAGCCCGCCCGCTCGTTTCTTGACAAGGTCCGCCGCCAGCGGCCGATAGGGCAGTCCGTCCTTGAAGCCGACCCCGATGTTGCCGAAGGTTGCCAGCGGAGGCTGTCCGGCCGGCGCGGTACCCGGCGCCTCGGTACGGTTCGTTCGCATCCAGATGCCGGAGAGGTCCGGCTTCCCGTCCGCGGTTCGCGGCGCCGGCGCCGCGAGATTCGGCTTGCCGTCGCGCCCCTTTGGAACGCCGGGGTTCGCATGCAGGGCCCACTGCGCGGAGAGCGACGCCGAGAGAGCAGCAACGATGGCTGCCGACACCACGACGGTGAATGACCGCTTCATGTCACCCTCCAACGGATCCCGGACCCCGGATCCCGGATCCCGGCCTGATGCCGTTCACTGCGGCTGAGTATTCGCGCCCGCGAACAGTTTCTTCCCGGTGCTGGCCAGGGTGACCGTCTGCGCGTTTGCGTTGTTCGTCCCGTTCTTGGCTCGCGTGCCTTCGATCGTGACGACGTCGCCGGCCTTCAGCGTCAGGCGTGTCCAGCCGGACCGCATGAGGCCGCTGGCCGCGGCCAGTTCGAACCCCCAGTTGGCGACGTTGCCCGCCTCGTCCTTCGCGTCGATATAGATCCACGCGTGTGGATTGGTCCACTCGAACTTCGTGACGGCGCCCGTCAGCTTGATCGGCTTCTCGGCGTCGAATTCCGCCGAGAATGAGTGATGAGCAGCGACCGGCCACCCCGCCAGGAGCAGTCCGATCCCTACAAGGACAACAGCGACCTTCGTTTTCATGGTCGCACCTCCGCGTGCGCGCCAATTGTGGGCGCTCCGCCCCGGCCCGTCAAGGGCATCGAGGCGCGCGCCCTTGTATTAGAGTTTGGGCGTGTCCAGGACCGTATCGGCCATTGTATTCGCCACTCTCCTCATGACGGCGCCCGCATGGGCGCAGGTCTCCACCGCTGAAATCAACGGACGGGTTTCCGATTCGAGCGGCGCCGTGCTGCCGGGCGCGACGGTCACGATGACGCAGACCGCCACGGGCCTCACGCGCAGCGTCGTCACCGATGCGTCGGGGTCCTATCTCATTTCGAACCTTCCGACGGGGCCATACCGGCTGGAAGTCTCCCTCCAGGGGTTCCGGAGCTATGTGCAGACCGGGCTCGTGCTGCAGGTCGGCGCGACGCCCACCGTCAATGCGACGCTGGCGCTCGGCTCGGTCGAGGAGTCCGTGACGGTGGAAGCCGCGGCCCCGCTCGTCGACGTCCGCAGCGCCGGAATCAGCTCGGTCGTCGAGAACGAGCGGATCGTCGAGCTGCCGCTGCAGGGACGGCAGGTGACCGACCTGCTCGTGCTCTCGGGCGCCGCGGTGCAGACCGCCGAGGCTACCAATCGCACGGCGCCCGGGGGCGTCAGAATCTCGGTGGCCGGCGGGCTGCCGACGGGCGTCGGCTACACCCTCGACGGAGCGACGCACAACAACCCGCAGGAAAACGTGAACCTGCCGCTTCCGTTCCCGGACGCGCTCCAGGAATTCCGCGTCGCGACCAGCGGCCTCACCGCGCAGAATGGCGTCCACTCGGCGGCCGCGGTCAACGCGGTGACCAAGTCGGGGACCAACAGCTTCTCGGGGAATGCATTCGAGTTCCTGCGCGACCATCGGTTCAACGCGACGAGCCCGTTTGCGGCGATTGGGCCCGATGGCAAGCGCCTCGACGATGGTCTGAAGCGCAACCAGTTCGGCGGGACCCTGGGCGGTCCGATCTTCAAGGACAGGCTGTTCTTCTTCGGTGCGTACCAGGCGACCGTGCTGCGCCAGCGCCCCGCATCGAACATCGCCTACGTGCCGACCGCGGCGATGCTGGCCGGAGACTTCACCGCGTTTACGTCTCCGCAGTGCAACGGCGGCCGCCAGGTTGCGCTGCGGGCGCCGTACGCCAGCAACCGGATCGATCCCGCGCTCTTCAGCCGGGCGGCGTTGAACCTGGTGAAGCGGCTGCCGGGTTCGACCGATCCCTGCGGCCAGATCACCTACGACATCAAGTCGGATCGCGACGAGAAGCAGACGCTGACGCGGATCGACTATCAGGCGAGCTCGAAATATTCCTTCTTCGGCAGGTACTTCCTGACCCGCTTCACGCAGCCGTCCGGCTACGCGGGCGGGTCCGACAACGTCCTGAAAACGAGCAACCAGGGCGCGAACGACTGGTCCCACTCGCTGATGTTCGGCTCGACAACGGTGATCAGCTCGTCGGTCGTCAACTCGGCGCGGTTCGCGGTGAACAAGGCCACGGTCGACAACTACCAGACGCCGTTCTTCTCGCCGAAGGACATCGGCGCCAATGTCTACAGCTACGACCCGGGATACATGGTGTTGAACGTGTCCCCCAGCTTCAGTCTGTATCCGGCCAACCAGGCGAGGGCGTCCTTCGACAACGACACGTACCAGCTGGGCGAGGATCTGACCGTTGTCCGCGGCGACCACCAGTTCGGCTTCGGGGTGAACACGCAGTTCTGGAGGGGGCACTACACGTCGACGTCACGCGCCAACGGCAGCTGGATCATCAACGGCTCCGTGACGGGGCTGGCGCTCGCCGATCTTCTCGTCGGCCGCGTGACGACGCTCGAGCACGGCGGCAAGAACCTGTTGCTGATCAACAACTGGTACCTGGGCGCATATGCACAGGACTCGTGGCGTCTCTCGAACCGCGTGACCGTCAACTACGGCATGCGGTGGGAACCCTACTTCGGCCAGAACGTCGAGAACAACGCGGTCACGATCTTCAGGATGGAGAACTTCCAGAACGGGATCAAGAGCACGGTGTTCCACAACGCGCCGGCCGGTCTCACCTATCCCGGAGATCCCGGGTTCCCCACCGGACAGACCGGGTTGAACAAGCAGTGGTGGAACCTCTCGCCGCGCGGCGGCATCGCGTGGGACGTCCGTGGCGACGGCCGCCTCGCGATCCGTTCGTCGTACTCCATGGGCTACGACTTCATGTCCGGCGAGTACCACAACATCAACGCCGGCGCCCCGCCATTTGGCAACCGCTCGATCATCCAGGATCCGACGGGCCTGCTGGACGATCCGTATAAAGGTGTCGGCGGCGACCCCCATCCCATCGTGACCGGACCGGATACGCCCTTCGTCGCGTTCGGCTCGTTTGGCACGATGGATCCGGATATCAATTCGCCGCGGGTGCAGTCGTGGAACGTCACCGTGGAGCAGCAGCTCGGTACGGAGTGGGGCGTGAGTGTCGCCTACCTCGGCAGCCACTCCGATCGGCTGTGGGCGCAGGTCGCACTGAATCCCGGGATCTTCATGGGCCTCGGCCCCTGCGTGCTCAACGGCGTCTCGATTCCAGTGTGCTCGACGCAGGCGAACCTGAACCAGCGCCGCGTGCTGTTCCAGCAGAACCCGCGCGAGGCAGCGTCCATCGGCGCCCTCGATCTCAACACGGACATCGGGTATCAGAACTATTCCGGCGTGAAGCTGGCGGTGCAGCGCCGCTCCGTGGCGGGCGTGAGCCTCAACGCCAACTACACGCTGTCGCAGTGCAAGGGCACGCCGCAGAACCCTCGCTTCAACCAGTCGAGCGGCGGCTATCTGAAGCCGGACGACCCGTCGTTCGACGCCGGCTACTGCGACCAGGACCGGAGGCATCTGGCGACGACCACGGTCGGATATGAAACGCCGGAGGCGGGCAGCAACGCAGCGGTACGGGCGTTGGCCTCGCACTGGCGCTTTTCCGGCATCCTCAACGCGCGGTCGGGGAACCGGCTGGATATCTTGAGCGGCATCGACAACGCGTTCACCGGCATTCTGAATCAGCGCCCCAACAAGGTCAGCGACGACTTCTACGCACACTCGCTGGCGAGCTACTTCAACCGTGCCGCGTTCGCCCAGCCGGCGGCGGGTGCGCTGGGTGACCTTCCGCGCAACGCGGTCGTCGGTCCGAATTATTGGAACATCGACCTCGCCGTGTCGAAGCTCGTTGCGGTGACCGGGACGCAGAGGCTGGAGCTCCGCCTGGAGTCGTTCAATCTCCTCAACCACTTCAATTGGGGCGACCCCGTGGTGAACTTCAATGCCGGCACATTCGGCCGCATAACGACCCAGGCCGGGGCACCCCGCATCATTCAGTTCGGGATCAAATATGATTTCTGAGGCGGACCTTCAGACCCGCCTGCAGAGGAGCGCGTAATGAGGGTGACAGCCGGCATCACATTCTGTCTCGTGGCACTGCTCGCGGCGTCTCCCGCGCGGGCGCATCATGCGTTCGCCGTGGAGTTCGACGCCTCCAAGTGCGCCGACCTCACAGGCGTGCTGACGAAGGTGTCGTACGAGAACCCGCACGCCTACATCTTCATGGACGGGAAGAACGCCGCCGGCGAGGTCGTGCCGATGACGTTCCAGCTGTCGTCCACGTCGAACCTGAAGCGGGGCGGCGCCACCTACGCGGCGTTGAACGCGAGCGTCAACAAGGAAGTGACGGTGCGCGGCTGCCTGTCGCGCAACGGGACGGACAACCGCTACGCGGCGTCGTTCATCAAGCTCGCCGACGGCACCATCCAGCGCGTCGGGCAGGATGTCGAAGGGATCTTCGGCACCAAGGTCTGGAGATAGACGTGAAGATGACCGTCGGCGTGATGCTCGCGGCCGTGTGCCTGCTGCAGGTTCCCGCGGCGGGACAGGAAGGCAGGAAGCCGTACGTCGAGGCACGAGGCAGCGTCGTGCCGGTTCCGCTGCCGCCGGGAGGACCGCCGCCGAAGATGTCCGACGGTCACGTCGACCTGTCGGGCGTCTGGTTCCCGGGACCGACGGGGAAGGCGAACGCCTGGAGCGTCCTTCCGGAACAGCGGCCGAAGGAAGACCCGATCCCGTTCCAGCCGTGGGCCGAGGCGAAGTACAAGAGCTTCACCAGGGTGGACCTCGAGCTGGGGAGCGCGAACGTCAACTGCACGCCGGTCGGCACCCCCGGCATGTTCACCGACAACGCGTACGTCCATCAGATCGACGCCAAGCCCGGGCAGTTCATCCACCTGATCGAGAACAACAACCGGTGGCGGGTCGTGCACACCGATGGGCGGCCGCACAAGAAGCCGGAGGACCTCGAGCCGCTCTTCAACGGCGACGAGACCGCTCGCTGGGAAGGCGATACGCTGGTCATCGATTCGATCTCCATCGACGAGCGCACGTGGATTCGTGATGGCTGGTTCCACAGCGACCAGCTGCACGTGATCGAGCGCCTTCGCCGGCCTTCGCTGAACTACCTCGAATACCAGTTCACGATCGAGGACCCGAAGGTGTTGACGAAGACGTGGACATCGGCCTGGTTGACGCTGTCGCTCGGCCACGAGGATCTGACCGAGAACTTCTGCACCAACAACGAGAATGTCGAGCAGCTCAAGAAGCTCCTCGATCAGCAGAAGAAGTAGGGCTACAGGATTTCCTTCAGCCGCTCGGCGGGCCGCGCGAGAATCGCGCGCGGTCCCTTCTCGACGATCGGCCTCTGAATCAGGTCTGGGTGCTCGACCATCAGGTCGATGATCTCGGCATCGCTCAGCTCCCGTTCGCCGAGCCGGAGCTTCCTGTACACATCCTCTTTCGTCCGCAGCAGCTCGCGCGCGGTCATCCCCATCTTGCGGAGCAGTTCGCGCAGCTTCGTCTTCGGAATGGGGTCGGTGTAGTAGTCGACCGCCTCGAAATCGACGCCGGCGTCGCGCAGCGCCGCATGCACCTGCCGGCACGTCGTGCACGTGGGCTTCTGATAGACCGTGATCTTCACGATCGAATCCTATCCGCTGCCGCCGCGCCCGTCGACAACCACGCCGACCTTCTCGTGGCAGGCGGTGCCAGAGGCGACCTACTACCTCCTTCGCGTGACCGATTGGACCAATACCTCGATCGATCGATGGTACACGCCGACTGACGCCGGTTGTTCGACGGGAGGCGGAACGTGCTCGGTCACGCTTCTCGTTCCACAGCCGCCTGGACCCCTGACCTGGCAAGTGCTGGCGTGGAGCCCGGCTGGATACGGACCGTGGAGCGATCCCATCACCTTCGCGATTGAAGTGGCTGACCCGCTCGCGACGGCGCCGCAGCCGATTTCCCCAAGCGGGACGCTCTCGTCGTATAGCGCGACGTACGCGTGGACGCCCGTGTCGAGTGCGGCGTTCTATCGGCTGGCGATGAGCATCAACGGCGGCCCCGAGACGGACTCGTGGTTGTCGCCGGCGTCCCTCGAATGCGTGGGCGCCGCCGCCCCGTGCGCGATCGAATTGACGACGTTGGCGAGTGGCAGCGCCGCGTGGCGCGTTCAGGCCTGGACGGTGAACGGCGCCAGCAACTGGTCGACACCGATGATGGTCTCCTTTGCCCTCTTTCCATCGCCCTCAGCTCCGCAGGCGATCAGTCCAACGGGATCTGCGACCGCATCGCCGACCTTCACATGGACTGCTCCGGACAACGTGGTCTATTACTACCTCCTCGTTGACGACGCGACGGGCAATCGGGTGGATCAGTGGCTGACGCCTGGTCAGGCAGGTTGCCTGATCGGCGGCGCGACGTGCACGTTCGCCCCTGCGGTCGTTCTCGAGCCGGGGCCGGCACGATGGCGCGTGCTTGCGTGGAACCCGAGTGGGTACAGCCCGTTTTCATCGACGTTTGCGTTTACGGTTGCGTCGGGTGGAGCGCCGTTACCCAATCAGATGCCGGGGCGAGTGACACCTATCGGCCCGCACGGATCGGTGTCCGGAACGCCGACGTTCACGTGGCGCGCGCAACCAAAGGCCACCTTTTACCTTGTCAGGCTGACCGACTGGACCGACACCTACATCGATCGATGGTTCACACCGGCGGACGCCGCATGTTCGTCCGGAAACGGCGTGTGCTCAGCGTCCTTCGTTGTGACAGTGAGACCTGGTCCTACCGCGTGGAACGTCATCGCGTGGAGTCCGGCTGGTTACAGTCCGTGGAGTGAGACGGTCGATGTGATCGTCGACAAGGTCGATCCGGCCGCGAGCGCGCCTCAACCGATTGCACCAAGCGGGTTGCTGTGGGCGCACGCTGCCGCTTTCAAATGGACGGCGGTTCCCAATGCGGCCTTGTACCGGCTGTCCATGAGCATCGACGGCGCGCCGGCGACCGACTCCTGGTACACCCCCGCCGTGCTCGGGTGCGTCAGCTCCTCGCTCTGCACCATGGAGCAAACGATCACGACGAACGAATCGGTCCGATGGAAAGTCCAGGCGTGGACCGTGACAGGCCGCGGCAATTGGTCTGCGCCAATGAGCGTCTCCGTCGGAATCTTTCCCGCACCCAGAGCTCCGGTTGCGATGAGTCCTGCCGGCGTGACAGGTGCGTCGCCCAGGTTCACATGGATGGCTTCAGAACACGTCGCGTATTACTTCGTTCGCATCGAGGACGTCAAAGGTGACCTGATCGAGAAGTGGATGACGCCGGCACAGGCGGGATGCGCGGATGGAACCGGGGCCTGCGCGTTCACCGTCACCGATGCGCTGCACCCCGGGCGGGCGAACTGGCGGGTGCTCGCATGGAATCCGAGCGGCCGCAGCGCGTGGTCGTTGACGCTGCCGTTTCAGGTGCAGGGCAGGGCTGGAAAGGAGAAGGAGAAGTAGTCCCCAGTTGATTATGATTGCCGCATGGATCGCCCGCTCGCCACGGCTCCGCCGCGCTACCGGCGCGTGCCGCCAGGCGTCCAGCCGCCCGAGGATCCGGCGTACCGCAGCACGCTCCTGCGCCATCCGCTGAAGCCGCTGGTCGAGATCCCGCAGACGCTCTCGGAGATCACCGGCCCGTCCCATCCGTACGAGGCGGTTGGCCCGCTCATCACCGATTTGACGCGACAGCATCCGGCCGCACCCATCGGCGAGCGGATCATCGTCGAGGGGCGTGTGCTCGACGAGCGCGGGCGGCCTGTGCCGCGCACGCTGGTCGAAGTCTGGCAGGCCAATGCGTGCGGACGCTACGCGCACGAGGTGGACAACCACGACGCGCCGCTCGATCCGAACTTCACCGGGAACGGCCGCACGATCACCGACGAGGAAGGTCGCTATCGCTTCGTGACGATCAAGCCCGGGCACTATCCGTGGGGAAACCACTACAACGCGTGGCGTCCGGCGCACATCCATTTCTCCGTGCTCGGTCCCGGCTTCCTCACGCGGCTCGTGACACAGATGTACTTCCCGGGCGACCCGTTGTTCCCGCTCGATCCGATCTTCAACTCGGTGAAAGACCCCGCCGTGCGCGAGCGCATGGTCTCGTCGTTCGACATCACCCTCACGGTGCCCGACTGGGCGCTCGGCTTCCGCTGGGACATCGTGCTGCGCGGCCGCGAGGCCACGCCGATGCTGCCCTGATGTCCGGGATCACGCCCTCGCAGACGGTCGGCCCGTACTTCGGCATCATGGTGCGCGGACGGTCCGAGTGCCGGCAGGTGTCCGATGCGACCGCCGGAACGCGCATCACCGTCGAAGGACAGTTGTTCGACGGCGACGGCAACGCCATTCCCGATGCGCTCGTCGAAACGTGGCAGGCCGACGCCCGGGGACGCTATCGGCACCCGGACGATCCGGGCGCCGATGCCGCGGACTCCGCGTTCAACGGCTACGGGTGGGCGCACACCGGCAAGGACGGCGGTTTCAGGTTCGAGACGATCAAACCAGGTCCCGTGCCGGCGCCCGACGGCGGCAGCCAGGCGCCGCACATCGTCGTGAGCGTGATGGCGCGCGGCATCCTCACGCGCTTCGTCACGCGCATCTATTTCGAGGACGACCCCGCTACCGCGCAGGATCCGATCCTCGCGCTCGTTCCTGCGGAGCGCCGTCACACTCTGATTGCTCGTGCGACCGGCGACGGCGTCTATCTGTTCAACCTGGTGATGCAGGGAGCCGGCGAGACCGTCTTCTTCGATGTCTAGTGACGACGGGTCCGGCCTGCTCGGCCCGCTGTTCGGCGACGCGGAGGTGGCGGATGCCCTGTCGGATCGTGCCCGCCTGCAGGCGATGCTCGACGTCGAGGCTGCGCTCGCCGAGGTCGAGGCAGAACTCGGCGTCGTGCCACGCGAGGCCGTGGCGCCGATTCTCGCGGCCGCGCAGGCCGAACGCTACGACCGCGGCGTGATTGCCGCGGAGGCCGCACGCGACGGCAACCTCGCCATCCCTCTGGTTCGTCACCTCACCGCAGCCGTCGGGGCGATCGATCCGAACGCGGCTCGCTACGTGCACTGGGGCGCGACCAGCCAGGACATCCTCGATACGGGCCTGGTCCTGCAGCTGCAGCGCGCCGTCCCTCTCATCGTCGCGCACCTCGATCGCGCCGCCGTCGCCGCCGCGTCGCATGCCCGTCGTCATGTTGATACGGTGATGGCGGGACGCACGTGGCTTCAGCAGTCCACGCCGGTGACCTTCGGCGTCAAGGCCGCGGGATGGCTCGACGCGCTGATCCGTGAACGCGCCGCGCTCGACGCCGCGCTCGAAGACGTGCGCGTCGTGCAGTTCGGTGGCGCGTCGGGAACGCTGGCAGCATTGGGCGACCGCGGCCTTGCGGTCGCGGATCGGCTCGCGGCGCGACTGGGACTGTCGGCGCCCGACGTGCCGTGGCACGCGCATCGCGATCGCCTCGTGCGGCTGGCGTGCGCGCTCGGCGTGACGTGCGGCACGCTCGGCAAGATCGCCCGCGACGTGTCGCTGCTCGCGCAAACCGAAGTCGGCGAGGCTGCCGAGCAGACCGGTAGCGGCTCGTCGGCGATGCCGCACAAACAGAATCCCGTCGGTGCCTCGGTCGCGCTGGCGGCGGCGGTGCGCGCTCCTGGGCTCGTGGCGACGCTGCTCGCGGCGATGCCGCAGGAACACGAACGGGGCCTCGGCGGCTGGCAGGCGGAGTGGACGACGCTGCCGGAGCTGGTGCTGCTGACGGCCGGAGCCTCACGCGCGGCGGCGTCGATGCTGGAGGGGCTGATCGTGGACGCGACCCGGATGCGCGAGAATCTCGAACGGACGCACGGGCTGATCGTGTCGGAGAGCGTCGCGATGGCGCTGGCCGCGCATATCGGCCGCAGCGAGGCGCACAGGCTGGTGGAACACGCGGCACAGCGCGCACGGCAGGGCGGCAGTCTGGCCGACGCGCTGGCAGGCGATCCCGCCGTCACGCGTCACCTGACGCGCGCCGACATCGACCGGCACCTCTCACCGGAGAACTATGTCGGCGCCGTTCGCGCGCTCGTCGAGCGCGTCGTACGCAGGCTCGCCCGCTCGTGACGCGGAATGTGATTGCGCACCGAGGCCAGCGCGACGAACACCAACGACAGCGTGCCCGCGATGAGCAGGAACATGCGCGACGGGCCTGAGTTGAGCGCCCATACTCCCGCAAACGCCGAGGCGACGCCGCCGATTCTGCCGAACGAGAGCGCCGTGCCCACACCGGTGGCGCGAATGGCC
>Ga0070698_100005882_pt1 | contig 13389 bp, 11 predicted proteins | sample KBSK1502metaG_FD_65477 | JGI IMG/M metagenome (GOLD analysis project Ga0070698, IMG submission 65477) | Corn, switchgrass and miscanthus rhizosphere microbial communities from Kellogg Biological Station, Michigan, USA - KBS K1-50-2 metaG | ecosystem: Host-associated > Plants > Roots >... | reverse complement strand
CCACCCCGGACTCACCGCGCAGCACAAGCACCTGGCTCGCACCCGACCGCACCGCCTCGATCAGCCGGTCCAGCAAGCCGCACTCGCTGCCCCGGCCCGTCAGCACCAGGGCGCGTTCCCGCAACGGCAGGTAGGCGGCCATCTACGTCGCGCCCCCTTCAGCCCGAAATGCCCCCGAAGATGCCCCCTAAGACAATCCCCTTGATGGCAAGGCTAGCTCGGCTCGGCACGGCAACCTCGACTCAGGTGATCAGGTCCTGGGATCGCCAGCCCGGGACCTGGCGGTCATCATCCGCCGACGCCAGCGTGGCGGGGCCAGTCAAGCCGGGCCCATGCGACACGGCCGAGGGTGGCATCGCCGCCGATGCCCCACTCGCCGTCGCCAGCGATGGCCTGGACGATGTCGAGTCCGTGGGGCCGGCCATCTCGGGGGTGATGGCCGGCCCAGATGCCGCCCTGGTCCTCGACTTCGACCCATATGTAGGCGCCGGGGGAGACTGCGGCGCGGACGATGAACTGGCCGCCGGGCTGGCGCGAACTGCTGTGGATGACCGCGTTGGCGGCCAGCTCGGATGCCACGAGGATCGCCTCGTCAGCAATGGGGCATTCGTCAAGGATTGCACCCAGGTCGGTTCGCACCCGCTGGACCTGTTCGGGCCTGCCTGGGTAGGCATGACCGAAACTCCTCAGGCCAGCGGGTTCTTCAATGACCTGGAACTGCGTCCGGAAGGACGTGTTCAGGCAGGTGGTCACGCCGTCGCTCCTTCATGTCGAGATCGTCTCTGCACGGCGGCTGCATTACCGTGAGTCTCACCCGGGCAGGGTCCCGCTCGCGTCCGCCAAGTGCACAGTGCGAGTGGCCAGTGGTGTGCGTCAGAGGCCAGCGCCCGGTGCTGGGCGCACAGGGCGCTGGCCTCTATCCGCGGCCTGGAGACGGCCACTGGCAGGACCGTCATGGCCTCGGTTACCGTGCCCCCCGGGGTTGCGGGCACGGGCCGCTCTATTTGTCGCCTCGCAAGACGTCCTCGTATCCGGCCCCGTAGCCGGTCGGATGGCCGTCGTAGTTGGTGATCAGCCCTGGGCCGCTGGCGCAGTTGAAGTCCGCGTTCCAGGTCCAGGCCAGGTAGCTGCCCGACTTGGAATCCAGCCACGCGGTCAGGGGTGAGATGTAGTGGTCGGCGCAGTCGTTCTCGCCGATTTCCCCTGCGATGAGCGGCACCCTGTGCATGACCGGCGCGATCTGGCTGCTCCAGCACGACTTCGTGCTGCAGGCGTTGAAGTTGTACGAATGCCAGGACGCGGCGAGGTTATGGTCTGGATCGACAGGCTCGTGGGCCAGCCATCCGGTCAGGTCGTTCGACCACTCCAGCCCGCCGAGCATGAGCACGTTGTTCGCGCCGACGGATCGCACCGCGTCGACCATGGACTGCATTCCGGCCACAGGGTAGGAGATGCCGGTGCACTGACCGCCGTGCAGCCAGCATTGCCAGCCCTCGGCCTCGTTGCCATTGGCGGCGGCGGCTTTCTCGGGGTAGGGCTCGTTGAACAGGTCGAAGATCACAGAGTCGTTGCCTTTGAACGTCTTGGCCACAGACATCCAGAACGGGATGGCGCCGGCCGCGTCCGGCATGGGCTTCTGGCAGGTGGCCTCGGCCGTCGAGCACGCCGAGGCGGTGCCCGTGTAGGACCCATCGGTCCAGTGCAGATCGAGGATAGCGACCATGCCGCTGGCGTTCAGCCGCTGCACGTACGCGGTGACGGCCTGCCGGTAACGAGCCCCGGAAGCGGCCGGGTTCACGTACGACTCGCCGTTCCAGCAAGCCTCGTTGAGCGGGACCCTCACAGCGTTGACACCGTAGGCTTTCATCTGACTGACGGACGACGGTCCGCTCGGGCCATCGAAGATTCCGCCATGCTGTACGCATTTGTACTCGGTGCCCGACCGATCGACACCGTGCAGCGTGACGGGCTGGCCGCTGGCGGTGACCAGCTTGTTGCCGGATACGTGCAGCTGCGGTGCAGGGCCTGCGGCGGTTGGTGCAGCGGGTGCGGCAGTGACCGGCGGCGCCGAAGCCGATGTAGAGGCCGACGTGGCAGCGAGGCCGGCCCCTGCGGCCGCACCGGCGGCGAGGGCCGCTATCGCGAGTGGTACGCGCCGCGCGGACAGCTTCTGAACGAGCGGCAAGCCTCGGCGAGCCTCGCTCTTGCTCCGTGTCGCTGGGTCGCTCTCCGTCGTTCGGCGACTCCTGTAAGAGGTTTTCAGGGAAAGCCTCATTCAGCCTCCAGCTAGTCGGGGCATTCCCTGAAGACGCTAGGAAGGTTGCTTCGCCGAAATCGTCGTACAACTGGCGGGATTCTCAGCACGCCAGCGGGCCGATCCCCGCCTACCTCAATTGAGGTAACGGCTTCCCTTCGGCCAGACGGTCGTGACAGGGGTCATGTGGTCCAGGGATCCGGGACCTTCGCCTCTGAGCTCGCGCCATACCCGCGCGTGATCCTGACCAAGAGTTGAGGCACACCCCGAGAGGACGGTCCGATGTACGAGAAGCTGCTTGTGGCCGTGGACCACTCCGACATCACCGAGCGCGTGCTCGCCGCGGCCCGGGACCTGGCGCTGCTGGCCAGCGCCGAGGTATGGGTCCTGCACCTGCGCGAGCGGGAGGTCATGCCCCGGGCCGGCCTGATCGCCACGGAGACGATCGACGAGGCCCAGGCGAACGTGGACGCCGCGGTCGCGGAACTGACCGAGGCGGGGGTGAAGGCACACGGCATCGTGCGGAACACGATCTACGGCTACGCCGCCCGCGAGATCGTCGCGGAGGCCAGGGCCGAGGAGGTCAGCGCCATCATCATGGGCTCGCGAGGCCGCGGTGACCTGGCCGGGCTGGTCCTGGGCAGCACCGCGCACAAGGTGATCCACCTGGCCGACCGGCCCGTGCTCGTGGTCCGCTAGCTGCATGGAGGTGCAGGCGGTGAGTGACTTCTTCAGGCTGGTCACGGCCGGGCCGTTGTTCTTCGTGAGCGCATGGCTGCTGATGATCTTTGCCGGGATCGTCGGGACCGACGTCGGCATCAAGCCGTTCGGTTACCTCACGTCGATGGTGGTGACCATCGGGCTCTGGCTGACGCTGGCGCCCGCGGCAGGCGCGATCGCGCGGGTCGGCAAGCGGGGTTCCCGAGAAAAGTGCTGATTGTCGTCGGTGTCGCGGCCCTGGGTGTGCGGTCCCGAGCGGGCGTCAGCGCCGCTGATAGGCTCGCCACACAGCGAGTCCGACTGTGTCGCTCCTTCGGACCTCGAACCTGCGCCGCTCGCTCCGGTCCCTGGAGGCGCGGGCCGACCGGCCCCAGTAATTCCACGACGGGAGAAGCCCATGGACATCTTTCAAGCGCCGTCAGAAGGGCCGCGGGCCGAGTCAGCCACTCCTGAGGAGATCGCACGGTTCGTGATCAGCGCGGCCGTGAACGCCCCGTCGGTGCACAATACACAGCCGTGGTGGTTTAGTCACGACGAGCACAAGATCAGCGTGCACGCCGACAACGAGCGGCAGCTGCGAGTGGCCGATCCGCACGGCCGCGAGATGATGATCAGCTGCGGCGCGGCGCTGTTCACCGTCCGCCTGGCGATGCGCAGCCTCGGGTTCGTGCCCAGGGTCCGCGTGCTGCCCGACCCGGACCTGCCCAACCTGGTCGCCCAGGTGGCGTGGGGCGAGCGGGTGCCTCCGGTTGAGTACGAGAAGCAGCTGTTCGCTGAGATCCCGCGCCGCCGGACGCACCGCGGCGGGTTCGACCGCACGCCGCTTCCCGCCACGCTGCTCCAGGACCTGACCAAGGAGGCGGCCAGGGAAAGGACAACGCTGAGGCTCCTGACCCAGGCCGCCGACCAGCCGCGGGCGGCGGCGATCGCGGCCGTCGTCGAGGCCGGCGATTACGCGCTGCGGCTCGATGACGCGCGCGCCCGGGAGGAGGCCCGGTGGGCGCCGGGTCCCGCCAGCCACCGGCGGGACGGCGTGCCTCCCACGGCCTACCCGGCGCAGCCCGAGCGCACCGAGCCGAGCTTCCCCAGCCGCGACTTCGCCCATGGCCACGGATGGGGGCTTCCGCCCGGCGAGGAGGAGGCCGTGGTGCGGTCCGCCGGGGTGGTAGGGCTGCTGACTACCAGCGTTGACCACCCGGTCGACTGGATTCACGCTGGGCAGGCGCTGCAGCGGGTGCTGCTGCTCGCCAGCAGCTGCCACGTCGCCGCGGCGCTGCACAGCCAGCCCCTCGAGCTGCCGCTGCTGCGCGACTTCATGCGCACTCACCTGATCGACCGTGCCTACCCGCAAATGGTGCTCCGGTTCGGGACGACCGACGAGACGGCCGTGAGCATTCGGCGCCCCGTCGAAGAGGTGCTGACGGCCAAGTGGGACTAAAGGCCTCCTCGGCAGCGGTCCGACGACTCTGGGGGCAACCGCGGATTCCGGCCAGGCTGAACCTGCAAACGTGGCTGCCTGTGGCGGTGGCCCAGTCGGAAGGAGCAGGCAATGCCTGGAATCGTGGTAGGCGTGGACGGATCCGCCAACGCCAGGTACGCGCTGGAATGGGCGGTCAGTGAAGCGGCGGTCAAGAACGCGCCGCTGACCGTTCTGACCGTCAACGAGGTCGCGGCCAGTTTCTGGACCGGCCAGCCGATCACCGTGCCGGCCGACCAGGTTCTCCTGGAGACCGCGCGCAAGGAAGCCACCGAGCTGACGGACAAGGCCCTCGCCGATCTCGGCGAGTCGCGTCCCTCCTCGGTCACGGTCAAGGCGGTCAACGGCTTCGCCGCCGACGAGCTCATCGAGGCGTCGCAGAACGCCGACCTGCTCGTGGTCGGGGCGCGCGGCGGCGCGCACTTCCACGGCGGCATGGCCAGCCACTCGCCGATCGGCTCGATCAGCAACAAGGTGCTGCACCGCGCGCAGTGCCCGGTGGTGGTGGTGCCGGCCAAGAAGTAGGTGCGGCCTGGCCGACGCGGCGGAAGGATGTGCTTCGTAACGTGCCCATGTCTCGGCGTGGGGAGCCACGTATGGTCGTAACCGCCGGCGGCGCCTGACCGCGGCCGTCTAGCCTCTGGGTAACGTCTTGTGACGAGTCCACGGCCAGCGGTGCGGGCGTGAGGGCATCCCTGACGACAGCCGGCGGCCCGTGGTGGCCGCCTCGGCCGCCGGCCGACCCTCAGAACCGAGCCATTCGGTGATGATCGCGGCGGTCTCCTGCGGCGCCTCCAGCTGCGGCACGTGACCGACGCCGGGCAGGATGGCCAGCGACCAGGCGGGGTTGGCTCGCGCTGCCGCCTGGGCCACCCCGACCGGCACCAGCCGGTCGCGGTCCCCGTGGAGCAGCAGCACCGGGTCCGTGATCGAGCGGATCCCGCGCCGGTAGGCGATCCCGTAACCGCTCGTCGCGACTACCGAATGCATCGCCGCTGTGAAGTCCCGTTCGGCACCGGCGAACATAGCCCGTCGGCGTACGAGCTCGACATGCTGGCGGACAACGTCCGCCGACACCCGCGAGGGGTCCGCGCAGCACAGCGACAGGACGCTGGCGACAAGCTCCTCGGGAGTCAGGCGCTGGCGATGGCCTCTCACCAGGTGGCCTATCCCGGGGGCCAGGTACAGGGCGAACATCGCCGCGACGAGAGGGTCCGGCCGGGCCAGCACGAACGGCAGCGCCGGGTCGACCAGTATCAGCCCGGCCACGGCCTCGGGAGCGGAACTGGCTTCCAGCAGCGAGATCATGCCGCCCATCGAGTTGCCCATGAGGATCACAGGGCAGCCAGGCACAGCTTCGATAAAGCGGTGCAGCAGCGCCCGGTTCGCCTCCACGTCAGTGCCACGTCCTGCCGACTCGGTGAGCCCGTGCCCGGCCAGGTCCAGGGCGAGCAGGCGGTTGCGGCCGGTCAGCAGCGGCGCGATGGCCGACCAGTTCACCGCCGCGCCGCCGAGCCCGTGCACGCAAACGATGACTGGCCCGCGGGCGGGGCCGCCGAAATCGAGGTAATGGACGGGGCCCCCGAGGTCAGCCCACCGTGAGCGCCCGCCAGACCGCAGCGCTGACCCGTCGGCAGACGGGGCAGGCGAATGAATGGTCATCGGCGCCGGAGCATGCCGGAGGCCGTTCGGAATCCGGCATGCACTCTGCCGCCCCCTCCGGCCTGCCAAGAGGCTCATGTTACTCATCAGTTCCAAATTTACCGCAACACAATCACCATGACTGCACCGCGATACCGTCCGTTCAGGCCTTCATCGCCACGACCATTCTCAGCGGGGGAGAAGCTCCCGTTTCAAGATCTTGCCGAGGGTGTTCTTCGGCAGCTCGTCGCGGAACTCGATGAGCCGCGGGTACTTGTACGCGGCCATGCGGTCCCGGCAGTAGGCGATCAGCTCCGCCGGCATGAGCGACCAATCTGCCTGGAGCGTGACAAAGGCCATGACCTCCTCGCCCAGGCGCTCATCGGGAACGCCGATGACCGCGGCTTCGGCGACCGCCGGGTGGGAGTGGAGCACGTCCTCGATTTCGCTGGGGTACACGTTGTACCCGCCGCGGATGATGAGCTCCTTCTTGCGGCTGACGATGAACAGGAACCCGTCCTCGTCGAAATAGCCGAGGTCACCGGTGTGCAGCCAGTCGCCGGTGAAGATTTCGGTCGTGGCCTCGGGATTGTTCAGGTAGCCCTTCATGACGTGCAGCCCGCGGGTAACCACCTCGCCCACGTGGTCCTGCCCGCGCGGCAGGGCGATGCCGGCCTCGTCCCACACCTCGGTCTGGGTGCCCCAGATGGGCTTGCCGACGCTGTAGGCACGGCGTTCGGTGGCGCTGACGTTGAACGTCGTGGTCGAGGCGGTCTCCGTCAACCCGTAGCCCTCCAGGATCACCACCCCGAAGCGCTCCTCGAACGCGTCCAGGACCGGCGCCGGTATCGACGCACCGCCCGAGATCGCCACCCGCAGCGACGAGGTGTCGTATGTGTCCAGCCCGGGGCAGGACAGCAGGGCGACGTACATGGTCGGCACGCCCTCGAAGATCGTGGCCCGGTCGCGCTGGATGGCCGTAAGCACGGCGTCGGCATCGAAGCGCGGGATCAGCGACATGGTGCAGCCGAACCGCACGCAGACGTTCAGGATGCTGCACAGCCCGAACACGTGGAACAGCGGGAGGGCGGTGATGACGACGTCGTCGGGCCGGACGTCGAACAGCCGGCCGGGGATGTCGGCGTTCATATAGAGCTGAATGTGGGTCAGCTCGGCGCCCTTGGGCCGGCCGGTCGTGCCCGAGGTGTAGACGATCACCGCCGTGTCGGTGAGGTCGCGCCGGGCGAGCCGGTGACCGTTCACGCTCGTGGCGAGCAGCCTCTCGAATGCGGCGGCGTCGCCCTCACTCTCGCCATGGCCAACCGCATAGATCTCGCTCAGCCCGGCCGCGGCGGCGCCCTTGGCCGCCTCGCCCAGAATGCCCTCCCAGGTGATGAGCATCCTGGCCCGGGAATCTCCGAGCTGGAACGCCACCTCCGGCGCCTTGAGCAGCACGTTCAGCGGCACGACGGCACAGCCGGCCTTGAGGATCCCGAAGTACGCGATCAGGAACTGGGGAATGTTCGGCAGCTGCAGCGCCACGAAATCCCCCGGCCGGAGCCCGGCCGCCTCCAGGCCGGCGGCCAGCCGGTCGGACAGCACGTCCAGCTCGCCGTAGGTCAGCTGGCCGCCCGTGTAGACGGCGACGGCCTTACCGGGCGACGCGGACGCGGTCTCACTCAGGATGACTGCGAGATTGAAGCTCACCGGTTCGCTCCCTTCCCCTCTCACCGCGGCTCTGCCGGGGCCGGGCGTCACCCCGCGTCGCGGGTGCCTCCTGGTCGGCAGCCGGGCCAGCGGTCCGGTGCCATTTCCCGCCAGCATGCGACGCCGCGCGGAGGGGTGCATATGGGCACTGGTCACGACTTGACGGGACCTTGGTCGGGCGGTGGGCGCCCAATCCCCGTCACGAGACGACCGTCGGGGGTCGGGCCTCGGCCAGGGACGTTCGGCCCTGGCAGCGCCTTCGCGGCAGGCAGATCCTGGGCTGAGGCGGAGGCCCTCGCCGACTGATGCCCTCCGCAACCTGAGCGGAGCCTCGTTATGAAGATCCCGGTCGCCGGAGGCCGACAGTGACGATCACCGTTCAGCGTCCGGCCGCGTTCCCCGGAGGGATCGCGTCCGCCGCCGAGGCGACCGGCACGGACCTGCTACAGCGGCTCGGCGTGGTGGCTGATGCCGGCCTGTCCAGCGCAGAAGCTACGCGGCGGCTGGCGCAGGCGGGCGCGAACGTGGTCTCCTCGCACCGGGCCCGGCTGCTGCCGGTGCTGTGGCATCAACTGCGGTCCCCGCTGCTCGTGCTGCTGCTGAGCGCCGCCGTGGCGTCCTATTTCACCGGCGAGCGCAGCGACGCGGTGATCATCGGCGTGATCGTGGGCCTGTCGGTCGGGCTCGGCTTCGTCAACGAGTACCGGGCCGAGAAGGCCGCCGAAGCGCTGCATTCCCGGATCCGCCACCAGGCAGTGGTTGTCCGCGACGGCCGGCCGGTCGCGGTCGACGTCACCGTCCTGGTCCCGGGCGATGTCGTCGAGCTGCGCCTCGGCGACATCGTCCCCGCGGACATCAGGCTGCTGGAGGCTACCGGCCTGGAATGCGAGGAGTCGGTCCTCACCGGCGAGTCGGTGCCCGTCGAGAAGGATGCCGCGCCGGTGCCGGCCGGGACGCCGCTGGCGGAGCTGTCCGGGTGCGCGCTGATGGGGACGGTGGTGAGCGCTGGGAGCGGCCGCGGGGTCGTGGCCGCCACCGGAGCCCGGACGGAGTTCGGCAAGATCGCCGCCGGGCTGGGCGCACACCCGCTCGACACCGAGTTCCAGGTCGGCCTGCGCCGGTTCTCGATGCTCCTGGTGTACGTGGCCGGCGCGCTGACCACGTCGATCTTCGTGATCAACGTGACGCTGCACAAGCCGGTCATCGATGCGCTGCTGTTCTCGCTGGCTATCGCGGTCGGCATCACCCCCCAGCTGCTGCCAGCGGTGGTGTCCAGCAGCCTGGCCGCTGGGTCACGGCAGATGAGCCGCCGCAAGGTCCTGGTGAAACGGCTGGTCTGCATCGAGGACCTCGGCGACGTTGACGTGCTGTTCACCGACAAGACCGGTACCCTCACCCGGGGCCGCATTGACTTCATGCGCGCCGTGCCCGCGGCCGCGGACGGCGCGGACGCCGTGCTGCGGTGGGGCTTGCTGTGTACCGAGAACATGGCGCACGACGGTCGGGCGGTCGGGGGGAACCCGCTCGATCGGGCGCTCTGGCAGTCCCCGGCCGCCGCAGACGCCCGGGCCGGGCTGGCCGGATTCCAGCGGCTCGCAGTGCTGCCGTTCGACCACGAGCGGCGGATGGTCTCCGTCCTCGTCCGCGACGTCGCAGGCCACCTCTCCGTGGTGACTAAGGGCGCGCCGGAGGCCGTTCTCGACCGCTGTGTCGAGGTGCCAGCCGCGGCGCGGGATGCGCTTGCGGCCGAGTTCGCGGCCGGGAACCGCGTTGTCGCCGTGGCTACCCGCTCCGCGGACGCGCGCCAGCTCAGCGCCGCCGACGAGCGCGGCCTGCGGCTGGCCGGGCTGCTGGTGTTCCTCGACCCGCCCAAGGAGGACGCCGCTGATTCGCTGCAGCGCCTCGCCAGCCTGGGCATCGCCGTCAAGGTCGTGACCGGCGATAACCCGGCGGTCGCCGTCAAAGTGTGCCGCGACCTCGGGCTTTCCGGCGGTGGCGCGCTCACCGGCGCCGAGATCGACGCGCTCGACGACGCCCAGCTGGCCGCAGCGATCCCCGCCACCACGGTGTTCGCCAGGGTGAGCCCCGAGCATAAGGCGAGGATCGTCCGCGCCCAGCGGCGCAGCGGCGGCGGGGTCGCGTTCCTCGGCGACGGCGTCAACGACGCGCTCGCCCTCCACGCGGCCGACGTCGGCATCTCTGTGGACTCGGCCACCGACGTCGCCAAGGATGCCGCCGACGTGATCCTGCTGGAGAAGGACCTTTCCGTGCTCGCCGACGGCGTGGCCGAAGGGCGGCGGATCTTCGCCAACACGATCAAGTACGTGCTGATGGGCACGTCCAGCAATTTCGGTAACATGTTCTCCGCCGCAGGCGCCTCGTTGTTCCTGAAGTTCCTGCCGATGCTGCCGTCCCAGATCCTGCTCAACAACCTGCTGTATGACGCCAGCCAGCTGGCCATCCCCACCGACAACGTCGACGAGGAGCAGTTGCGCCGCCCGTCACACTGGGACATCGGATTCATCCGGCGATTCATGATTTTCTTCGGGCCGCTCAGCTCGGTGTTCGACTTCCTGACGTTCGGCATCATGCTGTGGGTCTTTCACTCGGGCCCGGCACAGTTCCGGTCTGGCTGGTTCGTCGAGTCCCTGGCCACCCAGACCCTCGTCATCTTCGCGATCCGAACCCGTCGCATCCCCTTCTTCCGCAGCCACCCCAGCCTCCCGCTCACCCTCGCCGCCCTCGGCGTCGTCGCGATCGGCACCGTGCTTCCCGGCACGCCGCTGGCCCGTACCCTCGGATTCCAGCCCCTGCCCGGAGCCTTCTTCGCGGCCCTGGTCGGCATGGTTGTCGCCTACCTTGCGCTCATCGAGGTCGCCAAGCGCATCTTCTACCGGACCGCGGCGGCTCCCGCCATCTCGCGGCGCTTCGGGAGGCGCCACCACCTGCGCCGCCGGGCCGCCCGCTTCAGCACCGCCGCCAGCGCGGACCCCACTCCGCCGGGGCGTGCGCCGGCTAACCCGGCCGCTGATCGACGTTGACGTTCCAGGCCGGGTGGATCTCGGCTCAGTTCGCCACGTTCTTCCCCGGGTAGATCGGCGCCGCCGGGGTGACGAAGCCGCCCCGGCTTGCGCTGTTGGTCCGGAACGGCAGGTGCCCGTTCTGCGGGATGATCTCCGCCACCAGATGCGGGCCGGCGTGGCCGGCGCACCGCTGGAGCGCGTTCGCCGGGGTCAGCAGCGACGCCCTGCCGTTCTAAGAGCGCCCTCTGTGACCCCCGCACGAGGAAGTGGTCTAAGTATAGACCAGCGAGGTCTATACTTCTAACTATGACGATTGCTGCGACGCCTGTGCCCTTGTCCGAGGCCAAGGCACGCCTGTCGGAGCTGGCCAGGCGAGTACGCCAGCAGCATGAGCGGATCACCCTGACCCGCAATGGAGAGCCCGAGGCTGTCTTGCTGTCGGTCGATGACCTTGAGGGCTTGGAGATGACCCTGGAAATCCTCGGTGACAGCGACGCTGTCGCGCGCATCTCGGAGAGCCTGGCGGCTCTGGGGCGTGGTGAGCCGGGTGCGGACATGGCCACCGTTCGCCAGGATCTGGCCCGGCGCCGCGTCACCGGTACGTGAGGATCGAACCTGGGCAGCGATACGAGATCCGGTTCCAGCCTGCCGCGCGGCGAGCGATCGCCGAGCGGCTTCCGGAGACCGTTGCCGCCGCCGTGCTCGAGTTCTGCGATGCCGCGCTTGCGGTCAACCCTCAGCGGGTGGGCAAGCCGCTGTTCGGACCACTCGCTGGCTGTCACGGCGCCCGTCGAGGCACCTATCGCATCGTCTACCGGATCGACGAGAACAGCCGCGTTGTCCACGTCCTCGATATTGACCACCGCCCGGAGATCTACCACCGCCCACAACAGTGACCGGCGATACCTGGTGGCCCAGATCCACCGTACCGGCTCCGCCCTTGCCCATGATGGGCTGGTCACCTGCCTGGAAGCGCACGGCCTGGGGCCCTGACCTTGTGGCATCGGACGCTGTCCGCCTACCGTGTGCGGAGCGTGGGTCCGCGACGCAGGAAAGGGAGTGTCGTCATGGGCCGTTATGCGGACGCGTTCCGCCGCAGCGTCGCCGATCCCGGCGGTTTCTGGGCCGAGGCAGCCAAGAGCATCGACTGGTACGCCGAGCCGACGGTGGTCCTGGACGCGGAGAACCCGCCCTTCTACCGCTGGTTCTCTGACGGGATGCTGAACACCTGCTTCAACGCGCTGGACCGGCACGTGCGCGACGGCCGCGGCGACCAGGCCGCGCTGATCTATGACAGCCCGGTGACCGGCACCTGCCGCACCTTCAGCTACACCGAGCTGCTGGACCATGTCGCGCGCTTCGCCGGCGTGCTCCACCGCCTGGGGGTGGGCGCGGGCGACCGGGTGGTCATCTACCTGCCGATGGTCCCCGACGCAGCGATCGCGATGCTCGCATGTGCCCGGATCGGGGCGGTGCACTCGGTGGTGTTCGGCGGGTTCGCCGCCCATGAGCTCGCGATGCGGATCGAGGACGCAGAGCCCACCGTGATCGTCTCCGCCTCGTGCGGCATCGAGATCAGCCGCATCGTTGAGTACAAGCCGATCCTGGACCGCGCGATCGAGCTGTCGTCCTGGAAGCCGGACAGCTGCGTCATCCTTGCTCGCCCGCAGGCCCGCGCGGACCTCATCGACGGGCGGGACCTGGACTGGGCGGAGGCGATGGCCGCAGCCGAGCCCGTCGGCTGTGTGCCTGTCAAGGCCACCGACCCGCTGTACATCCTCTACACCTCAGGCACGACCGCGAAGCCCAAGGGGGTCGTCCGCGACAACGGCGGCCACGCGGTGGCGCTGCGCTGGAGCATGGAGAACATCTATGACACCGGCCCGGGTGAGGTGTTCTGGGCGGCCTCCGACGTGGGCTGGGTCGTCGGGCACTCCTACATCGTCTACGCGCCGCTGCTGGCCGGGTGCACCACCGTGCTGTACGAGGGAAAGCCGGTCGGCACCCCGGATGCCGGGGCGTTCTGGCGGGTGATCGCCGAGCACCGGGTCAAGACGCTGTTCACCGCCCCGACGGCGTTCCGTGCGATCAAGAAGGAGGACCCGGCAGGCGCGCTAGTCGGCGGCTACGACCTGTCCGGGTTCAGGTACCTGTTCCTGGCGGGGGAGCGGCTCGACCCGGAGACCTACCGGTGGGCCGGCGACCTGCTCGGCATCCCGGTCATCGACCACTGGTGGCAGACCGAGACCGGCTGGCCGATCGCCGCCGACCTGTTGGGCCTGGAACCGCTGCCGACCAAACCGGGCTCGCCCACGGTGCCGGTGCCCGGCTACGACGTCCGCGTCGTCGATTCTCAAGGTGCGGAGGTGAAGCCGGGCGAGACCGGTGAGATCGTGGTGCGGCTGCCGCTGCCGCCCGGCTGCTTGCCTACGCTGTGGGGCGATGACCAGCGGTTCGTCGAGTCCTACCTGTCCCGGCATCCCGGCGCTTACATCACCGGCGATGGCGGGTACCGCGACAGCGACGGTTACCTGTATGTCATGGGCCGCATCGATGATGTGATCAAC
>Ga0070698_100005881_pt1 | contig 13390 bp, 4 predicted proteins | sample KBSK1502metaG_FD_65477 | JGI IMG/M metagenome (GOLD analysis project Ga0070698, IMG submission 65477) | Corn, switchgrass and miscanthus rhizosphere microbial communities from Kellogg Biological Station, Michigan, USA - KBS K1-50-2 metaG | ecosystem: Host-associated > Plants > Roots >... | reverse complement strand
TTCAGGCGGGCAAGATTTAATGCATATTTTGAATCATCAAGTTTGCTTTCACCGGAAGGGTAAACAAGAATTATTTTATTTTTTGAAAAAGGAACCATGATTGTTGTATCGTTTTTATCTGTGCCGCTAAAAATGATCTTTCTTACAGGTAAATTGTTTACTGTTTCAGATTTTAGGTCGTGTTGAATGCCAGAGATCCAAAGCCCGGTTACATTTATTTTTTCAGTCTTAAGAAATACAATATAGAACCAATAATTATAGTTTTGTTTTGGTTTATTCTTACCCGTTGGTTGTATATCATTTTCCTCAGAATAGTTAGGCAAAATACCCGGAATGCTTGCCTGTTTATATCCATAAATTTTTTTTACCGGGGGCTTATTTTGTATAAAGCCCGGAGCAGTAATGACAAACAGGAATATAAAGGGTATGAATATTTTTTCTTTCATGCGATAAAGATGCCGGAATGAAATAAATAACAGCAAAAGAACTGTTAATAAGAAGCCCTCTATCAGGAGGGCTTCTTATTTAGCGGATAATCTTCTGAACGTGACGATATTTTTTGTTATCGCTGTAAATACTCAATATATAGGCGCCTTTTGCAAACCGGTTAATATTAAAATTTCCATTTTGATAGCCTGATTCCTGCCGGTAGATTTCCTGGCCCTGCATATTAAATAATTGTACCGAGATCTTTTTTACATCTGTTTTACTCCCGATGCGATATTGAATTATATTTTCACTTACCGTCGGATAAACCAGTGTGATAAAATCCTTGTCGTTCATTACCGGGTTATTAATTCCGGTAACAAGATTTGGCGTTCCTAGAAAAGTATAATAAAGGCCATTACCGTGAGTGCCGACAAGCAATACATTATCATCAGGTCTGTAGGCAAGTGAATTTACCACGGCATAATTTAATGTTGATGAACCTTCACGTTGCCAGGTTGGTAAACCATTAGCTGCTAAAGTTGTTCCCAAATTTTCTACTGCAAATAAACCAGCAGATGTTCCGACATAATACTCCGTAACAGGATTTCCTGATCCATCTTTTTTTACAGTGATCATGCAACTGCGTGCAGAAATAAAACCAGTAGTGGTTGTCCCTGCAAGATTTCCTTCAGCAATTTTCCATGTTGGCGTAGCGCTTTTGGCATTATTTGTCCAAAGTATATTGGTTACATTATTAAAAGCAGCTCCAACAGTTCTTCCATAATTTGTTATTACTGCAATAATTTCATTATCATTATTTGGATTCACTGCAATATCCTGGACATTCAACCCCGAAATATCAGTAACTGTCGGAGTAATATTTACAGGCACAGCAGCCGCCGCAGAATTTCTTGGATCATCTAATCGAAATATTCTTCCATCAGTTGTTCCAAAATATATTGAATGACTTGTTCCATAATTTCCACGGCTAAATGCAATACCACGTATACCAATATTGGTTCCATTAGTTGCGTTAACAGCACTGCTTACCCCAGTCAATTCGGTCCAACTTGCAGAAGTAACTGTTGATGCATTCGTGGTGCGGAACATGCGATTGAAATTTATATAAAAAAGATCTTCCGTGTTATCAGGATTGAGTTTGAAATTGGTTACAAACTCGCCAAATTCTGTTGTGGATCCGGAAAAAGATGGCGTCAATCCATTAGGTCGAATTTCAACTGGATTAAACGAGGATAATTGTCCACGTCTTATACTGCCTAACTGAACTGTACCATATAAATATTGAATGCTTCCATTCTTTTTTGATATACCAACTGAACCGCCATCGCCACCGATAAGGCGACGATGATTATTGCTGTCAGAAACCGCAGTACCAACAGCACCTGTTTTATCCCGGAATTGTGTTCCATTATCCTGCGCTCCGCCTGCAAAATTGTTGGCGCCAATTTCAGGATCAATAGCTACACGATAGTATTGAAGAGATTGATAATTTCTAATTATGTTCCAGGAAACTGGTTCAATCCCTCCTGTGGCTGCAATGTTTAGAGTTATTTGTAAACCTCCGTCGTTTCCGCATATAACTTCACTAAAATTTGTAGGATTAAAAACTACATTATGTATGTCTGGATGGCTCCATTTAGATGCGTCTGTGGGATTATTTGATTGTCCATAGAAACTTAGAGTTGGTAATGTGTTTCCATAACCTCCAATCCATGAAGTGGCAACTGTAGATGCAAAGCCATTTGTTGAACGATATAAACTTGTTCCTCCAAGTAACACAAAATTTGGATCATCAGGTTTAACAGTAATAAATAAATCATATCCTCCTTGTATAGCAAACGGGTCGGTCGCTTCATGATTACCACTGGAAAAATCAGGAAGGTTAGCAGAGAGATTCGTCCAATTATTTCCACTAGTCATATCCAGCTTAAAAAGATCTGCCTCTTTATTAAAATTTGGGCTCGTATTGCTTAGTCCATTCTCATACAAAACATAAAGTATGTTTTCATTTGAAGGTGCCAATGCAAGTAATGTTCTTCTTGTATCATAAAAATTCGAGCCGCCCACATCCGTGAAGCCATAAGCATTTCCCCGCCAGCCATCAACTGAATCAACACCTAATGTCGCTCCACCGGCCAATCGTGAATAAGAATTAAGATCACCTGTTACTGATTTCCATACACCTCTTAATGAAAGATCAGGTGCTGCACCTGTGAATGCGATATAAACCTTTCCTGTTGGTGATATAACAACATCGCCCTGCCCACCTGCAGCAAATGCCGCTGTAGCACTACCGAAAACTGTTTGAAATGTAGTTCCACTATTTGATGAACGAACAATCCTCCTGTGACAGGCAACATATACATCTCCATTGACTGGGTTCACTGTTATCTTATGTACATAATCAAACGGATGATCAAATCTTTCAGGCACACCAGCTGCAATTGCAGAACCATTAAAGTCAGTCATATTAGTTAAAGGTAACCGGGTCCATGTAATTCCATTATCGGTAGATTTTAAAAGTCCATAAGCAAGATAACCTGCGCCAGTTGCATCGGTTGAACTACCAATATATTCGCCACCACCGGCATACCATGTATCCTGGCTACCGGGGCGAGGATCTTGTGCAACAGAAGCCACATTATGCACTTCATTTGCCGGAGTTACTCTTGTCCAGTTAGCACCACCATCTGCTGATCTGAAGATTCCGCCACTGATGCCCCCAGCAATTAATACTCTATTGGTAGTACCATTATATCTTATATCATAAGCAATAGCTCTTGTTCTGCCTCCATTATTATTAGGACCGGCGGGTAGATAATTATTTTGTGTAGTGAGTCTTGCAACTGCTGATGAAATATTTCTTGCAGGTATCGTTTTTGTAAATTCAATTTCCTGGTCACGCAAACCAAATAATGCTTCTCCCGTTGTAGGATCTTTTATCATATCGGCTTCGTATTTCCAGCGCAGGTATTGATAAGCCGCTTCATTTTCTTCGTTTTCTTCAGAAAGTTCTTTGTTAACAAGCTGTCGTTTGGCTGTCGGCTTATTTACAAACAAAAGAAAAACTATGGCTACCAATAAAACTAAAACAACCGAGGCAATAACCTTTATTTTCATTATTTGACTTTTAGAATATGGCAATTTACTAAATATACGTTTCTGATGACTTTCGTATAAAACCCATGTACAAATTTTATACTTTTGTTTTTCGGATGAGTGTAAAGGTCTTGCTGAATGATTTCATTAACTCCCCCCGTCTTTTTCAACTGGCGGACAGGCTTTCTTTTGCCGAAAAACAAAAAATTTATCTTGAAAACCTCCAGGGAAGCTCACCCGAATTTTTCAGCGCTGCCGTATTTGAACATCCTTCCTGCTCACAGTTTAATCACCTTATCGTATTAAATGATGCCGAAGATGCCGCTTATTTTCATAATACGCTGGAAAACCTGACCGGGGCGCTGGACATCTTTTATTTCCCGTCTTCATTTAAACAAAGAAAGAATTTCAGTCTGCTCAACAATAGCCATGTAATGTTGCGGACGGAAGCATTGACAAAAATTGCCTCACAATTAGATTCTTCTGGTTTTGTAAATAAAAAAGTTCTTGTTACATACCCTGAAGCTTTGTTTGAAAAAGTGGTTGTGTCAGATACTATTTCATCCAATATTATTTTTATCAAAAACGGGGATACGCTGGATACAGGGGCATTGCTTCTTAAACTTGCAGATTTTGGTTTTGAAAGAACGGATTTTGTTTATGAGCCAGGGCAGTTTGCTATTCGCGGCGGTATCCTTGATATTTATTCTTTTGGGAATGAAAAACCTTATCGTGTTGAACTTTTTGGAAATGAGGTCGATTCTATCAGGATCATTGATCCTGAAACGCAATTGAGTGAAAGAAAATTATTACAGGTAAGCATTATTCCCAATATTGAAACGCAATTTACCGGTAAAGAAAAAATTTCATTGCTTGAATTTTTGCCTGAAAATACTGTGGTATGGATCCGGGATGATGAATTAGTATATGAAAGACTGAAAGATTGTGAAGATGAATTGAAATATTTTTTTGAGAATAAGAATACGAATGAAAAGGTAAAAGATAATTCCGATCAAACATTGCAGGTAAATTTTGCAAAAACAGATTTCATTTTAGTTAGTGATTTTGAAAAGCAAATAGAAAATCGTTCCTGTGTGTACTTTGGAAGTGAACCGGCCAATCAATCCTCGCTTCTCACTATTCAATCTAACACTCGCACCCAACCGGCGTTTAACCGCCGCTTTGACTTACTAATCCAGGATCTGAAGAATTGGGAACAAAAAGGATTTGATGTTTACTTGTTTGCTGAAAATCCAAAGCAACTGGAAAGGTTGCGGATCATTTTCGAAGACCTGAAATCCGATATAGTTTTTAATCCTGTTACAGTTTCTATTCACGAAGGATTTATTAATGAAGATCTGAAAGTTGTTTGCTATACCGATCACCAGGTATTCCAGCGTTATCATAAGTACCGTGTAAAACAAGCTTATAATAAAAGCAAGGCGCTGACATTACGTACACTTCGTGAGTTACAACCCGGAGATTTTGTGACACATATTGATCACGGTGTAGGCACATTTAGCGGCTTGCAAAAAATTGAAGTGAATGGAAGATTGCAGGAAGCAGTCAGAATTATTTATAAAGACAGCGATATTCTTTATGTCAATATCAATTCCCTTCATAAGATCGCTAAATACACAGGTAAGGAAGGAACAGTACCGAAAATTAATAAATTAGGCAGCGATGTCTGGAATAAATTAAAAGATAAGACCAAAGCTAAGGTTAAGGAGATCGCATTTGACCTGATTAAGCTTTATGCCAGCCGAAAAGCACAACAGGGTTTCCAACATACACCCGATAATTATTTGCAAACAGAATTGGAAGCTTCTTTTATTTATGAAGACACTCCTGACCAGGGCAAAGCAACTGCTGATGTAAAAAAAGATATGGAGTCATCTTCACCAATGGACAGGTTAGTTTGCGGCGATGTAGGGTTTGGCAAAACAGAGATTGCGATCCGTGCCGCTTTTAAGACTTGTGTAGATGGTAAGCAAGCAGCCGTATTGGTGCCAACAACCATTCTTGCATTTCAGCATTATAAAACTTTTAGTGAACGATTAAAAGATTTTCCGGTTACTGTTGATTATATCAACCGGTTTAAATCTGCAAAAGAAAAAAAGGAAACGCTAAAAAAATTGGAAGAAGGAAAGATCGAAATAATCATTGGCACACATGCATTGCTTGGAAAAGATGTGAAGTATAAGGACCTCGGTTTGCTTGTGATCGATGAAGAACAGAAATTTGGTGTTGGTCATAAAGAAAAAATTAAAACTATTAAAACCACGGTTGATTGTTTGACATTAACCGCTACCCCAATTCCAAGAACATTGCAGTTTTCATTAATGGGAGCAAGAGACCTGAGCATTATCAATACGCCGCCGCCAAATCGCCAGCCGATACAAACTGAATTACATGTATATAATGAAGACCTGATCCGCGATGCGATCTATTATGAAACAGAAAGAGGAGGCCAGGTATTTTTTATTTATAACAGGGTGCAAAGCTTACCTGAAATGGCAAATATTATCCAGGCATTGTGTCCTGATCTGAGTGTTGGTATTGCTCATGGCCAAATGGAAGGGCATGAACTGGAAAAACATATTCTTGATTTTATTGATAAAAAATATGATGTGCTTGTTTGTACTAATATTGTTGAAAGCGGTGTTGATATTCCGAATGTGAATACAATTGTCGTAAACAATGCTCACCAGTTTGGGTTAAGCGATCTCCATCAATTGAGAGGAAGAGTAGGACGTAGTAATAAAAAAGCATTTTGTTATTTACTATCGCCTCCGATGAGCACATTGCCCGATGATTCAAGAAAGAGATTACAGACTTTGGAACAACACAGTGAGTTAGGAAGCGGTTTCCAAATTGCTATGAGAGATCTTGATATTCGCGGTGCCGGAAATTTATTGGGCGGTGAGCAAAGTGGTTTTATGGCGGATATTGGTTTTGAAACGTATCAGAAAATTTTGGATGAATCGATTCGTGAATTAAAGAGAACTGAATTTAAAGACTTATTCAAAGAAGAAATTTCAAGACAAGATGATTTTGTACAGGATTGTACCATTGATACTGATTTGGAAATACTGATTCCTGATGATTATGTGGAAAGTATTACTGAAAGATTATCCTTATACCAACGATTGGATAATTCTGAAACAGAAGAAGGATTACAACTTATGGCAGAAGAAATGAAAGATCGTTTCGGTCCTTTGCCACAGGCAGTGAATGATCTTTTTATCACCGTTCGTTGTCGTAAGCTGGCGGTTGAGCTTGGCTTTGAAAAAATGAGTCTGAAAGATGAAACACTTCGATGTTATTTTATAAACAGGCCCGATTCTCCTTATTTCGAATCACAAACTTTTCAGCAAATTCTTTCATTTATACAAACTGGGACTAATAAAGCTAAACTTAAACAAAGCGGCAGATTGTTTATAATGATCGTTGACAATGTAAAATCAATGGAAGAAATGCATCGATTTTTAGCTACCATGCACAGGTTTTGCTTTTAGCGCCGATAAGTGAAAGACCTGAAAGGTGATTTTACTTGCCGATAATTAGTAAAACCTACCTGTTTTATTTACGCAAATGTGTTAATTTTAAGAATATAAATCTGCTATGAGAATCCATCCAATTCCTTTCACCATCCTGCTTTGTCTTTTTTCGCAAATTTCCTTTTCACAAAAAGATACCAGTTCTGCGTTGCAACTTCGCAGCGGTAAAATTTTTACTGAAAAAAACATTACACAGGAAAATATAAAAAGCTTTACTGATCATTTACAAAAAATATACGGAAAGTCTTTTGCTGTTCTGCAATTTGATCAATTGCCTTCAGAAACAAAGAAACAAGAACTCGCTGCATCAGGTATTCAATTGCTTGAATATATTCCGGGAAACGCCTATACAATTTGCCTCACAAAAAATATTGACTATACAATTTTGCAAAAAACAGGAGCAAGATCAATTCTTGAATTATCGCCGGAGCAAAAGATGCATCCTGCAATGGCGAGAGGAATATTTCCGTCATGGGCTGTAAGAACACCCGGCATGGTAGATGTATGGATAAGTTTTCCTAAAACAATTTCTTTTGATGAAATAAAAAACTTGTTGAGGCAAAAAAATATCGAGATCACTTCAACTCTGTACAGTAAGTATAATGTTATTGGTTTAAGGATAATCCACAATCGGCTTAATGAAGTTGCTTCTTTTCCATTTATAGAATATATAGAACCAGCACCGCATGGCGATCAAAAATTAAATTATATAGCTAAACAAAACTCTAGGGGTAATGTTTTAAATTCAGCAACAGGAGTCGGCGGATTTAATTTAAAAGGCGAAGGTGTAGTAATAGGTGTTGGTGATGATGCAGATCCGCAATATCATGTTGATTTTACCGGCAGGCTTATTGATTTTGGCCCGGCTGGTTATATATATCATGGTACTCATGTGCATGGTACTGTTGGAGGTGGCGGTATTGTTGGTGAGCAATATGCCGGTTATGCTCCTAAATCAACTTTAATAACTCAATTTCTTTCCGGCATTCTAAGTAATTCGTCAACTTATGTTGCAGATTATGGAATGGTTGTTACAAATAATTCTTATGGTGATGTTGTCGGTGATTGTGATTACATGGGTTATTATGATCTGCAAAGTCGTGTTCTTGATCTGATGGCTATCGATCAGTCAAATCTGCAAAATGTTTTTGCTGCAGGAAATGATGGGGGATTAACTTGTTCAAATTATCCCGCTGCATTCCGTACAGTTTTGAGCGGTTATCAATCTGCAAAAAATGTCTTGACTATTGGAGCAACTGACAGAACAGGAGTAGTTACATCGTTTTCAAGTCGCGGCCCTGTAAAAGATGGACGTACAAAACCAGAATTGATGGCTGATGGATTTTTTACAATATCAACAGTAAATAGCCCTGATGATTGGTATGGTCCGCAACAGGGAACAAGTATGTCTGCTCCCGCAGTTACCGGCGGACTTGCATTGCTTTATGAAAAATATCGTTTGCAAAATAGCGGTGCAAATCCAAAAAGTGGTTTGATGAAAGCATTAGTCTGTAATGGTGGCGCTGATCTTGGAAATACTGGTCCGGATTATACTTATGGTTTTGGATGGATGAACTTGTTGCGTTCGGTGGATATGTTGAGTAATAACCGTTTTTATATTTCAACAATTAATAATGGTGGAAATAATCCTCATTCAATTTCAGTTCCTGTTAATACCGCTCAGCTTAAAGTAGCACTTTACTGGAATGATCCTCCAGCGGCAGTGTTTACATCGCAGGCTTTGGTAAATGATCTTGATCTTGAATTAACTATTCCGGGTCCATCTACAGTTTTGCCTTATAAACTAGATACTATACCTGCGAACGTGAATAACAATGCAACGCAAGCTGCAGATCATATTAATAATATTGAGCAGGTAGTAATTAATAATCCTGCCAATGGAACTTTTACCGCTAACATAAAAGGAACTTCTGTTGCTTCAGGACCGCAGGAATATTTTGTGGTTTATGATATCATCCCAATTGAAACAAAAATTGTGTATCCTATAGGGAATGAAACATTGGTGCCTGGCGAAACAGAAACTATTCAATGGGAATCTTATGGTGATCCTGCCAATACTTTTTTAGTTGAATACTCAACTGATAATGGAGGAAGCTGGACTACGATCAATGCAGCAGTTGCTGCAAATATTCGTCGCCTTGATTGGATAGTGCCATCAATCCAAACAACACAAGCATTAATAAGAGTAACAAGAAATGGAACTGGGTATATAAGCACCAGTTCTGCATTTACAATTCTTGGAATGCCAACTTTATCATTATCATCAACTCAATGCGAAGGTTATTTTGCATTTGACTGGACGGCGGTTACAGGTGTTACTGATTATGAAGTATTCCAGTTGCAGGGCACCGAAATGGTTTCAATCGGAACAACTGCATCTACCAGTTACACATTAAGTGGTTTGTCATCAAATACAGAATATTGGGTTACTGTTTGTGCAAGATTGAGCGGACAACGAGGAAGAAAAGCATTTGCAATAAAACGTACACCTAATTCAGGAACATGTACGGGTTCTATTTCCAATAATGATATTAAAATGGATTCGATCATTGCGCCGGTTTATGGCAGGTTGAATACTTCTACGGCATTAACAATAACAAGTACTGTTTCTGCAAGGATAAAAAATCTTGATGATGCTAATCTCACCAATTTTAAAATGCGTTACTATGTTGGTGGTGGATTGGTGATAGAAGATGTAGTTTCAACAACAGTAACACCAGGAAGCACATACACACATATTTTTTCTGCACCATATAATTTTTCTTCTGCTGGTAATTACATTTTAAAAGTTGAAGTTGAAAATACAACTGGTGCCGATCCTGTCAGCATTAATAATTCAATTACCGATACAATTCGTCAACTAAGTAATAATCCAATTACACTTCCGTTTACTGATGATTTTGAATTAGCAAGTCCCAGGCATTACATTCAAAATCGCTTCGGGGTAGAGGGAATTGATCGTTATGACTTTACTAACACTGCATCGCCTGGCCGCCTAAGCACAATTCTATCCAGTGGTATGGCATATTCCGGTTCTAAATCGCTTATTCTTGATTTGGATGGCTATATTGGTTCAATTGGTAGTAATAATAATATATACGGTACTTATAATTTAGCTGGTAAAAATGCGATTACTCAGGATATTCGCTTTGATTGTCAGTTTAAAGCACATGGCGATAATATTACCCATCCTGCAAATAAAATATGGATACGTGGAAGCGATGCTGATCCATGGATAGAAGCATTTTCTATTGATACAAGTGGCAATGTACCGGGAGTTTTTAAACGGATTCCAAGTCTTGAAATTTCAGATCTTCTTGTAGCAAATGGCCAGAATTTCAGCAGCAGTTTTCAAGTTCGGTTGGGGCAATGGGGCTTTCTACGAATAATAGATAACTACCAGATGAACGGACATAATTTCGACGACATAAGGATTTATGAAGCAATTGATGATATACAACTTAAAACAATTGATGAGCCATTAACTAATAAGTGTGGTTTAACGAATGCAGAAACTGTAAAGGTTACAATAAGAAATGCATCATCAAATTCAATCAGTAATATTCCAATAAGAATGGTAGTGGATGGAAGTACCCCGGTAGTAGAAACTTATGCCGGCCCTCTTGCTGCTGATGCAAGTGCACAATACATATTTACAAACAAAGCTGATCTTTCTGCATTAGGTGATCATATAATTTTGATTAATGTACAATATGGAACAGATAATTTTAAAGATAATGATACATTGACCGTGAATGTGTTTAATGCGCCATTGATCACAACATTTCCTCACATTGAAAATTTTGAAACCAATGATGGCTACTGGCGCAGTTCAGGAATTATTAATTCGTGGGAGTATGGAGTTCCTGCTGCAAATAAAATAAATAAAGCAGCCAGTGGGACAAAAGCATGGAAAACAAATCTAACAGGCAATTATAAAAACCAGGAAACATCTTACCTGTACTCACCTTGTTACAATATTGCCGGAATGACAACCCCTACACTGAGTTTGAATATAGCTCTTGATCTTGAAGATTGCGGAGGTACTCTTTGTGATGGTGCATATATTGAATATTCAGGAGATGGTATTACATGGTCTCGTCTTGGTGATGTAGGAAGCGGAACGAACTGGTACGATAAAGATTATGGTAGTGGTAATAAACTTTGGAGTGTACAGGATTATACAAGATGGCATGTTGCAACAACGCCTTTACCAACCGGCATTCCAACAATTCGATTTAGAATTGTAATCGTATCGGATCCATTTGTAAACTTTGAAGGAGTTGCTATTGATGATGTACATGTATATGATAATACAATGGGAGTGTATGATGGAGTTACAATGGGTTCACCTGTTTCGCAAAATATTACGGGTGGAACTTCATGGATAAATTTTGTTTCAGGTGGTAAACTGGTTGCATCTGTTCAACCGAATAATCAAAATCTTGGTAATACAGATGCGCAGGCTTATATAAATACAGGCGGCGTACGAAATGATGGCAAACAATATTATCACGACAGAAACATAACTATTAAGCCAACAAATACAAGTTTGAGTGATTCAGTTACAGTTCGCTTTTATTTTCTTGATTCTGAAACTGAAAACTTATTGAATGCAACAGGTTGTGCAAGCTGTACAAAGCCTGCCATGGTAACTGAATTAGGCGTCACAAAATATTCTGATCCTGATGATAATTTTGAAAATGGAAATCTTGCTGATGATATACAAGGAACATTTAATTTCCTAAGCGCCGATTGGAATTATAAAATTCCTTTTGATAAAGGATACTATGTAGAATTTAAAACAAAAGATTTTTCTGAGTTCTGGTTAAACGACGGCGGCATTGATCGCCAAACACCTTTGCCAGTAGAACTCGTAAGCTTTACTGCAAAAAAGAAAGACAATAAGGATGTGATTGCTGAATGGAAAACGGCATACGAACAAAACGTGAGTCATTTTGAAATAGAAGTTGCAAAAGGAAACATTGATTATCAAAACCGGCGTTTTTTAAAAATTGGTGAAGTGGTAAGTCCGGGTAATTCAAATGCTGAAAGAACTTACAGCTTTACTGATTCAGAAGTTGGTAAAACAGGAGTACGTTACTACAGGTTAAAAATTGTTGATCGCGACAATACATTTGTTTATTCACCTGTTCGACCTGTTGTTTTCAGTGATGATCTTCAATGGCAGGTTTACCCCAACCCTTCCAACGGCATATATAATTTTATTTATCAATTGAATCAAGGTGAAACAGTCGGTATAAAAATCTATGATATAAATGGCAAGCTTGTAAAACGAATGGATTTTGCCGGCAACGGTTTTGTGCAAAAAGCCCAGGTTGATCTAAAGTCCGAAAAATTTGCCCCGGGAGTTTACCTTCTTTCAGCAGTGACAGGGGAAAAGAAATACAACATCAAGTTGATAAAACAATAAAAATAAAGGGGCTCTCACAGCCCCTTTACTATTTTGTTGCTACTAATTACCATCCTTGTTTTGCAATACCGGCTTTAATGGCCGCCATCGCTTTTTCTTCATTAACCAAAGTCGTCAGCTTATTTCCCTTACCATCATGGCCCTGCACCATATAGGCGCCTTTGGCAGTTTTGGTAATCACGGCATCCATAACCGGAACTCCTTTCTCTTTGGTTTTTACATTGTACGCTGTCAGTTGAACTTCGCTCATGGTAAATAGGTTTTTTGATTAGGAATCCCTGAAATTAGGACTTTTACGGCTTTTAGCTTTAAAAATTCCGGACAAGAAATAAAAAAGTCACGCCTCAGCGTGACTAAACAGTTTATTTTGAATGACTTAAAATCAAACATCAATTTTAGCGTACCGTGCATGACTTTCGATAAATTCTCTTCTTGGCCCGACTTCATCGCCCATCAGCATACTAAAAACCCGATCAGCTTCTGCAGCGCTTTCAATCGTTACCTGCTTTAAAGTTCTTGATCCGGGATTCATCGTAGTCTCCCATAGCTGGGTGGCATTCATTTCTCCCAAACCTTTGTAGCGCTGAACATTTACGCTATCATCTTTACCACCTCCAATTTTATCAATTAATGCTTTTCGCTGATCTTCATTGTAAGCATAAGCATGCTCTTTACCTTTTTTTACCAAATAAAGAGGGGGCTGCGCAATATAAACATGGCCTTGCTCCACCAATTCGGTCATGTACCGATAAATAAAAGTCAGGATCAGTGTGGCAATATGGCTTCCGTCCACATCCGCATCGGTCATGATAACAAGTTTGTGATA
>Ga0070698_100005880_pt1 | contig 13392 bp, 12 predicted proteins | sample KBSK1502metaG_FD_65477 | JGI IMG/M metagenome (GOLD analysis project Ga0070698, IMG submission 65477) | Corn, switchgrass and miscanthus rhizosphere microbial communities from Kellogg Biological Station, Michigan, USA - KBS K1-50-2 metaG | ecosystem: Host-associated > Plants > Roots >... | reverse complement strand
ACGTACCGCCGAGAACGCCAGACCATATAGAACGTAGGCACGAACGGCAGCAATATAAGTGGAATGATGGCCGCAACGAGCCACCGATCCTTTGGTGGGCCGCCTTGTAGCTGTCCGCTCCTTGCTGCTTCCACCACGACGATGGCGAGGCTCAAAGCAATGCCGGCGCTCCAAGAGACGAAGGACACGCGCCGCGAAGTGTCGACGCGGCGCCATTCACGAACCTGCTCTCTGAACGTGTCGCCGTCTGGTTGCTCAGCCAACGTTGATTACCAAGGCGACGCGATTGCCAAGCCGCGGACCCATGCCACCGTCAGAGCGCGAGCGGTTGGTCGGAGCGTCATGGCGCGATGTTATGCGCTCAATAGGCTGCTGAGCGAACGGCTGAGCCGACCGGCCCGAGCGAAAGATCACGCGCGGGGTTGTTGTGCGGTTGTTATACGGTTGTGGTAAGGCGTCGCGGCGGTCAATCACTACTTGACGCGATGCAATTTGAATTTGGCTCCGGACCAGGGATTCGAACCCTGAACCTTGCGGTTAACAGATCGCTGCGCCCCGTTCAGAATTGGCGGCTCACGCTCGCCGAGTGTCGCTCAGTACCGCCATGTGCCATGGTTTACCGCCAGCGTTGCTGTATGGAGGGGCCCTCAGCACCGAACGCCCGCAAACGGTTTTGAAGACCGCGGGGGCGATCGTCCGCGAACGTCCATGGGCACCTATACAAGTTCGGATGCAGGCATTGCCAATTCCGTCATCGTCCGCACTAGTCCGCCTCGTTCCGCCGTCTTGGCTGTCACCTCGTGGCAGGTTTTGGCGAAAAGAAGTCGAGCCACGACAAGAGGACAGCGAGGCCGATAACAGCCGATGGCAGCCAGAGCTCCGGAATGATGCCGTTGGAGATGCTGTGAACGTAGATGGTGAGAGTGCCCCACGCCCTCGCGCCGACAAGAGCGAGGTCCGCGAGCAACAGCGCTATCCACGCCCACCTCTCTCCCCTCAGGTAAGGACCAAAAGCGATGCTGATCCCGAGAATTGTGCATGCCCCGTAGAAACCGAGTTCAGGGGTGAGCACGTGAAACAAGGGATGGGGTGGCAAATGGAACACGGCCGAATTCACGTCCATGCCGGGGACATACAGATCCAGGAGGTCCTCGATGATCAACTCAACCATCGGGAAGATGAAGAGGACCGCTGAGACGACTCTTATCCGTGGTCGCTTACTCATCGCACTACCTCAAAGTGGGCCATCATCCCGGCGGCGGCGTGCTCGAGGATGTGGCAGTGATACATCCAGCTGCCCGGGCGGTCGTCGGGAAGCCATGCGATCCGAACCCGCCCCTTCTTCGGCACATTGATGGTGTCCTCCCAGGAAATCGTGACTGGGGGCCTGCCATTTACATCGAGGACCTGGAAGAAGAAGCCGTGTAGGTGAAATGGATGATCCATCGCCGTGTCATTCACGACATCCCACACCTGCAGCTCACCCACCCGGACCGGCTCGCCATGGTGGTGGGCCTCGCCGTCGATGGTCCAGTCCACTCCGTGGCGAAGGCTCATCTTGACCCCGAGAGCGACGGTCCTGTTGGGCATGACATCACCGGTTGCGAGTGGATCGATGTGGCGCAGAGTCGGAGGGATCACGGCCCGAGACGGGAGCGCGGATCCAACGTGGACCGTCGCACAGCGCCCGCCCTCCTCCTTGACCATGTCCCCCCGGTCGTAAGCCAAGGAATCCACTGCGAGGGTCTCTCCTACTGCGAACGGACCGACGGCAAGGTCCAGGCGATCAGCCACTGCAAGTACGGCGTCGGACACGGTCATCGGCTTTGGTATCAACCCGCCGTCCGTTCCGAGGATCGTGAACGGCCGTCCACCGATTGACAGGTGGACATATCGAGAACTTGAGGCGTTCAGCACCCGCCAGCGCTCGATTTGACCGGCGGACATCCCGAACTGCGGCATGAACATGCCGTTGACGAGGCGGACATTGCCAAGCCGCCCCTTCGCGCGCTGCATCAAACCGCCAAATCTGGCGATGTTCCCTCTGTGGTCGAGTTTGAGATCGTCGAAGATCAGGACTCTCTCGCGGTCTAGCTGAGGCTCGGCCGGCCCGCGAACCACGACGGCGCCGTACATTCCCCTCTCCATCTGCTCGGTTTCGTGCAGGTGGGGGTGGTACCAGAAGGTCCCAGCGTCTGGAAGCCTGAACCGGTACTCGAAGGTCTGCCCCGACTCGACCGGGTGCTGCGTCATCTCGGTCCCGTCCATGTCGGCCGGGACCCGCAGGCCGTGCCAGTGAATAGTCGTCGGCTGGGAAAGACGATTTGTGAGGAGGACCACCAGCAGGTCGCCGACCTCGCCTTCGATTGTCGGCCCCGGCACCTGCCCGTTGAAGCCGTATCCGGCAACTACGTGGCCAGGCGAAATTTCCCAATCCGTCGGCTTGGCCTCGAGCTGAACTTCGACGGTCTTGCCGCCCGAAGCCGGCTCGAGGACGTTCGCCTCAGTGACGGGTCCCTCGGTGGTGGTGTGCATGTGGTGGTGCTCCATCATTCGGGCACGTTCCCCGAGCGCGAGCCCATCGTGTAAGGCGTGTAGAAGCCTTCGTAGTTGATGGTCATGCTCATGCCCGACACCGCGTGGCCGAGGGCGTGACAGTGGAGCATCCAGATCCCGGGGTTGTCGGCTTTGAAAGCGACATCCCACGTCTCTCCTGGCAAAACGAGCACCGTGTCGACATGAATTGGGCTGCCTGTCAGGCGATGGCCATTCTTGGCCACGATCGAGAAGATGTGGCCGTGAATATGGATCGGGTGAGTGTGGGGGCTGTTATTGACGATGTGCAGCAGGACGAGCTGTCCTTCGCGAACCACGATTGGCGGCTCGTACGGCGAAGGCATGTCGTCGAAGGTGTTGGAGAAATCAAGGATCCCGTTGTGGAACTTGAGCCCGAAGTCCAGCTTGATCGTGCGGGCCACGTCGTACCGCGAGGCATCCGCGACCGGATCTGATGCGGGCACGCCGTAATGCGTGAGGTCGAACTCTGGAATCGAAGACGTGCTGACGGAGGGCACTTGGCCATCCCCGATAGTCACGCTGGCCGTGGCGGCCGGCATCCATGCGAACAAGACTGGTTCCTTCAAGCCCGTCAGCCGCACCGCACCAGTAGCGGGCATCGTGAAGACCAGGTCGACGCGCTGGCCCATGTCAAGCGGGATCCGCTCAGGGCCCAGCTGCTGCGGGCCATTGATGTCGTGACCATCCAGCGCCGCGACCACGTAGGGGGCGCCGACCAGCACCGGATACAGGGGTGCGCCGTCGGAGGGCGGCACCACCGCGTCGATGATCCGGAGGCGGACCGTCTCGCCGGGCATGGCATCGAGGTGCAGGTTGCTTTGTCCATTCACCTCGATCCCGCCTCCGCCCGGCACCGGGTGGATGACGAGGCTGTAGTCGCGCACGTTGGCCACCGGCGCAGATCTGGGCTCGACCACGATTGCTCCGTAAAGGCCGCGCGGAAGCTGGTTGCTGGCGTCCTGGTGTGAGTGATACCAGTAAGTCCCGACCTGGTCGGCGACGAACTCGTAGACGTAGCTGCCGCCGGGCGGGACGGCGTCCTGGGTGATGCCGGCCACCCCGTCCATCGCGTCGGGGACGTCGATCCCGTGCCAGTGGATCGAGGTCGAGTCCGGCAGGTGATTGACGAGCGTGACCCTGACCCGGTCGCCCTGGGTGACGCGCAGCTCCGGACCAGGCACCGTCCCGTCGTAGGCCCACGCCTGGTGACTGGCGATGGTGGTGACGGCGGCGGTGAGCGTGAAGCTCTTGATGGACTGGCTACCGGGAGCGGAGACCATGTCTGCGACCGACGTCAAGGTCTGCCCTGGGACGTATGGAGCTGCGCTGAAGGCGACCGGCATCGGGTTGAGGGCAGACCCGGTGCCCAGCCACACTGCGAGAGCCGCCCCCAGCGCGGACGGCATCGTCGTCAGCGCGATTCGGATTCTTCCCCGCGCCTTCAGACGCCTCGGCACCCGGATGAGAAGAAGGAAGAGGACGACCGAGATCGCCTCGAGTGCGGTCGAAGTGAAGTCGAGCGACCCGGCTGGCTCGGGCCGCCAGGGCTCGGGCGCGATCGGGACCCCAACCGTTCGCGACATCAGCCAGAGGCCGATGACGGCGAGTGTCCCCAGCGCCGCCGCGATGAACAACCGCCGGCTCGGCAACGCGACGACGGCGACCGCCAGGACGACCTGGGCTCCGCCGAGGCTGATGAAGAAGATCCCGTATAGGAGGTACTCGGTCAGGTGTTCGGGCGCCACCGAGAAGTGGATGGCGGCCGCACCGACTGTGAGCAGCGCCGCAGAGTAGAGCCTCGATGCGCTGTAGCGCGCAGCTATTGGCGTTGTCGGCTTCACCCCGCTGGTAGCGACGGTGGTGGTCTTCGTTTTTCGTACGACGTCGATCACAGACATGATGTCTTCTCTCCCGTCACGCCGGCGCCACTGCGGTCGGCTGAGCCGGCTGCGCCTGCTCGAACCACGCGGCGACCGCAGCCTGGATCGCGTTCTGGTAGGGGACCGTGAAGATGATTCCGAAGAAGCACAGCGCAAGACCGAAGGTGCCGATGATGCTGGCAACCCAGACGATCACGCCGGCACTGACGCTGTTGGTCAGGTTGGCCCGAGCCAGCCGCCACACTCGCGCCACGTCCATCCCGCCCGCGAATCCCCGGCGGTAGGTGTTGACCATCAGGGAGGGGACCAGGAAGTTGAGGAACAGGCCGGCGAGAAAGCTCCACAGGAACCCAAGGCTGGTCAGCGGCGAACCGGCGTTGAAGCCGTGTGTACTGCCAGTGCCGGAGGCGATCCCGCCCGCCGTGTAGAGGATCAAGGCCGGGATGCTGAGGACGAAACCGTAGATAAAGAAGACGAGGAAGATCTCAATGCCACGTCCGAGATGGAATCCCGCCGGCGGCAGCTCCCGGCGGCCGGCTCGCGCGTTCTCATAGGCCAGCATCAGCCAGCCGGTCATCGCGATCCAGCCGATGATCGGGATGAGCGCGATCAGGCCCTGGAGCAGCATCTTGCCTGCCCACCCTGGGCTCCGAAACGGATACGCGAAGGATTCGCCGAGGCTGTTGACAGTCATCTGATTACCCCTCCTGAGCCGCCAATTCGGCGGCGTAACCGTTTCCACCACGACCGACCGCGGGCCTTGGCATGCGCCAGGCGACAACGAGCAGATAGACGCCCGCTATGGGCAGAGTGATCTGCGCGATGTACGTGGGCAGCGCGCCCTGAGGCGCAAGACCTGCCTCACCGACGATCCAGCCCACGACGAGGTAGGCGAGACCGGACAGACCAACGACAAAGCCAATGGGTCGTGCGATTCGTGCCGTCCAGACGATGAGCGTCGCCAGCGCGATCAGCGCCAGGCCGAACACGAACCCCTGGTAGCTGATGGCCGCCTCCTCCATCCACCTCACGGTCTCAGCGCTGGCGAATCGGGCAGCCTGCTCGGTCGCCGGCGCGCTCGCCCACGCATCGACCGCGCGCTTGAGAACGACGCCGTCGACGACGAATCGGAGGGCACTCAGCGCGAGAGCCGCTCCGGCCGAAATGACGCCGATCCTGGCGATCATCCGATGCGCTGTCGCGGTCAGACGGAGCACGTCGAGGAGGATGAGCACGCCGGCGATGGTCATTGCCCAGTAGACGAAGAAGGTCAGGTGGTCGGCGGTCCAGCCGGTTGCGTGTGCGTATTGGGCGAAGGACAGGGGATGGTTGTTGGGGTCGAGTTCGTGTGGGTGAAACGCGGCCGCAAACAGGAAGGCGATGTAAGCGCTGCCGAGGAGACCACCCCCGACGAAGAGTTCGTTGCGATCGGCCACGAAAGCGACGGCTGGTGCCGCCGACATTTGCTTGACCTGGGTTATCGACATTGGGCTTCCTCCTGCTTGTTGGCCGCCGGGGCGGCGCTTGAGAGGAAGCTATGTGCCAGCCGGGATCAGGGCATCGTCAAAAACTCGTAGGCGACTACGTAACTTTGAGATTTCCGTGCAGACCTACGTGTTTCAACTGATTTAAGCGAAATGGCGCCCCTATTTCGAACAGGGTGGTCGAGAAGAGCGCAACGACCGCACCAATGCCCGCAGCGCCGATCACAATCGCGCCCGCCGCCGGCCACTTCAACAGCACGATCGTTCCGACGAGAGCCAGCATAGAGTCGAGCACGAGAAGGGCCACCGTCACGCTCATGCCGCCGATGGCGTCGCCCATGAAGGCGACGGCCAGCTGGGCCAATCCACCCAGGAGGGCGAGAACGACGCTTGCCCTACGCAATTTCGACAGCGACCACGCCGGGCAGCGCATCCACGACGGCCACCAGCCAATCCGTGTCCGGCGAAGCCGGAGCAAGGCCTTCCAGATGCACGACGCCGTCGGCGACCCGGACCTTGACCGCATCCCCTTTTCCGAAGCGACGCCGGAGCAGGTCTCGGACGTCCCACTCTACCGTCTCCTCGGAGCGAAAGAAGACCTTCAGCAGGTCGACCTGACTGACCATCCCGACCAGCGCACCGGCCGCATCGAGCACGGGCAGCCTCCTCAGCTTTCGCGTGCGCATGAGGCGCGCGGTGTCGGCCAAGGTCGCCGAGGGTGGCACGGTAATAACTGGGGACGTCATCACGTCCGTCGCGGTGAGCGGGGATGCAGTTTCGAGCTTCTTGCAAAGCTCGGCCTTGCCCGCCTCACCTTTCAGCCTCCCACCTTTGAATTCGGCGCGGACAAGCAGGTCGGACTCGGTGACCATGCCGACGAGCGTTCCGCGTTCGTCAACGACGGGCAGCGCACTGACTTCGTTGAGCCAGAGCAGATCGATGAGTCGCCTGAACGGCGTGCTCGGCGAGACCGAGACCACGTCTTCGATCATCACGTCCGCAACGGTCCAAACCTTTGTCGCAACGCTCATGTCTTCACCTCGGTCAAGAATTCGGGGCCGGGAGGTCGATAGCAGCTTCCAGGCATGCGACGGAGGCTTGAGCACTTGCGGAGACGCTCCGCACCACCTCGGGGCTAGCCGCCTCGAAGAGACTGAGGAGCCGTTCGGGTCCCGGCAGGAAAGTAGAGCCGAGGTAGCTCACGGTGTCGCCGCGCGCTGTAAACCTGACGCAGGCCTCGATCAGCGCCGCCTGCAGCATCTCGAGCTCAGGCCGCGTGATCATCGGCAGCCGGTGCTCAACCAGAAACAAGCCAGCTTGCATTGACCGCAGGCTATCGCCGGTCCGTCAGGCCGGCATCCTTACAAACTCGTAGACCGCTACGTATTTAGGCCGGCGTTCAGCCCACCCAGCGGGCGAGCTGGGTCCGTGAGTTCAGGCCGAGCTTGTTGAGCATATTCGTGACGTGCGTCTCCACCGTGCGATTGGAGATGAACAGCTTCGAGGCAACCTCCTTGTTGGTCAGCCCCTCGGCGATTAGCCGCGCGATCTCCTGCTCTCGCCGGCTGAGATGCGTCGCAGGCTGTGCAGCGGCCGCGGGCGCTCGCGTTTTGACAGGTGCTTGCCCCAGTGAGTATTCGACCGCCTCCTCCACTGACATGTCGAAGCCGCGGGCGAAAGCTCTGCCGAAGCCAGCTTCGCCCAGATGCTCTTTTGTGGTCAGTTGGCAGGCGTCGTGCGGGGACACGAATGGCGCCAGGATTGGGATCCCCAAAGACTCGCGCAGGCTCTGAGCGAAGCCGAGCAGCGTCGCCGCTCGCGTGTCGTCGCCCCGGTCGGAGCTGATCCAGGCGAGCGTCTCAAGGATTACGGCGAGGCCTCGCCGATCGTAGAGCTCCCGTTTGCACTCGATTCCTTCGCGGATTAGGGCCTCGGCTTCCACCAGCTCCCCGCGCCGGCGTCGTGCCTCGGCCACGTGGTCGGCGATCGTGCCCCGGACGAAGAGGTTTCGCGCCACCCTGCACATGGCCAGTCCCTCCTCGCCCACCTTGACCGCCTCATCGAACTTGCCCTGTCCGAGTAGATTCATGCACAGGTAATGCTTCGATATGGCCACCAGCGCGAGGTCCCCAGTCGACCGCCCGGCCTCGAGCATCGTCATGGCCAGGGCCTCGACGCCGTCACTCTTCCCCTGAACGAACGCAGCAAAGAGCAGCGAGCCGCAGGCCCATCCAGCCAGATTGGTTTCGCCACACCTTGTGGCGATGTCGAGAGCTTCCCTTCCCAGGGCCTCCCCGGTCGCCGCGTCGTCCAGCCCATTCGCGAACAACGCGATGCCGATCAGGCAGCGAGCCTGCATCGGGGTATTCGGCTCCATCAGGGGCAGGAGCGACTCGAGATAGCGTCGGACGTCCCGCAGCGGGCCTCGGCAAAACCAGTAGTTCGTGAGCAAGGCGACGATCTCCGTACCCCTCACAGCCTCGCCGGGCTCGCGGCGGCAGAATTCGAGCGCGGCCCAGATGTTTTCACGCTCAAGGTGGACGCGCTTGAATCCCTCCCCCTGTTCGAGCTCAAACGTGTTCGCCGCTCGGATCAGCTCGACGATCCAGTCGCGATGCCTCCGCAGCATCAGCACCTCTTCATCCAGCTCGCGGAGCTGGCGGCGGCCGTACTGGCGGACAGGCTCGAGCATGGAATAGCGTGGCGGCCGGGCCGCCGGGTCTCGTTGGACGATGGAGCTCTCCACCAGCGCGGCAAGCACGTCGGGCAGGTCTTCGTCTGTAGCCTCGAGGCCAGCACAGACACTGGCGGCAGCCCCATCGCCGAAACCGCCGGCGAAGACTGAGAGCCGGGCCCAGAGGCGGCGCTGCTTGTCGGTCAGGAGCGAGTAGCTCCAGTCCAGCGTCGCCTGCATCGTCCGTTGCCGTGCTTCACCGCCCCGGAGTGAGGCGGTCGGCGACGCGAGCTCGCGCTCCAGCCCGGCCAGCAGTTGGTCGACGGTCAAGCCTTCCAGCCGGACTGCGGCGAGCTCCAGGGCTAACGGCATGCCATCGAGACGCGAGCACAGCTGCAGCACCGAGGCGGCGTTCGAATCGTCGACGGCGAAGCCCGGCTGAACCGCAGCGGCGCGCTCCACCAAGAGTGCGACCGCGTCAAAACCGGCGACCTGCCCTGCACTCAGACGGCCCGCCACATCGGGAAGGGCAAGGGGCGGCACGCGTAACCTCACCTCGCCGGCCATGCCCAGCGCCTGGCGGCTCGTCGCCATCAGCCGGAGGTCGGGACACGCCTTCAGCAGGGTGCCGGCCAGCAGCGCGGCGCCGTCCAGAACGTGCTCGCAGTTGTCGAGGACGAGCAGGAGACGTCGGTCTCGAAGGTGATCGCTTAGGGCGGACAGCGACCAGCGTGCGGAGACGTCTTGCAGGCCCAGGGCGCTGAAGGTGGCCTGGGCTATCAGCTGCGGGTCATCGAGCGGCGCCAGAGAAACCAACCAGACCCCATCTGGAAAGTTGCGCGCCATTTCTGACGCAGCGCGAAGCGCAAGCCTTGTCTTCCCCGCTCCGCCGCTACCGGTGAGCGTCAGGAGTCGGGTCGTAGTCAGCAGCCTCTTGATTTCGGCCAGCTCACGGCGCCGGCCGACGAAGCTCGTCAGTTCAACCGGCAGGTTTCCCACCCCGGACCTGGCGGCTTTTCCCGCCATCGGCTCGAATTACCCGGCCGCCACCGCCTCCAAAGGGGCGGCTTTCTGGTTGACGCCGAAGCGGAAGAGCAATAGGGCGGGCAGCAGTGCGCCCGGGATGATCACGTAGCCGAAGAAGCCCAGGTAACCGACGCTGGCCGTCGCGGTGAACAGGGCTCCCACGATGAGGGGCGAAAGCATCGCACCGATGTGGCCGAAGCCGTCCGTCCAGCCTGTGGCAACAGATCGGATCCGAGTTGGAAAGGCGACGGCCGTGTACGTGAACATGTTGAAAAGCCACAGGTAAAGTCCGGCGGTGCCGATGCTCGACGCGATCGAAAGAATCACGACGTTGTGCCAGAACTCGCCCACCGCGAAAGTCAGGACCAGACCCACGGAGGCGATCACCGCTCCCGCCAGGATGATGGTCTTGCGTTCGAAGCGCTCGTTCAGGCGGCCCGCCAGCAGAAGGCCGGAAGGTGATCCAAACACCGCGGCAACGAGGCCCGCCGTAAAGATGGCCTGGGCGGAAAAGCCCACGCGTACCAGGTACAGGCTCAGAAAGCCGAGCGGACCGTATATCAATCCGCTGTAGCCCAAGACCCAGCAGATGAAGAGAAGCGCGGTGCGGCGGCCGTATTCGCGCCCGAATAGATCACGCACCTTGGCCTTGGGTTGGTCCACAACCTCTTTGACAATCGGTGGCGGCAAGGGCCCGGAACGGGCCTCGGACGCGCGCTCCAGCTTGGCGACGACTCTTTCGGCCTCTTGACGACGACCGTGGGCGTCGAGCCAGCGCGGGGATTCGGGCAGCAAAAGAGCGACCAATGGCATGACCACTAGGAGGGGTCCCGCCGCAATCAGGAGAACCATCAGCTGGTAGTGCTGAGGCATCAGGATGAGTCCGGCAAGGTTACCCACCACGTTCAGGAGGAACGGCGCAACTGCCTGAGTGGTCTGGGTCATCCGTCCGCGCGCCGAGCTCGGAGCGAGCTCCGTCAGATAGACCATGCTGGTGACCACCACTCCGCCAATGCCCATCGCGCCGAGGCTGAGCGATATGGCCAGGAGGTAGAAGTCGCTGCTGAAGGCGGCAGGGATGGTGCAGAGGCCGCATGTCGCGGCCGCGATCAGCATCGTCCGGCGCCTGCCAATGAGGTCTGAAAGCAGCCCGAATACATACTCGCCGACCACGATCCCGCCCCCGGTCGAGACGACCAACAGGAGGGAGAAACGGGCGGTGTCAAAGGCGTGCTGGGGACCCCAGATGAACGGATAGATCCGCGCCGCGATGCCGTCGCTGAGGACGACGAGAGCCCAGGCGGACTGCGTGACCAACCCGACCCGCCAAAGGGTCCAGGTCAAAGGCAGGCGATCGAGGCGCTGACCAATGGTCGCCTCGGGCGGCGATGCAACAGGCGGTGAGGCAATGGCGGCCATCTGGACTCCCCTTCCTGGCTGGGTTCCCACACCCCGCTGTCGGGATTATGGGGGATCGCCGCGATTTCGTCTGGACGCCTTGGGCAGAGAAATACGTGGGACTCTACGAGTTGCCCCGGATTACAGGCCCGTCGCTCCCACCTAGGCTGCTGGCATGACTTCGGAACGCGCCAGAGGGCTGCGCCTCCTCGCCTGGGGCCTGGGTGGATTCGGCGCCCTTGCCTGTGCCGCGACCTTCGGAGTCACCGTGGCCCTCGGCTTCACTGACCAGCTCGTCGTCTTGATGCTTGCCTATCTTTTCGGGATCCTGATGGGTCTGCTCGGGGCGCTAATCGCCGCTCGCGAGCCCCGCAACAGCATCGGCTGGCTGATGTGCGCAACCTCGCTGGCCACGAGCTTTGTCAACCTGCCTGGCGACTACGGCTACGCCGCGCTCGTGATCCAGGACGGCCGCTGGCCACTAGGTGCGGCGGCGCTCTGGTTCGGCTCCTGGGCGCCACTGCCCGTCCTCGGGCTCTTCCTACCGCTGATCTCCGTCCGCTTCCCGGATGGAAAGGTGCGGTCGTGGTGGCATGTCGTCGACTGGCTCGCGATAGGTGGCACAGCGCTGTGGATGGCCGGCGACGCGTTGGAGCGCGGGGCTCTGCCCCTACTTCCTCCAGCAACCGCTGCGCTCCTGGCTCCCTTCACACACAATCCGCTCGGAGTTTCAGTCCCGGAAGACTGGCTGGCCGAGAGTCAGATGGCCGGGCTGCCGCTTGTGCTTCTTGCTTACGTCGCGACGGCGGCGGCGCTGATCGCCCGCTACCGCGGCGCCTCTCACGAACAGAGGATCCAGCTCAAGTGGTTTGCCTATGCGGGGTTGCTGATCGCGGCGACGGCCGTCTATGGATTGGCGTTGACATATCACGGTGAGGCCATCGTCCAGGCCTTGATCCCACTCGACATGGCCCTGGTGACCCTCCCACTGGCGATTGGGATCGCGATCCTGCGGTATCGCCTGTACGACATCGACCTGATCATCAACCGGACCGTGGTCTACGGCTCGTTGACTGCAATTCTGGCCGCCGCCTATACCGCCGGCATCACGCTCTTTCAGCGATTGTTCGTCGCGTCCACCGGGCAGAAGTCGGATGCGGCCTACGTGCTCACGGCCTTTGGGCTGGTGGTCGCGTTCAGCCCGGCCAAGGATTGGCTGCAGAAACAGGTCGATCGGCGCGTAGGTCGCCGCAGTCCTGGCCTGGTCCTGGACCAGTTCAGGTCGAACGTGGATGCCGTGGTCTCGGTCATGGACGTGCACCGAGTGGCGTGCCGTCTGCTGGATGAAGCCGTGCTCGCTTTCGATGCCCGCGGCGCTGCGCTGTACCTGCAGCCGGCCAACGCCGCGGACCCGCTCTACACTCATGGCCACCTCAATGGCGACGCCGTCATCGAGGTTCTTCTGCGACATGAGGGGACGGAGTTCGGCCGGCTTATGCTCGGGAGCAGGCGAGGTGATGCTGCTTACACCAACCACGACCGCGAAACTCTCCAGAAATCCGCGGACTCTGTGGGCGAAGCCCTGGCACTCGCAGCACATTTCGGTCATCGGCCACTGCCAAAGCCTCAATGAGCTGCTGCTACCTGTTCGCAGCCTTCAGTCTCAAGCGCAACCCGCTCGATGATTTTGAGCGCGGGAGCCAGGTCGGCCACCGCCACCAGCTCAGGGAATGGGAAGTAAGCGCTGGTCGCCTGGAGTGGAGACAGTAGGAACGCTTAGGGTCTGAATCAAGCCCCTAATCTGAGGCGGATGTCCCACGGTCCTGGCCTGTGCGTCACCGACCGAGGTCACGCGACAACGGTTCGCGAGACCGTTATCAGTTCGAGCAAATCGGTCATCCCTTCCCCATTGCTGCAGCTGCTTCATTCTTAGTGGACGCGCGTGCGGGCGCGGATACCACAAAGCTGCGTGGCCCTGCAATCATTTGGGGTCAGCGGACTTTTCGGAGCCAGCGTCGCTGCCAGGGTGTCTCAACTGCGCGTGGGTGGTAATTATTGCGAATCCATTTGACGGCCTGATTCGGCGACAGGCCGTCCAGGATTGCCAGCGCGGCCAAAGCAGTTCCCGTGCGACCGATGCCGCCTCTGCAGACAACCTCGACGCGCTCCCCATCGTGCGAACGGCGGAGAGCCTCGTGCAGTGCGTCGAGGGCTTGGACGCGGTTATAGGGAATCCAGAAATCGCGCCAACGAATGTGGCGGTAAGGCCAGCTAGGTGGACTGGAGTCGCCCAGAATCAGGGCGAAGTCCGCGGGGCTAACCTCGTCGCTGGAGCGTCGTCCGCGCACTCTTG
>Ga0070698_100005879_pt1 | contig 13395 bp, 12 predicted proteins | sample KBSK1502metaG_FD_65477 | JGI IMG/M metagenome (GOLD analysis project Ga0070698, IMG submission 65477) | Corn, switchgrass and miscanthus rhizosphere microbial communities from Kellogg Biological Station, Michigan, USA - KBS K1-50-2 metaG | ecosystem: Host-associated > Plants > Roots >... | reverse complement strand
TCCAAGGCCAAGCTGATCACCAAGGACACGCCCAAGACCACGTTCGCCGACGTGGCCGGCGCCGACGAGGCGATCGAGGAGCTACAGGAGATCAAGGAATTCCTGCAGAGCCCGGGCAAGTTCCAGGCCATCGGGGCGAAGATCCCGAAGGGCGTGCTGCTGTACGGCCCGCCGGGCACCGGCAAGACGCTGCTGGCGCGCGCCGTGGCGGGCGAGGCGGGGGTGCCGTTCTACTCGATCTCAGGTTCGGACTTCGTGGAGATGTTCGTCGGCGTCGGCGCCTCCCGGGTCCGCGACCTGTTCGAGCAGGCCAAGGCCAACGCCCCGGCCATCGTCTTTGTGGACGAGATCGACGCGGTCGGCAGGCACCGCGGCGCCGGCTTCGGCGGCGGCCACGACGAGCGCGAGCAGACGCTGAACCAGCTCCTGGTCGAGCTCGACGGCTTCGAGACCAAGGGCGGGGTCATCGTGATCGCGGCCACGAACCGGCCCGACATCCTGGACCCGGCGCTGCTGCGGCCGGGCCGGTTCGATCGCCAGATCGTCGTGGCCCAGCCGGACCTGGCCGGCCGGAAGGGCATCCTGCGGGTGCACGCGCGCGGCAAGCCGTTCGCGGAGGACGTCGAGCTTGACATGATCGCGCGCCGGACCCCCGGGTTCACCGGGGCCGACTTGGCCAACGTGATCAACGAGGGCGCGTTGCTCACCGCCCGCGGCAACCAGACCCGGATCTCGATGGCCTCGCTCGAGGAGGCGATCGACCGGGTCACGGCCGGGCCCAAGCGCAAGAGCGTCCTGCTGTCCGAGAAGGAACGGAAGATCATCGCCTACCACGAGGGCGGCCACGCCCTGGTCGGGCACGCGCTGCCGAACGCCGACCCGGTGCACAAGATCACGATCATCCCGCGCGGCCGGGCGCTCGGCTACACGGCCTCGGCCCCGGCCGAGGATAAGTTCCTGGTCAGCCGGGCCGAGATGATGGACCAGCTCGCGATGCTGCTCGGCGGCCGTACCGCCGAGGAACTGGTCTTCCACGAGCCCACCACCGGCGCGGCCAACGACATCGAGAAGGCCAGCCAGATCGCCCGTGGCATGATCACCGAGTACGGGATGAGCGAGCGGCTCGGCGCCCGCAAGTTCGGCACCGGGGACGGCGAGCCGTTCCTCGGCCGTGAGATGTCGCACAGCAGGGACTACTCGGAGGAGATCGCGTCCGCGATCGACGATGAGGTGCGCCGCCTGATCGAGTCGGCGCACGACGAGGCCTGGGAGATCCTGGTCCAGTACCGCGACGTGCTGGACGATCTCGTGCTGCAGCTCATGGAGCAGGAGACCCTCTCCAGGGACCAGGTCCTGCAGATCTTCAGCCCGATCCGCCAGCGTGCCACCCGCGGTTCCTACACCGGCTACGGCAAGCGGCTTCCGTCGGACCGCCCGCCGGTGCTGACGCCAAAGGAGATGGCCCTCACGGCCGCATCCGACGGTTCCGACCAGAAGGGCAACGGACAGGCCCTGGGCACCAGCGACACCTCGGCGCTGGGCCCGGGGGACCCGTTCGGGCCCGCCGGCGCGATCGGCCCGGTCGACCAGCGCGGCCCGGGCGGCTACGGGACGGCCGGTCCCGAGGACGCCGAGCCCGGAGGAGGCCACGGAGCCAGCGGCACGGGGCCGGGCGGGACCCTTTGACCGCGGCGCAGAGCTCGGCCACGCGGGACGGCAACGGAGGCGTCGATCTGGCGCGCGTCGAGCGGGCGGTGCACGAGATCCTGCTCGCGCTCGGCGAGGACCCGGAGCGGGACGGACTGCGCGATACGCCGGCGCGCGTGGCCCGGGCCTACGCCGAGCAGTTCGCGGGGCTCGGGCAGCGGCCCGAGGACGTGCTGACCACGGTCTTCGATGCTGATCATGACGAGATGGTCCTGGTGCGCGACATCGAGATGTACTCGACCTGCGAGCACCACCTCACCCCGTTCTTCGGGCTCGCGCATGTCGGCTACATCCCGAACGAGAAGGGGCAGATCACAGGGCTGTCCAAGCTGGCCAGGCTCGTGGACGTGTACGCCAGGCGGCCACAGGTCCAGGAGCGGATGACCAGCCAGATCGCCGACGCGATGATGAGGGTCCTCGAGCCGACGGGCGTTATCGTGGTGATCGAGGCCGAGCACCTGTGCATGTCGATGCGCGGGGTGCGTAAGCCCGGTGCCAAGACCGTCACTTCCGCCGTCCGCGGGATGTTCCTCGACTCCGACCGGACCCGTGCCGAGGCCATGAGCCTGCTGCTGCACTGAGTTGGCCCGGGGGGGTAACCCCCCGGAACCCCCCAGACCGGGGGGCTTCGCCCCCCAGGAGCCCCCCAGCCGTCTGCTCGGGCCAGCCTTCGGCCGACCCTCGCAGGCGGCATACGCTGGTAATCGCAGCACGGTGCTTGTCCGTCGGTGCCGCACCCGCTGCCGTCTGCTCGGGCCGACCTCCGGCCGGCCCTCGCAGCCGGCATACTCGATGCCCGTGCCATTCCCGGGGGGAACTGAAGTGTCACCCGGAGCGTCTCAATACGTGGCTTCTGACAGATGGCCGAAGATAGCCTGATACCAAATGGATGCGACTGCGTTATCGCCTGCCCTCCGGCGAAGGCAGCCCGCCCAGGAAGAGGTTGGCTGCCGTGTTCTGGTGTTTGCCCGCATTGCCCGTCGGCGATGACTACGCTGATGCCACGTGACCAGGGGCCTGACCTACTTGTCCGAGATGACTGAGCGCAGCGGGCCAGATACGGCAGCCCCGGAGCAGCCGGCGGCGCGCCCGCCGGACCGCAGGCACCAGCGGCGCTGGGTGCCGGTCATGGCGGCCCTGCTCGCGCTGCTGATCGGCCTGGCGTACATCATCGAGGGCTTCCGGACCCGCGTCCTGTACCGGCATCTCGAGCACCCGCTGCACCGGCTCACCGAGATCGCGCCGGGCGTGCTGGCGGTCGGCTCCCGCATCGCCGATGTCATCATCGGCCTGCTGCTGCTCATGCTCTCGCACGGGCTGCGCAGGCGGAAGCGGCGCGCGTGGCAGGGCGCGGTGCTGCTGCTGGCCGCCAGCGTGGTGATCCACTTCCTGCCGGTCGGGAAGCACCTGGTCGGGGCCATCCCCGCCGTGGTGCTGCTCGCGATCCTCTGGTACTTCCGGAAGGAGTTCTACGCCGTAGGCGACCCGCGGACCCGGTGGCGCGCGGTGTGGGTGTTCGGCATGCTCGTGGTCGCCGACATAGCCATCGGCTTCTGCTACATCACGATTTCTTCCCACGGCCTGAAGGCTGACTACTCGCTCGGGCAGCGCCTGCAGTCCGTGGTCTACAGCCTGATCGGCTTCAGCGGGCCGGTCCACTTCACCACCGAGACCCGCACCGACGTGTTCGCATTCCTGATGGGCGGGCTCGGGATCTTCACGCTGATCGTCGTCGGCTACCTGTTCCTGCGCCCGGCCCGGCGCACCGACCGGCTCAGCGAGGGTGACGCGAACGCGATCAGGTGCCTGCTCGACAAGCACGGCGAACGGGACTCGCTCGGCTATTTCACGCTCCGCAGCGACAAGAGCGTGGTCTGGTCGGCGACCGGCAAGTCCTGCATCGGCTACCGGGTGCTCTCCGGGGTCATGCTGGCCAGCGGCGACCCGCTCGGCGACCCCGAGGCCTGGCCCGGGGCGATCAACGCGTTCCTCGACGAGGCAGCGCGGCACGCCTGGGTGCCCGCGGTGATCGGATGCAGCGAGCTGGGCGCGGAGACCTGGTGCCGCGAGAGCGGCGGGCTGACCGCCCTCGAGCTCGGCGACGAGGCCGTCGTCAACGTGGCCGACTTCACCCTGCAGGGCAGGTCCATGCGGAACGTCCGGCAGATGGTGACGCGGGTATCCCGGGCCGGCTACGTCGCCGAGGTCCGCCGGATGGGCGACATGCCCCGCGCGGAGATCAGCCGCCTGATCAGGCAGGCCGATTCCTGGCGCGGGAGCCCCACCGAGCGCGGCTTCTCGATGGCGCTCGGGCGTGTCGGCGCGCCCGGCGACGAGAACTGCGTGATCGCCACGGCCACCGAGGACGGCGTGCTCCGCGCGATCTTGCACTTCGTGCCCTGGGGGAGCGACGGGCTGTCCCTCGACCTGATGCGCCGCGACAGGAGCGCGCAGCCGGGCCTCAACGACTTCCTCATCGTCGAGACCATCAAGAACGCCCAGGCCCTTGGCGTCAAGCGTCTCTCGCTGAACTTCGCCGCGTTCCGGGCCGCGCTCGAGCGGGGCGAGCGGATCGGCGCCGGGCCGGTGATGCGCGCCTGGCGCCGCACCCTGCTGTTCATGTCCCGCTGGTTCCAGATCGAGTCGCTGTACAAGTTCAACGCGAAATTCTGCCCGGAATGGGTGCCGCGGTTCATCGTCTTCACCGGCACCAGGGATATCCCGAGGATCGCCCTGGCCGCCCTCGAGGCGGAGGCCTTCCTGGTCTGGCCCACCGTGGAGGTGCGCAGGATCGCGCGCAGGCTCGGGCTGGGCAAGGTCGGACGGCGGCTCGGTGCCGCCGCCCGGCGGTCTCGCGCCACGGCATAGCGAGCCCGGGGAACATAGCGAGCCGGAGGGGCTTCAAGAGCGCCCCGCAGGCGAGCGGGAGGCACCGGCCCGTAGATTAGCGCCATGGCTGACCAGGCGCGCCCGACTGTGCTCCGGCGGGCACATCCCGCTGGCCTGGCGGACCCGGGCCGCTGCCTGGTCATGGGCGTCGTCAACGTCACCCCGGACTCGTTCTCCGACGGCGGCACGTGGTTCGAGACCGGAGCCGCGGTGTCCCATGGCCTGCAGCTCGCCGCCGAGGGAGCCGACATCGTGGACGTCGGGGGCGAGTCGACCCGCCCGGGGGCCGAGCGGGTCGATGAGGCTGAGGAACTGCGCCGGGTCGGCCCGGTCATCGCCGAGCTCGCGCGCGCCGGGCTTACGGTCAGCGTGGACACGATGCGGGCCGGGGTGGCGGAGTTCGCGCTCGAGGCCGGGGCGCGGATGGTCAACGACGTCAGCGGCGGCCGGTCGGACCCGCGGCTGCCCCGGCTGATCGCGGACGCCGGCGTGCCCTACGCGATCATGCACTCGCGCGGGCCCAGCCGCGATATGCAGCAGCGGGCCGTCTACGAGGACGTCGTGCGCGAGGTCCGCGACGAGCTCCGGCAGCGGGTCGACGCGGTCACCGCGGCGGGCGTCGACCCGTCGGCGATCATCGTGGATCCCGGGATCGGGTTCGCCAAGCTTCCCCATCACAACTGGACGATCCTGGCCCGGCTCGCCGAGATCTCCTGCCTTGGCGGCGCGTCACCGTTCCCGGTGATCATCGGCGCTTCGCGGAAGAGCTTCCTGGGCCGTCTGCTCGCTGGCCCCGACGCCGAGCCCCGCCCGGCCGCGCAGCGCGACGACGCCACGACCGCCATCTCCGCCCTGGCGGCGGTCGCGGGAGCGTGGTGCGTTCGCGTGCACGCGGTCGCCGCCAGCGCCGACGCCGTCCGGGTCGCCGAGCAATGGCGCGGCTACGAGAAGGACTGGGCGGGCGGGAAGGGTGGGGCGGGTGGGGGATAACTCCCGGTTGACCACCGACCGGATCTCGCTACTCGGCCTGCGCGCGTTCGGGCGGCACGGCGTCCTGGACCGCGAGCGCCGCGAGGGCCAGGAGTTCGTCGTCGACGCGGTGCTCTGGCTGGACACCAGGGCGGCCGCCGCCGCCGACAACCTGTCCCTGACCGTGGACTACGGGGCGCTGGCGGCCAGGCTTGCCGCGATCGTCTCCGGCGAGCCTGTGGCGCTGATCGAGACGCTGGCCGATCGCCTGGCCGCCGCGTGCCTGTCGGAGTCCGGTAAGGCGGTACGCGAGGTCGAGATAACGGTGCACAAGCCGCAGGCGCCGGTGTCCGTTCCGGTCGGGGACGTGACCGTGACCATCCGCCGGGGTCACGAGTGAGCTCGCCGGACCAGGCGCGGACCCGGCGGGGGGGAGCGGAGGGGTCGTCCCCCCCGGCCAGCACCGTGGTCCTCGCACTCGGCAGCAACCTCGGTGACCGGCTGGCCAACCTGCAGCGCGGCGTCGACCTGCTGCTGGCCGAGCCCGGGCTCGGCGAGGTCGTGGCGTCGCCGGTCTACGAGACCGCCCCGGTTGGCGGCCCGGGCCAGCCGGACTACCTGAACGCCGTGCTCGTCGCCGTGACGTCGCTGCCGCCCCGGGCGGTCCTGGCCCGCGGGCTGGCGGCCGAGCAGGCCCTGCACCGGGTCCGCGGGGAGCGCTGGGGACCCCGCACGCTCGACGTCGACGTCATCGTCTACGGCGACCTGGTGAGCGCCGACCCGGACCTCACGCTGCCGCATCCGCGCGCGCACGAGCGGGCCTTCGTGCTCGCGCCCTGGCACGACGTGGACCCAGCGGCGGAGATTCCCGGGCGGGGCCCGGTGGCGGACCTGCTCGCCGCGGCGGGCACGGACGGCGTCCGGCGGCGCGGCGACGCCCTGCTGCGGGCGGGCGCGCGATGAAGCAGACCCGGCCGTGGACGCTGGTCGCGGTGGCCGCGGCCTGCGCGCTCGTGGTATGGCTGATCGTCCGCCTGACGTTCACCAAGCTCCCGCCGCTGCCGTGGACCGCGGTGCCGGCCCTGCTGATCCTCGCGATCGCGGAGGGCTTCAGCGGGCGCAACCTGCGGGCCAGGATCCAGGGCCGGCGGGGCGGGAAGCCGCTCGCCCCGATCGCCGTCGCGCGGATGGCCGCCCTGGCCAAGGCCAGTTCGCTGGGCGGGGCCGTGTTCGGCGGGTTCGGCGCCGGGTTCCTGGTCTACACGCTGGGCAAGACCGACAAGGTGGTGCCGCGGAACGACGCCATCGCCGCCGGGGCGACGCTCGTGTCGGCCATCCTGCTGGTCGCCGCCGCGCTCTACCTGGAGCACTCGTGCCGCGCCCCGACGCCGCCGGACGACGAAGACTCCCGCAGCCGGCCGAAGGAGCCTGGGGTCAGATTATGCTGATCGTCGCCGCCCGGTACCGGCAGAGGACTGGAGCAGATGAGCGCAGACAATCGCGGTGAGCGGGCTGGGCCCGGCTCGTCCGAGCACCCGGCCAAGCTCAGGGTGGGCGTGGTGGGCGCCGGGCGCGCGGGGACCGCGCTCGCGGCCGCGCTGCGCCGCGCTGGCCACGAGGTGGTCGCGGCGTCCGCGGTATCGGACGCCTCGCTGCGGCGGATCCGGCGCGACCTGCCGGGCACCGCGATCAGGCAGCCCGCCGAGGTGGTGGCCGCCGCTGACCTCGTGCTGCTGACCGTTCCCGACGACGTCCTGCCGGGACTCGTCGCCGGGCTCGCCGCCACCGGCGCCGACCTGAACGGGCGCCTGGTCGCGCACGCCAGCGGGCGGCACGGCCTGGCCGTGCTCGACCCGGCGGTCCGGGTCGGCGCGCTGCCTCTCGCCCTGCACCCGGTCATGACCTTCACCGGCCGCCCCGACGACATCGACCGGCTGGCCGGGATCAGCTTCGGGGTCACCGCGCCGGAGCCGCTCCGGCCCGTCGCCGAGGCGCTGGTGGTGGAGATGGGCGGCGAGCCGGTGTTCATCGCCGACGAGCACCGGGACCTGTACCATGCCGCCCTCGCGAGCGCGGCCAACCATCTGGTGACCCTCGTCGTCCAGGCCGAGGACCTGCTCCGGGAGGCCGGCGTCGGGCAGCCGGCCCGGATGCTCGGCCCGCTGCTGTCCGCCGCGCTCGACAACGCGCTGCGCCTCGGTGACGCGGCCCTGACCGGCCCGGTCGCGCGCGGCGACGCGGACACGGTCGCGGCGCATATCGGCGCGCTGCGCGCGGCCGCGCCCGAGGCGCTGCCCGCCTACCTGGCGCTGGCCCGGCTTACCGCGGACCGGGCGCTGTCCGCGGGCACGCTCAGCGCGCCCGACGCGCAGCGCCTGCTCGGCGTGCTCGGCGGAGCGCCCAGATGAGCGAGCCGGCGGGGCACCGCGGCGGTTCCGGCGCGGCAGGCCCGATCCTGGCCAGGACCAGGGACGAGCTGGCCGCCGTGCGCGACGGGCTGGGCCGGCCGGCGGTGCTCGTCCCGACCATGGGAGCCCTCCACCAGGGGCACCGGGCCCTGCTCCGCCGGGCCCGCGAGATGTCCTCGCCGAACGGGTGCGTGGTGGTGTCGGTATTCGTGAACCCGCTTCAGTTCGGGCCCGGCGAAGACCTCGGCCGTTACCCGCGCTCGCTCGAGCAGGACCTGGCCGTGTGCGCCGAGGAGGGCGCCGCCGTGGTGTTCGCGCCGTCCCGGGAGGAGATGTACCCGGACGGGCCCCTGGTCACCGTCGATCCCGGGCCGGTGGGCCGGCTGCTCGAGGGCAGCTCGAGGCCCGGCTTCTTCGGCGGCGTGCTGACCGCGGTGCTGAAGCTGTTCCACGTCGCCGCGCCGGACGTGGCGGTCTTCGGGCAGAAGGACGCGCAGCAGCTCGCGCTGGTCCGGAGGATGACCGCCGACCTCGACCTGGGCGTGCACATCGAGGCGGTGCCCATCGTGCGCGACCCGGACGGGCTCGCGGTGTCCAGCCGGAACGTGTACCTGTCGCCGGAGGAGAGGTCTACGGCGCTGGCGCTGCCGCGGGCGCTCGAGGCGGGGGTGGAGGCGGCCGCCTCCGGCCCCGCGGCGGTGCTGGCCGCGGCGGGCGCCGTGCTCGGCAAGGCCGCGGCCGCCGACCCGCCGCTCGCGCTCGACTACCTGGCCCTGGTGGACCCGGTCACGTTCACCGCGGTCGGTGACGACCACGCCGGACCGGCGCTGCTCCTGGTCGCGGCGCGGGTCGGGGCGACCAGGCTCATCGACAACACTCAGGTAGCGCTGGCCGGCCGCCGCTGACCCCCGCCGGAGGGAACCGATGCTGCTGACGATCGACGTGGGCAACACGAACACGGTGCTCGGCGTGTTCGAGGGCGACGAGGTGATCGAGCACTGGCGCATCGCCACCGACCCGGTGCGCACGGCCGACGAGCTCGCGGTGATCCTGCAGGGCCTGCTGGGCCAGAGCGCGCTGTTCAAGGACCCTGACATCAGCGGGATCGCGCTGTGCTCCACCGTGCCGTCCGTGCTGCACGAGATGCGCGAGATGTTCCGGCGCTACTACGGAGACGTGACCGCGATCATCGTGGAGCCGGGCATCAGGACCGGCGTGCCGGTACGCATGGACAACCCCAAGGAAGTCGGCAGCGACCGGATCATGAACGCGCTGGCCGCCGTCCACCTCTACGGCGGCCCGGCGATCGTCGTCGACTTCGGCACGTCGACGAACTTCGACGCGGTCAGCGAGCGAGGCGAGTTCGTCGGGGGCGCGCTGGCCCCCGGCATCGAGATCTCGGTCGACGCGCTGTCGCGCCGGGCGGCTCAGCTGCTCAAGGTCGAGCTGGCCCGCCCCGGCCACGTGATCGGCAAGAACACCGTCGAGGCGCTGCAGTCCGGGATCATATTCGGGTTCGCCGGCCAGGTCGAGGGCATCGCCCGGCGGATGGCCAAGGAACTGGCCCCGGGCGACCCCGACTCGGTGACGATCATCGCGACCGGCGGGCTCGCCCCGCTGGTCATCGACGAGGTGAGCGTGATCGACGTCTACGAGCCCTGGCTGACCCTGGTCGGCCTGCGCCTGGTCTACGAGCGCAACACCTCCGACGGCTGATCGGCGGCGGCGGGAACTGCTTGGCCGCGGCAGCGGCCGGGCCGGTAACCTCAGGCAGATGACGGACGATCTGCCCGAGCAGATGCGGGTGCGCCTCGACAAGCTGGACAGCATCCGCGCATCCGGCGCGGATCCCTACCCGGTCGGCTTCCCCCGCACGGCCACGATCGCCGAGGTCCGCGCGGCCCACCCGGACCTGCCGAAGGACACCGCGACCGGCGAGCGGGTCGGCGTCACCGGGCGTGTCCTGCGGTCCCGCATCGGGGGGAAGCTCAGCTTCGCCACGATCAGGGACGGCACCGGCGACATCCAGGTCATGATCTCGCTGGACCGGGTCGGCGAGCAGGCGCTCGCCGCCTGGAAGCGCGACGTGGATCTCGGCGACCACGTCGGCGTCCAGGGCGAGGTGATCACCTCGCGCAGCGGGGAGCTCTCCGTGCTCGCCGACTCGTTCGCCATTACGGCCAAGTCGCTGCGGCCGCTTCCTGAGAAACATGCCGGCCTGAGCGACCCGCAGGCGCGGGTGCGGCAGCGTTACGTCGACTTGATCATCAACCCGGCCGCGCGACGGATGGCGGAGATGCGCGCCAGCGTCACCCGGTCGCTGCGGGAGGAGCTGCACGCGCGCGGCTATCTCGAGGCCGAGACGCCGGTGCTGCAGGTGCTGCACGGCGGCGCGAACGCCCGGCCGTTCATCACTCACAGCAACGCCTACGACATCGACCTGTACCTGCGGATCGCGCTCGAGCTGTACCTGAAGCGCCTGGTCGTCGGCGGCATCGAGAAGGTCTACGAGATCGGCCGGATCTTCCGCAACGAGGGCGCCGACGCGACCCACAACCCCGAGTTCACGATGCTCGAGGCCTACGAGGCGTACGGCGATTACGACACGATCGGCGTGCTCACCCGGGAGCTGATCCAGGCGGCCGCGCGGGCCGCGCTCGGCGGCTTGATCGTGCGCAGGCAGGACGGCTCGGAGCACGACATCGGCGGCGAGTGGCCGAAGATCACGGTCCATAACGCCGTCTCCGAGGCGCTTGGCGAGGAGGTCACCCCGGACACGGGCGAGGACAAGCTGCGTCACCTCTCCGACCAGGCCGGGATCCACCAGGATCCGAAGTGGAACCGCGGTCAGGTCCTGCTCGAGCTGTACGAGCACCTCGTGGAGGCGCGCACGGTCGGGCCGACCTTCTACCGCGACTTCCCGGTCGAGGTCTCCCCGCTCACCCGGCAGCACAGGTCCGATCCCCGGCTGGCCGAGCGATGGGACCTGGTCGCGTTCGGCACCGAGATCGGCACCGGCTACTCCGAGCTCGTGGACCCGGTGCGGCAGCGCGACCGGCTCACAGCGCAGTCGCTGCTGGCCGCCGGGGGCGACCCGGAGGCGATGCAGCTCGACGAGGACTTCCTCCGGGCACTCGAGTACGGCATGCCGCCGAGCGGCGGGATGGGCATGGGCACCGACCGGCTGATGATCATGTTCACCGGGGCGAGCATCAGGGACACCGTGCTGTTCCCGCTCGTCCGCCCGGACTGACCCGGACGCACTGCCGGGTCAGCTCAGATGATGTGCACCGCACCCACGTAGGCGCTCCAGAACACTGGCTCGACGTGGACCGGCACGCCTTGGGTTGGTGCGTCAACCATCAGGCCGTTCCCGATGTATATGCCCTCGTGGCTGATGTCGGCGAAAAAGAACACGATGTCGCCCGGCTGGAGCTGGCTGCGCGCGACGTGCTCGCCCTCGTTCCACTGCCAGCCGGTGAAGTGTCCCAGGCTGATCCCGACCTGCGCGTAGGCCCACATCACCAGGCCCGAGCAGTCGAAGGCGTTCGGCCCGGCGGCGCCCCAGACGTACGGGTCGCCGACCTTGGTCAGCGCCCAGCGGACGGCTTGCGCACCGATCGAGTCGCCGCGGACCGCGATGTTGGGATAGGTGCCGGTCTTCTGGTAGATGGCCAGGGCCTTGGCGTACGCGGCGCTGTTGAGGATGTTCTCCTTGGCCTGGATCTCCGCGACCTTCTTGTTGATCTCCGCGGACAGCTTGACCGCGAGCAGCGCCTCCTGCGCGGAGGTCTTGCTGGCCCGGTTCGCCGCGGCCTCGGCCTCGGCGAGCAGGCTCACCGTCCCGCCTTGCTCGTGGCCCAGCTGGAGCATGATCGACGTCCGGTTCAGCAGCTGCTGCGGGTCGCTGCTCTGCAGCAGCTGCAGCGTGGGGCTGAAGCCGCCGTTCATGTACCCCTCGGCCGCGATCCGGGCCACCGCCGCCTGGCCTGCGCCCAGCGCCCGCTCGTCGCGCTGCGCGGTCACGCGCGCCGCCTTGCTCTCCGCGCGGGCCTCGGTCAGCTGGATCCTGAGCGCGTCATACTGTTGGCCGAGGGAGTCGATCTGGTTGGACAGCCGGTTCGCGGCGGCGACAAGGGCCTGCAGGCTGGTCGGCGTCCCGCCGCCGGAAGCCGCGCTGCCGAGGCCGGCGGGCAGCGCGAAGCTGGCCAGCGTGGCCGCGCCAGCCACGATGGCGGCGCGCCCCCACGCCCGCCGTGAACGCTTGCTGGCCTGAATCCCCCGGGAATGTGCCTTGCCGTACCTGCCCTGGGGCAAGAACTCCACGCGGAGTCTCCAATCTCCTCAGCCGCCTACCGGGTTAGCTGACGGGTTCGGGCCGGAGCAGCCCTACGGCGGGTCACGGCCTCCAGGCCGACCATGACCTGCCGATTCACCCCGGGGAGGATGGGTCCCCGGCTCCCCGGGACACGCTTGCATGCCCAGGAACTCGGCGGGTCCGTCCGTCCGCCCCCACGTAGGGCGGACTGAACGGGGTAACAGCGATGCAGGTTAATCCAAGTAGGGCATGGTGCATGCGTGAACGGCGAAAAATTCTGCGCTCTGCCGTGTGCGCCGATGCGTCGCCCATACGTCGCCTTCGCCGGGCGGCCGCCCCGGACACCTTGAAGTATCCGCAGGTCACCGGTCCAGCGTGATCGGGTCGTGATGGGCCAGAAAAGGAAACCGGCTCAGCCTATGAAGCGATCCGTACTTGTTCGGTAACTTTCTGTGGGCGGCCAGACCACCGGACCGGGTGACGTTTACGATTGCTTCGTGGATTACTCGGTCAGGCCGGCCCGCACCAGTGACGTGCGGGCGATCCGCGGCCTCGTAGATGCGAACGTCGCGTCCGGGCGGCTGCTGGACAAGGCGACCGTCACCCTCTACGAGGACATCCAGGAATTCCTGGTCGCGGACCGGGCCGGCGACGCGCAGGTGATCGGCTGCGGTGCGCTGCACGTGATGTGGGAAGACCTGGCGGAGATCCGCACGATCGCGGTCGACGAGGCCTGCCAGCGCGAGGGGGTCGGGGAGATGCTCGTGGAGGCGCTGCTCGCGCGGGCCCGCGAGCTCGGCATCCGCCGGGTCTTCGTACTGACGTTCGCCGTGAAGTTCTTCGCCCGCCTCGGCTTCGAGGAGATCACCGGCGAGGCCACGTCTCCTGAGGTCTACGCCGAGCTGCTGCGCTCGTACGACGAGGGCGTCGCCGAGTTCCTCGACCTCGACCGGGTGAAGCCGAACACCCTGGGCAACACCCGCATGCTGCTGCGCTTCTGAGGGGAAGCAGGTTACGGAATCGGGCCGCCGGTGCGTATCTGGGACGTGAAACGCGACCGGTAGCCGCCTGCCGGGCAACCCTTGGCGCGCGACACGCATCTCT
>Ga0070698_100005878_pt1 | contig 13396 bp, 13 predicted proteins | sample KBSK1502metaG_FD_65477 | JGI IMG/M metagenome (GOLD analysis project Ga0070698, IMG submission 65477) | Corn, switchgrass and miscanthus rhizosphere microbial communities from Kellogg Biological Station, Michigan, USA - KBS K1-50-2 metaG | ecosystem: Host-associated > Plants > Roots >... | reverse complement strand
AGGAGGGCGGCGATCAGCGCGCCGTAGAACGGCAGGATGGTGCGCATCACCTGGCCCACCGAAATGCCGCCGATGGCGCAGCCGACGAACTGGGTGGTGCCGACCGGCGGCGTGTTGAGGCCGAGCGCGCAGTTGATCAGCATCAGCATGCCGAACTGCACCGGGCCCATGCCGTACTGCATGCAGATCGGCAGGAAGATCGGCGTGCAGATCAGGATGGTGGCCGCCATGTCGAGGAACGTGCCGAGCACGAACAGGATCACGTTGACCAGGAGGAAGATCACCCAGGGATCGGTCGAGAGCGAGGCCAGCGACTTGCCGGTGAGGTCGGCCACTTCGTAGAGCGTGATCAGGTAGCCGAAGGTGTTGGAGACGCCGATCAGCAGCAGCACGATGCCGGTGGTCTTCACCGCCTTGGCCGCGGCCTTGAGGAAGTTCTCCCAGCTGAGGCTGCGATAGATGAAGATGGTGAGCGCCAGCGCGTAGATCACCGCAACCGCGGCCGACTCGGTGGCGGTGAACACGCCGCTCAAAATGCCGATCAAAATGATCGCTACCACCAGCAGCCCGGGGATGGCGCCGACCATCGACCACAGCACCGCATGCCAGCCGGGGAATGTGCCGGCGGGATAGCCGCGCTTGATCGCCACCAGGTAGGCCGCCACCAGCATGCAGATCATCAGGAGCGCCGCCGGCACCATGCCGGCCAGGATCAGCGCTGTGATCGAGACTTTTCCACCGGCCGCCAGCGAATAGATGATCATGTTATGGCTGGTCGGCATCAGCGCGCCGACCAGGGCCGCATGGGTGGTTACGTTGACGGCATAGTCGGCGTGATAGCCCTCCTTTTTCATCATCGGAATCATCACCGCGCCGGTCGCCGAGACGTCGGCGACCGGCGAGCCCGAGACGCCGCCGAACAGGGTGCAGGCCACCACATTGGCCATACCCAGCCCGCCGCGCACATGGCCGACCAGGCTTTTCGCAAAGGCCACGATGCGGTCGGCGACGCCGCCATAGAGCATCAGCTCGCCGGCAAAGATGAAGAACGGGATGGCGAGGAAGGAGAAGATGTTCATGCCCGACGTCATGCGCTGGAACACGACGGCAAGCGGCAGGCCCTCGTAGAGGATGGTGGCGACGGCCGAGAGGCCGATCGAAAAGGCGACTGGCACGCCCAGCATCAGGCAGAGCGTGAAGACGACGGTGAGGATGGTCAGTGCCACGAGGGAACCACGTCCTCGCCGCGCCACAGCGCCACGATGTGCTCGAGGGAGAACAGGGCGATCAGGATGCCGGAGATCACCAGCGGCAGCTGGTTGATGCCTTCGGGCAGGCCGAGCGTCGGGATCTTGTAGGCCATCACCGATTCGGCCAGCACCCAGCCGTTCCACGCCATGATCAGTCCGAACGTGCCGACCAGGATGTGGATCACGACCTCGAGCTTCAGCCGGAGCGCGTCGGGCGCCAGGATCAGGAGCGATTCGAGGCCGATATGGCCGGCGTCGCGCACGCCGACCGCGGCACCCAGCATGGTGACGTAGAGGATCAGCACCAAAGCCGTGCTTTCGGCCCAGATCGGCGTGTCGTTCAGCACGTAGCGACCGAACACTTGCAGGCCGACGACGACGACGATGCCGATCAGCCCCGACACCGCCAGATACATGCACCAACGCGACACCGTCGCGTTGAACGCCACCAATGCACGAAACATGCGGCGCTTAGTCGGCGGCCTGGATGCGCTTGACCAGGTCCTGCAGCTTGGGATCGGCCGCGAACTTGGCATAGACCGGCGCCATGGCGTCGGAGAACGACTTCTTGTCGACGTCGGCCACGACCTGAGAGCCCGCGGCTTCCACGGTCTTGCGCGCCGAGGCCTCGCGCTCGTCCCACAGCTTGCGCATGTAGGGCACCGACTCCTTGGCCGCGGCGCGGATGATCGCCTGGTCGTCCTTGGACAGCCCGTCCCAGATCTTCTTCGAGAAGACCAGCAGCTCAGGCGCCATCGAATGCTCGGTCAGGCTATAGATCTTGGCCGCCTCGTAGTGGCGCGAGGATTCGTAGGACGGCCAGTTGTTCTCGGCGGCATCGACGACGCCGGTCTTCAGCGCCGTATAGACCTCGGCATAGGGCAGCGGCGTGGCGTTGGCGCCGATTGCCTGCATCATCGCCACCCACATGTCGGATTGCTGGACGCGGATCTTCATGCCCTTGGTGTCGGCGACGTTCCTGATCGCCTTCTTGCCGGAATAGAACGAGCGCGAGCCCGAATCGTAGAAGCACAGGCCAATGAAGCCCTGGGCTTCCATGGCGGCCAGGATCTCGTCGCCGATCGGCCCGTCGAGCACGCGCCGCATGTGCGCCGTCGACTTGAACAGGAAGGGCAGCGAGGGAACGATGGTGGCGGGCACGATGTTGTTGAACGGCGCCACGTTGACCCGGACCATGTCGAGCGCGCCGATCTTGGTCTGCTCGATCGTGTCCTTCTCCGAACCGAGCGTGCTCTGGCCGAACACCTTTACGCTGTTCTTGCCGCCGGTGCGCTCGCCGATCAGCTTGCCCATGTAGATCACGGCCTGCACCGTCGGGTAGTCGAGCGGATGGACGTCGGAGGAGCGGAACTCCTTGGCCTCGGCGGCCGTGCCGGCAAAGGCCGCGAACAGCGCGATCAGGATGGCGGTCGGGCGCATGTTTCCTTTCCTCCCTGGTTGTTCTAGAGTTGTCTGACAACTTACCTAGCACCCCATCCCATGCCCGACAAGCCCGCCATCTCCCAACCGCCTGCCGCCGGCAATCTCGCCGAGCAGGTGATGGCGCGCCTGGCCGGCGACATCCGAAGCGGCCGGCTGGGCCCCGGGGCGCGGTTGCCGACGGAGCAGGCGCTCACCGAGGAGCTGGGCGTCAGCCGCACGGTGGTGCGCGAGGCCGTGGCGGCGCTGCGCGCCGACGGACTTCTCGTCACGCGGCGCGGCTCGGGCGCCTACGTCGCCGATCCGGCGGCGGGCCCGTTCCGCATCGCTGCCGCTCGCGCCGCAGCCCTTGGCGACGTTCTCGATGTGATGGAGCTGCGCCTTGCCGTCGAGGTCGAGGCCGCAGCCTTTGCCGCCGAACGCGCCAGCCGGCGGCAGATCGCCGCCATCCGCGCCGCCTGGCGCGCCATCGACCGTGCGCTGCGTGCCGGCGAGGGCGCGGTCGCCGAAGATTTCGCCTTCCATCGCGCCATTGCCGAGGCCACCGGCAACCGGCAGTTCCCGCGCTTCCTGGCCTTTCTCGGCAGCCACGTGATCCCGCGCCAGAGCGTACGGCTCTCGCTTGACACGCCGGCCGAACGGCGCGCCTATCTCGAACGCATCCAGCATGAGCACGCGCGCATCGTGACCGGCATTTCCGGCCACGATCCGGCCGAGGCACGGCGGGCCATGCGCGACCATCTCGCGCGCTCGCTCGAGCGCTATCGAAAACTGATGGGAGGAAGCAAGAATGGCCGACGTTAGGGACGGCTCGCGCCGCATCGTGTTCACCGGCGCAGCAGGCGGCATCGGCACCATGATCCGCCCGTTGCTGGCGCCGCTCTACCCCGGCCTGGTGCTGAGCGACAAGGTGAAGCCCAAGAACCTGCTGGCCAGCGAGACTTTCGTCGCCGCCGACCTCACCAAGCCGGACGAAGTGGCGGCGGCGCTCGAAGGCGCCGGCAGCGTCATCCATCTCGGCGGCTTCTCGGTCGAGGGACCGTGGGACGCCATTCTGCAGGCCAACATCATCGGCTGCTACAATCTTTTCGAGGCGGCGCGCCAGGCCGGTGTCAAACGGGTGATCTTCGCCTCGTCCAACCACGCCGTCGGTTTCTATCCGCGCAAGCGCAAGATCGGCACCGACGTCACGGTGCGACCCGACAGCCGTTACGGCGTCAGCAAGGCATTCGGCGAGGCGCTGGGGGCGCTCTATTCCGACAAGCACGGCATGGTCGTGACCTGCATCCGGATCGGCAATGTTGGGCCGCGGCCGCTCGATGTGCGGCGGCTGTCGATCTGGATCTCGCCGGAAGACATCGTGCAGCTGATCCGCATCGGGTTGGAGCATCCCGACATCCGCTTCGACATCCTTTACGGTGCGTCGGACAACGCGGCAGCGTGGTGGGACAATTCGCGCGCCCGCCAGCTCGGCTATCGTCCTACCGGCAAGGCCGAGGATCACCGCGCGCATGCCGCGGCCGAGCAAGCAAAGATCGGGCCCGATTCTGTCGGCGATCTCTTCCAGGGCGGCACTTTCTGCTCGGCCGAGTTCACCAACGATGTAAAGCGCGCCGGCCCTTAGCGCTTGGAGCATGCGCCGTCCGCGACAATAATCGCCGAGGAAGGTGACGATGACTCGTTTTGTGACAATAGGTGCGGCGCAGATGGGCCCCATTCAGCGCAGCGATACGCGCCGCGACGTGGTCGAGCGGCTGATCGCCCATTTGCGCGAGGCCAAGCGCATGGGCTGCGAGCTGGTGGTATTCCCCGAGCTGACGCTGACAACGTTCTTTCCGCGCTGGTGGATGACCGACCAGGCGGAGATCGATTCGTTCTTCGAGCGCGAGATGCCATCCAACGAAACCGCGCCATTGTTCAATGAGGCCAAGCGGCTCGCCCTGGGCTTCTGCCTGGGTTACGCCGAGCTCGCCAACGAGAACGGCACGATCCGCCGCTTCAACACCTCGATCCTGGTCGAGCGCGACGGCCTAATCGTCGGCAAGTACCGCAAGGTCCATTTGCCGGGCCATGCCGAGCACGAGCCCGAGCGGCCGTTCCAGCACCTCGAGAAGCGCTACTTCGAGGTCGGCAATCTCGGCTTTCCGGTCTATCGCGCCTTTGGCGGCAACATCGGCATGTGCATCTGCAACGACCGGCGCTGGCCCGAGACTTATCGGGTCATGGGCCTGCAGAACGTCGAGATGGTGCTGCTCGGTTACAACACGCCGCTGCACAACGCGCCGTCGCCCGACCACGACCAGCACTCGTGGTTCCACAACCAGCTCTCCATGCAGGCCGGCGCCTACCAGAACGGCACCTGGGTGGTGGGCGTGGCCAAGGGCGGCACCGAGGAGGATGTGCCATCGCTCGCCGACAGCATGATCGTGGCACCCTCGGGCAAGGTCGTGGCCCGGGCGGCTGGCGATGGCGACGAACTGATCGTGCATCGCTGCGACCTCGACGCCGGCCAAAGTTACAAGCGCACGACGTTCAACTTTGCGATCCATCGCCAGCCCGATCATTACCGCATGATCGTCGAGCGCAAGGGCGCGATGGATCCGTCATGAAAGATGCGCAACGCGTCCTCCACATCCGCTGCGGCGACGACATCAAGGGCAAGCTCGCCGAAGCGGGCCTTGCGGGCGACTATCTGTCGTTCGCCGATCCGGCATGGCTTGGACCGCCGCCCGCCTTCAATGCCTGGCTTGCCGGCCGCGCGGCGCTGATCGCCGACCGTAGCGGCCTGCCGCAGCCCAAGGTGCGCGCCGAATTGGGCGAGGCCTATTGGCGGCTGGCCCGGGCGCCTGCCGACTATCGGCACATCGTGCTGTGGTTCGAGCACGATCTTTACGATCAAGCCGCTCTGGTGCGGGTGCTGGCAAACTTCGCCCAGCGCACGGGCTTGCCGCGGGTCGAGCTCATATCGATCGATCGCTTTCGCGGCATCAAGCGCTTCATCGGCCTCGGTCAACTCACCGCCCAGCAGCTCGCCTCGCTATGGCCCAAGCGCAAGCGCATCAGCCGCCGCCAGCTCGCGCTTGGCACGCGCGCGTGGGCTGCCTTGCGCGCGCTCACGCCTGAGCCGCTCGAGGCGCTGCTCGCGTCGGACATGCGCGCGCTGCCCTTTCTCAAGGCCGCCTTGAAGCGCCACCTGCAGGAGCTGCCTTGGACGACCGACGGCCTGTCGCTCACCGAGCGCGAGACGCTTGCGGCATTGGCCCGGGGGCCGTTAACCGTGTCCGAGCTCTTTGCCGAGACTCAGATGAAACGCGATCCGCTGCCCTTCATGGGCGATCGGTTCTTCTGGTCGGTGGTGCGCGACCTGATCGATGCGCCGCGGCCGCCGGTCGCCGTCAGCGCCGCCACACGTCGCCTGGCGTGGCCACGCCGGGTGCTGCGCCTGACACCGACCGGTCGCGCGCTGATGGCCGGCAAGCTCGACTGGCAGGCCGAGCGGCCGCTGCCGCGTTGGGTGGGCGGCATACCGGCCGGACCGGGAGCGCCGGACTGGCGCTGGGATCCGAAAAATCGGCATGTCACTCGACTAGGGTGATCGGGGCGATCGGGCACAAAGCCCGTGGGGCAGGTTGGGGGCGATGGAGTTTCTGTCGGACAGTTCGCTGGGCACGATCGGGCTTGCCGTCCTGCTGTTCGCCCTGGTGCTGACCTTCGGCTTCGAGTTCGTGAATGGCTTTCACGACACGGCGAACGCCGTAGCGACGGTCATCTACACCAACTCGCTCACCCCCACCCAAGCCGTGGTGTGGTCGGGCCTGTGGAACTTCCTGGGCGTCGTGAGCTCGTCGGGCGCGGTGGCTTTCGCCATCGTGGCCTTGCTGCCGGTCGAGCTCATCCTCCATGTCCGCACCGAAGCGGGCTTCGCCATGGTCTTGGCGCTGCTCCTGTCGGCCATCATCTGGAACGTCGGCACCTGGTATCTCGGCTTGCCGGCTTCCAGTTCGCACACCCTGATCGGGTCGATCGTGGGCGTCGGATTGATGAATTCGCTGATCGCCGGCCAGGGCTTCGGCGAGGGCGTGAACTGGGGCAAGGTCGAGGAGATCGTGGTCGCGCTGGTAACATCGCCGCTGATCGGCTTCTTCGGCGCCGCCGCCTTGCTGCTCCTGGCCAGGATGGTGATCACAACGCCCGCTATCTACCAGGCGCCCAAAGGCAAGACGCCGCCGCCCTGGGGCATCCGTTGGGTCCTCCTGCTGACCTGCACCGGCGTGAGCTTCGCGCACGGCTCGAACGATGGGCAGAAGGGCATGGGATTGATCATGTTGATCCTGATCGGCCTTGTGCCGGCGACCTATGCGCTGCACCTGCCGCTGGCGTCCGACAAGCTGCAGGCGATCATCGTGGCTTCGCAGGCCGCCCAGCCGATCTTCGCCAGGGCACCGGCCGCTGGTCCGCTCGACGACCAGGCGGCCGACGACGACATCTCGCGCTTCCTGACCACCGGCAAGCCCGATGACAGGACTTTGCCGGCGATGGCGCTCAGGAACGCCGATGTCGCCACCACGTTGGGCAGCGCCGCTGCGATCGACGAGCTGTCGCCGGCCGAGCGTTCGCGCTTGCGGCGCGACATCTACCTCGTCGATGCCGGCATCCTGAAGCTGATCAATGGTGGCTTCGTGGCCGGTGCCGATGCCGTGACCCTCAACGCGCTCAGGGCCAAGTTCCTGCCGCTCACAAATTATATCCCCCTCTGGGTCAAGCTCGCGGTGGCGGTGACCCTGGGGCTTGGCACCATGATCGGCTGGCAGCGCATCGTGCGCACGATCGGCGAGAAGATCGGCCAGTCGCACCTCACCTACGCCCAGGGCGCCTCGGCCGAGCTGGTGGCCATGCTCATCATCGGCGGCGCCGACGTCTCCGGCGTGCCGGTCAGCACCACCCACATCCTGTCGTCGGGCGTCGCCGGCGCGATGTTCGCCAGCCATTCCGGGCTGCAGCGCGCGACCTTGCGCAACATCGTGCTGGCCTGGGTCCTCACCGTGCCCGCCTGCATGTTGCTGGGCTCGGTGCTGTTCGCCGCTATGCTCTACGCCTTCCTGCGGCTGTTCGACTGATCGGCCGACCTGTCAGCCGAATTTGCCGAAGCTCTGGTCGGGCGTGCCGCGAAACAGCGACATATGCGTGTGGGTGGCGACGAAGGGATCGCCCACCGCCTGGCGCGCGAGCGTCACCGTGGTACGGCCCGGCCGGTCGAAGCGATCGCCGTTGGCATAGTAACCGTCGGACTGCCAAACGCCCATGCCGACCGCCATCAGCCGGTCGGCCGAGACGATGGCCTCGACCTTGTCGAGGTCGTAGCGGAAGTTGCGAATGGTGCCCCACACGTTGCGCCACTGCTTCTGCTCGGCGGGCTCGCGGCCGATCATGAAGTCGGTGAAGGTGCCGAAGGCGATCATGTCCTCGGCGAAGATCGGCCGTGCGCCTTCGTAGTCGACCGCGCGGCAGTGTTTGGCGAGCGTGTCGAACCAGGTCCGGACCGCAGCAAGGTCCTCGGGATTCACGGGATTGCGAAGCTTCATCGCGGCAAGGCTCCTAGAGGCCGAAACGTTGCCAGTGCAGGCGCTCTTCGAGGGCGGCAAGCGTGCCGGGCCCGATGCCGTCGACCGACAGGCCAAGCCCGAAGCGCGACAGCAGCCGGCGGCGCGGGCCGATCACCGGCAGGCGCACCTTGGTGCCGTAGCGCGCCTGAAGGGTGGCGCGCAATTCGCCCAGGCCGTCGACCAGACCGAGCTCAGTGCCGCGCCGGCCGGTCCAGAATTCACCGCTGAACAGGGACTGCTCATCGCCGTTGAGCTTGCCGGCACGGCGCTGGCGCACCCAATCCTTGAAGCCGTCGTGGATCTCGGCCTGCAGGCGCGCCAGTCGTTCGACATCCTCGGACTTCTCCGGACGAAAGGGATCGAGCATCGACTTGCGCTCGCCGGACGTGTGTACGCGCCGCTCCACGCCGATGCGGCCGATCAGGTCCTGGAAGCCGAAGCCCGCGCTGATGACGCCGATCGAGCCCACGATCGAGTGTGGATCGACGATGATCTCGTCGGCCGCGCAGGCGAGCCAGTAGCCACCGGAAGCGGCGACGTCCTCGACGAAGGCGATCACCTTCAGCTTCTTCTCGTCGGCCAGCAGGCGGATGCGTTGCCCGATCAGGGCCGACTGCACGGGCGAGCCGCCGGGAGAGTTGATGGCGAGCGCCACGGCTTTGGCGCCGCGCATGTCGAAGGCGCGCTTGAGCAGCGGCGCCACTGTCTCGATGGACAGGCTGCGGTTGCCTAAAAGGCCGCTCGAGGCGATGACCCCGGACAGGCGGACGACGGGTACGACGGGACCGCGGCGAAAACGGTCTTTTAGCCAATCCAGCATGGCGGCACTGTCGCGGCGCGCGCCTCAGAAGGCAAGCGGCGCGGCGCCGCGCAGGACGGCCTCGGCCGCGTCGGTATAACCGCCGTCCGGACGGTGCAGCACGAAGGGCGCGGCTTCGCGCCGCCGCGCCGCGGCGGACCTGCGGGCGCGCACCAACACGCGCGGCGCGGGCGGCAGGCGCTTGATCGTCAGGTCGCCCCAGCCCAGCCCGACAAGGCAACTCACGACCTCCTCCAGCCGGTCGCTGCGATGGATGACCAGCAGGGTGCCTGCAGGTTTTGCCGCTCCTGCTGCAACGCCAAGCCAGCGCGCCAGATCGGCGCTCGATTCGACGGTAGCCAGCGCCTTGCTGCGCAGAGGCGAGGGATCGGCGACGGCAGCCGCCAGATAGGGCGGATTGGTCGCAACGTGATCGAACGGGCCGAGATCGGATGGCAGCGGCCGGGCGATGTCGTGGACAATCGTTTGCAAACGGCCGGCCACGCCGTTGAGCAGGGCGTTGCGTACGGCCAATTGCGCCAGCGCAGGCTGCAATTCGATGCCGACAACCGTGCATTGCGGCACGCGCGCGGCAAGGCAAAGGCCGACGGCGCCAACGCCGGCGCCGAGATCGAGCACGCGTTCGCCGGGTGCGGCATCGATCGCGGCGGCCAGCAACACGGCGTCGACGGCGATGCGATAACCGCGTTCGGGTTGCAGCACCCTGACGCGGCCGGCCAGCAAGGTGTCTTCGGTCAGGCCCGGTTCCATGCTAGGGATCATGTCACGACATCGTGTCGCACAACCGGCCTCACGCGGGGGATTATCCTAACATATGGCCACGGTCGTCTCCCTCGACGGCAAGCGCAAGGTGCCGAGCCTGGAGCCGCTGCTATCGCTCTGCGCCGACGACATGGCGCAGGTCGACCGCGAGATCCTGGCGCGCATGCGCTCGCCGGTGGCCTTGATTCCCGAACTCGCCAACCACTTGGTCGGCGCCGGCGGCAAGCGCATGCGGCCGCTGCTCACGGTCGCGGCGGCGCGGCTGTGCGGCTATGCCTCCGCCGCCGATCGCCATATCAAGCTCGCGACCTGCGTCGAGTTCATCCATTCCGCCACGCTGCTGCATGACGACGTGGTCGATGTCAGCGCGCTCCGCCGCGGCAGGCCGTCGGCCAATTCGGTGTGGGGCGACAAGGCCTCGGTGCTGGTCGGCGACTTCCTGTTCACGCGCGCTTTCGAATTGATGGTCGATGTCGGCTCGCTCGATATCCTGGCCGTGATGTCGCGCGCCTCCTCGACCATCGCCGAGGGCGAGGTGCTGCAGCTCACCAGCCAGCGCGATACCAGCACGCCGGAGGCGACCTATCTCGAGGTGATCAAGGCCAAGACCGCCAAATTGTTCGCAGCGGCCACCGAAGTCGGCGCCATGGTCGCCGGGCGCAACGGTCCGGAGAGGGTGGCGCTGGAGAGTTTTGGCCTCAACCTCGGCATCGCCTTCCAGCTCGTCGACGACGCCTTGGACTACTCGGGCCGCGAGGCCCAGCTCGGCAAGACGGTGGGCGACGATTTCCGCGAGGGCAAGATCACCCTGCCGGTGATCCTGGCCTTCCTGCGCGGCCGCACTGTCGAACGTGAGTTCTGGAAGCGCACGATCGAGAAGCTCGAGCAGCGCACGGGCGATCTCGAGCAGGCGCAGACCTTGATCGACCGTCATGGCGCGCTCGCCGACACGCTGGAGCGCGCGCGTCACTATGGTGCCATGGCGCGCGATGCGCTTGGCCTCTTCCCCGACACGCCGCTCAAGGCCGCGCTCCTCGAAGCGGTCGATTTCGCCATCGACCGCGCGCACTGAGCCGCCGGCACGCGATGGCTGCCAGGCACGTTCTCGCCATCGACCAGGGCACGACCAGCACGCGCGCCATCGTGTTCGACGCCGCGGGTCGGCCGGTCGCATCGGCGCAGAAGGAGCTGCCGCAGATCTTTCCCAAGTCCGGCTGGGTCGAGCACGATCCCGAGGAGATCTGGTCGGCCACGCTCGAGGTCTGCCGCGGGGCGCTGGCCCAGGCGAAGCTCGATGCCGGAGCGCTGGCCGGCATCGGCATCACCAACCAACGCGAGACCACGGTCGTGTGGGACCGCGCCACCGGCAAGCCGATTCACAACGCCATCGTCTGGCAGGATCGCCGCACGGCCGACCGCTGCGACGAACTGCGGCGCGGCGGGCACGAGGGCGAGGTCTCGGCCCGCACCGGGCTGATTCTCGATCCCTATTTCTCCGGCACCAAGATCGCCTGGATCCTCGATCACGTGGCGGGCAGCCGGGCCGCGGCGGAAAGAGGCGCGCTCGCCGCCGGCACCATCGAATGCTTCCTGCTGTGGCGGCTGACGGGCGGCAAGGTGCATGCGAGCGACGCCACCAATGCCAGCCGCAGCCTGCTGCTCGACATCCACAACGGGACGTGGGACTCCGATCTCCTGAAACTGTTCGCCGTGCCGCGCGCCTTGCTGCCGACGGTGGTCGATTGCTCGGGCGAGCTTGGCATCGCCACGACCGACATCCTTGGCGCGTCGGTGCCGGTGCTGGGCATGGCGGGCGATCAGCAGGCCGCGACCGTCGGCCAGGCCTGTATCAGGCCCGGCATGGTGAAAGCGACCTACGGCACGGGCTGCTTCGCGCTGCTCAATACCGGCAGCATCGCCGTGCGCTCGCACAATCGCCTGCTTACCACCATCGCCTATCAGCTCGCCGGGCGGCGCACCTATGCGCTCGAGGGCAGCATCTTCATCGCCGGCGCCGCGGTGCAGTGGCTGCGCGATGGGTTGCGTCTCATCGCCAAGTCGGTCGACATCGAGGCCCTCGCCCGCGAGGCCAAAGCGGGCCACGGCGTCTACATGGTGCCGGCCTTCGTCGGTCTCGGCGCGCCCTACTGGGATGCCGGCGCCCGCGGCGCATTGTTGGGCCTCACCCGCGATGCCGGGCCGGCCGAGATCGCCGCCGCCACCCTCGATTCGGTCTGCTACCAGACACGCGACCTGGTCGACGCCATGCGCGGCGATGGCGCGCAGATCGACGAGCTCAGGGTCGACGGCGGCATGGTGGTGAACGACCCCCTGATGCAGCGCCTCGCCGACACGGTCGGCACGCCGGTCGAGCGGCCCAAAGTGACCGAGACCACGGCCTTGGGTGCCGCTTTCCTGGCCGGCCTACAGGCCGGCCTGTGGCCATCGCTCGACGCCTTGTCGCAGAGCTGGGCGCTCGACCGCGCCTTCCAGCCGGCCGAGGACGCCGCCTCCCGCGACCGCCGCTATGCCGGCTGGCAGGACGCGGTGCGCCGGGTTCGGAGTTGAGGGCGCGCAGTTCCTGATTGCTGCCTACGAATGCGGCCATTAGGTTGCGCCCGCCATGGCCAGCCGCTCCAATCCCGTCTACTGCGCCGTCGACACGGTCGACCTTCCCGAAGCCGCCCGCCTGATCCGCTCGGTGGCCGGCGGCGCGCGGCCGGCGGTCGGCGGCATCAAGCTCGGCCTGGAATTCTTCCTGGCGCACGGTGCGCCCGGCGTGCGCTACGCCTTTCCCGCGCCGGTGCGGGCGACCGGGGTGGGCTTCTTCCTCGACCTCAAGCTGCACGACATTCCCAACACCGTGGCGGGCGGCATCCGCGCCGTGGTCGAGCTCGAGCCGACCTTCATCACCATCCACACCGCGGGCGGGCCGGCCATGATGCGCCGCGCCGCCGAGACCGCCGCGGCGGAGGCCAAGCGGCTGGGCGTGGCGCGGCCGCGCCTGCTCGGCGTCACCGTCCTGACCTCGCTCGATCGCGGCGATCTCGAAGCCACCGGCGTGAAGGCCGATACGTCCGAGCAGGTGCTGCGGCTGGCCGCGCTGGCGCGCGAAAGCGGCCTCGACGGCGTCATCTGCTCGCCGCTCGAGATCGCGGCCTTGCGCAAGGCGTGCGGGCGGGACTTCGTGCTAATGGTGCCGGGCATTCGCCCCGCCGGGACGGCGAGCGGCGACCAGAAGCGGGTGATGACTCCGGGCGAGGCGGTGCGGCTGGGCGCCAATCATCTGGTGATCGGCCGGCCGATCACCGAGGCGACCGATCCCGCGTCCGCCGCCGAGGCGATCGCCCGCGATCTGGAAGCGCGCTGAAAACCATGGTCGAAACCAAGATCTGCGGGCTGTCGACGCCGGAGACGGTCGACGCCGCCGTGCGCTTCGGCGCGCGCTGGGTGGGCTTCGTCACCTATCCGCGCTCGCCGCGTCACCTCGCCTCCGACGACGTGCTGAGGGTGCTGGGCGC
>Ga0070698_100005877_pt1 | contig 13398 bp, 13 predicted proteins | sample KBSK1502metaG_FD_65477 | JGI IMG/M metagenome (GOLD analysis project Ga0070698, IMG submission 65477) | Corn, switchgrass and miscanthus rhizosphere microbial communities from Kellogg Biological Station, Michigan, USA - KBS K1-50-2 metaG | ecosystem: Host-associated > Plants > Roots >... | reverse complement strand
AAAGTAAATGAAATAATCTTACCTTTAATTTTCGTTTAAAATGGTTTTATGAAGAAAATTTTATTATTATTTATTGTGCCTGCAATTATATTCGGGATAGGTAGTTGCTCAAGCAAAGGTGGCGGCGGGGGCGGCGGAGGTGGTAACTCTGAAGCGAATCTTGTAGTCACTTTGAATCCGCCTGCAGGGTCAACTCAACCAGCTGCACCTCAAACTGATTTTCCGCTCACAGTTTCAATTACATCAACAATGCCTCCGCAGGGTGTTACTATTGATGTGAAAGCAGCACCTGATGGATCAACCACAAATTTTTTTACAGAATCAAGATCATCAACTGGATCCATTAATAATTTTACTATTACTGGCACACCAACCGGTGTGGTTTGTGTAACAACAGTTACTGTTACTTCCAAAACAAAAGCAACTAATACTGTAACGCTTTCATATCGTTATACTAGAAAGCCTTAATTGTCAACGAACATCTAAAGCATCACGAAGCCCATTACCCAATAAATTAAAAGCAAGAACAAGCAACATTATAGCAAAACCCGGTGCTAAAGCAAGCATCGGGTTTTGCGTTATTATAAAACTATAGTTTTCTTTTATCATCAGGCCCCAGCTTGGTTGCGGTGGTTGTACACCTACTCCCAAAAAACTTAAGCCAGCTTCAATAACAATTGCTGATGCAAAATTGGAAGCTGCAATTACTAAAACCGGCCCCATGATATTGGGAAGTATATGACGAAAGATCGTTCTGAAGTGTGAGAATCCTAAAACTCTTGTGGCTTCAATATATTCCAGTTCCCGTATTGATAAAACCTGGCCACGTACTAACCGGGCTACATTCACCCACATCGTTAAGCCTACTGCAATAAATACTTGCCAGAAACCTTTTCCTAATGCAAAAGTGATTGCAAACACAAGCAGCAATGTTGGAATACTCCAAATAATATTGGTGAGCCACATAATGATATTGTCAATTCTTCCGCGGAAATAACCGGCCAATGAACCAAGCAGCACACCAATTGAAAGAGAAATGATCACTGTAATTAATCCAACGCTTAAGCTCACCCTTGTACCAATGATGATCCGGCTTAAAATATCGCGACCGAACTTATCAGTTCCCAGCCAGAATTTTTTTTCAGTAGTAAATGTTTCGGGTAGCTGGTTTACACCAAATACTTTTTCTTCTTCTACACCGTCATCAATGAATTTCAATGCAACGATCGAGTCTTTATTGAGCAAATGATAACCATTAATTGGAATGAATTCAAATTGATCTTCTGTTCCATAAAGCAAGTGATGAAAAACCCCATTTCGCATTTCAGATTTTTCTTTGTAGACTTTTAAAAATGTTTTTTTGAACCCGGGTTTTTGTTTTCTTATTTCAAGAATGATCCTGTTTGCATAAGGTGATGAATCCGGCGCAATGAAATATGAAAAGATTGCTGTGAGTATTGCGAAAATTATAAGGATAAGACCAGCCACAGCGCCTTTATTTTTTTTCAAACGCTTCCAGGCAGCATGCTGCGATAATGTTGATATGCCACTCATGTGAGGGAAAGATACAACCAAACTATTTTACCCTTCGCCCCTTCCATTCAAAACTTCCAAATACACCGAGCCATCCCGCAATAACTGTATATAAAATATGTAGTGGCTGGAAAAAAGGAAACAGGTTTAGTAAACTTAATTTATTATAAAACTTAGCAACAGGATAAATAAAAAGAAGTTCTATAAATGTTTTTATGATCAATATTCCGACAAAACCCAACCATAAAAAATGCATCCAGAAACCTGAGATAAATAATGCTAATAAAGCACAATTAAAAAAGTAAACAAGAAATAAAACACCGAAAATTTTAATATCATTATAGTTAGTTGCCTTACTCGCCCAGCGTATGCGTTGACTAAAAAATTCTTTCCATGTTTTTGCTGCTTGTGTAGTAACGATAGCTTCCTTTGATAACAGGTAAGAAATTTTACCGGGAAAATGCTGGGAGATCTTTTGCATCAGTAACATATCATCGCCAGAGGCAATATGATCAATACCGGCAAAACCGTTTACGTCAAAAAAAATCTTTCTTTCATAAGCAAGATTAGCTCCGTTGCACATATTATGAATTCGCTTTTGTACAGAAGCTGCAGTGATCCCCTGCAATACAAGAAAATCAAGAGTTTGAAATGTTTGTAAAAGATCTGATCTGTACTCCATCGTTACCGGAGCAGCGATAAAAACAGCATTTGTTTTTTCTTTAAATGCTGCAATAGTTTTTAACCAATTTTCCTGCACAATACAATCTGCATCGGTTGAAACGATCAAATCACCTGAAGCAGCAGCTATTCCTGTTTCAATTGCTTTCTTTTTATAAGAATTGATATTATCAAATTGAAGTTTTATAAGTTTGGCAAACGAAAAACTATTTACAACAGTTGCTGTATTATCTGTGGAATGGTCATCAACAACAATTACTTCAAAAAGATGAGTAGGATAGGTTTGTTTTTCAATTGAAGCTAAAAGTTTTCCAATATTTTCTTCTTCATTCCTGGCCGGAATTATTACTGAGATCCTTATTAAAGGCTCGTGGCTGGTTTGGGAAAAAGGCATTAATTCTTGCCAGCCGTTACGGTAAAACAATATCAGGATAGAATAGGTGACAAGAAGGCTGATTGTTATGTAAAGAAGGATCATGAGTTAGCGCAAATCTAAATAAACAATACAAACCCAATTGAAAGACAAATTTTGTCCCGATAAGCAAAAAATTAGGGAAAATTAATTTGACTTTACAAAGCTAAATGCTAATTTTGAATAGTTGTATAAACAACTATATGTCAAACAACCATTTTAAGAAAGGTGAACTATACAGTTTTATAACAGGAAAAGCTTCAACCGCAATTGCTAGAAGATTGCAGAAAAAATTTAATTCCTCAGCTATGAATCTGACCATTGAGCAATGGAGTGTCTTGTATCATTTATGGAAACAGGATGGGATCAGCCAGCAGGAATTATGTAATGCAACATTTCGTGATAAACCAAGTATAACAAGACTGGTCGATAATCTTGAAAAATTGAACCTGGTAAAAAGAGTGGCTTCAGAAAATGACCGGCGTATCAATAAGATCTTTTTAACTAAGCAAGCACAGAAGTTGCAGGAGCAAACAATGGAACTTGCGGAAGAAACATTGAATGAGGCATTAAGCTCTGTACCCCTTGAAAAAATAGAAGTATGCAAGGAGGTATTGCAGATAGTGTATGATAATTTGAAGTAACCCCCTGTCCTCCTAAAGGAGGAGACTCGGGTCGGAAACATTTATGAAAACTGCGACGCAGTTGTTGAACAATGATTAGAAAGATGATCCGCCTCAGGCGGACGCAACGAAAGATGATAGTAGTAATTCAGTTGGATAAATAAATATTGACCTACTAATTTTTTTAAACTTAATACTATGAGCCCTGAAGTAAAACAAGCCGCAGCGTTAAAAGGTGGTGAATGGCTGATAAAAGAATCTTCAGCATTTGATGTGTTCACTCCTGAAAATTTTTCAGAAGAGCAACTAATGATTCGCGATATGTGCGAGCAATTTCTCGATAAAGAAGTTTACCCGATACTTGATCGGATTGATGCATTAGAACCTGGCTTAATGAAAGGCCTTGTTACAAAAGCCGGGGAGCAAGGATTGCTGTCAACTTCTTTTCCGGAGGAGTATGGTGGTTTAGGAAAAGATTTTGTTACATCAACGATCGTGAATGAATATCTTGGTGCAGGTCATTCATTTTCAGTTGCCATTGCTGCACATACTGGTATTGGCACATTACCAATTTTATATTTTGGAACTCCTGAACAAAAACAGAAATATATTCCAAAGCTGATCACTGGTGAATGGGCCGGAGCTTATGGATTAACCGAACCCAATAGTGGCAGTGATGCACTTGGCGCTAAAACGTCTGCAAAACTTAGCGATGATGGTAAATACTATTTGCTCAATGGACAAAAGTGTTGGATCACCAATGGAGGATTTGCTAATGTCTATACAGTTTTTGCAAAAGTAGATGGTGATAAATTCACAGGATTTATTATTGAAAGAGGAACTGAAGGTTTTACACAAGGTCCTGAAGAACATAAAATGGGTATCAAAGGTTCTTCGACTGTTCAATTATATTTCCAGGATTGTAAAGTGCCTGTTGAAAATGTACTGGGAGAAATTGGTAAAGGGCATAAGATTGCTTTTAATATTTTGAATATTGGTCGTTTGAAGCTTGCTGCAGCAGCATTAGGCGGATCAAAAAGAGCAGCAACTGATTCGGTGCAGTATGCAAAAACGAGAGAACAATTCAAACAACCAATTGCAAATTTTGGCGCCATCAAATACAAGCTGGCTGAAATGGCAATTAAAATTTTTGTTGGGGAAAGTGCATTGTACCGCACAGCAAACTGGATCGATAAAAAAGAACATGAGTTACTTACAGCCGGTAAACCATTTAATGAAGCTTTACTTGGCGCTGCGGAAGAATATGCTATCGAATGTGCTATGCTGAAAGTTTTTGGCAGTGAAGTGCTGGATTATGTTGTTGACGAAGGCGTGCAGATTCATGGTGGTAATGGCTTCAGTGCTGAGTATAATATTTCAAGAGCTTATCGTGACAGTCGCATCAACAGAATTTATGAAGGCACAAATGAAATTAATCGCCTGCTTACACTGGATATGACGTTGAAAAGAGCAATGCAGGGAAGACTTGATCTGATGGGGCCTGCTATGTCAGTACAAAAAGAATTAATGAGTATTCCTGATTTTAGCCCTGAGGAAGAAGGGTCTTTTGTAAAAGAGAAAAAACTTATTGCTAATCTTAAGAAAGCAATTCTAATGGCCTCCGGCGCTGCTGTTCAAAAACTAATGACGAAAATTGAAAGCGAGCAAGAGATATTAATGAATCTTGCCGATATGGCAATTGAGACATTTAATGCGGAAAGTGTATTGCTGAGAGTGATGAAAATGACAGATCAAAAAGGCGAAGCTGCCTGCGCCAATTATATTGACATCATGCATACATATTTATATGATGCTGCAGATAATGTAAATAAGTTTGGCAAAGATGCTATCAATTCATTTGCGGAAGGAGATGAACAACGAATGATATTAATGGGATTAAAAAGATTTACAAAAGCAGAACCTTTCAATACCAAAGATGCAAGAAGAAGAATAGCTGATAAAATGATAAGTGAAGGGAAATACTGTTTTTAAATCAGTTTAATTTCCATTGACCGGTTACTTCTTTTGAGGTAGCCGGTTTTTTTTCGTCGGCAAAGAAACTCATTAGTTCCCGGCGTGTGACTAATAGTTCATACAGCTTCTTTTTTCTTCTGCCTTCTATCAAAAGCCCTACGCTCAAAGTTCCGCAGTAGATTATTGTGATGAAATAATAGATCAAAAAGAGACTGTCTCTATCCGGCAAAGTGAATACATAATGCATCAGGTAAATGATCATGAAGCATCCATAAGCAAAGGTCAATGCAGATGCAACTATGGCTTTACCCACAAATTTATTATGAATAAAACTGCGCTTAACGGTATAAACGAAATAATATAAAGAATATCCAAATACTATTAATAAGCCGGGCCCCATTGTAAGAGTTATAGTTTTTACAGTAATACCAAACATAATTATCAATGCAATTTCAAAAACTATAAATGCTGCCAATAATATTTTCATTCTTTTTATCTGCACTGAAGAAGGTATTTGAAATAGCAGGAATGAAAGCATAAGAGGCATATCAGTAAGGTTATTTGTAATGCCATAAAAACGTTCAACGCTTTTTGGCACGGAAACAAAATGCTCTGTCATTAGGTTAAAACCAAATGCCAGCACACAATAAATAAAAAGAGGTAAATATTGTTTGTATCGGATCAGTTTAGTAACCAGGATAACAAATACCGGTGTAAAGAGAGCAATGGTGGATAAAATTCCTATGGCATCAAGCCAGTTCATGTATAAGGTTTTTATAGGATAAGCGTAATGACTTATTTCGAATCAATATTAAACGGGATGTTGTGGTGGGTAGTGTAGTAAAAGCCTGATTTATAAGAAAATCGAGCAAAAGTGCTCAATCATCTAGTAATACTACCAGAAAGCCTATCGGGTTTTTTTTGCGTTAAAAACAGGAAAGAAATACTAATCTTTTTTTTCATGTTTAAGTTCGGGCCTGGGGAAACCATCGTGGCAAGTATAGCATGAAACTGCCATTGTCTCACCTGCTTTATAAACAATGGTATAATCAAAATAATCCTTGTTAATTGAGGCTGTCATTTTCATCATGATCCTTGTAATTTCTTTTTCCGGTTTATCATCGCTGGCATAATCAATATCACCCTTTATCGTCTTACTCTCTGCATGACAAAAAACACAGGACACATTCAATGATTTTTCAAATCCTTCCATAACAGAATCAAGATCTGCATTGCTGATATCTTTTGGAAGCACTTTCAGGTTTCTTTCTTTATTACCTGCCGGTTTGCTTGCAGCAATACCAATAAACACAAAAGCGATCAAACTAAGGAAAACGACTGCTTTATTTTTCATGCCAGTGAATTTAAGTTTTGAATTTACTAAATACTTTTTAGCTAAATGGCCTTTTATCTCCCGATAGCTTTCGGGATCATTTTGTTACCGGTAACTTTGAACAAATCTTAAAATATGTCATCGTTAGTAAAAGAATTTAATGATTACCGTACCCGAATGAATGAGGTGATCCTCAGTAAAAATAATCTTGTGATGAAACGCCTCTGGAATCTTGATACTAACACCTACGAAGAAGACGCCCCTGGATATAAAGACGAAAGAAATGCTTGGATTGGTTGTCCGCCAACCGGCGGATGCTTCGTTGCGATGATTGTATCAAATATCATCTTGGGAAATGCCATGACGTAGGGGTTACTACCGCCCAGGTGTATGAAATTTTTGCTGTCGCAAATATTGTTGGGGGCATAATTGTAATTCCGCATACCCGAAGGGCAGCAGAATATTGGGAAGAATTAGCGAATCTGAACTAAAAGGAAATTTTAACGATAAACTGATTAAAATCATTCTGTCATAGTATCAAATTTCCTTGCTTCCTGTTCGTTATTCTTTAAATTTGCAGTCAATATTTTTTTATGAGTGAAACTACTGTTGCCCCCGCTCTGACATCCAAAGACTTTGCAACCGACCAGGAAGTACGCTGGTGCCCTGGCTGTGGCGATTATTCTATTCTTGCGCAAGTGCAAAAAGTAATGCCGACGCTTGGCATACCCCGTGAGAACATCGTGATCATTTCAGGTATTGGTTGCAGCAGCCGGTTTCCCTATTATATGAATACTTATGGTATGCATTCAATTCATGGCAGGGCGACAGCCGTTGCCAGCGGATTAAAAGCTTCAAGACCTGAACTGAGTGTTTGGATAGTAACGGGTGATGGAGATAGTTTAAGTATCGGTGGTAATCACACTATTCATTTGCTTCGCAGAAATTTTGATGTAAATGTTCTTTTGTTCAATAACCAGATCTATGGTTTAACAAAGGGTCAATACTCCCCCACATCAGAAGAAAATAAGATCACTAAGTCTTCACCATACGGAAGTGTTGACCATCCGTTCAATCCATTGGCACTTGCCATGGGCGCCGATGCAACATTTGTAGCAAGAACAATGGATCGTGATCCCAAACACTTACAAGCAATGTTGCTTCGTGCCAATGCTCATAAAGGAACTTCTTTCCTTGAGATCTATCAGAACTGTAACATCTTTAATGACGGGGCTTTTGAAATGTTTACTGAAAAAGGAACAAAAGCAGCAGAAACCTTATTCCTTGAGCAGGGACAGCCATTGACTTTTGGAACTAATAAAGAAAAAGGAATCAAACTCGATGGCTTTACGCCTAAGGTTGTGAATCTTGCCGATGGCTTTAGCGCCGATGATCTTTGGGTGCATGATGAAAAAGATATTTACAAAGCGCAGATACTCGTTCGCATTTTTGATAACCCAACTGCAGAAGGTCATTTGCCAAGACCATTCGGTGTATTCTATCAAACTGATCGTTCCTGTTATGAAAATGTAATGGAGCAACAAATAAAAGATGCTCAGGCGAAGAAACCTGCTGATCTTGATAAACTTTTAAGAGGAAATGAGGTGTGGGTTATTAACTAACAGCGACAGGTTTTTTTAATTCTTTATCAGCGTTCTCAAATACTTTCTTCTTTTTTCTTTCATACCACCATATCGGTGCCGTTTTTTTCATTACCGTATCAATGCTGCGCATTCCGAAAAGATTCCATGCTGCTTTCATTTTTCCAGTAAGAGAAGGTTGCATTGCTCTTAAGCTCATGGCAAAACCACTGTCAAGATATTCCATGTGGTGCCACCAACCGGCAGGCATAAACAAAGTATCACCATGGTCCAATACCGCTTCAAGTCCTTGTGCAAGCTTCAATGCCGGAAATTTTTCATAATCGGGACTGCCATTTTGCATATAGTAATTGGAAAAATCAGCCAATGATAAAACTTCAAAAGGTTTGCGATACAATTTATATTGTTCTTCAAAAGGAAATAATAGAACTCTTTTTCTTCCGGCAAACTGAGTATGCAGGATATTTGAAAGGTCAATATCAAAATGCATGTGAGTGATGGAAGTGGCGCCGCCGGTAAAAAGCATCGGGTATTTTTTTATAAACCCTTTCATCATGTGCTCAGGCCAAGTAAAATCATCTATTAATTGTGGGGCATGATCAAAAATGTTGAATAAAAAAATTCGCCAGCCGGCGGGTCCCTGGCTTATCATGTCAATATACTCGCCAAATGTTTTATAATCGTCGGCCGAATTTATCGGAGTATATGCATCGCTTTTTATATTATTATAAAGCGGAACTCTTTTATCACCAACCAATTCTTTAAAATAATTCCAATTCCATTTTGTGTAAGCAAGCCATTGATGTGAGAGATCCCGGATAATGACCGGAAGATTTTTATCATAGAATTCATTTTTGAATTCCTCTGGAGAAATTGTATCAACAACAGGAAGTGGCCTTAGTTGCATGCAGCACAATTTTGACAAAGATATAAATCGACATCATATAGCTTGTCAACTATCTGATAAAATTTGGAAATGTAGTTAATTGATAGTTAATGGGTAATGTTAAGGAAGACTTTCTTTAGCAAAAAGCTCTGGCTGCTCAGAAAAAAGCCGCCAGCTTTTACGGTGATATTTACATAAACCATATTCATCAAGAGCCTTTCGATGTTCCGGCGTTCCATATCCCTTATTACTTGCCCAATTATAATGAGGAAATTCTTCGTGGAGCTTTGTCATGTATTCATCCCGATAAGTTTTGGCAAGAATGCTTGCTGCGGCAATTGATGCATAAGTACCATCGCCTTTTATAATACAACGATGAGGAATTCTTTTATACTTAACAAAATAATTTCCGTCGATCAATAACATTTGTGGTTTCGGTTTTAATTGGCTTACCGAAATATGCATCGCTTTAATGGATGCCTGTAAAATATTGATGCGGTCAATCTCATCATGGCTGATACTCGCAACTGCAAAACAGATGGCTTCTTTTTCAATAATGATCCTTAACTCATTTCTTTCAACTTCGGTTACCTGTTTTGAATCATTTAGTAAGGGGTGAAAAAAATCTTTTGGAAGAATGACTGCGGATGCAAACACGGGTCCGGCAAAGCAACCACGACCCGCTTCATCGCAACCGGCTTCAGTTAATTGGTCCTGGTAAAAAGGATTCAGCATTTTTGTGAGGTTGCACAAATATCGCAGAACAAAAATCATTTTCAACATCAGCAGCTACTAACTTTGCGCCGCAATGTTGGAATTTTATCCACAAAGAACTTCAAGAGCTGTTGCTATTTGGTTATTGATTGGCGTTGGCATGCTGATCATTCAAATATTATTGGGAGGTGTTACCCGTCTTACTGGTTCAGGACTTTCTATTACTGAATGGAATGTGATCACCGGAACATTGCCGCCATTGAATGAACAAAAATGGATCGAAGAGTTTAATAAATACAAACAGACACCGCAGTTTTTACTTCTCAACTCAGATTTTACGTTACATGATTTTAAATCTATTTTTTTCTGGGAATGGTTTCATCGTTTTTGGGCAAGATTGATAGGTGTTGTATTTGCCATTCCTTTTATCATTTTTCTTTTTCAAAAAAGGTTTAAAGAAGAAATGATAAAACCATTGATCATCCTTTTTTTGCTTGGTGCATTACAGGGAGCAGTTGGATGGATCATGGTGGCAAGCGGATTAACAGGCGATGCTATCTATGTAAAACCAACAAGGCTAATGCTCCATTTTATCTTAGCATTGGGATTGCTTTGTTACACATTTTGGTTTGCATTGCAATTATTGGTGCCGCAGGAAAAAAGAATTATAAATAAATCATTAAAAAATCTTACCTGGATTATTATTGCCGTTTTAGTTTTTCAATTAGCATTTGGTGCTTTGATAGCAGGTCATAAAGCAGCAACTGCTGCGCCTACATGGCCGGATATAAATGGAACTTTCATTCCATCTAAAATGTTCTCTTCAGACGGGATATTGAATTTAATCGAGAATAAGGTCACCATTCATTTTTTTCACCGGTTTCTTGCATATATTCTTTTTATACTTATTCTTATTTGGACATGGAAAGCAATTAAAATAAATGGCAGCAAATTATTTTTGAAAACAAAATGGCTGCCTCTTTTGCTTGTAACCACCCAGGTTATTCTTGGGATCTTCTCTGTTCTTACAAGTGTGAAAATAGTACCAAATCAATGGGGAATTTTTGAATGGCTGGCTGAAATCCATCAACTAACTGCTATGTTCCTCTTATTGTCGCTGATCTGGATGGTTTACCTGATAAAAAGTAAATAGCTGTTACTTTGCAATAACCCCGGTTTAATATTAATTTTAAGTAAAACTAAATCGCCTCTCCTTTACTTATGAAAGCCTGGCTTCGCGGATTTTTTTATTCTTTCCCTGTACAACTGTTGTTTCTGCATTTCAGAAAATACCAGGTGCTGCTTATTTTCTGGTTTGTCTTGTTCAGCACTATCAATGGAACTTTCATGCGAACCTTTGGTGCCGATTCACTTTATTTGGCGCCGGAATATCTTGGTAATGTAAATGCACTTGGTGCAGGTATTGTTGGTATTGCTATCGGTATGTTCATCATTAGCTGGAACATTGCCAGCTTTATTTTATTCAGCCGGCATTTCAGATTTTTGGCGGCTACCACCAATCCCTTTTTAAGATATTGTATCAACAATTTTGTAATACCCGCTGCTTTCCTGATATTTTATTTTATCAAAGCATGGCAGTTTATAAGGTATAAGGAACTTATTCCTACTGCAGAATACTTGATGCTGGCCGGTGGGTTTTTATTGGGATTATTGCTGATACTTTTTATTTCTTTTATTTATTTTTTCAGGGCTGATCGTTCTATTTACAGGCGTATGATGCCTGTAATAAAAAATCCCAAAGAATATATCAGGCATTTAAAACCGGGTGAATTACCACCTAGTGAATCAAAGATCATAAAAGTGGAATGGTATCTTGAAACACCTATGTTTGTAAGAAAGACAAGAGATGTTTCTCACTACACCCGCGACTTCATTGAAAGTATTTTTAAACGGCACCACTTTGCTGCAGTGCTTTCTGTATTTGCTGCATTTTTATTTCTTATTGGCATAGGTTTTTTGCAAGACTCGGCTTTCTTCCAAATACCAGCAGCAGCCAGCATCACCGTTTTTTTTGCAATACTTATCGGTGTCGCCGGTGCATTTACCTATTTTTTACAAAGCTGGAGTGTCCCTTATCTTCTTGGGCTAATAATTATTCTTAATCTTTTTTATACATGGAATTGGATCGATCCAAGAAATAAAGCTTTTGGTTTAAAGTATACAAATATTAAAGAACGACCAGCTTATAGCAGGGAACATTTGCTATCAATGGCATCAACAAAAAATGTTTCTGAAGATAGCCTGAACATGATCCATGTGCTGGAAAACTGGAAAAGAAAGCAAGGGGAAGAAAAACCTTTATTTGTTATAGTTAATACGAGTGGTGGCGGCCATCGGAGTGCGACATTCACTATGAGTATTCTGCAAAGACTCGATAGTGTTACCAATGGTGAAATGATGAAAAAGACCTTTTTGATTACCGGCGCATCAGGCGGTATGATCGGGGCTTCTTATTTCCGTGAATTATACCTGCGAAAACAAAAAGGTGAAAATATTCATTTGCAGGATAAAAAATATGTTGATGACATATCCGGTGACCTGCTGAACCCTTTGTTCTCTTCTTTTGTGGCAAGAGATCTTATTTCGCCATCATTGAAGTTTGAAGTGGGGCCTTATATATACGTGAAAGACCGTGCTTATGCTTTTGAATCGAAACTGGATAAGAACACAAATGGATTTTTAAATAAACAGTTGAAAGATTATAAAGATGAGGAAAGAAATGCAACTATTCCATTGGCATTTTATAACTCAGTTGTTTCCAGGGATAGCAGAAAAATGATCATCAGTACACAGCCAATAAGATTCATGATGCGGAGCCGGTATGATTCAATTGCGCTTCCCGAAATGGATCCTGATGTTATTGATTTTACTTCTTTTTTTGAAAAACAAGATCCTTTTAATATAAGAATACTAAGTGCATTGCGAATGAATGCAACTTTTCCTATTGTATTACCCAATGTATGGCTTCCTTCTGAGCCTGTAATTGATGTAATGGATGCTGGACTAAGGGATAATTATGGGCAAGAAACCGGTTTGCGATTCCTCGAATTTTTTGATGACTGGATAAGTCAAAATACCCGTGGTGTACTGATCATTCAATTAAGAGATCGTCCTTCGGGCGGATGGGACTATCCTTATGTTACAGAAAATATCGGCGATCATCTTACTAAACCTTTTTTGATGCTGCAACATAACTGGTTCAAAACAATGGAATACTTTCAAAACGATCTGCTGAGTTATTATACGCAGCATGCAGCGCATAAAATCAATAAGATCACCTTTCAGTATGCGACCGAAAAACAGGAGGATAAAGCAGCATTGAATTTTCATCTTACACAAAGAGAGAAAAAAAATATAATGAGCTCACCTGATTTTCTATTTAATAAAGAAAGCTTTGATAAAGTAGTCAGTCTATTTAATAAAAAAGATTCTTTAATTGCTAAGCCGGTTGAATAAGCCGGAAACATTTCTTCTTTATTTCTATTAAAAGTTTATTTGGGGTTTCGGCAGGATCGCCATCAATATGCATAGGGGCATTATTGATATTTTCAATTTTTATCTTTTCCGTTTGAAAATAAATAACCGGGTAATCTAATGAACTTTTAATATTTCGAAGCTTA
>Ga0070698_100005876_pt1 | contig 13403 bp, 13 predicted proteins | sample KBSK1502metaG_FD_65477 | JGI IMG/M metagenome (GOLD analysis project Ga0070698, IMG submission 65477) | Corn, switchgrass and miscanthus rhizosphere microbial communities from Kellogg Biological Station, Michigan, USA - KBS K1-50-2 metaG | ecosystem: Host-associated > Plants > Roots >... | reverse complement strand
TTTGTGCCCTGTGTAAAAACCACACAACATGAGTTTTAGACAATTTAAGCTTCCATACCCTTTTGATGAAAGATATTCGAAGAAAGTAGCGTACTTCTCAATGGAATTTGCTACACATCAGCCCCTAAAAATTTACAGCGGCGGTCTTGGATTTTTGTCCGGCTCTCATTTGCGCAGCGCATATGAGCTTCGGCAAAATATGATCGGTATTGGTATTTTATGGAAATACGGTTATTATGACCAGGCACGTAACCAGGATCAAACTTTACAAGTAACCTGGATGGAAAAGCAATATAGCTTTCTGAAAGATACCAGTATCAAATTCCAGATAACCGTACATGAACATCCTGTTTGGGTAAAGGCATGGTATCTCGATCCTGAGATCTTTAAAACGGCGCCGTTGTTTTTACTGAGCACAGATCTGCCGGAAAACGATTATGTATCGCAAACAATTACCCATCGTTTGTATGATGCAAATGTGGCCACCAAGGTGGCGCAGTTTATTTTACTCGGTGTCGGCGGCGCTAAGCTGATCGATGAACTGGGTTTTGCGCCCGATGTATATCATTTAAATGAAGCACACGGTCTTTCGGCTGCATTTTATTTATATAAAAAATACGAGAATGACCTGAAGGAGGTAAAAAAACGACTGGTATTTACAACGCATACACCGGAAGAAGCAGGCAATGAAAAGCATGATATCTATCTCTGTCATAAAATGAGTTATTTCTGCGGGTTGACTGTTGATGAAGTGAAAAAATTAACAGGTAACAGCGATGATATGTTCAATCATTCACTTGTTGCATTGCGTTTTGCAAGATTGGCAAATGGCGTTTCGCAGTTGCATGGAGTGGTATCAAGAGAAATGTGGAAGAAGTATAGTGATATCTGCCCGATCATTTCAATTACTAATTCACAGAACTGGCGATACTGGAGCGATAAGCAATTGTATAAATTCATGGAAGAGGGAAATGACTGGGCCTTTGATGACCGGAAAAAACATTTAAAGAAAAGAGCATTTGAAATTGTGGCAGATCAAACAGGAAAGATATTTGATCAGAATGTATTTACAATTGTATGGTCAAGAAGATTTGCGGGATATAAACGGGCCGGATTGATAGCAACCGAAGAAGAGCAATTTGAAAAATTATTAAATGATAAAAAATATCCTGTGCAAATTATCTGGGCGGGTAAACCTTACCCGGTTGATTATCCCGCTATCTCTGAATTCAATCATCTTGTTCACTTAAGTAAGAAATATAATAACGTGGCGGTACTGGTTGGCTATGAGTTAGGCCTTTCAAAAAGATTAAAACAGGCAGGCGATGTTTGGTTAAACAATCCAAGAGTGCCAAGAGAGGCATCGGGCACAAGCGGCATGACAGCAGCAATGAATGGTTCTGTGAATTTTTCCACTGATGATGGATGGATCCCGGAGTTTATCAATCATGGACATAATGGTTTTGTAATTCCTAAAGCTGATTATGCAAACATGACTGTACAGGCGCAGGATGATTATGATCTTAAAAAATTGTATGAGATACTTGAACTGGAAATTCTCCCATTATACTACGGTAATTATGATACCTGGCGCATGGTAATGAAAAACGGTATGCGGGATGTCCGCTTCCAGTTTGACAGCAACCGGATGGCGCATGAGTATTACGAGTTATTGTATAAAGCCCCAACCGCCTAAAGGGCCTTATCAGGACGCAGATCAACTTATTCAATTATCTCTTTCTGTTTGGAAATATTCATACGCTGAAGTGGAAGTTATGAAGTTTGGAATTGTATAAAAGTACCGCCTTCTCTCCAATGTAGAAGGAAGGGAAGAGAGGTCTAAGCGTTTTGCTCAATCAATTTCTCCATTGTTATGTTAACCGGAAAGAAACTCGCCAGCCTATTTATCACTCCCTCTACTAAAGCATCCGGGCAAGATGCGCCGCTGGTTATTAAAATCTTAACAGGTTTTTTGCCCGGTAGAAAATCTGAAGTAAGTAGTTCTTCTTTTGTATGAAAATTATAATGGAGTATTTCTTTTGCAGAAAGAATTTTTTCTTCGCTGCTGATAAAATAGGTTGGCAATTTTTCTTCGCAAAGCTCTGCAAGATGAGAAGTATTCGATGAATTATAACCCCCGATAACTATTGCTAAATCAGCATTTGTTTGCAACATTCCTGTAACCGCTTGCTGATTTTCCAATGTTGCATAACATAAAGTATCCCTTGTATCGGCAAATCTTTCTTCAGCTGTTGCAGCAGTGAGTTTATATTTTTCAATCATCACCTGTTTCAGGTAATCGGCGATCGCTTGTGTGTCGCTTGCCAGCATGGTGGTTTGGTTTACCACGCCGATACGTTGCAGGTCATTTGTGACACTAAAGCTATCTGAGTACTGCCCTTTGAATTCTTCATAAAATTGTGCAGGCGGTTTTTCTCCTTTGATATATTTTGCCAGTTCTATCGCTTGCTCTATGTCCTTTACGATTACAGCAGGAGCATAAAAAGCAGCATGAGAAAAAGTTGCTCTTGTTTCTTCATGTTTTGGTTTACCATGAATAATAACAGTGTAATTTTTTTTGGCAATCTGTTCGCTCCGGTTCCAGACTTTTTCTACAAAAGGACAGGTTGTGTCATATTTCTCCGTTTGGATGCCGATCTTATTCAGCTTTTCTTCTAATTCGAGTGTCGTTCCAAAAGCGGGAATGATAACAATATCATCAGCCGTTAATGTATCAAATGAAATCAATTGTTTACCATAATTATCCTGCATAAACTGAATGCCATGGCTTTGAAGATCGGCATTTACCTGCGGGTTATGTATCATTTCACTCAATAAGAAAATTCTTTTGCCCAGGTTTTCTTCCACTGTTCTGAAAGCGATCTCTATCGCATTTTCTACACCATAACAAAAACCAAAATGACGGGCCATGTAAATTTGCAGCGGACCAAAATCAAGAAGAGTAGGAGTAAAGTCTTTTTTCATCTTATCCTGTTCCTTCCGCCTCTTTTTTATGGCTGTTATCAGGGGACTACGATAAATAATAGGAACGTCAAAGCTTTTCATTAAGGCAAAGATACTGGTGATTTATCAACGAACTCGAATATCCGATCTGCCGGTAGTGTCTCAATTTGAAACTTACTATATTAATTTTAACCACATAGGCACATTAGAAACATAGGTACACATAGTTAGCCACTCTATGTGTATCTATATGCCTATGATTCTATGTGGTAAAATTCAAACTGAGACACTACCGATCTGCCCAGGTAGCTGCGAGGGCTACACAACCAGGCAAAAGGAGCACCGCTTATTCATTCTTTCTTTCAATATCAAATATCTCATCCTTATCATACATCTCTTTCAGTTCTTTCCGGCTAAATGAAAAAATTACGGGAGAATAGGCTTCTTCGCCTTTGCGTTTTAGATCATTGAGTCCTGTTGACTTGTTGGTTTCATACTTGTTAATCAGTATAAATACAGAATCTCCTTCAACTTTTTCTACTTTATAAAGAGTGTAAAGGTCATCCCTGGTCTTTACTTTAAAAATGTCACCCTTCTGCGGCGCCAGAGCAAATTTTTTATTTTTTGCATCGTTCATAAAATCATTAATAGTAAAAAAAGCAATAAGCACCACTATCAATACTATACCCGAATATGTCCATATCGGCGCCTTAGCTTGTTTGAGCAAGTGATTATAAGTCATCTTTATGTTTGGGGACATTTGATTGGGCGCCAATACCTGGTTGCATTTGCCGCATTGACTAACCCCCGTTTTACCATTTGGTAAGATCGGGACCCAGAAAACATGAAACCATTTTTGATAAATAATGACATCAACACAAAATTGATTGCCGCAGTTCTGACATTTTTCCATCACGGTTTCGCTTAACAGTTTTTTTTTGCTCGTGCCATAAATGATCATGTCCTGTTATTTAAAGTGGTTTGCAAATACAGAATGATTGAAGATAAATAAAATCAAATCAAAAATATGTCGAAAAGTCTCAGGGAGCTTCTTCGAAAAGCCCTGGTGGGATAAGAAATTTCAGCCCTGGTTCCTGTCGACAGGAGCCTGGGTTTATAAATGAGCAGTAGGAATGGAAGACGAATATTCCTGCATCGTCAGTTTTGTCCGTGGGGAGCCATTTCTTTTGGATACTTATCTGCTATGAGGTTTAAATTAATTCTGTGTTCCAAAAAAGCCTTAAGTCCATCCAGCACAGTTGTAAAACCAGCGGTAGAATCTTTGATAGCTTCTAACAACTCGTCACCGGTTTTATCATAACCATACTCAGAAACAGTTACAAATGTCGAATCGTCATCCAACTCCGTAAATTTAAATTCCACAGTTTTTGATGGCTCACCCCATTCAAATAAAATTTTCTGGTTACGCAAAATTTCTTTGGCAACCACAGTTGTCGAAATATTGTACATATCCCAATGCCAGGTTACTTTTTTACCCACTTCTAACAAGTCGCTTCCTTTGGTAAACCAAAAATTCTTTGTTATTGCAGGGTTAATAAATGCCTCAAAGACTTCTTCAACAGGTTTCCTGATCAGCATTTGCGCCTCTGCACGTTTTGTCTTATTGTTTGTCATAAGGGCCTATTTTGTTACTGGTCTATTCGCAATTACTGCGCCAACGATCAGGTTATTATACAGTTTTTCTGAACAGGACAGCTGGTTAAAAATCAATTGTCTGATGAGTGGATCGCAGAATTATTCAAAACCACTTAATTTGCAGTCCCCGGTTCTTCAAATCCTTTATTTAAATAAATTTTATGAAAACATTTTTGCTATTCTTTATTTCAAGTTCATTTATTCTCTTCGTGGATGCCCAGGATGCTTTAACTGCAAAAGATTATGCCAATGCGGAAAACCAAATGGGCTATAACACACAGAAATATGTTGACCGTGCTAATGTCTTTCCTAACTGGATGCCCGGGGAAAAATTCTGGTACAGGGTTTTAACTCCCACAGGCAGTGAATTTGTTTTAGTAGATGCTGCAAAAGGAACAAGAACGGTTGCTTTTGATCATGAAAAATTAGCGACGTCTATTTCTTCCGCTACAAATAAAAAATATACAGGTTCCATGTTGCCGTTCCAGGTTATCAATTATTCAGCTGATGGTAAATCAATAACTTTTCGTACAGATGGGAAGCAATGGAGATATGATCTGCAAAACTCTTCTCTCGTTACTGACACTACTAAATCCCTTGAAAATGCGCAACGTTCCGGTGGATTCGGTCGTGGTAATCGTGGTCTTGAAGTGCTGTCACCCGATAAAACAAAAGCTGCGTTTATTAAAGATTATAACCTATGGCTAAGAGACACAAAAACAAATGAGCAAAAACAATTGACCACGGATGGCATCAAAGATTTTGGATATGCAACAGACAATGCGGGCTGGACAAATAGTGATGGAGCAATACTTCGCTGGTCTCCTGATTCAAAAAAGATCGCAACATTCAAACAGGATCAGCGGAACGTTGGCGATATGTATTTGGCCTCTACAAACGTTGGTCACCCAACTTTAAGATCATGGAAGTATCCGTTGCCCGGCGATAAAGAGATACCAATGATCTCCCGTTGTGTTATTATAGTGGATGAGGCAAAGGTTATCATGTTCAATATTCCTCCCGATCCGCACAGAGCATCATTGAGTGATGATATTTCAAGCAGCGGAACTTTTGATGATATTGACTGGAACCCTGATGGAACTGAAGTTGCTTTTCTTTCCACCAGCCGTGATCATAAACAGGAAAAGTTTCGCATTGCCAATGCAGCAACCGGGGAAGTTCGTGATGTGTTTGAAGAAACAGTGCCCACACAATATGAATCAGGCTGGGGCGCCATCAACTGGAGATATCTTCCAAAAACAAAAGAGATCATCTGGTTTTCTGAGAGAGATGATTGGGGGCATCTATATTTATACGATGCCGCAACAGGTAAACTAAAAAATCAAATTACAAAAGGTAATTGGGTGGTAACACGACTCATCAAAGTCGATGAAAAGAACCGGCTATTATATTTTATGGCATCAGGCACGCAACCCGAGAACCCCTATTTCAGCCAATTCTATAAAATTGGTTTTGATGGAAAGAACCTCACCTTACTTTCACCCGGTGCCGGCACACATTCGATCAGTTTCTCGCCTTCAGAAAATTATTTTATCGACACTTATTCAAAACCTGATGTGCCTTCTGTTAGCGTATTGCGCGACATAAATGGAAAACAGATCACTGAACTGGAAAAAACAGATGTATCAAGATTGAAAGCGGCCGGCTGGAAACCGCCAACTCCTTTTTCTGTAAAAGCTCACGATGGCAAAACAGATATTTATGGAATCATGTTTACGCCAACCAATCTTGATCCAAACAGAAAATATCCTGTTGTTGATTATATCTATCCCGGCCCGCAGAGTGGAAGCGTCGGCAGCTGGAGTTTCAGTGCAGCAAGAGGCGATCACCAGGCTTTGGCTGAATTAGGATTTGTTGTTGTGCTGATCGAAGGCACGGGAAATCCAAATCGTTCAAAAAGTTTTCATGATATGTACTGGCCCGATATGAGTACAAATACATTGCCCGACCAGGTGGCAGGCATTCGTCAATTATCGCAACGTTATGCTTATATCGACACAAGCAAAGTTGGTATTTGGGGACATTCGGGCGGTGGCTTTGCAACAGCTGCTGCTATGTTTCGCTATCCCGATTTTTTCAAAGTCGGTATTTCTGAATCCGGCAATCATGATAATCGTAATTATGAAGATGATTGGGGCGAACGTTATATTGGCTTATTGACAAAGGGCGCGGATGGTAAAGACAATTATGAAGCGCAGGCCAATCAAACCTATGCAAAGAACCTGAAAGGAAAGTTGATGCTGGCGCATGGCATGATGGATAATAATGTGCCCCCTTATAATACAATGCTGGTGGTGGATGCATTGACAAAAGCAAACAAGGATTATGATCTCGTTATTTTCCCAAATGCCGGTCATGGTTTTGGCACTGATTCACCTTATATGATGCGCCGTCGCTGGGATTATTTTGTAAAAAATCTATTAGGCAAAGAACCACCGCCAAATTATCAAATGCAAACAAAGACTGATCCGAGGAACGGAGGACAGTTGGCGTTCTGATAGCTTGCGAGGCCGACAAGTAAAGTACAGTAACGCATTTAGTTCAGCAGGACGAAGCAATCTCCCTAAAATACAAGACCAATCTTTATAGGTTGGTCCTTTTTATTTCTTAAGAATTTGTCACAACTTTTTCATTTAACAATTGGACAACTTATAACCTGAATGCCTGAGTAAACTTTTTTTTTGATTAATTCCAGTGGCATATAATTTGAAATTCAATTAAGGATATTTTTTTTTAAAACTTAAAATGGCTAACTATGAAAAAGATCATTGTTATGTTGGCTGTACTGTTTGCAGTTGGATTTAAACAGGCAACAGCTCAGCGGGTAACTTTCTATTACTACCCGTCATCAAATGTGTATTACAATGTTTCCACACATGATTATGAATACTACGATCCCGGGACTACAACCTGGGTAACTGTGCAGAAGTTACCCGCTACAATTACTTTTACAAAAGCTCCGCGATACACGGTATATTATAACGGAACTGATGTGTGGAAAGATAATGATATACACAAAAAGAAATATAAAGCCACAAAAACGGTAGCAAAAAAAACAACAAAGAAGAGCAACAAATCATAGGCACAGTCGATCTTTGCTTATTTATTTTTCTTTGCCATGGTTCGTGTGGACATGAGCCACGGCAAAATAATCTTCATCATATTACAGGACCAATCTTTATCGGTTGGTCTTGTATATTTTTAAGCGGACAGTGTTACTACTATCATTGTTTGTTGTTTCCAACTTGCTGCTTCGCCACGCAAATTGCTCAATTGCACATTCGGTAATTCTATTCGGCAGAATTTGCTTTTCAGCGTTTAGTCAAATTATTTCACCGGAACAAAATCTTTGGTTGTAGTGCCTTGCCAGTGTACGAACTGCCATCTTTTCTCTCTATAAATCCACCCTTGTGTATAAAATACTTCACCCACTTGCTGGTTTCCTGCATAGAATTTTGCTCTGCCATTTCTCAAAACAAAATTTTCATATACTCTTTGCGACTTCTCTGAAAAGCTAACCGAAAAACCTTTATAATTTGGAATATCGGCGAGCATAGATATCAACGTCATCATTGTACCGTTTGCATTAATATCAAGATAGTCGGTGCCGGCAATTTTTTTAAATGCCGCTGAATCTCCATTAGAAAGAGCATTCACCATTTCTTTCTCAATCGTATCGAGTTGTGAAAGAATTCTTGCGGATAAATTTGAATTCTGGCTCCTTAAAGCGATTGAGATTAACAAGAATAGTAAGCAAGAAAATAATCCTGACTTTTTCATATCGCAAGGTTTAGATAATCAAAGTTAGTACTACTGCGTAACAGTGCGAACTTCCACCAGCTTAGGGGAAACCTGCACAAAAGACAAATAGGATCACAAAAGCCCGGCTCAAAAAACATATCCGCATTTTCAATATCTTCCCCTTATAATCACCACCAGCTTGCAACGAAAAGAATACAACATTTATTCGCTTCCTGTTATTGTAGGTGCCCTGGGTTTTTTTGTAGACATCTACGACCTCTTGCTTTTTACTTTGGTTAGAATAAAAAGTTTCACTGACCTGGGGGTGGAAAAGAATGCTATGAAAACGATTGGAGAAAATATTATCAGCTGGCAAATGCTGGGACTAACGATAGGTGGTATTGCATGGGGAGTTCTCGGCGATAAGAAAGGAAGAAAGAGTGTTTTGTTTGGTTCAATATTATTGTATTCAATCGCTACTATCGCAAATGGGTTTATTACTAATGTTGATCAGTATACATGGATCCGGTTTATTGCGGGTCTTGGCCTGGCAGGAGAATTAGGCGCCAGTATAACATTGACCAGTGAACTTCTTCCAAAAGAAAAACGCGGCATCGCCGCTACATTGATCGCTACCAGCGGGGTGATGGGAACAATTACAGCGTATATAGTTTTTAAGACCAGTAATGGTGATTGGCGGCTTTGTTATTTTATCGGGGGAGGAATGGGCCTTGCGTTGCTATTTTTAAGAGCGGGGGTTTTAGAAAGCCGCATGTATGATAGTTTGAAACAAGTGAATGTGAAAATGGGAAACTTTTTAATGCTGCTGAATAAACGTGAACGCTTCTTTCGTTACCTGCGCAGTATTCTTATTGGATTACCTGTCTGGTATATCATCGGCGTGTTGATCACTTTTGCAGATGAATTTGCGAGACAATTTGATATAACAGGTTTTGATCAGCCAACTGCTTTGGTGCTGCAATATGGTGCATTAGCAATTGGGGACATGAGCGCCGGATTTTTCAGCAACTATATTAAAAGCCGCAAAAAAACCTTGCTCATCTTTTATGCGATCACTTCCATTTTTATTTTCTTATTTTTTGCGTTGAAAGGAGGTGGCACTGCTTTTAATATGTACCTCATTTGTATGGGACTTGGATTCGGCTCAGGCATTTCAGTTCTATATATAACAATGAGCGCTGAACAATTCGGCACCAATCTCAGGGCTACTGCAGCTATTTCCATTCCCAATCTTGTTAGGGGTTGTCTTCCGCTGATCCTGATCTTATTCCAATTTTTACGGAGCGGGAAAGCTTTTGCAGATTATGTCACTGCGGCTTGGGTTACCGGGATTATCATTATGACAATTGGTTTTATATCGGCATTATTCACCAAAGAATCTTTTGGGAAAGATTTGAATTTTGTAGAGCGATAAATGCAATGCATTTTGTATTACTTCGGGGCCTTGATCCACTGCAGCCCGTTAATTGTTTGGGCCCTGCCTTCACATGCATCTTCAATTAATGTTAACGTGAAACTATCTCCATTCAGGTTTATCTTATACTTTCCTGTCACATCAGGACAGCTATATTGGCCGGTGCTATAATCGGTCAGGGTAACTATATCGGCAGTTATCTTACACACGCTTCGAACCAACACCTCGCCGTTGCTAAGCGAAACAAAACTGGAATCAGATAGAATGTGAAGTGTGAGGGTGTCATTGAACGGCTCAGCTATATAGGTTTTCCAGTTTTTGTTAGTGATCGATTGCGCCTGGAGATGAAATGAGGCGGATGTTAAAAAAAATAAACCGGTGATTAAAATGATCTTTTTCATACGTAAATATTTTTAGAAATAAGAAATCTTAAAAAAATACTAAACAACCTCCCCGGTGTAAAGATGGATATTACAAAGCTAAGTAATTAAACATCCCATGCTAAATAGAATTTCAAGCCGTAAAGAGTACCGGGCTAAACCTATAATTCGTTTCTATACCAAACGTCCTCATATTTTTCAGGCTTTTTTTTAAACATGGCCAACGTGTAGGGACAGCGAGGAATTATTTTTAACTTATGAAGCCGCGCATATTCAACCATAGTATCCAGTAATTTCTTAGCGGCACCCGTTCCTTTTAATTCAGGTAATACTTCTGTGTGGTAAACAATTAGTATTTCGCCGGTAATACTAATTACCATTTCTCCTGTTCGCTTACCTTTTTCTTCAAAAAAGAATGCGCCTTTCCCTTTTTCATTTATTTCAAACTTCACTTCCATCATAGCGAGATATTCGTAAACAATTTTTTTCCATCCTGTGTTCGCTTGAGTTCGTTAAGGTAATAAATACACGTTACATAGATTATTTGCACTTCTCAGGTGTATAACTAAAAAAATCAAAAGCAGCCGGAATATTATCAGCACTATCAACAAACCCTTTGAGTGCAAACAATCCAATGAACTTAATATTCATATCAATATCCATACTAAGTATTTCTTTAAATGCGGCGTTTGCCATGCTGCCATTTGCATATAACAATCTGAATTTTGTTCCATGTTTTTCAATACGCAAAGCAAAGTGTTGAAGATTTTGTCTCACCAGTTCTTCATTTGTTGAATCTATTTTAAAAATCAATTGATGTGCTATTTCTTCCGGCTTGCTGAATTCTTTTCCTTTTGAAATAATTGCCTGCCCAATTATTTCTTTTGATTTCGGAAACCCTCCGTAGAAATCATTGTATAAAAGAGATAAGCGCAGGCTTTTGCCGGTAAAACTCGTGTCTTCTAACAACAAGATGCCTGCCTGCTGCCAGTTTTGTTTTGGCATAAAATCAGATAAATGAACTTCCGTAATAAAGCAACCGGGTGAGATATTTCTTAATAAAAGATTTTTAATGTTCGGCTTATTCAATGAATCAGGCCAGTTATCCCCTTTTAAAGTAAATAATGTAAGATGACCGGGTTGTTCAACCCGCCTGTTCCAGTATTCATTGTCTTCTGCCTGCACAAACCATCCCTTGTTTAGTAATGAATCTTCAGACACAGAATTAAAATCTTCACTGAACTCTTTGAATTTTCCCTGCTTCGATTGAAATACTATGAATGTTAAACCAATAAATATTATAATTCCCAGTAATAATAAGATTGCCGGCAAAAACCTTTTTTTTACCGGCTTTTTTAATGATGTGTGAAATTGGCTCTTGTATTGAAACCAATAAGGGTAATGACTTTCTTTATTCTTACGTTCTATTTCATCGGTGTAGGGTGCATTCAAAACATATCTTGCCAGCGTATCCATCGTGGCAACTGAAGGGTTTTCTTCTTTCCCATTCCTAACAATAAAGGAAGAATAATTTTTAATGCTTTTAGGGCCAATTACCAATCCGGTTTGATCGAAGATCTTTCCGGATAAAAGTTTACTCTCCGTTTCCGTGAGTTGATCTTTCAGCGGAAAGCCAAAACATTTTTGACAAGCTTCCCTGAATAATGTGTCAAAAGCTGAATCATCCAAGTCATTCATGGCATAACCTTTCTTTATTTCTGTTCAAATCTACAATTCCGGCAGATTTCCATACCAATTCCGCATCTTAAAATTCATAGAAAAGAAATTTGCCCTCTTATAAACCCCTAACCCGTAATCATTTTACTATGAGATTAGTCATTTTAATTTTTCTCTCATTAATTCCAGTCAGTGTATTTTCCCAAAGCCTGCAATTGCATTATGATTTCCGGCATACGCTTGATCCCAAACATAACAGGAAAAATTACCCGGCATTTTATTTTGAATATTTTAAGACCCTTGACTCAGGTACGGCTTTTGTAAAACCCGGTTCTTTTTTATTAAAAGTGCAAACTGAACTTACGGGTGAAAAACATAATACCGGCCAGTTTTATATGCAGGTTTCCCAGGCCTTTCGTTGCTGGAAGCCAAAAGTTTTTCTCCAACTACAATACAATGGCGGATTAGGTATTGCCGAGCCGGGATCTTATGAGTACTATCTTACAAATGCTTTTTCCCTTGGCGTAGCGTATCCTTTTCAATCAAAAAATAACAAAGCTTTCTTTAATGCATATACAAGCTTTAAATACACTGATTTTAAAAGGCCAAGTCATGATGTTATTGGCGCATTTTACTGGCTGCTCTTTTTTTCAAATTATTCAATAAATTTTTCAGGAAACCTTGTTTATTGGACCGAAAACAGGAATCATGGTGATGATTTTACTGTGATGATGCGTGGAAAGAAGTTTTCATTTTATGGTGATCCACAAATTTGGCTCAGGTTATGCAAAGGAGTTTCTGTGGGCTCAAGGTTGACCCTTTACTATCATGTTTTAAGAGATGATAATTCTTTCCAGGCATACCCGACCGTTGCTGTAAAATATCAATTCTAATTGTTTCATTTTTCAGTCATTCACTTACATATACCAACCGCGGTGTAAAACCGAAATTAATTTAAATACCTTTTTGTTGGAGGTTCGTCAGAGTGGGCTCTATCCATATCACTTAGATAATTATTATAGTATGCGAAATAAAAGTGTTGTCCCTGTTGACGAACCTAAGTTCAAATGTTCCTGTAGATGCTGAAAAGAAGTTATAGATTTTAGTTTTTATCCCTGCATCCATAGTACAAACGCCACTTGTTACATGGCCGTATGCTTTTATATAAATTATATTCCCTTCTCTTGTTTCCTCAAACTTATCCAGCACATCGCAACTACCGCTTCCATAAGGCCAGTAAACTGTCAAGGCAATTGCCTGATTGGCATTACCTGCGGCAGGCCCTTCAACTTTTGTTACGTTCCAATGTGAAAAGGTTACTTCATTTTTCTTATTGCAGCAAACTATTAATAAAGTAAATATTGCAAATAAAATCCGTTGCATTGATAGGATTTTAAATGGTGACAATTAAAGTCAAGTAAACGTTGCTTCAAATCCGGCAGTCCTTTATCGCAGCGATGTTATGAGTACAAAATCAATTGCGTGCAACGAAACAATGCCACTGTTTTTTGATTCTCTTTACTTTTAAC
>Ga0070698_100005874_pt1 | contig 13412 bp, 14 predicted proteins | sample KBSK1502metaG_FD_65477 | JGI IMG/M metagenome (GOLD analysis project Ga0070698, IMG submission 65477) | Corn, switchgrass and miscanthus rhizosphere microbial communities from Kellogg Biological Station, Michigan, USA - KBS K1-50-2 metaG | ecosystem: Host-associated > Plants > Roots >... | reverse complement strand
TGGTCGAGCACCCGGCGAGGATGACACACGCGTCCGCGGCCGGGTCGGCGCTGGAGGTGCCCGCCGACCTGGTCCGCCTGTCGGTCGGCATCGAGACCTGCGACGACCTGCTCGAGGACCTCCGTTCCGCCCTGGGCTGAGCCGGTCCGGGTCAGCCATTCCAGACCATGAGGACGAGGATCACCAGCCAGATCACGCTGACCACGCCGCCGAGGGAGGCGATCCGGCCGCGCTCCACGTAGGCGAGATGCACGTCGTCGGCCGGCGGGTGGCCGGGCAGCGGGGCAGGCTCCGAGCCGTGGCCTGTCCCGCCATCCCCGTCCGGCCCGCCATCCCCGTCCGGCTCGGCCCTCGCGTCGGGCGGGCCAGTCGCCGCGGCCGTGGCTTCCGCGGCCGTCTCCTCGGCCTCCTCGAGCGTGGCGATGGCCCGGTGCTGATCACGCATGATCAGCACGAGCAGGGCGATCGCCACGACGAAGAGGGTCAGCGAGGCGGTCAGCCACGGCTTGCTGAAGTCATTCAGCTGATTGGCGAGGACCAGGCCGGCGATCAGGACCCCCAGCGAGATGACCGCGAAGATGCGCGTGGTCCGGTACAGGTACCTGACGATGACCACGTTGCGCTTCCGGATATAGCGCGGCGTTGACATGATCGCCACCGTGACCGGGCCGATCGTGAAGATCGCGAAGCCGACGTGCAGCCAGAGCACCAGTCGGTCGGTGAAGGACATGATCCGATCCTAGGACCGGGCCGCCCGGAGGCGGCCGATCCCGCCGTATCCGCGGGTCCCGCGGGGGTGTTCAGACGCTGGTGGCCGACGTCGGCGCCGAGTTCCCGCGCGCCGATGGCGTCCTCGACCGGGCGATGTAGGCCCCGACCAGGAACGCCGCGCCCACGACCAGCGAGACGATGGCCCTGATCACGTGATGTCCATGGTGGACGCTCCCGACCATGACGTGAATCGAGTTCGCCGCGCCGGACAGGAACATGATCCCGGCGATGATGCCCAGGATCCCGATGACGGCCAGGACGATGACCAGCGTCTGCCGACCGGACGACGCCCCGGAACTGCTTGTATTCATGTTCTTCTCCTAGATATGCGCTCGCCCGGCAGCTACCGGGGCTTCCTGACGAGCATGAACCCACCGCCAGCCAGCGCGAGCACGCCCACGATGAACGACGCGGTCGCCCGCAGGTCATGGTTCGTGGCGATGAACACGATGCCGACCACGCAGATGACAACCCCGACCGCCATCAGGATCATGGCCGTCGTCCGGTTCGACGACTGCCTGCTCGATCCGGTGGCAGAACTCATGATTCCTCCTACATGGTTCACGTCGGCGGGCTCGCCGGGCCTCAGCCGACGCGGTTCGTTGCTGACGGACGCACGTTACTACGTAGTGCCCGCCCCCAGCAGCCAGGTCGGCTAGAGGCACAAATTTTGACAAATTATGAGCTGATCCATGACACGTGAGGTGATCTCCTCCGACTCAGCGGCTGGCCGCTCGCGGGCGGCGCGCGCGCAGGAAGTCCTGCACCACGTACTCGCCCAGGTTCTCCGGGCTGGCGCGGAGCACCCGGCCCCCGTTGCGCCTGGCCACCTCCTCGACGAACGCGGTGAGCCGCACGTCGTCCGCGAGCATGAAGACGTTCATGGTCGCCCGGCGCCTGGTCATCTTGTCCACCTCGGCCAGGGTGAGCTCCAGGGTCTCCGGCGACGGCGGCCAGTCGAAGTAGTACTGCCCGTCCCGGCGCAGGTGGGCGGTGGGCTCGCCATCGGTCACGACCAGCACCACGGGGTTGTGCTCCGGTCGGCGGTCAAGGAAGCGCCCGGCCAGCACGAGCGCATGGTGCAGGTTGGTGCCCTGCACCATGTCCCAGCCCAGCCCCGCGAGATCGACCTCGCGCAGCTCGCGCGCGTAGTTCGAGAAGCCGATCACCTGGATCGAGTCCTGCGGGTACCGGCTGCGGATCAGCGCGTGCAGCGCCAGCGCGGTCTGCTTGGCCACCCCCCAGGTGCCGCGCAGCGCCATCGAGTACGACAGGTCGACCAGCAGGCATACCGCGGCCGACGTGCGCCGCTCGGTCTCGGCGACCTCGAAGTCGCTGACCGAGAGCCGGACGGCCGCCTCAGCCCCGGAACGTTCGGAATTCTGGTCTGGCAGACGCACGCCGCCTCGCAGCAGCGCGTTGCGGACCGTCGCCGCGGCGTCGATCGCCTGCTCGTCGCCGAACGTCCAGGGGCGGGTGCTGCCGGTGTAATCGCCGGCCTGCCCGGCATCGTGCTGGTCGTGGTCGCCGGTGCCGCCCTCGGGCAGCTGGGCGAACACGCGGCGCAGGGCCGTCTCGCCGAGCCTGCGCACGGCCTTCGGCGTCAGTTCCAGCTTGCCCTCGCTGCGCTGCAGGTAGCCCTGCCGCTCCAGCTCCCGCTCGATCTGGCGCAGCGCCTCCATGTCGTCGACGGCCTGGCGGCCGAGCGCGCGCCGCACGGCCTCCTCGTCGATGTCGTCGAGGCTGGCGCCCGGGTAGTCCTGACGCAGCGCGTCCCCCAGCTCGGCCAGGTCGGCCAGCTCCCCGAGCGCGGTGGTCGCCTCGCTCAGGCCGAGCGGGTCCTGGCCGGTCATCCGCTCGCCGGGCCACCCGTCGAAGTCGATGTCGGGCCGGCGGGCCCGCAGCGCCCCCGCCAGCCGGCCCATCTCCGCGGCCAGCCCGGCGTCCTCCAGCGTCTGCGCCATCAGCCCGGCCAGCTCCTCGCGCTGTTCGTCAGTGAGCGAGCTCAGCAGCCGCTGGGCCGCGGCCATCCTGCGCACGAGGGAGTCGACGAGCTCATCGAGATTGCGGGGCGAGTCGGGGAACAGGTCGCCGTACTGCTCCATGAAGTCGTCGAAGTCCTGCTGCGTGTGAGTGCCCTGGGCGTCGGCCTCCAGCATCTCGTTGAGCGCGGCCATCATGTCCTTGACCCGCTGCATGGCCTCGGGGTCGGGCTGCTGCAGGCTCTGCCTTATCCCGCGGAACTGGCTGTCGAGCACCTCCCGACGCAGCAGGTTCTTAAGTTCTTCGAACGTCTGGCGCGCGGCCGCGGAGCGCCAGTCGTAGTCGGCCAGCCGCCGGATTGCCTGCGCGGTGTCGGCGGGCAGCGCGTCGAGCTCGGCCTCGCGCAGCCTGGCCTCGTCGTGCGGGTCGGGGAACAGCTCGGCCCGCTCCTGCCCGATCGCGGTGTCGAGCAGCGCGCGGGCCTGCTCCAGGATGCCGTCGAGACGGCCCATGCCGCGCAGCTCGCGCTCCCGCTCCCGGACCCGGCGGAGCAGGTCGTCCAGGCCCCGGTGGCCCGACATGCCCCGGCGCAGCAGCTCTCGCAGCGCGCTGGCGGGATCAGAGCCGTCGAGCACCGACTCGCCCAGCGCGTCCACCGCGCCGCGCACGTCATAGGGCGGCTCCAGCGGGTCGGGACCGTCGTGATAGGGCCCGTAACGATAGCCGCTCAACGCAACTCTCCTTTCTGCCCAGCCCGCCCGCCCTCGCCCAGCCCGCCCGCCCTACGTCCGGTAGACCGCGGTGCCGTCGACGACGTCCTTCGACAGCCGCCGCATCAGGTACAGGCCCTCGAGCGCGAACTCGAACGCCGCCGCGGCCTGCCCGAACGACTCGCTGCCGTCCATGGACAGCCGCTCCATGATCTTGGCCAGGCCGGGCACGTCGCCGATCCTGCGCAGCAGGTCGCCCGCGGGCACCAGGTCGCCCGACTCCACGGTGCCGCCCTCGGCGAACCTGGCCAGCAGTCCGCTCAGGTCGGCGGTGCCCAGCGCGGTGCGGAAGGTCTCCGCGATCGCCCGCCGCAGCAGGTGATCGAGTACCTCCTGCTCCCTGCCCTCCTCGCTCACCTCGAACTCGACCTTGCCGCGGAGCGTGCTCACGACCGCGGGCAGGTCGCAGACCCGGGCCACCGGCTGTGCCTCGCCGGTGATCGCGGCGCGGCGCACGGCCGAGGCGGCGACCGCCTCCGCGGCCGCGATCGCGAACCGCGCGGACACGCCAGAGCGCGCGTCCACCGCGGGCGAGGCGCGCACCAGCCGGGTGAACCGCGCGATCACCTCCACCAGGTGCGCGGGCAGCACCGCGCCGGGCTCATGGCCATCCCACGCGAGCTTCGACTCCTGGCGGATCAGCGCGAGCTCGGCGTCGAGCGACACCGGGTAGTGGGTGCGGATCTCGGCGCCGAACCTGTCCTTGAGCGGCGTGATGATCCGGCCCCGGTTGGTGTAGTCCTCCGGGTTCGCGCTCGCGACGAGGACCAGGTCCAGCGGCAGCCGCAGCGCGTACCCGCGGACCCCGATGTCGCGCTCCTCGAGCACGTTGAGCAGCGCCACCTGGATGCGCTCGGCCAGGTCCGGCAGCTCGTTCAGGCAGAAGATGCCGCGGTTCGTCCGCGGCACCAGGCCGAAGTGGATGGTCTCGGGATCACCCAGCGTCCGGCCCTCGGCGACCTTCACCGGGTCGATGTCGCCGATCAGGTCGCCGACGCTGGTGTCAGGCGTCGCGAGCTTCTCCCCGTAGCGGTCGTCCCGGTGCCGCCAGGTGATCTCCATGTCGTCGCCCTGCTCGGCGGCCAGGCGGCGGCACCGCGCGCAGGCCGGGGCGAACGGGTGGTCGTTGATCTCGCATCCCGCCACCGCGGGCGTCCACTCGTCGAGCAGCCCGGTGAGGGTGCGAATCAGCCGGGTCTTCCCCTGTCCGCGCTCGCCGAGCAGGATCACGTCGTGCCCGGCGATGATCGCGCGCTCCAGGTGGGGCAGGACCGTCTGACCGAATCCGATGATCCCGGGGAACGCATCCTCGCCCGCGCGCATCCGGGCCAGCAGGTTGCGCCGGATTTCCTGCTTGACCGTGCCAGACTCGTGATCACTGGCGCGGAGTTCGCCTAGGGTCGTGGCCGCCGGGGGAGATGACTGAGCTGTCGCCGTCTGGGGCTGGCTGTTTCGCTGCACCCTTCGACACTATGTGCATGTCGAAGGGATCCGCACCTCGGAGGGTCGGGTGGAACGGGATGGGGCGGGCGGGGCGGCGCAGCGGGCGGGGCGGCGCAGCGCAGCGGGCGGTGCGCGGCCGGCGCTTGCCATCGACGTGGGCGGCACCAAGCTCGCCGCGGCCACGGTCGAGCCCGGAGGCCGCCTGATCGCCAGGCGGCAGGTGCCTACCCCGGGCGACCTGGACTCCGAGGGGCTGTGGCGCACCCTGGACGCGCTCGTGCAGCGGCTGCTCGACGCGGCGGGGGTGGCCGCGCCGGACGAGCTGGCGGGGGTCGGCGCCGGGTGCGGCGGGCCGATGCAATGGCCGGCGGGCGTCGTCTCGCCGCTCAACATCCCGGTGTGGCGGTCGTTCCCGCTCCGTGAGCGGCTGCAGGAGCGGTTCGGCGGGATCCCGGTCCGGGTGCACAACGACGCGATCTGCGTGGTGGCCGGCGAGCACTGGCGCGGCGCGGGCCGGGGGCGCGGCAACGTACTCGGCATGGTCGTATCGACCGGCGTCGGCGGCGGCCTCATCCTGGACTCCCGGGTGATCAGCGGAGCCTCCGGCAACGCCGGCCACATCGGCCACGTCGTGGTCGAGCCGGTGGGCGGGCCCCTGTGCTCCTGCGGCGCGCGAGGCTGCCTCGAGGCGATCGCCCGCGGGCCGGCGCTGGTGGCCTGGGCGCAGCGCGCGGGTTGGCGTCAGGGCCAGCCGGACGCCACGGCCAAGGACCTGGCCGACGACGGCGCTCAGGGCCATCCGGTCGGCGTGGCCGCGATGCGGCGGGCGGGCCGCGCACTGGGCATCGCGATCGCGTCCGCGGCGTACCTTTGCGACCTCGAGGTGGTGTCGATCGGCGGCGGGCTGTCCCAGGCCGGGCAGATCCTGTTCGACCCGCTGGAGGAGACGCTGCACGCGCACGCCAAGCTCGCGTTCGTGCGCGATCTCACCGTGGTCCCTGCCGCGCTTGGCCAGAACGCGGGGCTTGTCGGCGCGGCGGCGCTCATCTTCGCCGCGGACCGCTACTGGACTGGCGACTGAACTCTCCGCGCGGTGCCACACTTCAAGCATGACGATGCCTGTCAGCTTCGATGACGTGGCCGCGGCCCGTGAGGTGCTCGGCGAGGTCTTGCTGCGGACGCCGCTGCTCCAGTCGCGGGTGCTGTCCGAGCGCGTCGGCGGCCCGGTGTACCTGAAGTGCGAGAACCTGCAGCGCACCGGGTCGTTCAAGGCCCGCGGGGCCTACCTGCGCATCGCCAGGCTGTCGGACGCGGAACGCGGCCGGGGCGTGGTCGCGGCCAGCGCCGGCAACCACGCCCAGGGGGTGGCGTTCGCGGCCGCCGCGCTCGGCACCAAGGCCACGGTGGTCATGCCCGAGGGCGCCCCGCTGCCCAAGATCGAGGCCACCACGTCCTACGGGGCCGAGGTCATCCTGCACGGCAGCACGGTTGAGCACACGCTGATCAAGGCGAAGGAGCTGGCCGACAGCCGCGGCGCGGTGTTCATCCATCCGTTCGAGCACCCCGACGTCGTGGCCGGCCAGGGAACCGTCGGCCTGGAGATCATCGAGCAGTGCCCCGGCGTGCGCACGATCGCGGTCGGGGTCGGCGGCGGCGGCCTGGCGTCCGGCATCGCCGTGGTGGCCAAGCACGCCAGCCCGCCGGTCCGGGTGATCGGCGTGCAGGCGGAGGCGATCGCGCCGTACCCGGCCTCGTTCGCTGCGGGCCACCCGGTCGCCGTGACCCCGCTGCCGACGATGGCCGACGGCATCGCCGTGGCCATGCCGGGCGAGCTGGCGTTCCTCATCCTCGCCGAGCACGCCGACCGCGTGGTCACCGTGTCCGAGGAGAGCCTGTCCCGCGCGCTCCTGCTCTGCCTGGAGCGTTCCAAGCAGCTGGTCGAGCCCGCCGGGGCGGCGGGCGTGGCCGCGCTGCTCGAGCATCCCCGGGCCTTCGAGCCGCCCGTGGTGGTGGTGCTGTCCGGCGGCAACATCGACCCGTTGCTGCTGTCCAAGGTGCTGCGGCACGGTCTCGCCGCGGCCGGCCGCTACCTGACCTTCCGCTGCCGGCTGCCCGACCGTCCCGGCGCGCTGGCCACGCTGCTCGCTGAGGTGGCCGGCCTCGGCGCCAACGTGCTCGACGTCGTGCACGAGCGCGTCACGCCGGGCCTGCACGTGGACGAGGTCGAGGTGCTGCTGCAGGTGGAGACCCGGGGCCCGGGCCACTGCGACAGCGTGATCGCCCAGCTCCGCGGCTCTGGCTACACGCTGTTGTTCTGACCGGTCAGAGGTTGCCGCGGCGGGCCTGCTCGCGCTCTATGGCCTCGAACAGGGCCTTGAAGTTGCCCTTGCCGAAACCCTGCGAGCCGTGCCGCTCGATCAGCTCGAAGAACACGGTCGGCCGGTCCTGGACCGGCCTGGTGAAGATCTGCAGCAGGTACCCGTCCTCGTCGCGGTCCGCGAGGATCTTGAGCTCGCGCAGCTCGTTCAGGGGCACGCGGGTGTCGCCGACTCTGCCGCCGCCATCCCCGCCACTGCCGTTGCCCAGCGTGTCGTAGTAGCTGTCGGGCGTGCCGAGGAAGTCCAGGCCGGCGGCCCGCATCCCGCGGACGGCGGCCACGATGTCGTCGGTGGCCAGCGCGATGTGCTGGACGCCGGGACCGCCGTAGAACTCGAGGTACTCGTCGATCTGCGACTTCTTCTTGCCGGGCGCGGGCTCGTTGATCGGGAACTTGACCCTGCGGGTGCCGTCGGCGACCACCTTGCTCATCAGCGCCGAGTACTCGGTGGCGATGTCGTCCCCGACGAACTCCTTCATGTTGGTGAAGCCCATGACGCGCTGGTAGAAGCCCACCCACTCGTCCATCCTGCCGAGCTCGACGTTGCCGACGCAGTGGTCGATCTGCGTGAAGAACGGCCGGGCCGGGGGAGTAGCGAGAGGGCGGGAGGCCACGTAGCCGGGCAGGTAGGGCCCGCTGTAGTTGTCCCGCTCGACGAGCGTGTGCCTGGTGTCGCCGTAGGTGGCGATCGCGGCCAGGACGACCTTGCCGTGGGCGTCCTCGAAGACCTCGGGCTCCGCCAGGCCGGCGGCCCCCCGGGCTACCGCGTGGGCGTAGGCGGCCTCGGCCGACGGCACGCCGATGGCCAGGTCGATCACGCCGTCGCCGTGCGCGGCCACGTGCCGGCCGAGGGCCGTGCCGGCTCGCACCGGCCCGCGGACCACGAAGCGCGCGTCACCGGACTCGAGCACGTACGCGGCCTCGTCGCGGCAGCCGGTCTCCGGGCCGCGGTAGGCCACGCATCGCATCCCGAACGCCGTGGAGTAGAAGTGCGCGGCATGCCGCGCATTCCCGACCGCGAAGACCACCGCGTCCATGCCGTCGACGGGGAACTCGTCCGCCGTGGTCACTGATCCCTCCCGCACCTGAGCTGCCATGTCGCGCTCCCCTCGGTCGCCCCTTCCTCGCAGCTTCCGCCCTTGGGGGCAAGGTGCGCAACTGTTCGCGGATTATCCAGGCAATTTGTATAGTGTACCCGACGACGTAGCGGGCTGACTGGACACCACGCCCGGGGGAGGGAGGGCCGCTATGATCGATGATCTGGACGCGCGGCTGATCGACCTGCTGGCGGCCGAGCCGCGCGTCGGCGTGCTCGAGGCGTCCAAGCGGCTCGGCGTGGCCAGGGGCACGGTCCAGGCCCGGCTGGACCGGTTGCAGTCACGCGGGGTGATCACGGGGTACGGGCCGGACGTCGACCCGGCGGCGCTCGGCTACGGGGTCACCGCGTTCGCGACCCTGGAGATCCGGCAGGCCGGCGGACACGACCCGGTCACCGCCAGGCTCGCGCTGATCCCGGAGGTGCTCGAGGCGCACACGATCACGGGCGCGGGTGACATGCTCTGCCGCGTGGTCGCCCGCGACAACGCGGACCTGCAGCGGGTCATCGACGCGATCGTCGACGTGCCGGGGGTCGTGCGAACCTCCACGGTGATCGCCCTAGCCGCGCCGATCAGGTACCGGGTCCTGCCCCTGGTCCGGGCGGATGCCAGGCCCCGCTCGGCCAGCTGACCTCTGCTCGGCGGCGACGGTCACGCAGCGACTGGCCGAAGCCTCCGCTGATCGGGGTGCTGGCGGGGCTGCGGGGAGGGGGTTATCGCCGCGTTGTGAGCGACGACGGCCTCGTGGAGGCGGTCGTAGGCGGCGCTGATCCAGGCGCCGACGCCCGTCTGCCGGGCGATGTGCAGGGCGATCTCCGCGTCGTACAGGCGCCGGGCCGCCTCGCTGATGGCGGCCTGCCGCGCGTCCAGGTCGGCGGTGGCTTGGCTGGTCATGGCTGCTCCCTGGGGGGTGATCACGCTGCTGTCCGCCCGGCTGGGGCGGTACGGGAGACGGCGGGTAGGCCGCGGGCCGCGCGCACGGTCCTGAGCTGCCGTGACCGCCGGTTCCGGCGAAGCCGGCCCCGCTCGTCCTCTTCCGGCTCGTCGTCGGGCTTCATGAACAGCTCCGCGAACATCGGGTGCATCGCGTCCTCCTCGGCTCACCTTCGAGGTTGCCGCTGAGGGTGGCCGGCCCGCATCGGTCGAATGCAGTATTTTGCCGTCGCTCCGGCCGCCGCCGGCTAGGTCATTCGTCGCGCACCGGGCGGTAAGCCATAAGTCCGCCACGGCGAGGCCGGCCCGCACGGCGATGGCCTCGGCCCGGCCCGCGGCGCCGAGTTTGGCCAGGACGTTCGAACGGTGCGCGGATCGCCGTCGCTAGCGTGCGGGCTCGCCGGTGGCCAGGCTGGAGGCGATGTCGAGGACGGCGGCGCAGAGCTTCTTGCGGTCATCGACCTGGTCGGCGAAGAACATCCAGCCGACGCTCACCCCGCCGAGCGCCATGGCGGCACGCAGCCGCTCCTCCATGTCCGCGCCGGGCTCGGTGAGCACCTCGATGAGCCCGGTCATCCGCTCCCGGAACAGGTCGCCGCGCTCCTTGGCCCCGGCCAGGCTGTTCACCGCGGCCTGGTTGTGGTGCAGCATCCGGAAGACGTCGTGCCCGTCCGCGACGATCCGCACGTACCGGCCGAGGATCTCGCCGCGGGTCTGCGCGGTCCTCGGCTGCGTCTTGGCCCACGCGATCAGGTCGTCGAGCTGGCCGAAGTAGTCCTCGACCAGGCTGCGGACGATGTCTTCCTTGGACTTGAAGTGGTAGTACAGCGCCGCCTTGGTCACGTCGAGACGCTCGGCGATCTCGCGCAGCGAGGTCTTCTCGTATCCCTGCTCGGCGAACAGTTCCAGGGCCACCTGCTGGATGCGCGCCCTGGTGTCACTGCGGTGGCGCGCGTCGTGCCCGCCGGTGTCAGAGCCCGGCGTTACCGCTGAGGCCGGCGGGGCCTCAGCCATCGCGATCCCGCTTATCTGCTCGTTCATGCTCTCGTCCAGCTTAGCGTCGCCGCCTAACCTACTTGACGGCCGGTTAGTAGACAGCTTAGCCTTTACTGTCGCTGTGATGCTAGCCGGTCGGCAAGTAGGTTGAGAAGTCCGCGGCGGCCCGTGCACTCGGAGGGAGTTCCGGGTAAGCGAGCCGAGGGGGCCCGGTGCAGCCTGGCCTCGGGAGCGAGCGACGAGGGATGCCAAGGCGTCCGGTGCGAGCGGGAGGGACGGGATGGCGGGAGCGCAGTCGGCCGGGGTGACCGGGACGGCAGCTGGCGAGCGCAGGCGCGAGATCCTGGTCGTGCTGCCCGGTCTGCTGTTCGCGCTGATCCTGGCCATGCTCGACCAGACGATCGTCTCCACCGCCCTGCCGCGCATCGTCGGCGACCTGGGCGGGGTCACGCACCTGTCCTGGGTCGTCACCGCGTACGTGCTCGCCTCCACCGTGACCACGCCGCTCTACGGCAAGCTCGGCGACCTCTACGGCCGCAAGCGCTGGCTGATCACAGCGATCGTGATCTTCCTGGCCGGCTCGGCGTTGTCCGGCATGGCGCATTCAATGGACCAGCTCATCGCGTTCCGCGCGGTGCAGGGCCTCGGCGCCGGAGGGCTGATGGTCGGCGTCATGGCCACCATCGGCGACCTGGTGTCGCCGCGCGAGCGAGGCCGGTACATGGGCTACATGATGGCCGCGATGATGGTGGCCATGGTGGCCGGGCCGCTGGTCGGCGGGTACATCACCGACAGCCTGTCCTGGCGCTGGATCTTCTACATCAACATGCCGGTGGGCGGCGCCGCGCTGCTCTACCTCACAGCCACGCTGCACCTGCCGTACAAGAAGATCCAGCACAAGATCGACTACCTGGGCACCGGAATGCTCGCGGTCGCGGTCATCTCGCTCGTCCTGCTCACCACGTGGGGCGGCACCCAGTACGCCTGGGGGTCCGCGCCGATCATCGGCCTGGGGGTGCTGGCCGTCGTGGCGGTCGTGGCGTTCCTGCTCGTGCAGGCGCGAGCGGCCGAGCCGGTCATGCCGCTGCGCGTCTTCCGCAACCGCAACTTCTCGCTGGCCAGCGGGATGAGCTTCCTGACCGGCATGGCCATGCTGGGCTCGCTCACGTTCCTGCCGCTGTACCAGCAGACCGTGCAGCACCTATCGGCGGTGGGCAGCGGGCTCATGCTGATCCCGATGATGCTCGGGTCGACCGTCACGGCGCTGGCCGGCGGGCAGATCATGGCGCGCACCGGCCGGTACAAGGTGTTGCCGGTGATCGGCAGCGCGGTGATGGCGGTCGGCATGTACCTGCTGACCGGGCTCGGCGTCAGCACCAGCAGGGTCAGTTCAGGCCTGTTCTACGCGATACTGGGCGTTGGCATGGGCTTCCTGATGCAGACCACCTCGGTGATCGTGCAGAACAGCGCGGACCCCCGCGACATGGGCGTGGCCAGCAGCGCCCGTATGTTCTTCCAGCAGATCGGCGGGTCGATAGGCGTTGCGCTATTCGGCGCGATCTTCGCCAGGCGGCTGACCGATGTGATGACCGCGAGACTGCCCGCCGTGCACCTGAACTCATCGGGCGGGAGCTTCGACCCGAGAACGGTCAACCGGCTGCCGCTGCCGATCCGGCACGACGTGTTCTACGCCATCGCCCACGCCGTGCAGGGCGTGTTCTTCTGGGCCGCGCCGTCGGCCATCGCGCTGTTCGTCCTCGCCTTGCTCATCAGGGAAGTCCCGCTCCGGGGCAGTGCACCGGCCGCCGAGGCCCAGCCTAAGGAGCCCGAGTTCGCCGCATAGCGTTACATAAAATAATCTCGAAAATCGCGGAGCTCGCTCCGCAGCCGGGCGGTTGAAGGGGGTCGTCCCCCTAGGGAAAGTTCGGCCGCGGCGGCCGGGCCGCCGCGGCCATGAGGTTAGGTCGCTGGGGCGGTTACACGCCTACGTAGGGGACCGCCTCGAGAATCTCGACCGTGGTGTTGCGGCCGTTCGGCAGCGTGTAGGTCGCGGTCTCCCCGACTTTCTTGCCGTTGATCGCGCTGCCCAGCGGCGACTTGGGCGAGTACACGTCGATCGGCGCGCCGCTCTCCTCGCGGGAGGCCAGCAGGAACGTGACCTCGTCCTCGTCTCCGGCGAAGCGGACCGTGACGGTCATGCCTGGGCCTACGACCCCGTCGGTGCGGGGAGGCTCGCCGACCCTCGAGTTGTCCAGGATGTGCAAGATCTGGAGGATCCGGCCCTCCCGCTTGCCCTGCTCTTCCTTGGCGGCGTGGTAGCCGCCGTTCTCCCGCAGGTCGCCCTCGTCCCGGGCGGCATTGATTCTCTTGGCGATCTCCGTGCGCCCTTCGCCCGAGAGGTAATCCAGCTCCGACTTGAGCCGGTCATACGCCTCCTGGGTGAGCCAGGTGACGGTGTCATCACGGGTTTCGGTCACGAGAACTCCTAGCAGTGGATGCGGACCAGACGTCCGCCGGGCCCAGGCCGGGCCCTTGGGGGTAATCCTTCAGGTTAACAAAGCTCCGCAAGTACGTCGCGTGTGTCAATGGCCCTGGATCATGGGGCCTGGCTCCTGGCCGGGTACCGGCCGAGCGGCGGTGTTGCCGGGAATGCCTCCCTGGAGCGGGCTTGTTGTGATGCACAATGACCTGTCAGCGTATCCGCGATGCCGACGCTTGAAACCCGGCGAGGCAGCGGCGTCATGCCGGGCTTGTCCATCAATCATGCACGAAGGGGACGTTCTTGTCTGCCGTGACCACTGATCACGCCGCGGCTTGTGCCGGCCAGGAGGGCGATGCCCCTCTCCGGCTGATGGCCGTGCACGCGCACCCGGACGACGAGTCGAGCAAGGGCGCCGCGACGATGGCCCGATACGCGCGGGAAGGCGTCGATGTCCTGGTCTGCACCCTCACCGGAGGCGAGCGCGGCGACATCCTGAACAAGGCCATGGAGCGGCCCGAGATCCGCGCGAACCTCGCGGCCGTGCGGCGCGCGGAGATGGA
>Ga0070698_100005873_pt1 | contig 13412 bp, 11 predicted proteins | sample KBSK1502metaG_FD_65477 | JGI IMG/M metagenome (GOLD analysis project Ga0070698, IMG submission 65477) | Corn, switchgrass and miscanthus rhizosphere microbial communities from Kellogg Biological Station, Michigan, USA - KBS K1-50-2 metaG | ecosystem: Host-associated > Plants > Roots >... | reverse complement strand
GCCTGACCAGTCACGATGCTCGCGAGAAGAAATGCCGTGAACACGCCAGTGATGAGATAGAAGCTCGCTACAGATGCAGGGATTCCCTTCTGTGCACTATGAAGAACAGGAAGGTAGAGAGCGTAGAGAAGTGCAATCCCAAGTGCGAGGATGACACCGAACCTGCTTAGTGATCCCGAGCTGGGAAGACCAACCATCACTACGATTCCCGACATCGCAATTGCTAATGCGATGATGCGCGACAGAGTGAGATTCTCTCTTCCGGTAACCGCGGAGATCAACGCAACCCAGGCAGGATATGTATAGAAAAGAAATGCGAGCGGGCCGACCGGCAGATAATTGAGTGCGTGGAGCGAGAGAAAGGTGATCGTTGATTGTGCTAGACCACCGACCAGCATCAGACGCAGCGCATTCTTGCGCGCTATTATCAGATTCGACTGCTTCAGCAAGAAAATGAGAAGGATTCCGGCGGCCAGCAGATATCGCCAGAACATGGCGGGAATGAGTGGCAATCCAGATCGGGTGGTAAGCACCGTCAGCGTGCTCAGTGATCCGAAAGCACAGGAGGAAAGGACAATCATGCCGGTGGCTTCGACGATGGGCTTGCGCTCGCTAAGCATCTGGATGTGCAAATAGTTCTCTGCTAGACGTCATATTGAGGTCACAATAACCTGAAAGGATCAAGCCAATGCGAAAACTGATTTCTCTTCTGTCTATAGTTGTTTCTGCGCCATTAGCAGCTCAGCAACCCGACACTAAGCCAACAATTCCACAAATTGCCGTTTCGGCCCACGCTGAAGTAAAGGTTGTTCCAGACCGTGCTAACATCCAGATCAGCGTTCAAACCCGTGGCGAAACGGCTGCGGCTGCCGCTACAGAGAATGCCCGAAAGCAAAAAGCAGTGATTGACGCATTACGTGCCCTGGGCATTGACGCAAAGGATATCGCAACCGCTGGGTACAACGTTTATCCCGAGCAGAGGTACGAGCCTAACAAGGAGCCTGTAGTCATTGGCTACAACGTAACCAACACCCTTTCCGTCGAGCTCAAGTCCATCAATATGGTAGGGCCGGCAATCGATGCCGCACTGGCGAAGGGAGCGAACATGATCAACTCTCTTCAGTTCTTCGCGTCAAACACTGAAGCAGCTCGCCAAGAAGCAATAGCTATAGCCGTAAGGAAAGCTCGATCTGACGCAGATGCAGCAGCCAGAGCTGCCGGCGGATCCATCACAGGCATGCTCGAAATAACGATTGGATCCTTCTATGCCCCGCCACCGCGACCCATGGAGCTAAAGGTTCGCGGTGCTGTCGCAGCCCAGGCAGCAGACACTCCCATTTCAGCTGGAGATCAGAGCGTCGCCGTTGACGTCACGACCCGCTGGATCTTTGCGGCAAAATGATTTTCACGTGAAACACTGACACGATGAATTTTCACGTGACACATTAGAAGCGAGCCGCCCCTGCCCAGGAGCGGCTCGCTTTCGTACATTCCCCGCTCTTCAGGAGCAGAGCACTCGTGGGAAGCGTCATCGCAGTAGCAAACCAGAAAGGCGGCGTCGGTAAGACCACCACTACCGTCAACCTCGCAGCAAGCCTTGCCGCAGCAGAACACAAAACCTTGATCGTCGACGGCGACCCTCAGGGAAACGCCACAAGCGGAGTCGGCATCCAGGGGCAGGATCTCGATTCGACACTCTACGACGTCCTCATCGGCGCTTCACCGATTCAGGAAGTAATCCATGAGAGCGTTCAATTCACCCTTCTTGACGTAATACCAGCCACGCCCGACCTGGCCGGAGCTGAAGTCGAGCTGATCGAACGTGAAAACCGCGGCCGGGCAATGCGTGCTGCCCTGCAGCCAGTACGCGATAAGTACGATTTCATTCTGATCGACTGCCCACCATCTCTCGGACTTCTTACCCTCAACATGCTCGGCGCAGCAGACTCGGTTCTCATTCCGCTGCAATGCGAATACTACGCTCTCGAGGGATTGTCCCAGCTTCTGAACACCGTACATCGAATCCAGCATGGCGTGAACGTGGAGCTTGGAATTGCAGGTGTTCTTCTCACGATGTACGACGCACGCTTGAATCTCTCCCGCCAGGTTGCAGCTGACGCTCGCGAATATTTCGGAGATACAGTGTTTGAAACAGTGATTCCGCGAAATGTCCGGCTTGCAGAGGCGCCAAGTTTTGGGAAACCGATCATTCTGTACGATGTCGCTTCGGTTGGGGCGAAAGCGTACATGGGCGTAGCACGCGAGCTGATAGCACGAACTACTGGAGGTGCAAATGGCTCCTGAAAAACCGACACGACGTCTTGGAAGAGGATTGGACGCACTATTCAACACTCAGCCGTCGACTGCCTCGGAAGCCCGTGAAGAATCCGCGCTTCGCGATATCCCCCTTGCTGAAATTCGAAGCAATCCATTCCAGCCTCGTAAATCTTTCAGGCCCGACGAGCTTAGGGAGTTACAGGAAAGCTTGCAAAGCAGTGGACTCCTGCAGCCTGTGACTGTGCGGCAATCTCCAGAAGGAAAGGGATATGAGTTGATTGCCGGTGAGCGTCGTCTTCGAGCCGCCGCAGAACTAGGGTGGGAAAAGATTCCTGCAGTCGTGAAGAATCTGAGCGATCAGGAAATTCTTACACTCGCACTCATCGAGAATCTCCAGCGCGCTGACCTCAATCCCATCGAGGAAGCAGAGGGATATGACCAGCTGATTCGCGACTTCGGATACACACAGCAGAGCGTCGCATCGATGGTCGGAAAAGATCGATCGACGATCGCGAATGTTCTGAGAATCCTCCAGCTCCCAATGCAAGTTCGAATACTGATACAAGAGGGACACCTGACAGCAGGCCAGGCACGTCCGCTCCTTGGGCTTACCGAGGAAGTTCGCATCACCACTTTCGCACGACTGACAGTCGAAAAAGGGTGGAGCGCACGCGAGGTGGAACAGCGTGTCCGCGAAGAGGGAACTTCAGACACCGGCAAGCAAAAGACAAAACGTGGGCGTCCGCAAAAGGTGGATGCTCGACCCGCAGAGGTTCGGAGTCTCGAGCAACGCCTCAGAAAGCACCTTCAGACCGATGTGACAATTGCGCTCAAGAACGCAAACCGGGGAACGTTGAATGTGGAGTTTTATTCCCCCGAGGATCTGGAAAGGATCATCGACTTGATGGGGCTAACAAACAATCCACACTGATGTCCACAATTAGTGTAAGCTTAAGCACGACAGGGGTTTAACTGAGATTATATGAGTCATTTTCGAGCTTTATCCACAACGGTTCTCGCTGCGGTTGCATTCACGTTTGGGGGATGTTCGGAAGGTGCAAAAGCCAGTGATCAGCAGTCTGGCTCTTTCAAGGTGGCCCTTCTCACACCGGGTCCTGTTTCAGATCGGTCGTGGAACGGCGGCGCATATGCAGGATTAATGGCTATTCGCGATAGCCTGGGTGCACAGGTCAGTCATATCCAGACAAAGACCCCAGCAGAGTTCGATGAAAACTTCAGGCAGTATGGTGCAAAGGGATTCAACCTGGTTTTCGGGCATGGCTTCGAGTTCCAGGATGCAGCGCTTCGTGTCGCACCAGATTTTCCCAACACAGTCTATGTCACAACTTCAGGAACGAGCGTAGCGAAGAATGTTGCCGGAGTGAATTTCGCGTTCGAGGAAGCATCCTATCTGGCTGGAATGCTCGCTGGCAAACTCACCAAGTCCAATGTTCTAGGAATGATTGGCGGCACCGAGCTGCCTCCCGTAAAGCGCAGTTTTGAGGCATTCGAGCAAGGCGCCAAGGCTACGAATCCAAAAGCAAGGATCATTGTCTCCTATATCGGCAACTGGGACGATGCGAGTGCAGGGAAGGAGCAGGCAATCGCACAGATCTCTCGCGGCGTAGATATCATTTTCCAGAATGCAGATGCCGCTGGACTTGGTGTCTTCCAGGCAGTGAAGGAGTCGAAAGGCGCACGGATCATTGGGGCAAACGCCAATCAGAATGACATCGCGCCTGACCACACACTTGGCAGCGTGGTCATCGATCTTCCCCACGCATTTCTTCTGATTGCAAAGGAAGTCGAGAAGGGAGGCTTTACCGGCAAGGTTTTCTCCCTGGGCTTGCATGATGCTGTTGTGACTTTCGTACCCAATCCACGACTCTCAGGAAGTTTTCCGCTCGATCTCCTGAATGCGATTGATTCCACGCGAAAGGAAATGATCGCAGGTAGTTTTGCGAAGAAGCTTCTCCCGGATTCCGCACAGCCGGCTGTCACTAAATGACCTCAACTGCCGAAGTCGCAACATATCTCGATCAACTGCTCGAGACTTCAGCAATTCCAGACTACGGAAATGCACTCAATGGCTTGCAGTTGGAAAATGACGGAACAATCTCGAAGGCGGCTGCCGCAGTTGATTTCTCGTCTCGTGTAGTCAATCTCGCGATCGAACAGAAAGCCGATCTTCTGATACTTCATCACGGAATGTTCTGGAGCGGCCTTAAGCCAATCACTGCCAGCGCGTATGCGAGAATGCGGTTGCTCATCGAAAACAACGTTGCTGTTTACTCCTCGCATCTTCCGCTCGATCGACATCCTCAATTTGGTAACAATGTGTTACTATCTCACGAGCTTGAGCTTAAGCCATCAGGCGATTTCGCATGGTATAAGGGAATTGCAATCGGCTTGAAGGGGGAGGCTGATCTGGCTACTGCTGATCTTGTCGAACGCTCCAGGGCATTTGCGCAGAATCACGGCGGTGATGCTATTGCAACGGGCTTTTCAGGAAATCGTCGAACGCGACGCTGGGCCATGTGCACCGGAGCAGGCGCATCAGCTGAGACCTTGGAAGAAGCACACGCTCTTGGTGTAGATACGCTGATCGTTGGCGAAGGACCGCACCACACCGCTGTACAGGCAGACGAGCTCGGAATTGTCGTGATCTACGCTGGGCACTATGCCACCGAGACACTCGGTGTCGGTGCGCTTGCAAAGCATATCGCCGAGAAGTTTAATCTCGATTGGACGACGATTCACGCGCCAACCGGCCTTTGACTGTCAGCAACGCTACGGATAGTGCGCTCGAGCTTCGTGAGATAACCAAGCGATTTGGGAGCGTCATTGCTCTCGATGATGTGTCTCTCGCCGTCAGACACGGTCGTATCACCGCTCTCCTCGGCGAAAATGGCGCAGGCAAGACGACATTGATGCGTATCGCATTTGGCATGATTCAGCCGGATGCCGGCTGGATCAGCGTCAATGGTGTTCGAAAAAAGCTTGCCTCACCCTCTGATGCAATTGCTGCGGGAATCGGAATGGTTCACCAGCAGTTCTCTCTGATCCCGGCAATGACTGTTGCCGAGAACGTTGCGCTTGGAGGACATGGGAAATATTCCGCGGGACAAGCGGTCGCTACTCTCTCCGAAATAGCAGAGCGAACCGGACTGAAGCTCGATCCACTTGCACGAGTTGCGGATCTGGGAAGCGCAGACCGGCAGAAGCTCGAGATCCTTAGAACTCTTGCTCATGATGCGAAGCTGATAATTCTCGATGAGCCTACTGCTGCGCTTACACCGAAAGACGTTGCTGAGCTATTCAGGCAGCTGAAAAGTTTTGTATCAGGCGGCGGTGCTGTGGTATTGATCACTCACAAGCTTGCTGATGCACAAGAGCATGCAGATGACGTCACTGTACTTCGCCGTGGCCGAGTTGTGCTGAGTGCCCGGATGAGTGAGACAACCAGAGATTCTCTTGTGGAAGCAATGCTTGGCGTGTCACCCGACATCGAGTCGGCAGAGAGCAACAGAGACTTCATTTCAGCTGGTCCTGTCGCTTCTCTCGAAGCCGTTGTGCTTCCGGACGACCCTCACCGTCGCCCTGTTGATCTTCAGATCAACGCTGGCGAGATACTCGGCGTTGCTGCACTCGATGGAGCAGCACGATCACTCCTCAGGGCGCTGGCAAATCGAAGTCCTCTATTGGCAGGAAGGATTCACCTCCCATCTCGCATTGGCTTCGTACCTGAGAATCGAAAGGACGAAGCACTTATTGCAGACTTCTCTCTTTCGGAGAACCTGGCACTCGCAAATGCCGGGTCACTACACGGGACAATTGATTGGAATGCGGTGCGGGAAGACACACGTCGAATCATCAGCGACTTCGACGTACGAACCAGTAGCAGTGAGGCGCTGCCGGCTCAGTTATCAGGAGGAAATCAGCAGCGCTTTGTCCTGGGGAGGGAGCTTTCAGGCAATCCTTCGATGCTTGTTCTGGAAAATCCCACTCAAGGGCTCGACGTAAATGCCGCCATTTTTGTTCACGAAAGACTGAGACAGGCTCGCAACGAAGGAACGGCGGTCGTTTTTTATTCGAGTGACCTGGAAGAACTCGCTGATTTGTCAGACCGTGTTGCTGTGGTCACACGAACAGCAGTGACGCTTGTATCACCTGATCGAGACAAGATCGGACAAGCATTGCTGGGAACACTGGAGAAAGATGGGAGCTGAGCTCGCGCTTCTCACCGACTCTCTTGTAAGAGCAACTCCTCTCATCATCGCTGGCCTCGCAGTAGCACTGGCCTTTCGCGGAGGAGTCTTCAATATCGGCGCCGAGGGGCAGTTGCTCGCTGGTGCTATTGCGGCGACTGCTGTCAGTCTTGCGGGTGCACCGGTTTTCGGGCGGGCAGTTGTTCTCATTGCATTGATTGCTGCATCCCTTGCTGGAGCACTATGGGCTGGAATTGCTGCCGAGCTGCGCAGGCGATTTCATGTGCTGGAAATCATCAGCACGATAATGCTCAACTTCATCGCGATTTATTTCGTCTCCTTTCTAGTGCGCGGTCCATTGCAGGAGCCAACGCATATCTATCCGCAGACAGAATCGCTCGACACTGTAGCCCGATTGCCTGTTCTCCTTCCAGAAACGCGTCTTCACTTCGGATTTGTTCTCGCTGTTGGGCTCGCGGTTTTTCTTTCGTGGATATTCAGGCGAACGGCAATGGGTTTCCGCATCAGGGCGACGGGTGCTTCGCCTCTGGTAGCACGTATGGCGGGGCGAATCGATGTAAGTAGAACATCGTTCCTGGTATTCCTCTTCAGCGGAGCTTTGGCGGGAATTGCGGGTGGTATTGAAGTGACGGGGGTAACCTTCGCACTCTATGAGAACTTGTCACCTGGCTACGGCTATACAGCGATCGCTGTTGCGTTGATCGCGGGGTTGAATCCACTTGGAGTAATTGCTTCGGGAATATTCTTCGGTGTGCTCGAGACCGGGGCCATAGCACTTCAGCGGGAGTTTGGAGTGCCTTCCTCGATCGCATCCGTCATCGAAGCTGTCTTTATCCTTGCTGCTCTTACACTCACTGCAGTGAGAGGCCGACAGCTGTTGGGAAGAGCATCAGCATCATGAGCGCATTCGAGACTTTTCTCGAAGGAGCTGTTCGCACAGCGACTCCGCTTGGATTTGCAGCGCTTGGTGAAACAGTTGCTGAACGCTCGGGTGTGATTAACATCGGACTCGAAGGCGCTATTATCGCTGGAGCGTTCGGCGGATTTGTCGCTGCAGGATCAGGTAGCGTTTGGCTCGGCTTTGCCGGATCGATGGTCGCCGGAATTCTTGTCGCTGCGCTGTTTGCAATTTTCGCAATTCGTATTCGGGCTGACCAGATCATCACTGGTACTGCGATCAGCCTCCTGTGTCTTGGGCTCACAGCAACTCTCTATCAGCAGATGTACGGCGCCACGGGTGCGGCTCTGAGCATTCCGACAATGAGCGCAATGGAGCTGCCGCTACTTTCATCAATCCCACTATTTGGAAGAGCGCTGTTTGCACAGCCTGCGATAGCATACCTGCTCTACATAATGATTCCGCTTGTCTGGTGGTGGATGTACCGCACCTACGAAGGCCTCGCGCTGCGAGCAACTGGTGAAGATCCGCGCGCAGCTGTCGCGGCAGGTATTCCTGCCCGGAAATTCCAGACAATGTCAGTGTTGTTTGGTGGAGCAATGGGTGGAATAGCAGGCGGCGTTCTGGTAATCGCTCAGGCAGGCTCATTTGCCGAGGGCATATCGGCGGGCCGTGGATTTATCGCCATTGCGATTGTCGTACTCGGTCGGTGGCATCCTCTCGGTGTCGCTGCAGCTGCGCTGATATTCGGCGCTGCAAGTGCACTTCAATACTTCTTCCAGGCATTGGGCTGGCCGGTTCCTTATCAGCTTTTTCTTGCGCTGCCCTACGTGCTTACTTTGTTCGGTCTTGCCGGTATAGCAGGAAGAGCTGTCGCTCCAGCTGGTCTTGGACGCTGGCCTGATCAGGTGTAAGACGCAGTCAGCACCCGGTGTAAGCGCTGCGCCACGTTACTTTCCAGCTGCCATTCGATAGACGCTCGATCAGCGCAACTCTGCTTCCATTTTCATACTCGAACGAAACTACCAGCGTATTTCGTTTGTTCCTGGCAAACTGAACTGCAGCCAGAATATCACTGGTACGAACGACCTCTTCCGATCCAGCAGCACGGCTGTGAAAAACAGTGACGTAATGCGCACGATCAGAAGGATTCGGCTCTGCAATAACAAGCAGATGCTCCTCTCGAGGATTTGCTTCTTCATTGATTTTTCTGACAATGTCTCCGACTAATATCGGAGTCGAGCCCGGTTTGGATCGATAGGCCTTTCTTACAGAGAAGGGAAGCCCTTGAAACGCCGGATCATTGGATACTGGCAAGGCAGATGCTAGACGCGCGAGCTCTGTCGTGATGAATGTAGAGTCAGCTGACGTTGCGCTCTCGAGCGAATCGAGTGGTATCGACGTAGCAATTCTTCTTTTGAACCCGACGCGCCAGGTCTTTGGGCTTGTTTGCTTTAGAGCTAACACAGGCCAGGAGAGACATCCTTCCGCTGTAGCTATAGATGACTGCGCTCGAGATGTGAGCTGAACTGTCCCCACAGGACCGCTACGATCAAACAAATCAACTGACATCCCAAGCAGTGGGTCGGCATTCACTGTGGAGTTCTGCGAGAGCATGCTGTCATTCATCATCGGAAGAACCGCTAACACTGCTGCGCTGTTCTCGGGTACCGGAAGCACGAGCGCTGGCCCGGATATGCTGTCTTCCCAACCTGTATTAACCAACCGTGCTGCAGGTGGATTGACGGGAGTGGAGGCTGTGGCTGTTGTATCTATCCCTGATGACTTCTTGTCAGTACTACAGGCTGCTACAGAAATGATCAGGGAGACGGCCGTGGCGAAACGGGCGCAGTGTGGGGACATGGTGATAATTTGTAGCCCCTCGAGTCATCTAGGAATCACACGAGCATGACACATACGGCCGATATACCGGCAAATGTCCTCGCGAATCAGAGTGAGATAGTCGTTACCACCAGGGCTCCGTTTCGTGAAAGACTGAGCTGGGCCCTGTATGATTTCTCGAACACGATCTTTTCGATGAACATCGCGACTCTTTTCTTCGCGGTGTGGCTCGTGAAAGACGTTGGCGCCTCGAACACGATGGCTGCTGTTGCGACCAGTGTGTCATCAGTGCTGGTTGTTTTGTCGATCCCGGTATTCGGCGCAATCTCGGATGCAACACGACGACGCAAGCCGTGGGTTGTCGGGTTCACGCTGGTTGCAGTAATCATGACCGCCATAATGGGAATCGTGGGGCAGACGATGGTGCCGCTGATTGGTGAAGCAGTCATCAATCCGACGGTAACCACCTATGCACTCGCGGGCTTGCCTGCCCTTGCGATTCTTTCCGCTTTCGTGCTGGCGAACTGGGCATACCAGGGTGCGATGCCGTTTTATAACGCAATGATGTTCGAGCTCGTTCCATCAAACGAGCTTGGAAGACTGTCCGGGCTTGGAACGGCCCTCGGATACGTCGGGTCGATTGTTGGCGTCCTTCTCGTGTCACCGTTTTTCAACGGCGCGCTTCCAGTAGTCGGAGTATTGCCCGACACTGCTACGACATTTCTCCACTCGATTGTTCCATTCACAAGGCATGCAGGTAGAGTCTCGACATTTGTCCCTACGGCTTTCCTGTTTCTGCTCTTCTCTCTACCGCTGTTCATTTTCTGCCGGGACCATTACGCGCGCAGAGACGTAAAACGCGTTGAATGGAGAGAAGCATTCAGAGGTGTTGCGGAAACTCTCCGGGACTCCAGACGCTATCCGGGAGCATTGCGGTTTCTTCTTGCGTCCTTCCTCTACCAGGACGCGATTGGAACAATCATCGGCTTCATGGCTCTCTATGCGGTCAAGGCTATGGGCTTCGCTGAAGGTGCCGAAATCACACTGTTTATCGTCCTCACAATACCAGCAGCAATCGGCAGTTATTTCCTCGGCAAGGTTGTAGATCGAAAAGGACCGAAGAAGACCCTGGTCTTTACCGTTGCCAGCTGGGTGATACTGCTGATTGCGATGATTGTCGTACCAAACCAATTGTTGTTCTGGCTGGTTGGTGCGGGAATCGGTTTGATATTCGGTGGAGTGGCAACCGCGGAGAGGCCTTTGCTTCTCACCCTGATTCCGGAAGCTGAAGCTGCACGCTTCTTCAGCCTGATGGTCCTCTCTTCTCGCGCTGCAGCAATTGCCGGCCCGCTTATCTGGGGTTTTACGGTCGATGGACTCGAGCCTTCCATGGGAACCGGTTTCGCTTATCGCGCAGCGGTCGTTACGGTCACGATCAGCATGCTGCTTTCGCTCATTCTGCTCTGGAAGGTCCCAGACAAGTGGCGTGAGCAGCTCGAAGTATGATCTATGGATTGCTGCGCTGGTTTACCGGCATTGCACTCCATTGGTTTTACTCGAGCATTCAGGTAATTGGCCGGGAAAAGATCCCTGAAACAGGTCCTGTCATCATAGCGGCAAGCCATCACAATGCTCTGGTCGATGCATTGATTGCAGGATGGATTGCTCCACGTCGCCTCACGCTGACAGCAAAGGCGACCTTGACGGATAATGTATTTCTTCGCTGGCTGTTTCCCGTTGTTGGAGTAGTTCCACTCCGACGTGTTTCAGATGAGCTAAAGAAGAGAAATACAGGAAACGTTGATCCGACCCGTAATGTCAGCGCATTCGAAGCAATTCTCGACGTTCTCCAGAAAGGTCAGATGGTCCTCATCTTCCCGGAGGGAATAAGCCACAGCAATCCCGAACTCGCACCACTAAAAACAGGTGCATCACGCATTGCTCTCGAAGCACGTGATGTGCGACATATCCGAAACCTTCAAATCGTGCCGCTCGGGCTTTCATTCGAAGAAAAGGGGAATCCTGGAACTGCTGTGCTCGCAGAAGTTGGTGAGCCGATTTACATGGACAACATTGGAGCTGCCAAGGTCGACGAGCTTACTGATATGCTTTCCGGTCGCTTGTCTGCAGTATCGCTCAAGCAGCCTGATCCTTCACCAGACAGAGAGGCAATCAAACGCAAGGGCGGAGTCCATCCACTTGCATCACCGCTGGGAGCGTGGGGTGAGCTCACTCATCGCTACATAATCAACTACGCGCGCGACCTCGCAGTGAAGCGAAGCCGAACTCCGGATGAGCCGGCAATGCTTACCATTATTTACGCACTTCTATTCATTCTCGCTTCGTACGCGGTGCAGTTCGCCATCGTGACGGCGCTGCTCAATCCGTGGTGGGCTACTCTTTACGTAGCAACTCTGCCTTTCGGCGCCTACTGGGCAGCGTTTAGAAATCACCCGCAGCAGCAGTAGGCTGTTTACTTCGTATCGAGCCAGTTTGTGCCTGTACCCATGTCTACCACTAGAGGCACAGAAAGCTCTGCGGCGTTCTCCATTCGATCCTTTACGAGAGCCTGAACCGCGCTCATCTCATCAGGTGGTACCTCAAAAACAAGCTCGTCGTGTACCTGAAGGAGCATTCTTGCTTTGTAATTCCCCTCGCGAAGAGCATCGTTGATTCGGATCATTGCCATTTTGATCAGATCTGCGGCTGATCCCTGAATCGGGGAATTTGCTGCAGCGCGTTCTCCGAAGGCGCGGGTGTTGAAGTTGCGTTCACGAAGTTCGGGGATGTATCGACGACGACCGAAGATTGTTGTGACATATCCATGTTCCCGCGCAAAATCGACACTCGAGTCCAGGTATCTTCTGATTCCGCGGAAGCGCTCGAAATAGCGAAGGATGAATTCCTTCGCTTCTGCGTGTTCAATCTTCAACTGGCGAGAAAGTGCGTGAGCTCCCTGTCCATAGATAGTCGCGAAGTTGATCGTCTTTGCTCGAGCGCGCATCTCTGATGTCACTTTGTCAACATCGACATCAAAGATTATTGCCGCAGTTTGACGATGAATGTCTCCGCCAGCATTGAATGCTTCGACAAACGCAGGGTCACTCGAAAGATGCGCAAGAAGGCGCAATTCGATCTGTGAGTAGTCGGCTGCAAGAAGCTTCCACCCAGGTCGCGGGATAAAGCCACGGCGTATATCCCGCCCAAGCTCTCGCCTAATCGGAATGTTCTGAAGATTCGGCTCACTCGACGAAAGACGGCCTGTAGCAGCTACTGTCTGACTGAACGATGTGTGGAGCCTGCCGGTTTGCGGATTTACCATTGCCGGCAGCGCATCGAGATAGGTGTTCTCCAGCTTTGCCAGCTCCCGATATTCCATGAGCAGACCTGGAATTGTGTGCCCGGCGTCTGCCAGCTCCTGCAGAACACTTGCATCTGTCGACGGCCCCGTGCTTGTCTTCTTGAGCACGGGAAGGCCCAGCCGTGTAAAGAGAATCTCTCTCAGCTGGGGATTCGAGTTGATGTTGAACTCCGTTCCGGCTGCAGCATAGATCTGCTGCTCGACGTTCTGTCGCTCGCGCCGAAAACGCTCCTTGAGCGAATGAAACCACGGAAGGTCGATCGAAATACCAGTCCACTCTATCTCTGCCAGCACATGAATCAGCGGGATTTCGACGCTTTCCAGTAACGGTCGAACATTGGAGCTATCGAGCTGTGGCTCGAAGATCTCCCGCATGCGAAGCGACATATCCGCATCTTCACAGGAATAGTCGCGTGCTGCTTCCAGAGGGCTCTGGTCGAACGGTGTCACCATTCTTCCTTTACCACAGACATCGGCATACGACATCATCGAGTAATCCAGAAACTCGAGAGCAAGCACATCCAGACCATGTGATCTTCGGCCAGGATCAAGTACGTAGCTTGCAAGCATCGTGTCGAAGTCGAGCCCCTGCAGATTGATTCCTGCACGCCGCAACACCAGTACATCGTACTTTGCATTGTGCGCTGTCTTCCTGACTGAAGGATCTTCGAGCAGGTCGCGAAGGGGCTTCATTTCATCAGACTTGAGATCAGGAAGATTTCTTACTGGTGAGCTCTTCCTCTTATCGGCTTCTGTGCTCGCCTTCTGCGCAGATCGCTTTACGGGTTTTACTGTGGGTTCATCG
>Ga0070698_100005872_pt1 | contig 13413 bp, 10 predicted proteins | sample KBSK1502metaG_FD_65477 | JGI IMG/M metagenome (GOLD analysis project Ga0070698, IMG submission 65477) | Corn, switchgrass and miscanthus rhizosphere microbial communities from Kellogg Biological Station, Michigan, USA - KBS K1-50-2 metaG | ecosystem: Host-associated > Plants > Roots >... | reverse complement strand
CCAACCCGAACCTGACGGCTCAGGGCACTCACCAGCCGTTCTACCTGCGCACCGCGCACAACGACCGGATCCAGGGCGCAGTGGTGGCTGACTTCGCCTACAGCAAGCTGGGTGCGAAGACCGCGGCGACGATCCACGACGAGAGCCCATACGCCGACGGGCTGGCGGCGGTGTTCCGCGACGTGTTCCAGAAGCTGGGTGGCAAGATCGTCGACAACGGCAACCAGGCGATCCAGTCGACCGACAAGGACTTCAAGCCGGTCCTGAACACGCTGGCGCAGGGCAAGCCGGACTTCATCTACTACCCGGACTTCATCCCGGCTTGCGCGCTCATCGCGAAGCAGGCACGTACGATCCCGGCGTTGGCCAGCACCAAGCTGATGGGCTCCGATGGCTGCCAGGACCCGCAATACCTCAAGGTCGGCGCCCATGACGTGTTCGGGACCTGGCTGTCGGCGCCGGACGTGACGGCGCAGACCAGCACGAACGCGTTCTATGGCCAGCAGTTCCTGCCGGCCTACCAGAAGGAGTTCGGTACGAGGCCGCTTTCGGTCTTCAACGCCCACGCCTGGGACGCCATGCAGATCCTGGCCATGGCGATCAAGCAGGTCGGCAAGGAAGACAACGGCACCCTGACGATCCCGCGGACCGCCCTCAAGGACGCGATCTTCAAGACCAGCGACTACAAGGGGCTGAGCGGGACGCTCACCTGCACCCCGCTGGGGGACTGCGCCACCGCCGTGTCGATCGCGGTGTACAAGGTTCCGGGCATCCCGGTCGAAGGCGGCACGCCGAACGCCAAGCCGGTGTTCACCGAGACCAAGACGCTTGCGGAGGCGTCCGCATAGGAGCGGGAGACCGGAGAGGCAGTAGCGGCGAGAGGTAGTTGCCTGACGTGAGCGTCGTGGCCGCCGAGCATTCGGCGGCCACGACGCACCCGGCCCACCGGCGGAGTGGAGGAGCGGTGAGACGGCTGTCCAGCGTGATGGTCCTTGCCGTGGTCGTGCTTGCGGCGTTGGCGGCCGGCTGCACCGGCAAGGCGCCGGCGCCGAAGCCGGCGGTGCCGCAAGTCCACCGGCTGAACGGGAATTACACGGTGCACGGGATCTTCCGGCACCGAAACTATGGTCAGCCATGCACGGCGGCGGACGCGGGCTATGCCGACATCCATGCCGGCACGCCCGTGGTCCTGCGCGACAAGTCCGGGGCGATGGTCGGGTCGGCGACGCTCGGGGACGGGACTCTCCGCCAGCAGCCCCTGCGGGGGAGGGACGACGACTGCCTGTTCCGGTTCTCGGTCACGGTGCCCGACCGGGCTGAGTACAAGATCGAAGTGAGCAGCCGGGGAGCAGTGGCGTTCTCCAAGGCCGACCTGGAGCGTGCCCACTGGACGGCCAACCTCACGATCGGCGCATATACCGCGTTCGGCGGCGACTAGGAGGCGAGCTCAGGTTGGGTCGACACCCGAGGTGGACATGACAGAGCAGAGCGGCGGGCCGGTCGAGACGGCGCCCCGGCCGAGGACGGTGACGCTCGCGGAGCGGTTCCCGATCCACCGGCTCACGCTGCTGGCCGTTGCCGTCCTGGTCACGTTCGGCGTGGTCACGGGGTCGTGGAAGACGATCGCCCAAGGTGGGGTCACCGGCGCGGGCTGGCGCCTGTTCCTGGTGTTCGGCATCGCCCAGGGAAGCATCTACGCGCTGATCGCGCTCGGCTACAGCCTGGTCTACGGCATTCTGCTGATGATCAACTTCGCCCACGGCGAGGTGTTCATGGCGGGCGCGTTCGCCTCGTACTTCGTCGCTCAGTCGCTCGAGAGCAAGGGGCTCCTCGACCGGGACCCGATACCGAGCCTTGCATTGCTGTTCCTGACCGCGATCCTGGTGTCGATGCTCGTGGCGGTGCTCCTCGAGCGGGTCGCCTACCGCCCGCTCCGCAACGCCCCACGGCTGGTGCCGCTGATCACCGCCATCGGCGCCTCGCTGTTTCTCCAGTACACCTTCTCGGGCTTCTTCGGCTCGGACGCCAAGGGCTACCCCAGCGTCAAGAGCCTCAACGGAACGTTCAACATCCTGGGCTTCCCGGTGTCGCGGACCCAGGTGCTGACCATCCTCACGGCGATCGTGATGATGGTCGGCCTTCGGTTGTTCATCGCCAGGACCAAGACGGGCAAGGCGATGCGGGCGGTCTCCGAGGACAAGGAGATCGCCAGCCTGATGGGGATCAACATCAACCAGGTCGTGGTGACGACCTTCGCCATCGGCGGGATACTGGCCGGCGTGGCCGGCGTGCTGTTCGCGCTGAATTTCTCCGAGGTCGACTCGTTCATGGGCTTCGTCCCCGGCATCAAGGCGTTCACGGCGGCGGTCCTCGGCGGGATCGGCAGCGTCACCGGCGCCGCCATCGGCGGGCTCATCCTTGGCGTGGCCGAGTCGATCGGACCGGTGCTGCTGCTCACCGGTATCCACGTGCCCGCGACGAACCAGCTCAGGGACGTGGTCGCGTTCACCATCCTGGTCCTGGTCCTGGTCTTCCGGCCTGGAGGGATCCTCGGGACCGGCGAGCCAGAGAAGGCATAGGACGGCTGCCGTGATTGGTTCCAAGTTGCTGCGTAGGGCGGCGATCGCAGGCCTCATCGGCGGCATCGCCATCATCTACCTTGCCCTGGTGGGGATGATCGAGAAGTTCGAGGCGCGCCACCTCATCGGCGACTGGCTCAACCTGGGCAGGCTCATGCTCGCGTTGCCGCCGCTGCTGGCCGCATATCTGGCAACCAGGCCCCGCGTGCAGGCCGGCCGGGTCGTACGGCTTTCCCGAGGACCGGCGATTACGGCGGGGCTGGTCAGCGGTGTGCTCGCGGGCGGGCTGGCCGCGCTCTGGGTGGCCTTCGTCCATCTCTTCCCCGATGGCGCGGTGCGCAACATCTTCGTCGCCGTCTCGCCGACACTGCTGTCGATCATGACCTTCGGCAAGAGCCTACTGGTGGGGGCGCTCCTGCTGGTGGTGGTCGGGGCCGTGCTCGGCGCGCTCGGCGGCGCCTACCAGACGCTGCCGGAACGCTTGAGGCGCCCACTGAGCATCGGTCTGGCGACGACGTTCATGTTCGCGCTGCTGCAGCGGATCATTCCGCAGTTGCTCTTCTACCTCAACCTCGACTCGACCTGGCTGTACAGCACCACCTTCGGCGGTCTCACTCCGATCGGGGCGGTAGTGGTCTTCGTCGTCGCCACGGCCCTGCCGGCGCTCTGGGCGTCAAGGGGCCAGATGGTACGGCAGCGCGTCGCGCAGCTCCCGCCGGCACGGCGGCGGACGCTCAACGTGTCCCGGTTGCTGCTGCTCGCCGTGGTGCTGGTATTGCTGCCGCGGCTCATCGGCTCCACGCTTTCGCAGGTGCTCGGCCAGATCGGCATCTACCTGCTGATGGGGCTCGGGCTGAACATCGTGGTCGGCTACGCCGGGCTGCTCGACCTTGGCTACGTCGCCTTCTTCGCCACCGGCGCCTACCTGACCGCCCTGTTCACCGGCGCCCATCTGGTGACCTCTCTTGGCGCCGTCGCGTCGCCGGACTTCGTCCTGCATCTCAACTTCTACGCGGCGGTACCGCTGGTGATCCTGGTCGCCGCGTTCATCGGGTTGCTGATCGGTGCCCCAGTGCTGCGGCTACGAGGTGACTACCTGGCGATCGTCACCCTCGGGTTCGGGGAGATCGCCAGGGTCCTGGTGGCGTCGAGCTGGTTGCAGAAGTTCACTGGCGGGCCGCAGGGACTGCGCGATATCACCGACGCGCACATCGGGAGCGTGGGCTTCCGCGACCCGCAGCCGTTCTACTACCTGGTCCTGGCGTTCTGCGCCCTCGCCATCTTCGTGTCCGTGCGATTGGCCGACTCGCGGGTTGGTCGGGCGTGGAGCGCGATGCGTGAGGACGAGCTGGCGGCCGAGGCCATGGGTATCAGCACCGTCAGGTACAAGCTGCTTGCGTTCGCCATGGGCGCCGCGGTCGGCTGCCTGTCGGGCACGCTGTTCGCGGTGCAGATCGGCTCGCTCACACCGGACAGCTTCACGATCGTCGTCTCGATCACCGCCCTTGCGGTGGTCGTGCTCGGGGGGATGGGCAGCATCCGCGGCGTCGTCGTCGGCACGATGCTGCTGATCGGTCTGCCCGGGCTGCTCGACGAGTTCGAGGAGTATCGTCTGCTCGTCTACGGCGCGGCGCTGATCACGGTGATGATCCTGCGGCCGCAGGGGCTGATCCCCAACGTCCGCCGCATGCGCGAGCTCCAGGAGGAGGAAGTCGCCCAGGACCAGTGGCTCAAGGAGGAGGCTCCGGCGGTGACCGCAGCCGGCGGTGGAGGTGGGTCGTGAGCACCCTGCTGGAGATCCGTGGGCTCGTCAAGCACTTCGGCGGCCTGAACGCGGTCGACGGGGTCGACCTGGACGTCGAGGCGGGCGAGATCCTGAGCGTGATCGGCCCGAACGGCGCCGGCAAGACCACCCTGTTCAACGTGGTGACGGGGTTGTACCCGCCCAACGGCGGGTCGATCGTGTTCGATGGCCATCACCTGGTGGGCCTCAAGCCCAATCAGGTCTGCAGCTTGGGGATCGCGCGGACGTTCCAGACAGTGCGGCTGTTCCCGAACATGACCGTGCTGGAGAACGCGATGGTCGGCCAGCACTCTCGGACGCGCTCCGGGTTGCTCGGGGCGGTCCTGCGGTTGCCGCACACGAGGGCCGAGGAGCAGTCGGTGCGGGAGCAGGCGCGCGATGCGCTGGCGTTCTTCGGCAGCCGCCTCGCCAGCTTTCGGGAGGACCAGCCGGCGATGGCCCTCTCCTATGCGAACCGGCGGCGGCTGGAGATCGCTCGTGCGATGGCCACGATCCCGAAGCTGATCCTCCTCGACGAGCCGACCGCGGGGATGAACCCCAAGGAGACCGAGGAGATGATCAGCCTCGTCGGCAAGCTCCGGGATGAGCGAGGCTTGACGATCGTGGTGATCGAGCACGACATGCGTCTGGTCAAGGGGGTCTCGGACCGGGTCGTCGCTCTGGACTACGGGCGCAAGATCGCCGATGGCACCTTCGCCGAGGTGTCCAGCGACGTGCGCGTGATCGAGGCGTACCTCGGCAAGGGGGCGGTGAAGGCCGGATGAGGGACGGGCCGATCCTCGAGCTGCGGAACGTCAGTACGCACTACGGGCTCATCGCGGTCCTCCGTGAGGTGAGCTTGGAGATCTATCCCGGGGAGATCGTCTGTCTGCTCGGCGGAAACGCCAGCGGGAAGTCGACCACACTGCGGACCATCCTCGGCATGGTGACGCCGAGCGAGGGTGAGGTGTTGTACGACGGCAGACCGATCAGCGGGCTGCCCACGATGGAGATCGTCAGCCAGGGGCTGACCATGGTCCCGGAGAACCGGCGGCTGTTCGCACGCATGACCGTGCGGGAGAACCTCGAGCTCGGCAGTTACCTGCGCAAGGACAAGCCGAAAATCAAGGAGGACCTGGAGCGCGTGCTGACGCTGTTCCCGCGGCTGCGGGAGCGGCTTTCGCAGAAGGCGGGCACGCTCTCCGGCGGGGAGCAGCAGATGGTGGCGATGGGGCGGGCGCTGATGGCCGACCCCAAGGTGCTCCTCATGGACGAGCCGTCCATGGGCCTGGCTCCGATCCTGGTGGCGCAGGTGTTCCAGACCATCCAGGACGTCAATCAGATGGGGACCACGGTGTTCGTGGTGGAGCAGAACGCCCACATGGCGCTTTCGATCGCCGATCGCGGTTATGTCCTACAGACCGGACGGATCGTGCTGGGCGAGACTGCCAAGGGTCTCATCGAGAACCCGGAGATGCAGAAGGCGTACCTGGGCGAGATGACCTGAGGAGAAGACGACGCCGGAGCCGACGGTGGCGGATTCTCAGGGGCCGTGTCAGACGATGTTGTGTTCTCCAGTCACAGCCGCGGCGGGGTCGGAGAATCGGCGTACGTCGAATCCGCTGCTGTCCAGGAAAGGGGAGCGACCAAGGTAGAGGTCGCGGATGATCTCCCCGACCGCCGGCCCCATGAGGAAGCCGTGGCCCGAGAATCCCGTGGCGTACAGGAACCGCGACACCTCGCCATCCTCGCCGATGAGCTGGTTGTGGTCTGGAGTGATCTCATAGAGGCCGGCCCATCCGGTGGTCAGGCCGGCGTCCAGGATCGACGGGGCGCGGCGCTCGACGAGGGCGAACAGCCTCGGCAGCCAGTCCTCGGTTTCGTAGTTGAGATTGAACCCCGGTTGCTCGTCCGGGTCGGAAAAGCCAAGGACCAGGCCACGGCCTTCGCCGTGGAAGTAGAAGGTGGAGGGGAAATCGATCGTCATGGGCAGGTGGTCCGGCAGGTCGGGGATCGGCTCGGTGAACACCACCTGTCGCCGGTACGGGGTGACCGGGAGATCCACGCCCGCCATCGCCCCGATCTGTGCCGACCAGGCGCCGGCCGCGCAGATAACGGTGCTGGTGCGGATCGTACCCGCATCTGTTCGGACGGCGGTCACGGCGCCGGCGTGAACGTCGATGCCGGTCACAGTGACGCCCGTGCGCAGCACCGCGCCGTGCCGCCGCGCCCCGGTGGCGTACCCCAGCACCACCGACTCTGGAGAGGCCGTGCCGTCCTGGGGTGACCAGGCTGCGGCGAGGAGCCCGTCAGTGTCGATCAGCGGAGACAGCCGCTTGGCTTCCGACGGCTCGATCATCCGGCTTCGGACGCCCAGTGAGTTCTGCAGCGCGACTCCGCTCTCGAAGGCGGCCACGTCCTCGGCCTGTGAGATCAGGTACAGGTATCCTACTCGCCGCAGGTCGATGTCCTGGCCCGGTCGCTCCGCAAACCGGGAGTAGGCTTCCAGGCTGCGAAGCCCGATCTCGATGTTGGCGCGGTTTGTGAACGAGGAACGCACGCCGCCGACCGCCTTGCAGGTCGAGCCAGAGCCGAGGCTGTCGCGCTCGATGAGGACAACGTCGCTCACACCAGCCTCCGCAAGGTGGAATGCGCAGCTCGTGCCGATGATCCCACCACCGATGATGACCACCTCGGCGCTTGGTGGAATCGCGTTCAGCGCCAATTTCGCCTCCACGATCTCCGTGGTCGCATGCCGTGAACCCGATGGAGACCCGGTGCTCACCGTCGGCGGCCAGGCCTCTTGCGTTCGCGGCCCGGCACCAGAGCGTAACCGCTCTATCTCGGCCCCGTCGATCTCTTGGAGGCTGGTCCATGGGTCGTCCGCTCAGGTGGCTGGACGCTGATGCCCTCCTCGTCCTCGGGCGGCCCGCATCGGGACCATCGCAGCACCCTGCGCTTGGCGATTGCCGTAGACCGGATCTCGCTGCTATGGGGAGAAGGTGGGGATGGCTTCGTCGGGAGGCAGGACCGGGCGCAACGTCTACCTGGCCGCGATCGAGCCGGGCAGCGGGAAGTCCGGGGAGGTCCGCCGCCGGCTGCCGGGGACGGTAGGCGACGAGCCCGCTTACGCGATGCCGGAGGTGGCCATGCTCGACGCGCCCACGGTGGCCGAGGTCGCCCACGCCCTGTCCGCCCGATTCCTGCGACCCCGCGACGGCGCGGCTGCGGCAAACGCCCACTTCGGCACGATGATGGTGCACGCTGGCCTCGCCGGCGGGATGGTGTCGGGGTGGCCGCACACCACCACGCACACCACCCGGCCCGCATTCGAGGTCATCCGCACCACGAGCGGCGTGTCGATCGGCCAGACCTGCCGATCGAGGGGCCGATCCAGTATGACGCGGCGATCGACCCGGAGGTGGCGCGGGTCAAGCTCCGTATGGGCAACCCGTGGTGCTGGTCTCCTGCCTACTTGCCATCGAGCGGGTCGAGCACAGCGACGTCGGCGTGCGGATCTGGGCATCCCCACGACGCAACGCCGCGTCGTAGGCCGACGCCAGCATCACCCGGTTGCGCACCGGCTCACCGGCGACCACCGCGAGCACGTCCAACCACTGCCGCTCGCTGGGGATCCATCCAATGAGCCGGGGTCCCAAGCTCCCTGCCAGCCCATACGACAGGGACGAACGGACGCGCTACAGACAACTCCAGCAGTACAGCGGCTCCTCAGCGGTGCGGGCACGGCGCGCCAAGGCGATGAGCTCCCCCAGAAAGGGGAGCACATCATCGGCGGAGGTGGGAAGCCCGAACTCCTCGGTGAGCACCCACTGATGGGCCGTGTCGCGGAGCCGCCCATCGTCGGTATCGGCCAGCGCATCACGAAGCTGCGCAGGCAACTCGGTGATCCAGGGCCCGTCGTCACCGCCGACGGCCACGTCCCCAAAGTCTGCCTGTGGCAACTCGTCGTAGGGCACGCCAGTCAGCAGCGACTGGAACGTGGTGAGCATGACGATCGGATCGATACCCTTGCCGTCCACCGCGTCAAAGACCGGCTCGTCTGGCCGCTTCGATGCTCGAACAGGCGGAGTTTTCAGTGTGGTGGCCGCCGTGGATCGATCCGGTGCACGGTAGTAATCGTGAAGGACGCCCATCGAGGCTCCTGTCGGCTCGGCCTGAGCCACTTGGTGGCTGATTGGGGCCTCCATGCTATTGCGACCCCCGACAAGGACAAGGGATACGGACACGACGCTCAGTGCTGTAAGCACTGAGGGACTTGCCCGACACTGTGGTCTTGGCGTTGGTGCCTGCGACTGCCTGCTCAGATCGAGGGGATGGCTCCGCCGTCAACCGGGATCATCGCGCCCGTGATGAAGGATGCGGCCGGGGAGAGCAGGAACGCGGCAGCTCGTCCGAACTCCTGGGGCTCGCCGTACCTGCGCAGCGGGATGCGCGCGGACTGGCGGGCACGTTCCTTATCGGGATCGCCGCGGAGGGCATCAAGCTCACGGACCCTGTTGGCGTTCCGCCCACGCTGATCAGCGCGCCGTCCAGGCGGCCAAAACGGTCCTTGGCGGCTGCGATCAGCCGGCCTGGGGTGGCGGGATCGGCGTTATCGGCGACGACCCAGGCGGCGACCTCAGCCGCAGCGCCGTGCTGCGTGAGGCGGGTCGCGGCCGCAGCGGCCGTCGCCTGGTGGGGAGCGCTGAGCACGACGCGGGCCCCGTCGGCGATGAGTGCCTGGGCCGCAGCGAACCCAAGGCCGCGGCTGCCGCCGGTCACCAGGTAGACCCTGTCGCGCAATCCCAGATCCATGCGGCCATTCTGCCCCGGCGGGCGGGGCGAGCGCGCCGCCGGAAGCCCGCCGTTGCCCGTTATCTAGCGTTACCAGGGAGAGCCGCGAACCGTAATGGGGTGGCGCCATGTCGAGCCGTCTTGGTGGGGCCATCGAACATTGATCCACCAAGATCTGGCCACATTCGTGATGGAAACGGCTCCGCGCACAGCGTCATAGTCGTGCCGCTGTGAGGAGCACCCGTTTGCGCAGCAGCGGCAGGCCCGCACGGCCGAACATCTGCCGTTTGACCATCTTGATGTGGTTGACCGGGCCCCGATCGGCCCGGAGCTCCAGTGGGGGTCAAGCCGCGGGTGACCGCGTCCAGGTCGTGCTCCAGCCCGGCGGCAAACGAGCCAAGCCCGGGCAGGCCGTCGGCGTCGGCGCGGACGGCGGCGATCCACGCCAGATCCCGAAACCGACCCCCAGTTAGGGGCGAGTTTTGGCCCTACCGACGCGTTCGGGAGCATTGTCCCTTCCAGGGCTGGCGGCCCCCCGGGACCTGTTGCGGCTTGGGGTCATTGATGACCGCCGATCATCGGCGCGTCGGCAGCCAGCAGGCTGAAGAGCTGGCAATTATGGAAGCGTCCTCTGAGGTGGATGTAGTCGCGTAGCGTGGCCTCCTTGCGGAACCCCAGCTTCTGGAGCACCCGCGCTGAGGCGTCGTTGCCGGGTAGCACCCCCGCCTCGATCCGGTGCAACTCCATGACCGCAAAGCCATAGGCGACCACGGCCCCGGCCGCCTCGGTCGCCAGCCCCTGCCCCCACCAGCGCCGCGCCAGGTCGTAGCCGAGCCCACCGCGACGGTGCTCGTGGTTGACGCGCACCAGGCCCACCGTCCCGATCGCCTCGTCATGTCCGAGCGGCTGGATCGCCCAGCGGATCATCTCCTTGGCGGCGAAGCGCCGCGGGAACTGCTCGAGCGCCGCCCGCACCTCGGCCACCGTCGTGCAGACCGGCGCGTTGCTGTGGCGGGTGACCTCGGGATCGCTGAGGAGCTGCAGCATCCCAGCGGCGTCACGGGCAGGGTGGACCGCCCGCAGCAGCAGCCGCGCGGTGGTCAGCTTCGGAACCTCCCGTGGCCAAGGGACACCGTCGTCGTCGTTGTGCATCCGCACCTCCAGCCTGCCTGGCGATCGGCATCCTGCACCGGGACATTCAGCAGCGATGCTTCCAGGCGTCCCAGACGTCCAGGAGTAACGATCATGATCGGTGCATGGCGCGGATCCCATCTCGACCTGGCCGTGGCGCGCTTGCGCGCTCTGGTTGTGGCGGTCGGCGACGTTGCCATCGCCCGGCGCCTCTACTTGTGAACCTTCGCCATCGCCCTCTGGCGCAGCGCGGCCGAGTTGCTCGCCGAGGACACGAAGGCCCTTGCCACCCCAGTATCTGGTCTCGGAGAACGCGGATGCCCGACTGGGTCATCGGCATGCCCGTTGAGCTGGGAGGACGCGACGGGCGGGGAGGGACGGGCGAGGCTTTAGTCTGGTGCCAGGGCGGTACTGGGCGGCGACCCCCCCGTCGCCCAGTACCGCCCCCCGGACCGAGCAGGCTGCGGTATGAACAAACCCGCCGGCACGGCCTGTCTGGGAACCACCAGCGATCGCCGTGGTTCCCCGGCGGCAACCGTATCGAGGAGCGCCCTTCCTGTCGTGAGTAGCCGGTTACTCTATGGGCCGGTCGGGCGTATAGCATGACGCCGTGGATGTCTCGTGGCCGCTGATCGGGCGGCGGGCCGAGCTTGAGGCGCTGGGAGCCGTCATCGGCGATGCGGGCGTCGACGGCGTGGTGCTTGCTGGTGCCGCCGGGGTCGGCAAGACCAGGCTGGCGAGGGAGGCCCTGGCCCAGGTGGAGGCGGCCGGGCGGGACGTCGAGTGGGTGGTCGCGACCCGCGCGGCCGCGTCGATCCCGTTCGGGGCCGTCTCTCAGCTGCTGCCCGCGGGCGAGCGTATCGGCGACGATCGCCTCAATACCCTCCGCCGAGCCGCCGCCCTGTTCGCCGACCGGGGGCGCGGGCGGCCCTTGGTCCTCGCGATCGACGACGCCCACCTGCTCGATGACGCCTCGGCCGCGCTCGTTCACCTGCTCGCGCTCCGAGGCTTGGCCGTGGTGCTCGCCACCGTGCGGGCGGGCGCGCCCGCTCCTGACTCGGTGGTCGCCCTTTGGAAAGATGGCCTGGCCCGCCGCCTCGACCTGCGGACGCTGGCGCCGGAGGCGACCGCCGAGCTGCTCGGGGTCGCCCTGGGCGGGCCGGTGGACGGGGTGACCAGGCGGGAGGTGCTGCGGGTGACCGAGGGCAATCCTCTGTACCTGCGCGAGCTGGTCCTGGGTGGGCTGGAGAGTGGCGCCCTGCGCCAGGTCGATGGGGTGTGGCGCTGGAAGGGCGGGTTGGCCGGCTCGACCCGGCTGGTCGAGCTGGTCGAGGCGCGCCTGGGCGCCCTCGGCGGGACAGACAGGGCCGCCGTGGAGCTGGTGGCCTGGGGCGAGCCGCTGCCTCTCGGCGTGCTCGAGGGGCTGGTCGATGCGGAAGCGGTCGAGGCGGCCGAGCGGAGTGGCCTGCTCGCGCTGGAGCGGTCCGGCCGCCGCCTCCTCGCCCGCCTGGCCCATCCGCTGTATGGCGAGGTGCTTCGGGCTACGCTGCCGGTGAGCCGGGCACGGGCGGTCGCCGAGCAGCTGGCAGCCGCTTTCGGCGCCGGCGCTCTGCGACGGCGGGATGACCTCCTGCGGGTCGGGGCTTGGCAGCTCGAAGCGGGCGTGGCCGCCCGTCCGGCTCTGCTCCTGGAGGCCGCGGGGCAGGCCGCCGCCCGCTTCGACCACGAGCTGACCGAGCGCCTTGCCCGCGCCGCCGTCGACGCGGGCGGCGGCGCAACCGCCGTTCGGCTCCTGGCCGAGACCCTTGAGCGGCAGGGCCGGCATGCCGAGGCGGCCGCGATCATGGATGGTGAGCCGGCCGGCCAGGGCAGCGACGCCGAGCGGGCCCGCTGGGTGAGTGTTCGGGCCGGCAACCTCTACTGGGGATTGGAGCGGACGGCGGAGGCCGAGGAGATCCTGCACCAGGCGGCGCTGGCCGAGGATGGCGGCGAGGACGCGGTCGCCATGCTGGCCTGGATCCTGCTTTTCGACGGGCGCATGCGGGAGGCCGTGGCGGTCGCCAGTCGGGTCCTCGACCGGCCCGGCGCGCCCGCCCAGGCGCTCGTCTGGGCCTCGACCGCGGCCGTGCCTGCATTGGGGTCGCTCGGTCGGCTCGGCGAGGCGCTCGCCGTGGCCGAACGTGGGCTGGCCATCGCCAGGGCGCATCCGGAGGAGCTGCCCTGGGGCCAGACCCAGCTCGACCTGGGCCGCTGCCAGCTCCTGCTTGGGGCCGGGCGGCTCGCCGAGGCCAGGGCGATCGCCGACGCCGGCTACCAGGCCGCGGTCGCCGACCGCTCACCCGAGCAGACCGGGGGCTGGGCCGGCTTCCGGGGACTGGTCGCCAAGGCCCAGGGCCAGGTCGCCACTGCCGAGGCGTCGTTCCGGGAAGCGGTTGCTCTGCTCGACGAGCAGGACCCCTATCGGTTCATGCGCTGCTGCCTGGCCGAGCTGGCCAGCGTGGCCGCGGTCCGCGGCGACCAGCCGGCGGCGACCGCCTGGCTTGACCGGGCCACCGCTCGCCAAGGCAGTGCCAACCGGCTCTTCGACGCATGGGTTGAGCTGGACCGGGCCTGGGTGGCCGCCGGTGCCGGCGAGCTGACCCGGGCCGACCGACTGGCCAGGCAGGCGGCCGACATGGCCAGGGCCTCCGGGCAGTTCACGTTCGAGGTGGTCGCCCTGCATGACGTGGCCCGGCTGGGCGCTCCTGCCGGGGTCCGGGACCGCCTGGAGGAGCTGGCCGGCATGCTGGAGGGAGGGCTTGCCCCGGTGCTGGCCACCTCGGCGGCCGCCTTGGCCGTCGAGGACGGGCCGACCCTGGACCGGGTCGCGGCCGCGTTCGAGGACCTCGGCGCGCTGCTGCTGGCCGCCGAGGCGGCGGCCGCCGCCGCCCGCGCCCACCGTGCCGCCGCCCGCGACGGCAGGGCCAACGCCTCCCAGGAGCGGGCCGCCGCCCTGGCCGCCGCATGCCAGGGCGCCTCCACTCCCGGCCTCGGCCCAGACGTGCTCGTCTCGACCCTGAGCGCGCGAGAGCGGGAGGTGGCCATGCTGGCCGCCGCCCGAGCCTCCAGCCGGGAGATCGGCGCCCG
>Ga0070698_100005871_pt1 | contig 13414 bp, 13 predicted proteins | sample KBSK1502metaG_FD_65477 | JGI IMG/M metagenome (GOLD analysis project Ga0070698, IMG submission 65477) | Corn, switchgrass and miscanthus rhizosphere microbial communities from Kellogg Biological Station, Michigan, USA - KBS K1-50-2 metaG | ecosystem: Host-associated > Plants > Roots >... | reverse complement strand
GAGTTTTTAGTCATCCTTTTTTACTTTCTTTTCACCATCTTCTATTTTGATCTTTGTATCACCATCCTTGATCTTTACTTCATCGCCATCTACTTTCTTTTTATAATCGCCATCCTTTATTTTGTATTCATCATCTTCTTCGTATTTATATTTTCCGTCTTCTGTTTTCACAATATATCCATTGATCACTTTACCGGTTGAGCCATAAATGGTATCATGTGTTTTTGTATCCACATAAATATAAACAGGCTCATGCGTCTGGCTGTTTACTATACGTCCCCTATCGTCTTTTTCAACCTCGATATATTTTCCTGCCGTAAGATCATAATACCTGCCCTGTTTGCAGGATGAAAAAATTACAACTCCTGGTAATGCAATTAAAATTAATAGTTGTTTCATAATTACTGTTTTTTCTTTTTAAAACAATTATCAGACCATTAGTTATTGATTTACTTAATGGGCAAACATTGCCTCATTTTCCTTTTCATTCAAACTTTATTGGCATTCTGCTTGTAAATAATTTGTAGTTTAGCCTCTATTGTTTGTGTTATAATTTCTACAATGATCCCAACTACATCATTACAAAGAGTTGTTTATTTTTTATTATTAGCTTTTCTTATTGTAGTTGTTCTGTATTATGGAAAACCTTTTCTTGTACCTGTATGCTTTGCAGGGTTGTTGGCTATGTTATTCTTACCAATAAGTCTATGGTTTGAGAGCAAAAACATCCCTAAAGTATTATCTATTCTTTTTTGCATACTTATTTTTCTGATCATTATAATCGGAATTGCCTGGCTTATCAGCTGGCAGATCACTGACCTGGCAAGTGAAACCAATGATATTGAAAGCAAAGTGGAGAAAATGATAACCCAGGTAAAAGAATATATACAGAGTCATTTTGGTATTTCGAAAAAACAACAGGAGCAATTAATAACTGATCAGGCAAAGAATGACAGCAGTAATTTCTCAAACGCAAGTTCTTATCTTATGGGTTTTATAGTTGATTTTATTTTAATGCTCGTTTATATTTTCCTCTTCATGTTTTACCGGGAACGGTTAAAAACATTTGTTCTGAAAATAGTTTCATCACAACAAAAGAAAAATGCTGAAACAATTATTCATGATGTAGAGAAAGTCTCTCAACAATATATAACAGGACTCGGTTTAATGATAGCTTGTCTTTGGGTCATGTACAGCATTGGTTTTTCAATAGTAGGTGTAAAATATGCAGTGCTATTTGCGATCATTTGTGGATTACTGGAAATAGTTCCTTTTATTGGTAATCTTACCGGTAACCTGCTGGCGATTTTAATGGTTATTATACAAGGAGGTGGAATTGGAATGGTAATAGGCGTTATTATAACTTATCTTCTTATTCAGTTTTTGCAAACATATTTGCTGGAGCCATTGGTTGTAGGTGCTGAAGTAAACATTAATCCTTTGTTTACAATTATTATTCTTGTGGTTGGTGAATTGATATGGGGAATTCCCGGAATGGTGTTGGCAATTCCGTTGTTAGGCATCATCAAGATCGTTTGCGATCATGTTGAATCGTTAAAACCTTATGGTTATTTAATTGGCAGTGATAAAAAGAAAAGAAGTTCTATTTTTAAAAAGAAGAAATGATCCTCAGTTAACAAATATCTGTGTATAATAAATAACTCCACGACGGGTACAGGCAGTACCGATACCGATGTATTTATAATTGCCAAGCATGTTTTCTCTATGCACCCTTGAATTTTTCCAGATCGAAACAGCTTCTTTTCCGCTTCTTGCACCATAAGCAATGTTCTCTGCAAGTGAATGATATGGATGAATAATCCTTTTCACCTTCAATTCCCTTTCGTTAAGACCACTATGACCAAACCTCCTCCTACCGCTTGCCATATCTTCACTGTGCTTACGGGCTATTGCATTCAGATCATTTCTCATTTCAAGTGCAGGAAGTCCTTTTGCTCTCCGTAATTGATTGGTATACTTAAGCACATCTTCGGTCAGGTTTTCTTTTAAAGGTTTGGCTGAAGTAAAAGCATATAAAAAAATAACAGGAAGAATAAGAAATACAACAGAGGTTTTTAGCATAGGTGAAATTTGATCATTCATCAGCAAGTTTTATACCAGTACAGAGAAATTTTATGTTATAATTGCTTAGTATAATTACCGGGTCATTTTAAAACAATAACTTAGTTCAAACTAAAACTCACTGCATCATGATCCAAAAATTAAATTGGGCGTCAGTTCCAACTGAAGAAGTGAATCCTTCTATGCACAGAAAGATTGTTTGGGGTGAAAAACTGATGATCGCTAAAATGAAATTCAAAGATGGTTTTGTTGTGCCGCTGCATCACCACATACATGAGCAGGTGACGCAGGTGATCTCAGGGCAAATGCGTTTTTGGTTTGGCGAAAATAAAGAACAAATGATGGATCTTTTTCCCGGTGATGTAGTTGTAATTCCATCGAACCTGCCACATGAAGCATTAATGATAGGTGAAGTAGAAGAAATAGATACATGGTCGCCACCGCGGCAGGATTGGCTTGATAAAACCGATGATTACTTAAGAAAATAAAAACGTCATTGCAAGTAAAACGAAGCAAATGGAACTGGGTTTAAAAAATAAAGTTGCGTTTATTGCTGCATCAAGCCAGGGACTGGGAAAAAGTGTTGCGCTTGAATTAGCACAGGAAGGCGCCAGTATAATTATTTCCGGACGCAATAAAGAGAATCTTGAAAAGACTAAACAAGAAATAGAAAATAAAACCAGTAAAAAAGTATTAGCGATTGCGGGTGATCTGTCCATCGTTGATGAAAGAGACCAGGTCATTAAAACTGCTCTGCAATCTTATTCTGCAATAGATATTCTTATTACCAATACCGGCGGGCCTCCTTCGGGAAAGTTTGAAGACTTTAAGCAAGAGCATTGGGATAAAGCGTATAGTGATCTGTTGTTAAGTGTGGTTGGTCTGGTAAATGGTTTTTTGCCAGGTATGAAAGAAAAAAGATGGGGCCGTATCATTGCGATCACATCTATGGCGATCAAACAGCCAGTTAATAATTTGGTGCTGTCAAATGCCGTCCGTGTTTCTGTTGCAGGTTTGATGAAAACACTTTCTAATGAATTAGCTCAATATAATATCACGGTTAATAATGTAATGCCGGGATACACAGAAACTGATCGGTTAAAAGATCTGATCGAAAACAATCCTTCTTTTTCATCGGCCAAAAATGAAATACCTCTTGGGCGATTTGGCAAGCCTGAAGAGTTTGCTGCTGCTGTTGCATTCTTAGCCAGCGAACGGGCAAGTTACATTACTGGTGTTTCGCTTTCAGTAGATGGAGGATGGACAAAAGGAGTTTTTTAGATAGCCTGCGCATCAGGAATAGTATCGGGTTCAGGAAAAAAATAAAGAAATCATTTTTGGTAATCAAAAAATATTTACCTTTCAAATCCCTTAAAAAATTAAAACTATGTCAATTCGATTAAACGAAATCGCACCAGATTTCAAAGCAGAAACCACTCAGGGACCTATCAGCTTTCATGAGTGGATAGGAAATGGATGGGCCGTTCTCTTTTCTCATCCAAAAGATTTTACACCTGTATGCACTACTGAACTTGGGTATATGGCAAAACTTGCACCTGAGTTTGCAAAGCGCAACTGTAAGATCATTGGCTTAAGTGTTGATCCTGTCGAGAACCATGCAAAATGGGCTGAAGACATTCGCGAAACACAAGGCCATGCAGTTAATTATCCGATGATCGGAGATAAAGATCTTTCGATCGCAAAACTCTATGATATGCTTCCGGCAGAAGAACCGGGTACTTCAGAAGGAAGAACCGCAGCTACCAATCAAACCGTACGTACAGTTTTCATTATCGGTCCTGATAAAAAAGTTAAGCTGATGCTTACCTATCCAATGACAACAGGACGGAACTTCAATGAAATTTTGCGTGTATTGGATTCAATGCAGTTAACAGCAGCTCATAAAGTTGCTACCCCGGTAAATTGGGAAAATGGTGATGATGTCATTATTGCCGGGTCAGTTTCTGATGAGGAAGCAAAACAAAAATACCCTGAAGGATGGAAAGCTCCTAAGCCATACCTCCGTATCGTTCCGCAGCCAGGAGTTGAACAACCTGCCTGAATGAATGCATAATTTAATCATAGAGGGTCTTCAGTTGAAGACCTTTTTTATTTGGTCAATTAAATCGGGCAAATCATTAAATTTGATGACAACCTCTTTCTATGAGAATACTCATCTTACTTTCTATGTTTTACTTTTTATTGCTTGCATGCAACAATAAAAGCAAAACCGAAATCTCTGCCATCAATTCGCTGGAATTAAAAAGAGGAGAAATTGTATCCTGCGGGCCGTCGGATGGTGAAAGTTTTGGCACTGTCGCTTTCACAGCTTCAGTTCCTTCGCATCTTCAAAACGATTTTAATACGGCCGTTGCTTTGCTGCATTCTTTTGAATATGATGAAGCCGAAAAAATGTTTGCAAAGGTCATTGACGGTTCACCCGATTGTGCAATGGCTTACTGGGGAGTAGCTATGAGTAATTTTCATCCTCTTTGGGTGCCACCGGATCCTTCAGAATTGAAAAAAGGAATGCAAGCAATAAACATTGCCCGTTCCGTTAAAAACAAAACTCAAAGAGAATCAGATTATATCGAAGCCATTGCTCAATTCTATGATAAGTCAGAACAACTGGATCATCGCAGTCGTGTGCTGAAATTTGAAAAAGCGATGGAAAAAATTTATACCAATTATCCTGATGATAAAGAAGCTGCTGTGTTTTATGCTTTAGCATTAAATGCTGCTGCTGATCCATCAGATAAATCATACACCAACCAACGCAAAGCTTTTGTCTTATTAAATGTAATCTTTGAAAAAGAACCATTGCATCCGGGTATTGCACATTATATCATTCATAATTATGATAATCCGGAATTAGCGGAAATGGCATTACCGGCTGCAAGAAAATATGCAAGCATTGCTCCTGCTTCTGCACATGCACAACATATGCCATCACATATTTTTACCCGACTTGGATTATGGGATGAATCTATTAAATCAGATCTTGCAGCTGTATCCGCAGCTAAATGCTATGCAGAAAAAGCAAAGATCAAAGGGCATTGGGATGAAGAGCTGCATTCCCTTGATTATCTCGTTTATTCCTACCTGCAAAAAAATGACATTAACCTTGCCAGGCAGCAAGTTGATTATTTGCTATCGATAAATGAAGTACAACCTATAAATTTTAAAGTTACTTATGCATTTGCTGCTATTCCTGCCCGCTATGCATTGGAAACAAAAAACTGGAAAGAAGCTGCTGAGTTAAAAATATATCCTGCAAATTTTCCATGGGATAAGTTTCCCTGGCAAAAAGCAATTTTCCATTTTGCAAGAGTGATGGGTAATGTGCATTTGAATAACCTTGATGCTGCAAGAAAAGAATTAGATACGCTGAAAATACTTTACGATACGTTAAGTAAACAAAAGAATAAGGAAATTGAAGCTGCACAAGTATCAATTCAGATCACAACATCAGAGGCATGGATAATGTATAAAGAAGGAAAACATGACCAGGCAAGAGAGCTAATGAACAAAACAGCGGGTATTGAAGATGCTACGGAAAAACATCCTGTAACACCATGCGCAATAATTCCTGCCCGCGAATTACAAGGAGAAATGTTATTAGAAATGAATTTACCTTCTTTGGCACTTGAAGCATTTGAAAAAGATCTGAAACTGCATCCTAACAGGCATAATGGTATTATAGGAAGAGACCTTGCAATTAAAAAAATTGGAAATAAATAAGAATGATTGATTGTATAATGCTGAGTAGTGAACGAAAGATAAACGGAGCGTCGCAAGGAACGATGATAGTAGTACTTCAGCTAAGTACATAAAAAATAAAAAGCCGTCCTGGTAAAATCTTGACGGCTTTTTATTGTGATAAATATTTATCCAATCAGTTCAAATAAGCATTCTTTATATAACCAACAAGACCGCTGGTTCCGCCATTAGGGCCTGCGGCAAAATACATGTAATAACGATTAAATCCTGTTATAGGAGGAAATGTTATTCCCCACAAACCATCTATCTCTACAGCTTTTCCTTTTGTAGAAAGAGGAGCAAGGAAATTTCCATTCTCATCAAAAACATTGATATGTCCATCTCCATTGTTTGCAACAAGTATCAGGTTTGGTATTTGACTCCACTCACCCCAGAAACCGGCAGGAGCATTTGTTATTCCCCATGGTGCATCCAGTTTTCCTTTTGAAGCAAAACGATTCGTCAATGTACCGTTCGGGCTAAATACATTTATATATCCATTGCCTGGGCCTGCTTCTGCTTTGCCTGCTGCATTTTTCTTAGCATATGTAACATAAATTTTACCATCGCTCAAAGTTTCGATATTGAAAGGTGAATAATCCGCCGGCATGTTTGGATCTACAAATGGTTTGGTGACAGGGTTCCAATTCTTATCATAAACATCGATCCTGTTTTGGGCAAAATTTGCTACATAAAGAAAAAACTCGCTTCCCACATTTGCTATCGTAACTCCTAGATAAGAAGCCGATGGCGATTGGTCAATTTTCTTTATCGCCGCATTACCGCTATTCCATCCGGAAATTGTTCCATCAGAAGTTACAAAGATGAATTGTGCGGGATTACCATTTGGAAGTTTGAAGTCAGAAGTGAGATTATAAACATGTCCTGTTGGATGACCACTATTAGAAGTGCCGGCATAAGGAATGCTTACAGCATTTGCTACCGGAACACCATCAAGATTATAAATTGTGCTTTTCCCACTACCTTCTGATGACACCCATGCAGGACCTGATGGAGGAAATGCAATATCCCAACCATTGACAAGATTAGCATCAATATGCCATGCTGAAGATGCCGCGTTCGTTCCAACAAGATCTAATTGTACAAAATTTTTAAAGTCTTTGGGAGTGATATCGCTGCCACCGCCACCTGCCTTTGCATTAGCAGAATTATCGTTTATATTTTTTTGACAAGAAAATGAAATGGTTAGTAATACAATGCTAAGGATCCACTGAATAGTTTTGATTAACTGTTTTTTCATATAAAGATTGTTTAATGGTGACTGATATCATACGTAAAACCTTTTGAGGTTTCAGGTGAAAATTCATTGGCTCTGTATAGCAGGTGAGATTTTAAAAATTAAAACTATCAAATTGTATGCTACCGGAATGGCCGAGTTATGCACCAATGTGCATATCCTATGCAATAAAAAATTATTTTTTTATTGGTGTACCTTTAAAAAAACTCTTTATGAAAAACATTATCCTTCTGCTTGCTTTAGTTTTTTGTTATGCCGGTTTGCAGGCACAAAAAGAATCCGCAGTTAAGAAGACCGATACTAAACTTGTTAATCAAAAATTAGTTCAGCTTCAGTCAACGCTTAAAAAACTTGAAACAACATTAAATGAAGCAAAGGCTTTAATGAATGACCTGCAGAAACAAAAAGATGCGATAAGTGAGTTAAGTAAAGATGATATGCTTTGGTTACAAAAATTAATGGAGAAAAAATCACAATTGGAGCAGATGATCTCTAATATTATGAAGGCTGGTTCAGAAACTCAAAATAATATCACAAACAATCTGAAAGCCTCTTAAATCAGATAAGACCAAAGTCGATAGGCAAAAGATGGCAAGATTTTTTATCGTAAATTCAGTACGGGTTTTATATCAATCATAATTAAACAAATAAATTATGCGTTGGATAGGCGGCAGAGAAAGCTCAAATGTTGATGACCGCCGGGGTATTGGTGCCGGTGGAATTGCTGTTGGCGGCGGCATCCTTGGGGTCATTGTTGTTATTCTCCAGCTATTACTTGGAGGTGGTGGCGGTCAAGACGGCCAGGTGTCCCAAATTCAAATACCGGGGCAGACACAGGAGATGACGCCTGAAGAAAAAGCGGCTGATGATGAAAGAGCAAAATTTGTAAGAGTTGTGCTTGGGTATACTGAGGATGTATGGAACAAGATATTTACACAGCAGGGAAGTCAATACCGGGAACCAACTCTTGTGCTTTTTCGTGGAAGCGTTCAATCGGCCTGCGGTACGGCAAGTTCTGCATCGGGACCATTCTATTGCCCAGGCGACCAGGAATTATACATCGATCTTTCTTTTTACCAGGAATTGGAACAACGTTTCCAGGCGCCGGGAGATTTTGCCATGGCCTATGTGGTAGCTCATGAAGTGGGACATCATATTCAAAAATTGGTAGGTACTTCTGATAAAATGGACAGGCTTCGAGAGCAACTGAGCCGTGAAGAGTATAATAAATATTCTGTGATGCTGGAATTGCAAGCTGATTTCTTAGCCGGTGTTTGGGCGCATCATGCCCAACAAATGATGAATATTTTAGAAGCAGGGGATATAGATGAGGCACTAAATGCTGCTAATGCTATTGGTGATGACAGGCTTCAAAAAGAATCACAGGGTTATATAGTGCCTGAATCATTTACACATGGTACTTCGCAGCAACGTATCTTCTGGTTTAAAAAGGGATTTCAAACAGGCGATATGAGACAGGGTGATACTTTTAACGATCCTTCATTGCAATAGTCTTTCATAGATGGCATTGGGTTGTTTGTATTCATATCTTTAGGTTGATCAACTTAGCCAAAGAAATGAATTACCAGGTTTATACACCTTCTCCGGAACTTCAGCCATTTGTAAAATGTTTTTGGTCATTGGAAGATGAAAAACAGGAAGAGCCTGTAAGGCAAAAGGTATTACCAGATGGTTGTATGGAAATGATCTTTCACTATGGTGATCTTTACAAGCAATATTTTGAAGATGGTTCAAGCATTATTCAACCAAGAAGCTTTGTATTTGGTCAAATAACAAAATATATTGAGATAGCTCCTACAGGAGTAAGCGGAATTATTTCAGCAAGATTTTTACCCGAAGGAATAACCCCTTTCATAAATATGCCCGTAACATCTCTTGAAAACAAAGCAGTTGATATTAAAGAAATATTTGGTGATGATGGAAAAAGACTCGAAGAAGATGTACTAAATGCAAATAACATTGATGAACGGATCAAGTTGATAGAGAAATTTTTGCTGTCAAAACTTACCGAACCAAAAACGATCGATGCAATAACCAGATCATGCGTTGAGGCTATATTTCAATCCCATGGGCAGATCGGTGTTGTTGAATTAGCAGGTAAAATGAATATTAATCGAAGGAACATGGAAAGAAAATTTACCTCTGCAATTGGTATAAGCCCCAAACAACTTGCAAGAGTAGCAAGACTGCAAGCCACTTTAAAAATGCTTGATCAAAAGAAATTTACTACTCTTACTTCGCTTGCTTATGAGAACGGTTATTATGACCAGGCGCATTTTATTAAAGACTTTAAAGAATTTACTGGCTTAAGTCCCAAATCATTTTTTTCAGACAACTTGAAACTCTCATCATTATTTACCGCCGCTGATTGAATGTCGCATTTTTACAATTTAGAAAATACCGCCTCCCCTATTTTGCATTTATAAAACAAATAACATGAAAGCTATTTTGGCCTTAAGTTTATTAATATTTATTGCATCCTGCAATGATGAAACGAAGGAACAAGAAAAATCAGCGCAGGCAACTACACCTGGCAGTGAATCCAAACAACTTGTATTTGATAAATTAGTTGGCTTATGGAAAAATCCTGAGGCAGATAACTTTGAACAATGGATAAAAAACAGTGATGGCTCTTATCAATCCAAAGGATTTAGTGTAAAAGGAACAGATACTTCATGGAATGAACAAGCTTCTATTTTTCCTGAAAATAATAATTGGGTTTTTGAAAACACAGTTAGAGGGCAGAATGATGGTAAAGCTGTAAAATTTACTTCCATAATATTTAACGATAAAACAGTTCAATTCAGTAATCCCCAACATGATTTTCCTACTGATATAAATTATACTATTGCCGATGCAAACACGGTAAATGCTTTTATTATTGGTCCAAATAATAAAGGAGGAAGAGATACCATCCCATATATTTTCATAAGAATAAAATAAAAAAGGCTGCTCAATTGAGCAGCCTGCTGTTTTAAAAGGAGAAACTATTGTTTTATAAATTTTGCAGACCTTATTTCTTTTCCATCATTCACCTTCACTAAATAAAAGCCTGAAGAAAGTTTTGAAATATTTAATTGAGTAAGTGTATTACCACTTTCCTGTTGCATTACTAATTTACCCATTAGGTTATATACTTTGATCTCAGTTTTCTCGTGAACTCCTTCCACCCATACATTCAACTGATCACCAGCGGGGTTAGGGAAAAGGTTAATTGTAAAGTTTGGATTCACATTTTCCTTAGTGGCAGTAGCTGTTACATTAGTTGCAGTAGTTGTTACCCTCGATGCTGTAGCTGTTTGCACTCTCAACGTATAACAAGATGTTGCACTATTCGCAGAACCCTTCGGATATACTTTTGCGTAATAAATACCTGCAGCAACATTTAGTGAGATCCATTCACTTTGAATACCCTTTTTTTGTGAAATACCAATTTGTGTTCCGCTGCTATTTAATACAGCAAGATCATAGTTTCCAGGTAATGTACCTAATGAAACTGTGATCGTTCCGCCAGAGCTTATTGTGAACCTGTAATGATCGATATCATTTCTTGGAGAGACTGTTCCCTGGATATAGGTATTTAAAGGAATGGTTGCTGCTCCACTTATCGTTCCGTTTGTACTTATATCATAGGGACCGGGACATGTGGGTGGAGGCGTTGATCCTGATGTTGTGAATTGTGCATAGCTGTAGTTACTAATTTCGGTGAGGCTGCAGTTTGCGTATACTCTCCAATCATATGTTGTGGCAGCGGACAAAGAATATAAATCGACATATGTTGCATAGGTAGCGGAAGTTGCAGTGAGCCATGTACCGGAAGAAGTTGGCTTATACTCGACAGTATAAGCAAACGCCCCGCTCACAGGACTCCAGTTCATTTTTACAGTGTTGGATGTAATATTAGATGTGGAAAGTCCGCCGGGAGCAGTACATGAACCTATCGCTCCTGTAGTAAACTGCATTTGTGTGAAGCTGCTGCTACCAGAAGCGCAATTAGCTTTTACTCTCCAATCATAGGAAGTAGTTGGTTCCAATCCAGATAAGGTCCATTGTAAACCACTTGTACCAAACCCAAAAGCTACCCAGCTTGAAGAACTTGCAGGTTTATACTCGAGATTATAACTCGTTGCCCCACTAACAGGTGCCCATGTAGCGGTACCAGCCGTAGCTGTAATGTTGGACGTTGAAAGACCAGTTGGTGGATTGCATTGCGCACTAACACCATAAGTAGCGACTACTAAAAGTAGCAGAGCCATTAATCTCATAAGAATATTGAATTTTGAACGGTTCAAAAATTTGAGGATGGCGCAATATAAATACGCCACAGTTATTAATCAAGCGCTAAACAACGAATATAATGCCAAGAAAATTACGAGGGGCTTATTCGGATTCTCATGATAGATTACAATCAATTTTTTACCTTAACAGCAACTTATTACTCACGGAATAAAAAACTTATTATTTAGCCAATTCTCTCATTTAGACTTTGTTATTATTTGTTACAGGCCTTAATAAAGTGAGTTTGCTTAAAATCATTTTATGAAAAAAACTCTGGCATTAGTTATCATTATTTATTCACACATATCATTCCTTCATGCATGTACTACTTTTTTTATCAATTAAAAAGGCAGATGGTTTTTTGGTCCTAACAAATCTTCGTCTGCTACAGCAATACACAGTTCAGCATCCAAAAGAAATAATAGCTGCTGAAATGAACAAGAAGGGAAAAAGAAATTTGGATTTTAGTAACCGACAAATAAAAAGGCTGCTTATTAAAGCAGCCTTCTACTTAAAGAATCAAAACCTATTGTTTTATAAACTTCGCAGCTCTTGCTTCTTTTCCATCATTCACATTCACCATATAAAAGCCGGCCGGAAGTTTTGAAATATTCAATTGAGTAAGTGTTTTACCGCTTGCCTGTTGCATTACTAATTTACCCATCAGGTCATAAACCCTGATCTGTTTTTTCTCAACACCTTCAACCCAAACATTCAACAAGCTGCCTGCAGGGTTAGGGAACAGGTTTATCGTAAACTCATTATTCACGATCAGATCAGATGCTGTACCTGTCTGTACTTTCAGCGTATAACAAGATGCCGCGCTGTTTGCATTTCCTTTCGGAAATACTTTTGCATAGTATGTACCGGCAGCTACATTAATATTAATTGTTTCACTTTGAGTTCCGTTATTCTGTGAAACTGCTATTTGTGATCCGCTGCTGTTCAAAACAGCAAGGTTATAGTTTGCAGGCAATGTTGTTAACGACAAAGTGATAGTTCCTCCTGTAGTAATTGAAAACCTGTAATGATCTACATCATTTCTTGGAGCAATCGTTCCTTTAATATCTGTATTTAACGGAACGGTTGCTGCGCCGCCAATAGTTCCATTTGTACTTACATCATAAGGTCCAGGACAATTTGAAGATGGTGGTGGTGTTGAAGTTGATGTAGTAAACTGTGCCTGGCTATAATTACTTGTTAAACCTGTACAATTAGTCCGTACTCTCCAATCATATAAAGTGGATGCTGATAATCCGTTTAAATTAACTGACAAAGATGTGGTGCCTGTTGCTGCATTTGTCCATGAACCAGATGAAGCAGCTTTATAATCTACATCATAATTATTTGCTCCGCTTACAAAACTCCAGCTTACAGTCGCCCCGCTTATTGTAATGTTTGAAGATGTTAAACCAAATGGTGCCGTGCAAGAAGTTGGAAGTGATTGAGTGGTGAATTGCGATTGAACATAATTACTGCTTCCAGATGAACAATTAGCTCTCACTCTCCAGTCATACAATACTGACCCAATTAATCCGCCAATATTTACAGATAAAGATGTGGTGCCCGATGCCGCATTGATCCATACACCAGAGAATGCGTCTTTATAATCTACATCATAACTGTTTGCTCCGGCTGATGGAGACCAACTAATTGTTGCCTGCGTTGTTGTTATACCTGATGTTGAAAGTCCCCCTGGTGCAGTACAGCCAGAAGGTGATGCTTCTGATCTGAAAGCTGCAACCCAACAAGCCATCCTGTAAAAAGCAAAAGCTTCATCAGATGGTTCCGCACCGGTACTTCCGGTAACATCGCCATTATATGTCAACTCTGAATGTGACCATATATTGATCCTTGTACAATCGAAACCATTAACAGCACACAGATCGTTGTATGCCATTATTGTTCTCCAGCGGGAAGAGGCAGGACTTGATGTGCCTTGTGCAATAGCAGCCATGTTCACATATCCATGATGATGAACACAAGGAGTTGTACCGGCATCGGAATACCAATCAT
>Ga0070698_100005870_pt1 | contig 13417 bp, 13 predicted proteins | sample KBSK1502metaG_FD_65477 | JGI IMG/M metagenome (GOLD analysis project Ga0070698, IMG submission 65477) | Corn, switchgrass and miscanthus rhizosphere microbial communities from Kellogg Biological Station, Michigan, USA - KBS K1-50-2 metaG | ecosystem: Host-associated > Plants > Roots >... | reverse complement strand
CGTCGGAGGACGCGAGGGAAGGGCTCCACGCCTTCGCCGAGCAGCGCCCACCGCAGTGGCAAGGACGCTGATGCGCGCGCGCGGCGATGTACCGTCGGACCCGATGCCGCGAGCCGCAACGAGCGACGAGCCGCGACGCAGCGCGAAGTGGAAGGCGCGTCGCGACACGATCATCGACACCTCGGCGCGGGTCTTCGCGCGAAGCGGCTACCACGCCACCGGCATCGCGGAGCTGTGCGCAGTCAACGGTCTCGGGAAGGGCGCCTTCTATCACTACATCTCGTCGAAGGAGGATCTCCTCGCCGCGATCCACGATCGTGTGATGGACGAGGTGATGCTCGGCGCAGATCGCGTCGCCCAAGCGGGTGGGTCGCCGTCCGCGCAGCTGACCATGCTGGGCGACGAGCTGCTCGACGTCATCCACCGCTATCCCGATCACGTCTGGGTCTTCCTCCACGAGTTCCCGGCGCTCACAGCCGAACGCGCCGAGCAGTTCCGCGTGCGTCGGCGGGAGTATGAGCGAAGGGTCGAAGCGATCCTGCAGGCCGGCATCCATTCCGGGGAGTTCCGTGAGGTGGACCCGAGACTGACGGCCCTCGCGTGGCTCGGCATGCACAACTACACGTACCTGTGGCTCAAGCCCGGCGGCCGCGTGTCGGCCCGCGACGCGGCGAAACCATTCGCCGACATCTTCATCAAAGGGATCGGGGCGAGCTAGGGCGGCGGCTCAGGCCGGCACCGGCGCCTGGAACCCCAGAAGGCCGCCCAGTGTGCCGCCGACCAGAGCGGCCCGCTCGTTGGCGGGGAGGCCACCGAGCAACTTCGCGATCACCTGCCGGCTCCCGCGGAACGTCCCTTCGGCGTGCGGGTAGTCGTTGCCCCACACGATCGTCGACAACCCGGTGATGTGCCGGCACGCGACGGCCACGGGGTCGTCCTGGAACGAGATGTGGAACTGGCGCTGGACGTATTCGCTCGGCTTCAGCGGGTACGGCCACTTGTCGTTCAGGCGGAACAGCTGCGCCATGCTGGGCTGGTCGTCGGCGGGGCGGGAGTCGTCCCAAAATCCGAGCCACCAGTCGGCGTCCTGGCCGATCCCGGTGACCCAGCACTTGTCCATGGACCCCACCAATGACGCCAGCCAGTGCGCGTTGAACTCAATCAGCGCGAAGTGAAGGTCGGGGTACCGCTCGGCAACGCCGCCACCGATGAGCTCGCAGATGACCTGCTGCGGAACGATCGGGCCGTACACGGCCTGCGTGACCATCCGCTTCGATGCCGACTTCTCGGTCATCGGCTGGTTGACCTGCGCCGCCGATTCCATGACGACCTTGAGCGTCGTGGAGGCCGGGTCGTCGACCTTCACGCCGCCGGTCTGGGTGTGGATGAACACGTGCACGCCGTTGGCCTGGGCCGCCGCCCACACCGGGTCGAGGTCCCGTGAGTAGTACGGCTTCGGCGGGATCGACGGGAGGAGGATCGCGCGGAACCCGGCGGCGGCGACCCGCTCGATCTCCGCGACGGCGTCGTCGATGTCGGTGATCGGCACGGGAGCCGTGGGAGCCAACCGCGAGAAGTGCGGAGCGAACCGCTCGACGACGTAGTCGTTGTACACACGGGCGTGCGCCATCGACAGCTCGTGGTCGTCGGAGTAGAGCCCGAACAGCGACAGGTTCGGATGCATGACCTGGACATCGACCCCGTCGAGGTCCATGTCGTCGAGGATGTGCTCGGGGTCACCTTCCGGCATCCGCCCGCCCGTCTGGCGATACCGGGAGATCGTCCAGCCTTCGTACCCCGGCGTGTGCAACCGCCGGAAGATCCGCGCGCCGCCCTCGACGAGCGGCTCGATCTCGAAGTCCTCTTCCCAGACCGCCCGCTCTCGCAACTGCATGGGCAGGCGGGTGCGGAACAGGTCGGGCGGCTCGAGGAGGTGCCCGTCGGCGGAGACGACGAAGTCCTTGTTCGTCATGTCATGACATCCCCGATGTGGAAACGCGGTTCGCGGCGTGCGCGAACGCCTGTTGCGAGGGTAAGCCAACCGGTCGGTACATTGCAACGAGGTCGACGGAGGAGGAGTGGTGACGCAGCGGTGGCAGCAACGCCCGGCCGGATCGACGTGGGGTAACTGGGGTGAGGACGATGAGCTCGGTCGCATCAACCTGCTCACGCCCGAGAAGGTGCTCCAAGGCGTGCGTGAGGTCGAGGCCGGCGTCAGCTTCTGCCTGAGCTTGCCGCTCGACTACCCCGGTGGAACCGCGTTGAACCAGCGGCGGTACCCACCGGTCCTCGCGCCGACCGAGGACATGGAGGGCAAGGCCGACGTCTTCTACAACGTCCACCAGAGCCAGATGGAGAAATGGGGGGACCCCCGCTACGTCGACGTGTGGGCCGACGACAAGGTGACCCTCTTTCTCCAGTACTCGACGCAGTGGGACTCGCTCGCCCACGCCGGTGCCGAGTTCGACGCCGACGGCGACGGGGTCGAGGAGTCGGTCTTCTACAACGGGTACCGCGCCGGCATCGACCTCGTCGGACCAAAGCCCGACGCCCGGGGCGACGGCACCGAGCACCTCTGCTTCGCGCACCACCTCGGCCTGGAGCACATGGCCTTCCACGGTGTGCAGGGGCGAGGCGTCCTCATCGACCTGGCCCACCACCTGGGGCACGACTGGCGTGGGGTGGACCGGAAGACGCTCGAGGAGATCATGGCGGCGGACGATGTCGTGGTCGAGCCCGGCGACATGGTCCTGTTCCACACCGGTTTCGCCACGCAGGTACTCGAATGGAACCGCGACCCGGATCCCGAGAAGATCCACGCGATGTGCACGTACCTCGACGCGCGGGACGAATCAATCCTGGAGTGGATCACGGAGTCGCAGATCTCGGCGCTCGTGGCAGACAACTATGCGGTCGAAGGGCTGGTGGGCGGGGATCGCGACGAGAGCCGGCATTCGCTTCTTCCGATCCACCACCTCTGCCTCTTCCGGCTCGGCATCCCACTCGGCGAGCTGTGGTACCTGCACGAGCTCGCGACCTGGCTGCGCGAGCACAAGCGGAGCCGATTCCTGCTTACTGCGCCCCCGCTGCGGCTGCCGGGCGCGGTCGGCTGTCCGGTGACGCCGATCGCGACAGTCTGAAGGACTCGTAGTCGTTCTCGCGGACCTTGGCGATCTCCTTGAAGAGCTTCGGCCTGCCGAGCGAATTCAGGAGGTACTTGCGCGGCTTCCCCGGGATGTTGGATCCGAAGTAGTAACTGATCTCGCCGAAGGAAGGTGGCAACGTGGCGGCGGCATCGACCATGTTCGTCCACTTGTCCTCGGCCGCGGGGTCGACGTCGATGACGTCGTAGCCGCGGTCGCGCAAGTAGACGAGCGTGTCCGTGACGAAGTCGACCTGGTCTCCGTTGTACCGCGGGTTGTTGCCGGCTGCGGCGTGCGGCCCACCGGGAAAGAAAAAGTTCGGGAAGCACGTCGTCTGAATACCGAGGAACGTCCTCGGGCCATCCGCCCAGTGGTCCTCCAGCGCGAGGCCGTCGTGTCCACGGATTCCCATGCGCGCAAGCGCGCCGGTACCGAAGTCGAAGCCGGTTGCCCACACGATGATGTCGAACTCTCGTAAACCTTCGGCCGTTTCGATGCCCGCCTCGGTCACCCGCAGGATCGGTGTCGCCTTGAGATCGACGAGCGAGACGGTCGGCCTGTTGTAGGTCTCGAAGTAGCCGGTCACAAAGGGAGGCCGCTTCTCGGCGAAGCGGTGGTCCTTGGGGATCAGTTTCTCCGCGGTCTCGGGATCTTCGACGATGCTCCGGATCTTCTCGGCCATGAACTCACACCACTCCGCGTTCGCGCGGGGATCCAGTGTCAGATCGGTGTAGTGGCTAATGAGCTTCGAGAAGCCGGGGCTGTTCCACATTTTCTCGAAGAACGCCCACCGTTCCTCTTCCGAGTCGTCGAAGGTGGCGCGATCGTGCGCAGGGTGGAGGAACCCGCTCTGCGACGTGTTCAGCGTGTCGCGGATCGCCTCGAAGTCAGCCCTGAGCTCGGCCTGCTCCTCGGGTGTGATCGGTGCATTGTTGAGCGGTGTGCACCAGTTCGCAGTGCGTTGGTACACCGTGAGGGACGCAACCTCGTCCGCGATTTCCTGGATCAGCTGGACGCCGCTCGATCCGGTTCCGATGACGGCCACGCGCTTGCCCGCGAAGTCGACCGGTGTCGTCGGCCACAACCCCGTGTGGTACGACTCACCGCGAAAGTCTTCGCGACCCGCCACGTCCGGGAAGTACGGCACCGAGAGGACACCGGTCGCGGCGATGAGGAACTGCGCCCGGAACTCGGTCCCGTCGCTCGCCACTACGGTCCACTTCCCCGACGGCGCGTCCCACAGGGCCGAAGTGACCTTGGCGCCGAATCGCATGTGGCGCCGGAGATCGAACCGGTCGACCACGTGGTTGAGGTAGCGCTCGATCTCCGGTTGGTGCGCAAAGTGCTCGCGCCACTCCCAATCTTCGAAGAGCTCCTGCGAGAACAGGTACGCGTAGGTGTAGCTCTCCGAATCGAACTGAGCTCCGGGGTAGCGGTTCCAGTACCAGGTACCCCCCACGCCACCACCGGCTTCGAGGAGCACCGCGGTGAACCCCGCTTCGCGAGCGCGATGCAGCTGGTAGATGCCGGTGATGCCCGCGCCGACGACCAACACGTCGACGTCGGAAGTGAGCCGACGCGAGCTGTCGTCGACTCCGGGTTGTGAGGATTCCATGCGGTGTCCGTCGCCTCCCGAGAGGTCGGGACATTGTACCGACCGGTTAGTATGCACTCCGAGAGTCAACCTGCGGGCGGGAAGGGGGGCCGGCATGGCGATCGTCGACCAGAAGCGGGCGGCACTCCCGGTGCCCTTTGCGATGGACCCGGCGTTCCCGGACCGTGTCCGCAAGGAGCGCTACTTCGACCCCGACTTCTACCAGTTGGAGGTCGAGCAGCTGTGGCCTCGCGTGTGGCAGATGGCCTGCCGGCTCGAGGAGATCCCCGCGCCGCACGACTTCGTCGAGTACGAGTTCCTCGATCAGTCCGTCGTCGTGTTGCGCACCGACGATATGGGAGTGAGCGCGTTCCAGAACTCCTGCCGTCACCGTGGCGTCAGGTTCGTCCAGGGACGCGGAACGTGCGAGAACGGGTTCACGTGCCCGTTCCACGGATGGTGTTACGGCCTGGACGGCAAGAACATGGCCGTCCCCCGGAGGCGGACGTTCTCTGAGCACAATCTGGACCCGGAGGAAATCAACCTCGTCCCGGTGCGGTGCGAGGTGTGGGGCGGGTGCGCGTGGATCAACCTCGACGACGATGCCCCGCCGCTCCGGAAGTGCATGGAGCCGGCCGCGGGCATCCTCGACGCGTGGAAGGTGGAGTCGCTGCGGACCGAGAAGTGGTACGCGGCCCGTCTTCCCGTGAACTGGAAGCTTGCCGAAGAGGCGTTCGTCGAGATGTACCACGTCTTCCAGACGCACCCCCAGCTCGACATCCGAGGGATGAGGTACACGCTCCGCGACGGTGAGCCGTTCGACCCGCGTCGATTCATCGACGCGGAGATCCGCTACCTGCGAGAGATGAGCGACGGCATGGATGGGATGGTGCACGTGAACGACGTGCGCATCGCCGAGGGTCTCCGCGACATGGAGCTACCCGCCGATCCGAAGCTCGCGGTCTCGACCTGGAATCGCTCGCTCAACGACGCCGTGATGAGCTGGCACCGGGCCGCGGGCGGTGACATGCCCGACCTCAACGATCTCGACGCGCAGGAGATCAACCTGTCGTTCTTCTCCTGCTTCCCGCACTGGTTCGTGTTGCCGATGTACAGCAGCGCCTCCTCGTACCGCTTCCGCCCGCTCGGACCGGAGGAGACGCTGATGGAGATCTGGTCGCTCGCGCGGTTCCCCGAGGGCGAGGAGCCGGGGAAGCCCGCGCCGCCCGAGGTGTGGGAGGCCGACGATCCACGGTGGCCACCGATCCCTACGCAGGACTTCTCGAATCTGCCGAGGCAGCAGAAGGGTCTGCACGCGAAGGGCTTCGAGTACATGCGCCTGAACGAGGGACTCGAGGGACACATCTCGAACTTCGAGCGGACCGTGGACGGCTTCCTCGCCGGCCTTCGCTACGGGCAACTGCTTCCCGCGCTGCAGACAATCAACGTGTATCCCTTCGACAAGCCGATTCTCGACCTCGGCTTCTGAGCGCGGTCGTCGAAGCGAACGAAGCGACGACGTGACTCGGGAGGCTGCGCCGATGAGCACGTCGACGACATTCGCCGAGGTCGTCGAGGGCGTCCGCGCCACCATGGCCGCGTACACCCAGGCTCTCGACGACGGACGAACCGACGACGTCGTCGCAACGTTCTGCCCCGATGGCGGCTGCGAGATCCCGGGCATGGGCACCTACGAAGGCCGCGACGCGCTCCGCGCTGCCTATTCCAAATGGAAGCCGGCGCGGCCCCAGCGCCATCTCGTCGTCAATACTCTCGTCACCGACTGGAACGACCACGAGGCCAACGCGATCAGCGACGTGATCTTCGTCCTGCAGGGCGATTCCGGCTGGACGATCCAGCTCGTTGGCCGATACCGCGACACACTCCACCACGAAGACGGCGGGTGGCGATTCCACCGCCGGGCGGCCGAGTTCGTGACCTAACCCTCGACGCTTAGGGAGACACCGGATGCGGTTCGGGCTCGATGTCGCACAGCAGCGGATGTCATGGGACGAGCTGGTCAGCAGGATCCGCTTCGCCGAGGAGCTCGGCTTCGACGGCGCCTGGGGCTTCGACCACTTCCAGCCGATGTACGGCGACGGCCCGGGCGAGACCTTCGAGGGCATGACGACCCTCGCCGCGCTGTCGGGCGTCACCTCGCGGATTCGCCTCGGGCTGCTCGTTACCGGCGTGACGTACCGGCACCCGTCGGTGCTCGCCGCGCAGGCGATCACGATCGACCACGCTTCCCACGGGCGCCTCGAGCTGGCGCTGGGCGCCGCCTGGTTCGACAAGGAGCACCACGAGCTCGGCATCCCGTTTCCCTCGACGGGCGACCGGTTCGACCTGTTGCACGACACGCTCGAGGTCGTCACCCGGCTCTTCACCGGAGAGCAGGTGTCCTATGACGGTCGGTTCGTATCGCTGCGAGACGCCCGCTTGCTGCCGACGCCCGTGCAATCACCCCGGCCCCCGATCTGGATCGGCGGAAGCGGACCGCGCCGCACATTGCCGTTGGCCGCGCGTTACGCCGACGTATGGCATGCCTTCGGCTCACCGAGCAGGCTGAAGGACTCGTATGCGCGGCTCGATCGGCTCGCAGAGGAGATCGGCAGGGACCCGGCGTCGATCCTGCGGGCCGGCTCGTTGTCGCTCGACGACGTCGACGCGGCGCAGGGGAAAGCTGCGGCATGGCGAGATGCCGGCTATGGCTACCTGGTCTGCGGCTGGCCCAGCGGCGGTCGCGCGCAGGTGGAGGCGTTCGCGCGAGAGGTGATGCCCACGTACGTGTAGAGCAAGGCCGTCACGACACCGGGGAGCGGACCTTCCTCATGAGCTCGCGGACCTCGGTGATCGCGGCGCTCACCTTCTCGGGCTGGCCGGCGACCTCGGCGGCCAGTCCGGCGACGCCGCAGTGCCGGAGCATGTCAGGGAGGTGGTGCTCGACGCAGGCGAGCGAGAAGTCAACGGGGTCACCGACCGCCAGTTCGTCGATGCGGACCACGGTGTTCGCGCCGATCGCCTGCTCGATGTAGTGGTAGTGCGGCTCGTTCTCGAAACAGTCGAAGCGCAGGTGCTCGAGACCGTCAGCCGTACCGCACACGTGGAGCGTGGCACCGAAATCGTCGAAGGGGATCTCGGCGCGAACGGCGTCGGGGAAGGCGCCCTCGATGATCTCGTTCGTCAGCTTGCGGGACTCCACGACGAGCTGGACCGCTCCCGCGTCGACGGGGATGCAGTGCTCCGTGACCATCGGAATGGGCAGCTGGTCGAAGCGGATGCCGCGCCGGTACGGGGATTCCTGACGGTCGATCGCCATCGCTCGGCTCCTCTGCCAGATTCGATTGAGAACTACGCGCGCTCTTCCAAGTCGGCACGGACGGCGCGGTGCAGCACCTTGCCAGTGGCGGTGATGGGAAGCTCCTCGCACGTCGCAAGGATTTCGGGCGTCTTGAGCGAGCCGAGACGCTCGCGTGCGAAGGCTCGCAGATCGTCCATCGACAGCTCGCGTGCGTCGCGCGCGGGCACGATCATGGCCGCCACGCGCTCGCCCCACTCGGCGTCGGGCAGACCCACGACCGCGGCGGCGCCGACGCCTGGATACTGGAGCAGCACGTCTTCGATCTCGGTGGGGGAGAGGTTCTCGCCGCCCCGGATGATCATGTCGTCGGCCCGCCCGACCACGAATAGGTAGCCGTCGTCGTCGACAAAACCGAGATCTCCGGTGTGGAGCCAACCGGCGTCGTTGCGTTTCGAAGGGTCCGCGAGGTACTCGCCCGAGACCTGCTCGCCGCGCACCAGGATCTCGCCCGGCTGGCCGGGCGCCGCGACCCCGCCGGCGCTGTCGATCCGAATCTCGATCCCGGGCAGCGGCCGGCCGGCCGACTCGAGGCGACGGCGGATCGCCGGGTCGCTGCTCTCGAAGGCGTTGCGATGGTCGTCGGGCCCGAGGAGGCACACGGTCGACGACGTCTCGGTGAGGCCGTACGCGTTCACGAACCCGACGTCGGGGAACAGTGCCAACGCACGCTCGAGCATCGAACGCGGCATGCGGGCGCCGCCGTAGGTGATCCGCCGCATGGACGGGACCCGAGCATCAGGATCGTGGTCCATCACGTCCACGATGCGCGCCAACATCGTCGGCACGAGAAACCCGTGGGTCACGTGCTCACGGCGAGCAACGTCGATCCACGCTTCGGGCGTGAAGCGCGGGAGCGGCACGATGCGCCGGCCGGCATAGGTGGAGGTCAGCACGGCGACGACGCCCGCGACGTGGAACGGCGGTGCCGCCAACAGGTTCGCCTCGTTCTCCTCCGCGCTGGCGAACTCGGTCGTGGTCAACACATACGAGGTCAGATGCTGGTGGCCCAGCACCGCCCCCTTCGGCGTCGAAGAGGTGCCGCTCGTGTACAGCACCACCGCAGGCCGATCCGGGTCCTGCGGGTACTCAGCTCGACCGTTCTCGCTGCTCTCGGGTGCGATCCATTCCTGTGCGCTGGCGGTGACGGCGGGCTGGAGGCGCGCCAGCAGCTCCTCGATCGCTGTTTCCGGGAGCCGGTAGTTCAGCGGCGCGTAGCTGCATCCCGTCCACGCCGCCGCGAACAGGGCTACCGGCACGACGGGTCCGTTGGGCTCGACCACCGCGACGGTGGTTGCACCATTCTCCTGCACGCGCGTCGTCGCCGACGCGGCGTACCTGCGGAGGGTGTCGTAGCTCAGGCCGTCGTGGCGGCTCCCGACGGCAACGCGGTCGCCGAGCCCATCGGCGACCATGTCGAGCAGGAGCGCGACGTTCACGAGCTCGAGTCAGTCCGACGACGGCAAGGGCTTGGCTTCCTTCAGCACGAGGAGCTCGTCGCCGATCGACAGCGAGCCGGCTCCGGGCTTCGTGCACAGGATCTCGAGCTTGCCCGTCTCGTTCGTGTACCGCTTGCCGATCGCGGTGCCCTCTGCGAACGCCGGCTCCAGCGAGAGTCCCGCCGACGGCTCTTCGCCCAACGGCACCATCGGCTGTCCACCGCAACGCAGATCGATGTCCTCGTCGTCCGAGCGCACGACGGCGACCTCGGTGTCGCATACCGGGCTTCGTAACCGGGAGCCTGGGGTGAGTTTCATCCGCAATCACGACCTGGTCGTCCGCGACCGAAGCTCACAGCGTACAAGCCTCGCTGAGAATGACGTTATCGTCATGCCGCTAGGGACGCTTCGAAAGCCGATGAGGAGCCGTGGAGGACGAAGGCGTGCTCGACCCGCGGGTCGTCGAGTGGTTCGAAGCGAACCCGATGATGTCGGAGCCGTTCGAAGACTTCTCGCCCGAGATGCTCGCCCTCGCGCGGTCACCGGTCGGAGCGCCACCGACACGCGCTATCGCCCGGGTGACTGATGACGCCGTCGACGGCGTCCCCGTCCGCATCTACCACCACGACCATCCGCCCGCTGGGCTCATCGTGTACTTCCATGGCGGCGGATTCTGCATCGGCAGCATCGGGCTCATGGACAACGTCGCTCGCGAGCTCGCGCACCGCTCGGGCGCCGCGGTGGTCTCGGTCGACTATCGCCTCGCACCTGAGCATCCCTATCCGGCGGGCCTCGACGACTGCGAGACCGTCACGCGCTGGGCGCTCGCCAACGCGTCACGGCTCGGCGCGTCTCCGAGCTCGGTCGTCGTGGCGGGGGAGAGTGCGGGCGGCAACCTCGCCGCGGCGGTGACGCTGCGGCTGCGTGGGAACGTCGACATCCCGTTGGCCGGCCAGGTGCTGATGTACCCGAGCGTGGACGGCGGCTCGTGGACGCACCGTTCTCGGGACGAGTTCGCGGGCGTGGTCCTGTCTAGGAAGACGATGGAAGGGTTCTGGGAGCGTTACACCGCCGGGCGCGACCTCGGTCACGATCCGTTGGTAGCGCCGTTGCAGGCGCCGGATCTCGGCGATCTCCCGCCGGCGATCGTCGTCCTCGGAGGTTGCGATCCGCTCCGGGACGAAGGACGCCTCTACGCGTCTCGACTGCGGGAGGACGGCGGCGCTGTCGACGAGGTGTGCTACGGCGGGCAACCTCACGGTTTCATCAACTTCCAGCTCCCCGCGGCCGCCGACGCGTTCGAGTGCATCAGCGCATGGTTGCGCTCGGTGCTCACGACCGACTCCGAGCCACTTCGATGACGACCTTCCCGATCGCGCGGCCGTCGGCGACATGGCGCAACGCGGCGGCCGTCTCCTCGAGTGGGTATGCGGAGCCGATATGCGGAACGACGCGGCCGGTGGCGAAGTGGTCCATCAGTTCCTCTTCGTTCCTCCGCACCTCCTCGGCGGCGTTCGTCGCGAAGCCGAGGAACTCGAAGCCGAGGATCTGGATGCCCTTGATGAGTACGAGGTTGAGCGGGATTTTCGGGATCACACCCGACGCGTAGCCCACGGTCACGAAGCGCCCGCCCCATCGAAGTGACCGCAGCGCCGGCTCGGAGAGGTCGCCACCCACTGGGTCGACGACGACGTCGGTGCCGTTGGGCAGCACTTCCCGCAGCGCTTGTCGGAGATTGCCCGACCGGTGGTCGATCAGGTTGCCGGCGCCGTACGACGCGGCGACGTCGAGTTTCTCGCGTGATGACGCCACCGCGGTCACCGAGGCGCCGAGGCGCGCGCCGAGTTGGACCGTGGCCAGGCCGACACCGCCGCCCGCGCCCAACACGACGAGCTCCTCGCCCGGCTGCAGTCGTCCGACCGAGCGGAGCACGTGGTAGGCGGTGCGGTGGGCCACACCGAAGGCGGCTGCAAGACGCTCGTCCACACCGACCGGAATGCGGTTGAGCGCGTCGACGGAGAGAACCGCCTCCTCGGCAAACGCCCCGACGAGCCCGGTCCCGCTCACGCGGTCGCCGACGACGACCCCGTCGACCCCGTCCGCGACCTCGGTGACGACGCCCGCGAACTCACTTCCCGGGACAAAGGGCGTCGGCACCTTGATCTGGTACTCGTTCGCGACGAGCAGAACGTCCGGGAAGTTCACGGCCGCGGCGTCGACCCGCACGCGCACCTGCCCGGGCGCGAGCGGCGGTGACGGAATTTCTTCGACGTGGACGACTTCCGGAGGCCCGTAGGTCGGGCAGACCGCCGCGCGCACCTCAGCTCACCGGCCGCGCCAGGCCGGCGTGCGCTTCTCCACGAACGCCATGGCGCCTTCCTTGGCGTCCTCGCTGTTGAACACCACGTCACGCAACTCGTGCAGGCGCTCGCGGGCGCGCGCCGGATCGGACACGCCCAGCCGGACGAGCTCCTTCACTGCGGCCAACGCGAGAGGGCCGTTGACGGCGATGCGTTCCGCAACGCTCACGGCGTGCCCCGACACTTCGTCGGGCGATACCACGGCGTTCACCAAGCCGAGGTCGTAGGCACGCTCGGCGCCGATCGGATCTCCGGTGAGGGCCATCTCCAAGGCGATGCCCAGGCCGACCCTCGTGCCGAGGAATGTGCCGCCCCCGGCCGGGAACAGCCCGCGCTTCACCTCCGGGAGCCCGAACATCGCTTCGGACGACGCGATGATCACGTCGCATCCGAGCAGCAGCTCGAAGCCACCGGCCAGTGCAGTGCCGTTCGCGGCACCCACGAGCGGGACCGCGACGGCGCCTTCGGTCAAGCGCAAGAACGCACGGCCGGCGTCGTCGTCACCGAGACCCGTCTGCTCACCGGCGGCGAAGGCCCGCAGGTCCATGCCGGCGCAGAAGGCGCGGTCGCCGGTGCCGGTGAGGACGACGGCCCGGATGTCGGCATCGGCCTCGGCGTCGGCGATCGCGGCCCCGATGCTCCGGATCAGCTCCGGGGTCAGCGCGTTCCTCGCGTCCGGCCGATTCAGACGCGCGACCAGGACGGCTCCCCGTCGCTCGCGTACGAGCTCGTCAGCTGGGGACATGGTCTCGGCTCCTTGCGGTTCAGCGTCGCTCAAGGGCCGGCGGTCGGCGCCGGGTGGAGGCTCACGGGCAGACCCGAGTAGTGCGCCATGCCGGTTGTCGGATCGATGTCGTGCTCACAGGTGAGCGCGTTGACGTTGGCGCGCTGGTGACCGTGGGGGACGGACATCGTCCCTGCCCGCATGGACGCGTCGACCTTCGCCACCCCGACGAGCTCGCCCTGCGCGCTGCGAACGATCACGGCCTGGCCGTCGACCACGCCGGCAGCCACGGCGTCGTCCGGGTGGACGACGACCTCCGCGACCTCCCCCAAGAAGTCCAGCTGCGAGTTCAGATGGCGCATCTGTCGACGCGGAACAAGCACGAGCGAGTCCGGCTCCTGGTTCAGTGCCGCCATCTGGTCGACGAGCAGCGGTGGTGCGAGGCGCCAGCCGCCCATCCGGTCGAGGTGCGCCTCCACCCATTGCGCCGGAAGCTCATAGCCCTGCTCGACCCAACCGGCCGCGACGAGCTCGTCGAAGGTGGACCGTGCGCCGGCGGTGAGCTTCGCGAGCCGGGCGTCGTCGGTGGCATCCTCACCGTCAGTGTCGGCGAGATCGTGACCGAGGCGCCGTCCGAGCTCCGCGAGCACCCACCACGTCGAACGCCGCTCACCGACGGGGTCGACCACCGCTGTCGTGTGCTGGGCCGCGACGCGCGGGAGCAGGAAGTCCCAGAGCGTCACGTCGGCCCGCTCGAGCTGATCCTTTGTGGGGAGCACGTGGGTCGAGAGCGCCGTCG
>Ga0070698_100005869_pt1 | contig 13417 bp, 9 predicted proteins | sample KBSK1502metaG_FD_65477 | JGI IMG/M metagenome (GOLD analysis project Ga0070698, IMG submission 65477) | Corn, switchgrass and miscanthus rhizosphere microbial communities from Kellogg Biological Station, Michigan, USA - KBS K1-50-2 metaG | ecosystem: Host-associated > Plants > Roots >... | reverse complement strand
GATCTGGTCACAGCGAGCGGATGCGACACAGCGTCAGGACGGCTTAGCCAGGCTGGCGACCGCCTGCCGCATCAGTGAGCGGAACCAACTCGGCAGTCCAGAGGCATGCGGTCAACTACAGGCGCTGCTCGGCTCACGTACCAGGTGGCCCCAGCCTTTAGCTGATCCGCTGATCGACACAAGTCCGCCGGTGACTCCGGCGCGCAGCCGGTAACAGGAGCCGGCGGCGATGGAGGACATGATCGTGCGTAGCCCGTGGTTAATCGCCTTGGCGATTCTTGTTTTCATAGCGGTCGGCTGCGGCACACCTTCGCCCCAAACGCTGGCAATTGCGGACGGCCCAACTCCCGAGACGACGATGCCGCCTGAATACGATCCGGCGCCTACACCTCGGGCGGCGGTCCCGGCGCGGGTTCCCGCGGCGCTGGTGGCGATCGACCCGCAGCCGGCGCCGCAATCTGGTCAGGTGCATATCTCCGGCAAGGGCTTCGAGGCTGGCGAGTCCGTCACCATCTCGGTCGGCAAAACCACCGATGCCTCGGCCACGATGCTGACGCTGGCAAACGCAGTCGCGACTGGCGATGGATCTTTCGACCCGGTTACGCTCACACTCACCGACGAACTGCAGTCCGGTGCGCATGCCATCGCTGCAGTGGGCCAGACCAGCGGCCGCCGAAGCACCGGTACGCTGTGGATTCGTGCGCCCCAGCCGTGGCTCGTTCTCGATAGCTACGACATCCCGCAATACGGCGACCTCGGGCTTGTCGCCGGCGGGTTCGAACCGATGGACCAGGTGCAGGTTTCGCTCGACCTGGCCGCGGGCGCGAACGGGCCGTCAGTCAAACTGGTGAACCTGACGACGGACCAGGCAGGCAACGCGGTGTGGACCCAGCTCAAACTGCCTCGGCTGGCCGCCGGCTCATACGCGATCGTGTTGCACGGCCAGGCCAACGGCGCGGAGCTTCGGCGTGACATACATGTGACTCCGCTCAAGCCGACAGTAGAGTTGAGCCCGTGGGCCGGACCCCCCGGCGTTTCGGTGCAGCTCAATGCTCGTGGATTCGCCCCAAACGAGCGAGTCCACGTCTCATTCGGCGGTACGCCAGATCCAACCATCCTGAATGCCGATGAGTATGGCAACCTGTGGGGGGCCGGACCGGTGCGCATTCCCCAGAACGCGTCGTCGGGCGCGCTCGCACTGAACCTCGTTGGCTCGGATAGCGGTGCCCAGGCTACTCCGGAATTCAAGGTGCTGGATCCGAAGCCCTGGCTCGAACTGACGTCCTGGTCTGGCGCGCCAGGCGCGCCGGTCGGTTTCGGTGGTGGCGGCTGGATCGGCGGCGAGCGGGTCAGCATCCACATTGGCACGGCCACTAACCCGGTCCAGTCAACCGGTGCGGGCGACGACGGCGGCTGGCTCAAAGGTGCTGGTCAGGTCTACATCCCGAACGACGTGGGCGACGACGTCATTTTCGTGGCGGTCGGCGACCAGAGCCACCTGGTGGCCGCCGCGACTTTCAAAGTAGTTTTCCCGTTTGGCCTGCGCCCCACTCAGTCGCAGTCGCCACAGCTGCCACAGCTGAAGAGCGGTGGTTAGCGTGGCAATAGCGCTCGCGCGCGGCCTGCGCCGACACCCGTTGTTGGTGGTGAACGCGCTCCTCCTGTTGGGCTTAGCCGCGGCCTCGTCCTGGCGATACACGCAGCCGATGTGGGCGGACTCGCCCACTCCCGCCGACCTGTTCATGCAGTCGATAGCCACCAAAGATGGCGGTTTGGGATGGAGCCAGCTCTGCCCAGATTTACAGACCCAGCTTCCGCGCGACGATCTCGAGCAGCAGACTCAAGAGCAGCGAACTACTCACAGCCAGATGGGCGTGACGCTCAGAATCGATCATGTTGGCGACCGGCCCCGACCGACTGGCGGGGAGATCCGCTTCTATGTGGCGACCGCACTTGCAACGGACGGCTCCACCGGCCAGAAAACCTATGTGGTGAAGACGCAGGCAAGCGGCTGCGTCGAATCTGTCAATTAACCGCCGATGCCGCGGCCCCAAGTGCACGCATTTCTGCTCGCGCTCGCGGTGCTCGCGCTGGTTGGCACGGCGTGCGCCGGGGTACCCGGCCGAACTCCGACAAACATCCCGATCGCAGCCCTAGCGTCCCCAGGCCTCGCGCAGCCCGCCTCGCCTGGACCGAGCCCTGCCACGGTACGGACCGCTACACCGACTCGGTTCAGCGGTCCCACATTTATCCTGATACGCGCTCCAGACATCACGTCTGGAGCCCGGTTGAACTTTCAGGGCCAGGGATTCGAGCCGAGCGAGCAAACGACGGTGACCGTCGAAGACGCACATGGGGTGCTCGAAGCTTCGCTCGATCCGGTGACGATCTCCAAGGATGGCAATCTTGACGAAGTTTCGGTGGTCGTACCGGACGGAATCGGCCGCGGTGAACATGTGCTGCACGTCTCCGGGGTCTCGAGCAGGCGTTCGGCGCGCGCCAGGTTCACGGTGCGGTATGTCACGCCCAAGATCACGCTCGACACGTACTCCGCGAAATCGAACCACACCTTCGGCTTCGCGGGTAGCGGCTTTGCGCCCAACGAACCCGTCGACGTACGGCTAGGCGGTCTGGGCGGGTCGCCTCTGGCCAGCTTTCCCAGTGATGCGCAAGGCAACGTCACGGCTCAGGACGTGCCGATCCCGCTGATCCAGGCGGGTGACTACCTCCTGTATTTCGTCGGCGAGCAGTCGCAAACTCCGGTGTCTATCGGGTTCAACATCCAGGGGTTCGCGCCATGGGTCGTCCTTGACAACTACTCGGCCGCCCCGTACTCGGCAATGGGTTTCACGGGCCAGGACTTCGTGCCTGGCGAGCCAATCGCGGTGTACCTCGGCGAGCGTGGTGCCCAACCCTTGCTCCGACTCGCTGCGGACGCCAACGGGCAGTTCGCGTTGAAAAACGCCTTCAATCTGCCCGACCTACCACATGGGGACCAGCAGTTGCTTTTCGTAGGGCAGCAGAGCGGAGTTGAGATCGTGGCCAAGTTCGTTGTCTTGCCTTTCAGTCCCAGCTTGGAGCTCAGCAACTATGCCGGACGGCCTGGCACGCCGATCGCGTTCGTCGGTAGCGGTTGGGCGAGGAACGAGATCCTGCATGCGTACATCGGTGAGGGTCGCGCCCAGGCGGCGAACTTCCAGGCGGACGCGAGCGGCGCGTTCAATGCCGTGGGCGGGTTTCGGTTGCCAATCGGGACCGTCGCCGGCGGAGTGCCGATGACGGTCAAGGGCGATGTCAGCCAGGCCGAGGTGACACTCTGGTATCAGGCGCTCGAACTGAAGCCGTCGGCCGAGCTGACGGCGTATCAGGGGCCGCCCGGCACCGTGGTGGCATTTACGGGGCGGAGCTTCGCGAGTGGGGAGCGCGTCACCATATACCTGCAAGATCGCGGCGGTCCAAAGCTCGCGTCGGCCGTCGCGAGCGACGATGGAACCATCGAGGGGATCGGCAGCTATCCCATTAAGGGCGACTGGGGCGACGACATTCACTTCGTCCTGGTCGGCGATGACTCGCACGCCGAAGGCACCACCGACTTCAAGATTGCCAACCCTTAGCGAAAGAGAACGTCACGGCGCTGCGGTCACGTACACCGCGTGGGCCCAGGGCGCACCATGCAGGTCGAGGTAGCGCTGCTCGTCGGCTTGACGGGCCTGGCGGTGCGCAGCGTCCCGATCGTTCGGGCCACCTGCGCCTAGCAACGCGTGCGCCGGGTCGGGATCGAACGGACCGCCGATCGCGAACGTTCCCGCAGACCCCTCTGTCGGCAATAACGAACTTGAAGCAACGGAGGCGCTAACGGTGGCGCTGCCCGGAGCCGATAGGGTTGGGCCCTGGTAGGCCGCAACGATCGCCCGGGCGGCAGCGGCAGGCTCCGGCGAGCCCAATAGCGGCCACTGGTAGGCGCGCAGGATACTCAGTTTGGCCTGGTCAAGGGTCGTCCAATCATCCTGTAGGACCCCGCCGGTATCGCCCGAATTCGGGTTCCAGCACCAGTAGGTGTAGTCGAAGCCATTCAGTTGCAGGTAGGTGACAAGGGTGCGCTGCCAGAGGCCTTCGCGGTCATCTCCGACCGAGCGACCGCCGAACTCGCCGATCAGCACCGGTGCGACAGCGGTCAGCTTGAGATAGGCCCAGTGCGAATACCAGATGCTCGACAGGTTCAGGGGGAAGTCGGACGTCTGGAACCACTTCTGACTGGAAACGCCGGGGCCGTAATCATGTGCCTCGTACACGAGCTTGTTCGGTACTGCGAGCTCGACCGGCAGCTGGCCGGCCAGCGAAAGATTGCCGCCCCACCAGTACCAGTCGTCGCCCTGATGCTCAATGCCCTCCACGAAGATCAGCCAATCCGGGTCGGCCTGAAGCACGGCGTTGCCCGCGCGCTGTGCAGCCGCGCGCCAATCGGTCTGTGGGTTGCCATCACCCCACGTGGCTCCGCCATGCGGCTCGTTGTCGAGGTCCGCGCCAATAACGGTCGGATTGCCACGGTAGCGGCTGCCCAGAAGGACCCAATCGTCGATCCAGCGCTGCTGTGAAATCTGGTCGGTGTACCACAGCTCCGTCTGACCCGCCGCGGTTGGCCGGTGACGGTCCAGGATGACCTTGAGGCCCCGCTCGCCGGCTCGCTGAATGACCTGATCCATGATCTGCAATCCGGTTAGGCCCTGCAGGTCTGCATTCTTTTGGAAGTCAATCCCATTTGGGATACTGATTGAGTCGAATAGTTGGTCACTGTACGGCAGCCGGATCGTATTGAAGCCTGCCTGCACCATCTGGTCCAGCATGTCGTTGAGGCTGCGTGTCCACAGCCCCTGGGGCGCAAATGTGCTCGTCTCCAGGCCAAACCAGTTGACGCCAGTCAGGTGCACCACCCTGCCGTCGGCATCGACGATATTGCCGCCGTCCGTGCGCAACGGTCCAGCGCCGGGGGTGCCAGAAACGGCCGCCGTGGGACCTGCAGGTCGGGGACTATCACCCTGTGCTTGGTCGACGATGACCAATGGCTCGGCAATGTCGAGTGTTGGCGATACCACGGGTGTCGACGAGTTGCCCCGTGGCGGTAATACGATCAAGGCGACGAGAGCCACGACCAGCACGCCAGCCGTGACGATGCCCATAAGGCTGCGGATGCGTAACACAACTCCTCCAAGGCGAAGGTGCCTCAGAATTGACTCCAATATTCCTGCGGCATAACGCCGGTGTCACCGACGCGTAACCGCCATACTTCTTGTAGCGCACGCGAGTTACGCGTCAGTCACGTTCCGGTCATTCCGTCAGTCTCGTGGCAGTAATTTTTGGGTCTGAGGCCTTATTGGTCACTTTGTGACGCGGGGCTGACGCAGTGTTCAGGCCACGTCTGGTTGGCAAGGGTGCGTGTCCGGCTATGGCACTGCTCATCGGTGTGACCATGTAACCAGCGAAACCCTCGAGTGACCTGATCAAGATGTACAACTGGATGACTGGCCTTCGAGACCTGCTCCGAGGCGGAACCGAGGTAATACCCAACGTTGCCTTTGTGCGCTTGTCTGCTGGGCGTTCGCACCGCGCACAGCTCGCCGCACCGGCGCCGATCCGGCGCAGGCACAGCCTCGTTAGCGCGAGCTCGCGCTCAGACCGCGCGCAAGGTGCCGAGCCTATGCCGATAGCTCCAACCCCGATCGCGTCGGAGCCAATCCTGCGGTTGGACCTGTTCGGGCCGCTGCGGGCCTATGTCGGGGGTGAGGTAGCGATCGGCGAGCACTTTACCCGCCGCAAGGCCAAGGCACTCCTGGCGCTGCTCTACCTGGAGCGCGGCCGCTATATCCCCAGGGACGAGCTGATCGAAAGACTCTGGCCGAACCTGGATGACATGCCCGCCGATTCAGGTCGACTCAAACAGACGGTGCTGGTTCTACGACGCGCGCTCGAAGGAGCAAGTTCGCGTCGAACAGGTTGGCAGTACATCGTTGAGCGCGGTGGTACGTACTACTTCAATACGCAGGTGGCCTACAAGTGTGACCTGATGGACTTTGAGCAGGAGCTCGAGCAGGCTTACTCCGATCGACAGGACGGCGATACCGATGCCGCGCTTGCGCATTTTCAACGCGCACTCGTGCTACGCCGGTCGGAGCTACTGCCGGAGTTCCGTTATGATGATTGGGCCAGTGGCTACATTGCCGCGGAGCGCGAGCAGTACCTGCAGGCGCTCGAGGACGCTGCGCAGCTGCACAGTGCGCGTGGCGACCTCATCCGAGCTATCGAGCTACTCAAGCGCGCCACTCGCGAGGATCCGTTGCGCGAGAGCAGCGTTCAGCAATTGATGGAGTGGTTGTCGCTCAAGCGAGACAAGGCCGAGGCATTGCGCGCGTATACTCGACTGCGTGACCTCCTCGCCAGCAGGCTACAGCTGGAGCCGGATCCAAAGACCACCGCTCTGTACCACGCGATCCGACGGGATCGTCCCGTCGGCGACCTGAACGGGCCTGGGCTGTCGGCAGCATCCTGACAAGCGCAGCTGAGTCAGGAGTGAGCGGGCGTTGCCTTGTGGGGCATGGCCGGAGGTACTGTGCCCCAGACGAGCACCCCAGCGCGATACAGGCCGACGTGGTCCCAGTCGCCGAGCGTAGTATTCGTCCTGAAGCTGAAGTTGGCCGACTGGTCATACGCTGACCAGTCAGACTTGTGTAGACGCACGGCGATGTCACCGCTCGAGGTGTACGGCTTGATCGAGCCGGCCGCGTCCGCGAACTGAAGTCGCAAGGTTGCCAGCCCGTTCTGATCCACTGCGCTGATTTGTGGCTTGAGATTGTTCGATCCTACGGCCGCATAGTCGATGTCAACTTGCTGAGTAATTTTGGCGCCGGGGCCCAGAGAGCCAGGTCTGAACCAGTACCGCAGTTCGAGGTCGGGGAGGTTGATTGGATTCGGGCCATCGTTCACGATCTGGAGCGCGAAGCCGATATTGTTGGTCTGAGCGACTGGGCTCGTGCTGCGGCCGCGGACGCGCAGCCGCCCTTGCGCCAGTCCGAAAACCCCAGAGGAGCCAACGTCCAGTGGTGCAGCCAGGTGGCCCTGAAACAGTTCCGCTTTGGCCTGAACCACATTCAGCCAGTCGTCGCTGAGCAGACCACCAGTGTCACCTGAGTCCGGATTGAAGGCCCAGCTGAGCCAACCGAATCCGTTCTGCTGCATATAGTCCATGAGTGCGCGTTGCCAGACCCCGTCTGCGTCGTCGCCAACCGAGCGGCCGCCGAATTCGCCCAGGACAACTGGCCCGAGGTTCTGCTTGGCCAGGTAGCCCCAGTGTGCGTCCCAGATCGCCGGTAGATTGTTTGGAAAGTCCGGCGCGCTGAACCACGGCTGGGCGTAGACGCCAGGCCCGTAGTCATGTGGCGAGTACACCACTCGTCCTGGGACGTCGAGCTGCACGGGTGCCAACTCCACGTGAGGAAAGTTGCCACCCCACCAGTACCAGTCGTCGCCCGAGCGTTCGACGCCTTGGACAAAGATCAAGACGTAGGGGTTGACCGCCAGGATGGCGTTGCCTGCGCGTTGAGCAGCCAGCCGCCAATCAGTGGCCGGATCTCCACTGCCCCAGGTGGCTGGACCACGCGGCTCGTTGTGCAGGTCCATGCCCAGTAGCGCGGGCTGGCCCCTGTAACGCTGGGCCAGCATGACCCAGTCGGCGATCCAGCGGTCCTCGGGGACGTTATCTGTGTACCACAGCTCCGACTGCGCATCGGACGTCGGCCGGTGGCGATCCAGGATGACCTTCAGCCCGCGTTCGCGTGCGCCCCGGATGAGCATATCCATCACCTGCAGCCCGGTCTTACCCGCGAGATCGGGATTGACGTCGTAGTTGATGCCCTGCGGCATGCGGCCCGCGACGAGCGCGTCATTGCTGAACGGCAGGCGGACCGTGTTGAAGCCTAGCGCAGCGATCTGATCGAGCATAGCCTGCCAGTTGCGCGTCCATAAACCGTGCGGTGCGTACGTCCCGGTCTCCATACCGAACCAGCTCACGCCGGTGATCTGCACCGGCTGGGCGTCAACCCCGAGGATACGAGCACCGCACGTGTGGAACGTGGTGCCGTTGGCCGAAGGCGCCAGATTTGCTGGATCGTGCTGGCACGCGGCAAATAGATCGGGTGTGGCAATTGGCGCGGGCAGGCTTGATGCCACGCGCTCCACCACCTGCCTCGCCTCCGCCGCCACAACCCTTACGCTACTGTCAGGCTGTGCGGCAAGCGTCGTGTCGGCAGGTCGCGCACGAAAAAGGAGTGCCAGGGCGATGGCGACCGCGACGACAACCCCGGTTCCAATTGCGAACAAAGGCAGATTCAGGCGCCGCATCCCAGCTCCGTTGTCAGCGTGTCCACCTTCGGCGTGGTCAGGCTTCCGCCCACAATCGCAAAGGTCGAAATGCTGTTGAACCATTTGCGCATGGATCCTGCAGGGTCGAATATGCCGAGACTGACCGTGTACGCGGGGCCCTCAACCGCCGCTGAAAAACGCGCTGCAAGCTCGCCCGGATGGCCCGCAGCCGCGGTCAGGCGCACATCCTCGAGTGGCTGGGTGTTGCCCACCTGGTATAGATAAGCGTGCGGCACGTACGCCTCACCAGAGGGGACGTTTATCTTCATCTCGGCGAGTACAACCTGTGCATCCAGTTGCAACGCAAGATTCTCGTAGCCATACGGGTACTGTTGCTCTTGAATCCGGCCGAGCGCGGGCTGGTCTGTGTGACCCATGCTGACCTCGCTCCAGTGGTCGGCGACCCACGCACTGAACGTCGGGGCAACTTCGCGCCAGTGGCTGATGCCATCGCCGTCCCAGTAGCTCCAGCCGAACGCGCCGGCATAGCCGAGCGAGTACGCGCTGTCCAGGATTTGTGGCAGCTCATAATACGCGCTGCCACCAGCCGGGTACTCACCGATGACAACGGGCCGGTCAAGGTTCGCCGAGCTGGCGGGCGTCGCCAGCGGCTCGTAGGGCTCGAGCCAGTCATACCAGCTGAAGCTGTAGTAGTCGAGACCTATGCCCTGCCAGGTGCGCATATTGCTGAAGCGGTTGGACTCCACCGTGGCCAGTGCTCGTGTGTGCTGGTGGATCGCGTGCGTGACCTCAGCCACGAAGTCGCGGACGACCCCGACCGATAGTTTGATGCGTGCGTCCTGCTCCTGGTTCAGCTCAGCAATGCCCCACTCTGGCTCGGCGATGATCTCGAACGCGACAACACGGTCGCTCGCGGCCACGCGGTCGAGCACGGGCCCAACCGCACGGTCGATTAAGGCCCGCCGTTTGGTTGGATCCGTCAGCGTGTCGGCCTGCCCGCCGAGGTGCACCGTGCCGCTCTGGCAGTCCGCCGTCCAGAATCCGCTGGAGAACAGCGTAAGCACCAGGTACACGTCGTGGCGCCGCGCGATCTCCAGCGCCGCATCCAGGTCAGGGAAGAAGAAGGAGTCGAGGCCGGTGACAGTCCCGTTGTCGCCGAACTGCAGGCCATAACGACCATCGCTGAAGACGCGCCACTTCACCACACGCGCACCCTGGGCAGCCATGTTGGCGAAGTCGGCGTCGATCTCGCGGTAGGTGGTGGAATCGCTTACTCCCGAATGTCCCCAACCACCAGTGCCGAAGTCTTGCCCGGTCTTCCATGGATAATTCAGACCTGCCCAGAACGCCGGCTGCCCCGCAGAGAGCAACCTATTGGTGGGAGCGGGCGCCGCGATCGGTAGAATCACGCTCGCGATCGATGGAATTACGCCTGGCGCGGCGTGCATCGTAGGCCAACCACCGCTCTGGACGAAAACGGCGCTCGCCGCCACCGCCACGGCGACGGCCACGAGCACAACGGCCACCCTCACTTTCACGGACGAGCCTCCTGGAGAAGTGCTGGCCGCGGGCCGAAGCGCAGAGCCCACACGATGCGGACAGCCTCCGCAACAATGGCGGGGCGCATCTTGGAATGACCCAGACGTCGGTCAACAAACGTGATCGGCCGCTCCACGATGCGGAATCCGCTCTGGTAGGCTCGATACGTCACTTCGATCTGAAACGCATAGCCATTAGATCGGATCGCATCGAGATCCAGTGTCTGGAGGACGCGCGCCGACAAGCCTTTAAACCCACCGGTCAGATCGTGGAATGGCAGTCCCAGGATCCGCGCGGCGTACAGCGAGCCGCACTGGCTGAGCAATCGGCGGGCGATTGGCCAATTCTTCGTCTCACCACCGCCCACGTAACGCGAGCCCAGCACCACGTCGGCATCTTCCAGCGCGGCGCGCAACACCGGTAGCGCACTCGGATCGTGCGAGAAATCGGCGTCCATCTCGAAGATGTGCTGATAACCACGCATCAGTGCATAGCTGAAGCCAGCCCGATACGCAGGACCCAGCCCCTGTTTGTATGGACGGTGAACCACAGCGACCCGGTTGGGAAATTGACTGGCGAGCAGGTCAGCGAGCTCGCCGGTGCCGTCGGGCGAGTTGTCGTCGACGACCAGGACGTCAAAGGCCCCTTCCTCCAGGACCGTATCAACAAGGGCCGTCAGGTTTTCTGCTTCGTTATAGGTTGGGATTACGACCAGGCTGCTATTCATGACCTTGATACTCCAGTAGAATTACTTTGAGACTCGATCGATTTCGAGCTTCACATCGCCGTGCTCGACGGACCACACCGACTGCGAATGGTCGAGCGCTTGCAGGATCCATGTCTCTCCGCCGTCCGCGTTGTTCAGCAGCATGGCATCGCGCATCTTGTTGGACATCACGATGTAATCGATGTTGCGCCAGTCCTTTCCGAACAGTTTGTCGCGGACATCAGGGTCCGAAGCTGCCTTGTAATGGGAGTGAGCCCATTTGTAGTAGGGCTTCTGATCGTGCAAGTCGGCCCACATGTCGTCGTCGATAATGAGTTTGGCGTCAGGCGGGATGTTCTGCCGGATCCACTGCAACTGTTCTGTCTGCATGCCCGTCTGATTCAGCTTGTAGAGGTCGTGCGGCACCACGTGGCCGAACTGATCAACGACGAGGACATAGCCCCAGGCCGGGTTGAACACGAACACACCCATGAGCGCCAGCACCGGCACGGGCCGCAACAGCCCTGGTACTCGGGACAACAACCAACCCGCCGCCAGACCGATATTCATGGCCAGAAAGGGCAGCAAGGGAACCACGTAGAACTCCAGCATCTGACTGCCGCGGGCCAGGTAGACGCCGTAACTCAATGCCAACGCCGAGACAATCACCCCCTCCAGGCGGCGGCCCCGCGACACGAGTCCGACTGTCAGGTTCACGAGCGCCGCAAGAGCGCCAGCTACCAGAATGAATGTGTCGCGCGGCAGCCATGCTCCGAGTGAGAACTGCCACACGGGACTGCTGGTATTCAGGATGCTGCCCTGACTGCGGTGCAGCTGCCACCAGATTGTGTACAGCAAAGACACGTGGTCGGCCGGCGGATTGTTCAGGTCGAAGCTGAAGCCTGAGGGAAAAAGCTCATTCTTGAGCGTCGCGTACAGAAAGTACAGGGAGACGATCGACACCGCTGAGAACGACCAGAATCCGACGCTGAAGCGGTAGTTCATCCGGCCCCGCAAGCGTCTAAAGAGTAGATAGCCGATCACTGGCGCAAAAAAGATGGCATTCTCCTTGGTCAGCACCGCCACCCCGAACGTCAGTCCACTCAGGATCGCGGCCATGATCCGCATGTCTCCGCGTAGCCAATCCGACCCACTGGTGGCGAGGTACAGGCTGAGTAGCGCCCACATGTCCATCAGGTTGTCGAGTAACAGCTGACGCTGATAGAAGATGGCCAGCGGCGAGACGTTGAAGAAGAACGCGGCGATCACCGCCGCCGCCTTGCTGCCTGAGAAGCGCGCAGTGACTCGATACAGCAACAAGGTGTTGATTACGTGGACGACCAGCATCAGCGCTCGGCCGGTGTCGATAGCGCTGCCGAACGTCTGGAACTGCGCTGGCAGAATCGCCACCCAGGCTGCGATTACGAGCCACCCAGCGGGCGCGTGGTCATAGAAGTACGTGTATGGCGACAGCCGCGCTTCGCGGAGGACCGACCATGCCTGCTGGATGTAGATGCCTTCGTCAGTGACGTACAGCGGATAATTGAACAGGTTGTAGCCGTGGGTGAGGACGCCGGTGGCGAGCGATACAACAAGCAGGAGCCTGTCCATCTTCGTCTTCCACGCCATTCACTAGGCCCTTGCACCGGCAGCGCCGCCAACCGGCTGCGACTCTAACCGGTGTGCGCCGACGTGGGCCGTCTTCTCCCAGTTGTTGATGCCGCGCAGCTCGCGAACGCTCGCGCGTACTGAGGCATACGACAACACCCACTGGTACGGCAAATACGTCAGCATCATCACCAGCGGCGTTCTCCACGAGGGCTTGAGTTGGTGCGCATCGGCGAATTCGTACAGCCCGATGACCGAGAGAAGCAGGTGCGCCAGCAGCAGGTACAGCGGCAGCGACAACGTAATCGCCACCAGGACCGGCGTCTTAATCGTGAACATCGTGGCGAGCGAGACGATCACGTACAGCCCAAGTAGGGCCTGGATGCTCGGGAAAGCGAGGGTATAAATAGCCAACAGGCGCTGCTCGAAATTGGGCAGACGGGCCCATTCGCGCTTCATCAACGTCTGCAGGAATCCTTGGCTCCAGCGCGTGCGCTGGCGGATGAAGTGATCCAACGTCGGTGGAGTCTCCTCCCGCGTGACATAGTGATCGTCGTAGACAACCCGCACCGGCTCGCCCAGGGAACTGATGCGAATGCCGACGTCAGCATCCTCGGTCAGGTTATTTTCATCCCACCCGCCAGCTCGCTCGAGAACGGACCGGGCAAAGAACACGGTGTTGCCACCAAGTGGCGTCATGCCCACCCGGGCGTGGTAATGCAGGCGGCTCTTGAACCAGAAAAAGTACTCGAGCACGTTGAGTGTCGAGTACCAGTTGGACTCGTAGTTCATGAGCTGGACCCCGCTCTGGACGACGTTGACTCCTTCCTGGAGCATCACCGTGTTGATGACATTGAAGATGTCCGGGTGAATGTCGTCTTCGGAATCGAAGATAGTGACCACCTCATGGTTGGTGCTCGCGAGGCCGACGTTCAGGCCGTGTGGCTTGTTCGTGGGTTGGTTGCTGAACGTAAGAACCTGCACGTTGTTGAGGCCCTCGGACCGCAACTGGGCGATCTTCTCCTCAGCCTTGCCGATGGTCCCCTGGTCGTCGGTTTTGCAGATCACGAAAACTTCGAGCAGGTCGCGCGGGTAATTGGCGCGTACGATGCGTTCGATCGTGGTCTGGATGACGTCTTCCTCGTGCCGTGCGGGCAGCATGATCGTGAACGACTTCTGAGCCGGCAGGAA
>Ga0070698_100005866_pt1 | contig 13419 bp, 12 predicted proteins | sample KBSK1502metaG_FD_65477 | JGI IMG/M metagenome (GOLD analysis project Ga0070698, IMG submission 65477) | Corn, switchgrass and miscanthus rhizosphere microbial communities from Kellogg Biological Station, Michigan, USA - KBS K1-50-2 metaG | ecosystem: Host-associated > Plants > Roots >... | reverse complement strand
CCGGTCAGATGCGGGAACGACTCCTTGGTTTCGGGCTCGATCATGACCATGGCCTTGCCCCCGCCCTTGACGTGCGCGCGGATCGCCTCCACCGCCTCCGGCAGCAGGTCCTTCTCCGGCCCGGGCACCATGAGCACGGTGCACTCCGCGGGCACCTTCTTCTCCCGCAGAAGGATCACGTCCTTGGTCTCGTACTGGTTCTTGGCGAGGGCGGTCTTGGCCCCGGAGAGACCCCGGTCGCCGCTGTCCTCGGGGGAGCGCTCCCCTTCGCCGGTGGCGAAGCAGATCGTCTTCTTCCCCTCGCGGGTGATCTTGATGAGCGCGTTCGTGAGGTCCTGCTCGGAGTCGTTCGAGATCTTCTCGCGCTTGTCTCCGCGCTCCACCACCAGGATGGGCCAGGGCCCGCGCACGTCGTAGGCCTGGGCCTTGCCCGGGCTCTGCACGGGATCCACGAACTCCACCTTGAGACGGGAGCCGAGCGCCTGGTAGTCCTTGAGCCGGTCCTGGCCGCGCGCCATGTCGCGCTGGCGCTGGAAGTAGGTGATCTTCACGTCGTCCTTGAGGCCGCCCACCACCTTCCGGGTCTGGTCCGAGAGGCTGTAGCGCTGCCCCTTGGTGAGGTCCCACCGCTTGGCGCTGCGCTTGGCCAGGTAGTTGACGAAGACCAGGATGGCGAGGACGGCGAGCACGAGCACGAACGTGTTGGTGCCGTATTTCGCCTGGCGGCGGCCGATGCCGCCGAACACGTCGTCCCAGCGCAGGACCAGGTGCACGATCATGAGGGCGGCACCGCCCAGCACCCAGGGGTTGGACCCGCCAGGGATGGTGCGCCCCATCCGCGTCCAGGCCACGGCGGCCACGATGATCACGAAGCCGACGGGGGCGAGGAAGTCGACGGCCTTCTTCAGGAAGTTGCTCATGGTCGTCTCAGGCCCTCCACCGCTGGCTCTCCACCGACTGGTGGGCGAGGAAGAGGCCGAAGCCGATGAAGGTCAGGTAGAACACCACGTCCTTCAGGTCCAGCACGCCCTTCACCATGTCCTCCATGTGCGTGGTCACCCCCAGGTAGGCCACCGCCGTCATGACCGGGCCCGCCATGGGATCCTCCGCCCAGCCCAGGGTCCAGATCCCCAGGAACAGGCAGAAGGAGAGGATGCCGGCCACGATCTGGTTGCGGGTCAAGGTGGACACGAAGGTGCCCATGGCGAGGAAGCAGCCGCCCAGCAGGAAGAGGGCGAGGGCCCCGGTCACGAGGGGCCTCCACTCGGGCGGGCTGGGCGCGTAGAGGTAGAGGAGCCCCACGTTGATCAGCCCGGACGCGATCATGAGCGCGTAGAGGGCGGCCGCGGCCAGGAACTTGCCGATCACGATCTCCGCGTCGGTGAGGGGGGCGGTGGAGAGAAGCTCGATCGTCCCCTGGCGCTTCTCCTCCGCGAAGAGGCGCATGGTCAGCATGGGGGCCACGAAGAGCACCACCACCGCCATGTTGTGGAAGATCGGGCGGATCAGGTACTCGTTCAGGGACAGCTTCATCCCGCCCCCGAACTCCATCCCCTGCTGGGAGACCCGCATCGACTGCTCGATGAAGATCGTGAAGGCGAAGTAGAAGAAGATCCCGAAGAGCATGGTCCAGACGAAGAGGGCCACCCAGGCGATGGGGCTGCCGAAGTAGTGGCGCCACTCCTTCTCCACGATGGCGGCGATGTTGCGCAGGGCGGTCATGCCGTCACCTCCGTCGACGAGGCCGCGGGCTCCTCCGCCCGGTCGGTGGTGGTCAGGTGGAGGAAGATCTCCTCCAGGCTCATCCCCACCTGCTGAAGCCCGAGAAGGGCGAAGCCCTTGGTGACCACGGCGTGGGCGAGGTCGGCCCTGACGTCCCGGCCGGCCTCCGCCTCCACCTCGAGGGCAAGGAGGCCGTCGGGGATGGCCCGCGCCTTCACCTGCAGCACGCCGGGGACGGCCCGCACGGCGGCCGAGACCGAAGCCTCGTCGCCTCGGACCTCGAGGCGCAGGGCGCCCGCCCCGCGGAGGCGGCGCGTGAGGTTCTGGGGGGTGTCCTCCGCCACCACCCGGCCCTTGTTGATGATCACCACCCGCCCGCAGGTCATCTCCACCTCGGGCAGGATGTGGGTGGAGAGCACGATCGTGTGCTCGCCCCCCAGCCCCTTGATCAGCTCGCGGGTCTCGATGATCTGCTTGGGATCGAGGCCCGCGGTGGGCTCGTCGAGGATCAGCACGTCCGGGTTGTTGAGGATCGCCTGGGCCAGGCCCACCCGCTGGCGGTACCCCTTGGAGAGCTTGCCGATGAGGGTGTCGCGCACGTCCCCCACCCGGGTCTTCGCGATCACGTCGTCGATCTTCGCGCGGCGCTCCTTCTTCCCGACCCCCTTGATCTTGGCGCAGAAGCCCAGGAACTCGGTGACGCTCATGTCGGGGTAGAGGGGAGGAGTCTCCGGGATGTAGCCGACCCTCCGCTTGACCTCGAGGGGGGACTTGAAGACGTCGTAGCCCGCCACCCGCGCCGTCCCGTCGCTGGGCGGCAGGTAGCAGGTGAGGATGCGCATGGTCGTGGTCTTCCCGGCCCCGTTCGGGCCCAGGAAGCCCAGGATCTCCCCCTTCTCGACCCGGAAGGAGACGGCGTCCACCGCCGTGTGGCGGCCGTACCTCTTGGTCAGGTTCTCGACCTCGATCATGGATGATCTCCGTTCGTGCGTCGGAACAAGCCGCGAAATGCCCGCAAGCCGAGAGCCGTCTCTCGGGAAAAACCGACCGGCTTCGATCGGGTCCCTCGAAGGGTGCGAACCCCGCGCACCCGCGCAGAAGCGCCGCGAAGGCCGGTGTGCTTGGCCTCCGGTCCGAGCGAACGTATGATAACGATCACGGTTTTCCGGTGTCAAACCCCCGGACGAAGGTCTCGCGCGCCGACGTCCTTGGGCGGCTCGCGGACCAGGTGCTGGAGGCCCCGGACCTCGAGGCCCTCACCCGCCTCCTGACCCAGGCTCTGCCGGCCGCGGTGGAGGTGACGGGGGGCACTCTCCTCCTCTGGGACCGCAAGCTCGAATGCGTCGAGGCCCTCTCCATCGCAGAAGGTGAGACGAGGCTCGTGGTCTGGCGGTCGGAGGCGGGCAGCGTCCCCACTCCCGAGACCCACTACCTGATCTCGGACGGGGAGCTGCTCGAGACCGCTGGGGGGAAGGGGGAGGGAACGCTCGTCCCCCTGATCGCCCGGAGCGGCCTCATGGGAACGCTGGTCCTCGGCCGACCCCGGCGGCGGCGCAAGACCCCCGTCAGCCCGAAGGCAGCGCGCCTGGTCTCGGTCATCGCGGGCCGCGCGGCCCTCGCCCTGGAGAACCACCTGTACCAGAAGGAGTTGATCGAGAGCGAGCGCATGGCCGCCCTCGGCACCATGGCGGGGATGCTGGCCCACGACTTCCGCGGGCCGATGACGGTCATCCGCGGCTACGCCGAGACCCTGCTGGAGCCGGGCGTCCCCACGGAGGAGGTGCGGCTCCGGGCCGACCTGATCGTGCAGAGCGTGGATCGCCTCGCGCGCATGACGGCCGAGACCCTGGACTTCGCCCGCGGCGGAGGCACCCTGGCCCGGCGCAACGTGTACGTGCCGACCCTTCTCCAGGAGCTGGCGGCGGGCGTCGCCCAGGAGCTGCCGGGGCTGGAGGTGGTGCGGGACTTCGACGTGCCCCCGAGCACCTCGGCCGCCCTGGACGCCGACAAGCTGCGCCGGGCGATCGGCAACATCGCGGCCAACGCGCGCGACGCCATGGGGGGCCGGGGGCGCTTCCACATCGCCGCCCGGATCGACGCCCAGAATGGCACGAACCGCCTCGTGCTCACGCTCGCCGACGAAGGGCCGGGCGTGGCGGAGGAGGTCAGGGACCGGCTGTTCCAGCCCTTCGCCACCTTCGGCAAGAAGAAGGGAACGGGCCTGGGCCTCGCGGTGGCCCGCCGCTTCATCGAGGACCACGGGGGAGCCATCGAGCTCCTCCCCGCCGCGCCCCAAAGGGGAGCGTGCTTCCGGATCGTCCTGCCCCTCGCGGCGCGCGAGGCGGGGGCGGAGAAGGGGGCGGTTTAGAATCGCTCCATGCGCCTCCGACCCGCCGCCGCCCTCGGGCTCGCGGTCGTCCTCCCCGCCCTCGCCGCCTGCAAGACCCACGACCCGAAGGCCGAGCTCGAGATCACGGAGCTCGAGACCTACTGGATCCTCGACTCACCCAAGGGCGCGACCCAGTACATGGCCCCCGCAATGCGGTTCCGGGTCAAGAACAGGAGCCCGGAGGCGATCCGCTCCATCCAGGCCACCGCGAACTTCCATCGGGTGGGAGAGGAGGAGAACTGGGGCTCCGCCTGGGAGCAGGTGACTCCCGCCAGCAAGCCCCTCGAGCCGGGGAAGGACGTGGTCGTGGTCCTCCGCTCGGACGGGCGGTACACCTCCCCCGGAACCGCGGAGTCCATGTTCGCCCACAAGCTGTTCAAGGACGCGCGGGGCGAGGTCTTCCTGCGCGTCGGGTCCTCGGGCTGGGTGAAGATGGCGGAGGCGCCCATCGAGCGGCACGTCGGCTCGAAGACGGTGGAAGCGCTCGGCCCGCCCTGAGCCATGCCGCGCCATCTCAGCTTCCTCCATCTCTCCGGCCCGCGCCGGGGCGCGATCGACCCGGTGCCCCTGCCCGCCCTCATCGGCTCCGATGCGGGGAGCCCGGTGCGCGTCCCGGGGGTGGCCCCGCGCCACGCGACCGTCTTCGAGCGCGACGGGGAGGTCGTCCTCCAGGACGGGGGCTCGGGCATCGGCACCCTCCTGGAGGGCGAGCTCGTGCAGGAGGCGGTCCTCCGCGACGGGGACGTCCTGGAGCTGGGGGCGGGCGGCCCCAAGCTCCGGCTGCGCGACGAAGACGCCCCGCGGGTTCCCCTGGTGAAGGCCCTCGCCTGGGCGCGCCCCGAGGGCGCACCAGGACGGCTCTCCGACCTGTCGGGCTTCACCCGCGTGCTCCTGCGCGAGACCACCGCCCGCACCACGTTGTCGTTCCGGGCCACCCTGGCCGGGGTGCTCGGCCTGGCCGTGCTCGTCTTCGCCTGGACGGAGTGGCAGTCCCACCGCCTCCGCGTCGAGCTGGGACGGCTGCGGGAGGTCCTCCAGGCTTCGGAGAACGAGCGCCAGCGCTTCTACGCGCGCATCGACGAGGAGCGGCGGAAGGCCGAGGCCGAGCGCTCGGTTCTCGAGGCCCGCATCGACGACCTGCGGGGACGCGAGGAGCAGCTCAACCGGCAGCTCACGGAGGCGGCCGCGGGCGAGGTGCACGCGGTCCGCCAGGACCTCGCGCAGACGCGCGACCGCCTGACCAACCTGGAGGGCGAGCGGGCCGCGGGAGAGCGCGTCATCCGCGACTACGGCCCGGGAGTCTGCCTCATCCAGGGCGCGTTCGCCTTCTACGACAAGGACGCCCGCCCCCTCCGCTACCAGCTGGAGGAGGGCAACCCCGTCCGCGACGAGGAGGGCAACGCCGTGCTCGATCCCAGTGGCACGGGCGCGGTGCACCTGGTCGAGTACTTCGGCACGGGCTTCCTAGTGGACGGCAAGGGGCTCGTCCTCACCAACCGGCACGTGGCGGAGCCGTGGTGGAACGAAGGCACGGCCGACGCTCTCATCGCCCGCGGCTTCAAGCCCCGCTTCACGCTCTTCCGCGCGTTCTTCCCGCGCGAGGCGGAGCCCTTCGAGCTGGAAGTGGTGCGCCACGCGGCGGCCACCGACCTCTCGCTCCTCCACCTCGACCTGCGCGGGCGGCGCATCCCGGCCCTCCCCCTGGACCGCACGGGGCGGGGCGCCGTCGCGGGACAGCCCGTGGTGGTAGTCGGCTATCCCGCGGGGGTCGAGGCTCTGCTCGCGAAGACGGACGGAAACGTCGTGAAGGAGGTCCTGAGCGCGGCCGGCACCTCCACGGAGCGCATCACCGAGGTGCTCGCCCGGAAGGGCCTGATCCGTCCCTCCACCACCCAGGGCCACATCGGCGACGTGACCAGGAGCGACATCGTCTTCGACGCCCCCACCACCCAGGGGGGCAGCGGCGGCCCGGTGCTCAACAAGGAGGGCGTGGTGATCGGAGTGGAGTACGCAGTGCTCTCGAAGTTCGGGGGCAACTCGTTCGGCGTCCCCATCGGCTATGCGGTCGACCTCCTGAAGGGCGCGCGGCCGAGGAGCCGATGAGCCCGCACCTGAAGCTCGCACTCCTTCTGCTCCTGATCGCCGCCGCCTTCCGCCTGCCCGGCCTCTTCTATCCGTCCGAGGAGTACTTCGACGAGGTCTACCACGCGAAGACCGCGAAGCAGTACCTGGAGGGCCAGCCCCCCACCGAGTGGGTCCACCCCCCCACCGCGAAGCTCCTCATCGCGGTCGGGGTGTGGGCGTTCGGCTACGAGCCGTGGGCCTGGCGCCTCGCCCCCGCGATCGCGGGAACCCTGCTCGCCCCCGTCTTCTTCCTGTTCGCGCGGCGCGTCCTTCCCACCGAGCGCGCCGCCCTCATCGCCTCCGTGCTGCTCCTCGCGGACGGCGTCTACCTGGTGCAGAGCCGGATTGCCATGACGAACATCTTCGCGGTGCTGTTCCAGGTCTCCGCGGCTTTCGCCATCCTGCGGGCCGCCCTCGCCGAGCGCCTCCCGGCGCTCGGGATGTTGGTCGCCGGAATCATGCTCGGCCTCGCCCTCTCCACCCGCTGGACGAGCCTCTGGGCCTGGGGCTTCCTCGGTCTCGTGCTCCTGGTCGTCCGGAAGCGGCGGTTCTTCGCGCTCCGGGAGCTGGCGCTCGTGGCCATGGCCTTCCTGGTGCTGCCGGTGGCGATCTATCTCCTGAGCTACATCCCCTGGATGCACCAGCACCACTCGCTCAAGGAGGTGATCACCGTCCAACGCGACATCTGGAACTACCACGCCAACCTGACCGCTACCCATCCCTACTTCAGCCGTTGGTGGACCTGGCCTTTCCTCTATCGGCCCACCTGGTACTTCTTCCGGTACGAAGCAAGCTTCACGCGCGGAATCATCGCCCTCGGCAACCCCGCCCTGTGGTGGGCCACCATCCCGGTCACGATCTGGGCCCTGGTGACGGGCATCCGCGAGCGCGACCCGTACCGGATCTTCTCGGGAGCGGGCTTCTGCTTCCTCTACCTGCCCTGGGGCATCTCGCCGCGAACGCTGAACTACAGCCACTACCTCTTCGAAGCGATCCCCTACGCCTGCCTCAGCCTGGGGATGCTCCTCGACCGCTGGTGGCCAACGGGACTCCCCAAGGTCTACCTCGCGATCGTGATCGGCCTCTTCCTGCTCTTCCTCCCCTTCTACACCGCGATCCCCGTCCCCACCGCCCTGTGGCAGACCCGCCTCCTCAACGGCCCCGGCCTCTGGACCTGGTTCCCGAGCTGGGTCTGAACCCGAGCCGGCGTCGTGTGGCGAGGGGCTGGCGGCATCCTTGGTGCTCTCGACTTGGCAACACGACATCCGTACGATCTGGCAGGCTGTGCAGCTCGAACGTGCGTGGCAATCTCGACGCGGTCGAACACGGGGAAGGGTTGGCGGCTAGACATCGAGGAGAGCAGAAATGGCGAAAGTCACCGGAGTGGGCGGCGTCTTCTTCAAGAGCAGAGGCGACAGCGCCGCGCTGGCAGCCTGGTATCAGAAGCACCTGGGCATGCCGCTGGAGGACTTTGGGGGCGCGATCCTGAGATGGCCGGACGACAGGGCCGAAGACCGAGGCCTGACGGTATGGCATGTTGCCGAGAGAGAAAGCCAGTGGTTCAGCCCAAGCGATTCTTCCTTCATGATCAACTACCGGATCGACGATCTCGGCGAGATGCTGTCGCAGCTGCGTGCGGGCGGTGTGGAAGTCGTAGGCGGACCCGAATCGCATGAAAACGGCAAGTTCGCATGGATCATGGACCCGGACGGGAACAAGGTCGAGCTCTGGGAGCCGAAGATCTGGGACGACAAGAACAAGGGTGCCTGAGTCCTGTCCTACGCCGGCTGTTCCACGTCAGCGAGGAGGCGGGCATCCCCCGGTTCGATCCTCGTGCGTCGGAAGGCGCCCGGGACCCGCTCGTGTGGGCGATCGACGCCGATCACCTGCGCAACTACCTGCTGCCCCGGGAGTGCCCCCGCGTCACCTACTACGCCGGGCCAGGGACCACGGCCGCGGATGTGAAGCGATTTCTCGGTTCCCGCAGGGCCGTCGTCGCCGTCGAACCCGGGTGGCTCGACCGGCTGCGGTGCTGCCGGTTGTACTGCTATCACCTGCCGCCGGAGACGTTCGAGTGCGTGGATGCCTGCGCCGGGTACTTCGTCAGTCGAATGGCCGTCGAGCCCGTGCAGGTTGAGATCGTCGATGACGCCATCGCCGCGCTGCAGCAGCGCGGAGTGGAGCTGCGTCTCGAAGCAAACCTGTGGCCCCTTCGCGATGCGGTGGTCGCATCCACTCTGCAGTTCTCGATGATCCGGATGCGAAATGCCTTGCCGCGGGAGTCCCCATGAAGTCACTCGCCCGGTTCGGATTCCTCGTGCTGCTGCTCACTGGGGCCGTGCCCTGTGCGATGGCCCATTCGGCGGCGGAAGCATCGAGGGACGAAGCCGCGCTCGAAAGGGAGAAGGCCGCAGTCCTCGCGGTGATCGAGGAGCAGGCGGCGGCGTTCTGGGCGAAGGATTTCGAGCGCTGGGCGGAGACCTGGGTTCACGCCCCCTACGTGAGGCGGGTCGGCTGGTCGCCGGCGGGCGGCGTCTCCAACGTCGAGGGCTGGGAAGCGATCGGCGCCGGGATGAGGAAGCGCATGGCGGATGACCCGAAGCCGAACCTCACGCCGGCGAAGCTCGTACGCGAGCGTCTCAGCTTCCGGTTCTACGGCGACGTTGCGTGGGTCACGTTCGATCAGCGCGGCGTCGCCACCGGTGAGGCCCGGTTCGACATGCCGGGGCTGAGCCACGAGACCCGGATCTTCGAAAGGCGCGATGGCAAGTGGAAGGTTGCCTACCTGGGCTACTTGCTGGTGGGAACTCCGGACGACAAGCCGACGCGGTGAGCGAGCATCGGCTATACTGCTCGAGGATCACACCATGGCGCTGATCGACGACGAGACGGCCGCCCAGCTCAAGGAGGAGTTCGCGAAGCTCGTGAACCCGGTGCGGCTCCTGGTCTTCTCCCAGGCCCTCGCCGATCCCGAGTCGGAGCAAGTGCGGCGGGTGGTGGAGGAGATCGCGGCCCTGGATCCCAAGCTCTCCGCCGAGTCCTACAACTTCGTGCTCGACAAGGAGAAGGCGGAGTCCCTGGGCATCGCCCGCATCCCCGCGGTCGCGATCCTCGGCGCGGACAAGGACTACGGGATCCGCTTCTACGGCCTGCCCTCGGGCTACGAGTTCGGCTCGCTGGTGGACGCGATCCTGGACGTCTCGAGCGGGGACAGCGGCCTGGCCGACGACACGAAGAAGGCCCTACAGGACCTGGCGCGACCCGTGCACATCCAGGTCTTCTCCACGCCGACCTGACCCTATTGCCCCCGGGCGGTTCGCCTGGCCTGGAAGTTCGCGCTGGAGAGCGAGAAGGTCACCGCCGACGGCGTGGAGGTGACGGGCTACCCCGACCTGGCCCGCCAGTACCACGTGTCCTCGGTCCCCAAGACCGTCCTCGGCGACGGCATCGAGTTCGTGGGGGCCCAGCCCGAGCCCATGCTCCTGAAGCACGTGCAGGACGCGGCCGCCCAGGGGGGCGGCTTGATCGTCACCTAGGCCGCTGCGCGAGGCCATGACCGCTCCCCCGAGGCCCCCGGGCAAGCGCGAGCTCTACATCGACGCCTTCCGCGGCCTCATGGCCCTGGTCATGGTGCAGGGGCACGTCTGCGAGGCGCTCCTCACGCCCGCCGCGCGCGCCGAGCCCTGGTACGTGTTCCAGACCATCTTCCACGGCTCCACCGCTCCCGGCTTCCTCTTCGCCTCCGGCTTCGTGGCGGGGCTGCCCCGGGCCCCGCTCTCCCTCCGGGCGAGCCTCCGGCGCACGCGCCGCCTGCTCTTCGTGCTCGGGGTCGGCTACTTCCTCCACCTGCCCTACGCCTCGCTCTGGAAGACGCTCGCCGAGGCGAGCCCGGCGGAGATGTTCGCGTTCTTCGCCTGCCACGCCCTCCAGGTGATCGCCGTGACCCAGCTCTTCGTGATCGCCCTGCAAGGGGCGGCCGGACGGCGCTGGCCGGCGGTGGGCGCCGTCCTCGCCGTGCTGATCCTGGCCGCGGGGCCGTTCGTCTGGTCGTCCGGCCTCTCCACACGGCTGCCCGAGCCCCTCGGCGCCTACCTGGACCAGCGGACCGGCTCCATCTTCCCCGTCTTCCCGTTCTCGGCTTTCGTGCTCGGGGGGACGCTCGCCGGATCCACCTTGGGTCACGTGGATCCGCGCGTCCGCCGACGCCGTGCCCTCGGCGCCGGGGCCCTGCTCCTGGCCCTGGGGATCGCGCTCGCCTTCCTGCTCGAGGGGCGCGTCGGGTTCTGGGGTGTCTCGCCCGCGTACGCGCTCATCCGGCTGGGTGGCTTGCTTTTCCTGCTGCTGCTCGTGGAGGCGGCCTGCCTCCGGGGCGGGCGCCTGGTCTCCGCCCTCGGCCTGCTCGGACACGAGACGCTCCTGGTCTACGTCCTGCACCTGCTGCTGCTCTTCGGCGGGATCTTCGGCCATGGCCCCCTCGAGGCCTGGCACGCTCGGCTCGGTTTCCCGGGCGCCTTCACCACGGTCGGCCTCATGGTCCCGGTGCTCCTTTTCGCGGCCTGGGCCTGGCGCAGCTTCAAGTCCTACCGGCCGTACGAGGCCCGGCTGGTCCTGGTCTTCATCACCACCGCGTTCCTCTGCCAGTTCTTCACGAGCGCCTGGTAGGATGACCGAAGACTCCGCCGTCCTCTGGCTCGACGCGATCGAGGAGCGCGACCGCGCGCGGGTCGGAGCCAAGGCCTTCACCCTCGCTCGCCTTCGGCGCCACGGCTTCCCCGTCCCCGACGGCTTCGTCCTGCCGCCGGAGGCGCCCCTCGAGGCCGCGGAAGCCGCCTACGCGAGGCTCGGCGGGTCGGTGGCCGTCCGGTCCTCCTCGACCGCGGAGGACACGGAGGAAGCGAGCTTCGCCGGACAGTACCGCACGTCGCTGAACGTCGTGGGCGGCCCGGCCCTCCTCGCCGCCGCTCGCGGCTGTCGCGACTCGGCGGCCGCGGCCGAGGGTTACGCGCGGGCGATGGGCACCGGCGCGGGACGGATGGCCGTGCTGGTGCAGCGGATGGTCGAGCCGCGCGCTGCGGGTGTGGTGTTCACGGAGGATCCGCGCGATTCCTCCGCCCTGGTGGTGGAGGCGCGCGCGGGTCTGGGTGAGGCCGTGGTCTCCGGAGCGTCGACGCCCGACCGCTACGTCCTCGACCGGGAGACGGGCCGCGTCCGGGAGGGCCCACCGCGCGGGAGTCTGGACGCGCAGGGCCTCCAGGCGGTCGTCGACCTGGCGCGCCGGCTCGAGGCCACGCTGGGAGCACCGCAGGACGTGGAGTGGGCCCTGACCGCCGAGGGGCCCGTGCTCCTGCAGGCCCGGCCGATCACGGTGGAGGCCGGCGAGCGCCCCGACCCCCGCCTCCGCCGCCTCACGCGCGCGAACGTGGGCGAGGTGCTGCCCGGTCCCGTCACACCCCTGACCTGGTCGACGGTGGGGGGATTCCTGGAGCACGGCTTCCGCGGAGTGGCTGCGGCCACTGGCCTCCTGCCGGAGAATGCCGCGCCGTTCCTCGTCCTCCATCGCCGCCGCCTGTACTTGAACCTGACGCTCTGCGTCGAGGTGGCCGCTCGCCTTCCGGGGATCACTCCGGCCGACGCGGAGCGCCTGTTCCTCGGCGGGGGGGCCGCCGGGGAGACCCCGCCCCTGCGGCTCTCCGCCCTGCCCGGCTTCGCGCGCGTCGGCCTGCGCCTCCTGGCCCTCGCCCGGCGCCTGCCCGCGCGGGTCCGCGCCGCGGAGGAAGCGGTGGCGGCGCTGCCCGCGGCGGAGGCCATCGGACGAGCGGGACCGGACGCGCTCGCGGCATACCTCGACGCCTTCGCGGAACAGGGCCGGGAGCTGGCGGTGACCCATGTGGCTTCGTCCGGCTCCTGCGGCTTCCGCCTCGCGCTCCTGGGCGGCCTCTTGGGCCGCCTCGCTCCCGGCGATGCGCAGGGCCGCGTGAGCCGCCTGGTGACCGGCCTCGAGGACGTGGCCAGCACGAACCCCACATTCGCGCTGGAAGATGTGGCGGAGGAAGTGCACGCGCGCCCGGAATGGCGCGACTGGCTCCAGCGATCCGTCTCGGACGCGGGCGGGCTCGACCACGCGCCGCCGGCGCTGCGCGCGCGCCTCCGTGACTTCCTGGACCGCTTCGGCCACCGCGCGGTCTCGGAGGGCGAGCTCGCCGCGCCCGCCTGGGAGGACGACCCCCGGCCGCTCCTCGCCGCCCTCCTCGGCCTCGTGGAAGGCGAACGCACGGCGGCCTGGAGCCGGCACGCGGGGGGGCAAGTGCGCGCGGCCGACGAAGAAGCGCTCCTGGCCCGGCTCGGTCCCGTCCGCGGGGCCCTGCTGCGCTGGGCGATCCGCGGGGCGCGCGAGGCCGTGCGCGGACGAGAGCACACCAAGGCCCTCACGGTCGCGCTCGTCCACCATGGCCGCCGGCTCGCGCGCGCGGCCGCGCGCCATCTGGTGGACGCGGGCCGCCTCGACCGCGAGGACGACGTGTTCCTGCTGGAGCTCCCAGAGCTGCGGCGCGCGCTCGCGGGCGAGCCACCGCCCCGCGCCCGCCTCGAGCGCCGCCGGCGCCGGCAGGAGAGCGAGGGGAGCCTGCCCGCGCCCCGCGAGGTGGACCTCGGCTCCGGCGCCGCCCCGCCGCCCTCCGCGGCCGGCGGCCTCGGGGTGAGCGCGGGGGTGGCGGTGGGGCCCGCGCGCGTGATCCTGCCCGGCGACGCCCTGCGTCTCGAACCGGGTGAGATCCTGGTGACGCCGGTGCTGGACGCGGCCCTGGGCCCGCTCCTCGCGACCGCCGCCGCCGCGGTGGCCGAGATCGGGGGCATGCTGTCCCACGGCGCGGTGGTCGCGCGAGAGCTGGGCGTGCCGTGCGTCGTGGACGTGGGGGACGCGACGCGGCGCTTCCCGACCGGCCAGGTCCTGCTCGTGGACGGCGGCGCCGGGACCGTGGAGGCGTGGAGCCCGCTGGGCGAGCCGGCGACCGGCGCGGTGCCCGGCATGCCCGCAGTCCTCCGTGGCGAGGACACGGCGACGGAAGCGCTCCATGCGCTCGAGGCGCACCCGCGCGCCCGGGAGAGCGTCTACCTGAACCTCCAGGACCCGTCGTCCGGGCTCGTCCTCGTGGCTTCCCTCGGTCTCCGCCGCGGCGGGCGCGGGG
>Ga0070698_100005865_pt1 | contig 13420 bp, 13 predicted proteins | sample KBSK1502metaG_FD_65477 | JGI IMG/M metagenome (GOLD analysis project Ga0070698, IMG submission 65477) | Corn, switchgrass and miscanthus rhizosphere microbial communities from Kellogg Biological Station, Michigan, USA - KBS K1-50-2 metaG | ecosystem: Host-associated > Plants > Roots >... | reverse complement strand
ACCGAGCTCTTCAAGCAGAAGACCGGCACTGCGATGGAGATGATCCCGTACAAGTCGAGCGGCGAATCAGTGCAGGCGGTCATTGGCGGCCAGGTGATGATGACGATCGTCGACCCGACGCCCGCCACTGGCGCGCTCAAGGCCGGCACGCTGCGCGGCCTCGCCGTGACCTCCGCCAAGCGCCACCCCTCGTGGCCCGACCTGCCGACGATGGCCGAGGCCGGCGTGCACGACATGGAAGTGCCGGTGTGGACCGCGTTCTTCGCGCCCGCAAAAACCCCGCCCGCGATCGTCGCCCGCCTGCAGAAGGAAATCGAGCGCGTCGTGCTGACCGCGGAAGTCAGGGAGCGGTTCACCCAGATGGGACTCGACCCGGTCGGCAGCTCTTCCGAGGAACTCGGCCGCCGCGTGGCGGCCGACATCGAAAAGTGGACTGCCGTCGCCAAGGCGGCCAACATCAAGAACGACTAGAAGTTCCGATGATCACCATCAGAAAGCAATGTCGATCGCGGGACCCAAGGCAGTCAGGACCGGCGGCTAGCGTCTGCCGGTGATCTCGGCGAAGAAGGCTTCGCTGGACGGATCGCGCCCGAGGAAATTGCGCACCTGCTGCATTTCTTCCAGCTGCCCACCTTGCGCGAGGATCGCATTGCGAAAGCGCATGCCGACGTTCGGGTCGAGCATGTTCTTCTTGAACGGCGTCAGCAGGTCCAGCGCGATCACCAACGACCACATGTAGCCGTAGTAACCGGCAGCAAGCCCCTCGTAGGCGAGTGCGCTGAACGCCGACGGGAAACTCGTGCCGTCGACATGGCCGAGCGGCGTAGCGGATTCGAGGCGCTTCCACAGCTCCAGCGCCGGTTGCGGGTCGGTCGATAGCGTCATGTCGAACGTTGCTTTCAGCCACTCGCGCCCGTACTCGAGGCCTTTGCCGTAGCGCCGCGCAGCTTCCAGGTTCTTGATGTCCGCGGGCGTGAGTTGCGGACATCGCGGGCATATGTCCCTGAACAGCGCCAGCGGCTGCTCGCGCCGCGCCCACTCCTCGAACATCTGCGAGGGCGCTTCGACGAAGTCGCGCTTTACGCTGCCGTGGCGCACATAGTCGGTCCTTGACAACAGACTGTGCAGGGCGTGGCCGAATTCGTGCAAGAGGATTTCGAGCTGCCGCTGGTCGAGGCCCTGGCGGTCGAAGGCGGTCACCAGCGCTGTGAGCGGTATGCGCCCGGCGACGTGACTTGCATTGCGTATCGTGTATTCACTCTCTCCGAGCTTTCCCCCGCGCGCCAAGAGGTCAAGATAGATGCCGCCGAGGAATCGGTTGCTCTTCGCGTCCACGATGTCGAAGTAGCGCACGTCCGGATGCCAGGTCGCCACCTTGGTCTCATTGAACCGCACGCCGTATAGCCGCTGCGCCACGGCGAACATGAACTCCACCGACTTGTCCGTCGGAAAGTACTCGCGCAGTTTCTGCTGGTCGATCGCGTAGCGGCTGCGCCGCACACGCTCCTGGTAGAAGTCAAGGTCCCAGCGCGCGAGCCGGGTTTCGGCGAGCGGCGTGCCCTGATCCCTTGCCTTCTCCACGCGCAACTCCTCGATCTCGTTCCTTTCCACTTCCGTGACCGCCGACTTCACGTCGGCCAGGAACCGGAACACCGTTTCCGGCCGCTCCGCCATACTGCGCCGCAGCGCGTAGTGCGCGTAGGAAGGGAAGCCAAAGAGCTGCGCCAGCTCTTTCCGCAGCCTGAATATCTCGTCGAGCAGGGCGATGTTCGCCGCACCGCCTTGATTCCATCTGGCGATGTAATAGCGCTTGCGGGCGGATTCGTTGCTCGCGTTCTGCATGAAGGGGGCGTGCGAGGAAGAGTTGAGGCTGAGCGCATAGTTGCCGTTTGCATCGCGCCAGGGCTCGTGCGCTTTCAGATAGGCGTCGGGCAGGCCCGCCATTTCGGCGGCGGCGAAGGTAACCTTCGTCCGATCCTCGCGCAGGTTACGCTCGAAGGCCTGGCGCAGCGCCTCCAGCTTCACGGGGATCTGCTTCACGCGACTGCGCCGGTCGGGCGGCAGCGCGACGCCGTTGTCTTCGAATGCTTCGATGAGATCCTTCTTGAGCTTCGCCTGGCGCGCGTTGGCCGGCTGCGCCGCTTTGACGCGTGCGAAGAGCTTTTGGCTCTGCAATCGCTCGGCCGACAAGGCCGCGTCCTCTTGCAGGCACCGCTCCGCGGCGTCACGCACGGCCCTGTCCGGATGCACGTCGCCGAGCAGCCACATCGGGTACAGCGCGTCCTCGACCGCGATCTCGAGGCGATTCCATTCAGCGAAAATGGCGCCGGCACCGCGCTTCGCTTCCATGACGCCAGCGGTTTTTCGCGCCGATGCCAGCGCATCTTGGCAAGCCCTCGTGACTCCCGCGGCGTCATGGAGGGGCACCAGCGGCCGGACGAACGGCTGCTTCGCGTGCGCTCCGTGGGACGCAAGGAGCAATACCGCTGCAGCGGCCAGATTCCGACCGTACTGCATGCTCTACGCCGGAACCGAAATCTCGATCAGATTCAGGTCGGGGTCGCGCACGTACACCGAGCGGAGCTTCGACACGGCGCCGGTCTTAGGCACCGGGCCCTCGAGGATCGGGACGCCGAGCTTGTTCAGCCGCTCGACCACCTGCTCGAGCGGGATCGCCGCGATGAAGCACAAGTCGAGCGTTCCCGGCGCGGCGACGTGCGCGCGCGGCGCGAACTCCTTGCCCCACTCGTGCAGGTTGATCTTCTGGTTGCCGAACTTGAGCGCCCAGCGCTGCGCGCCCGGCGTGTTGAACGATTCCAGCTTCATGCCGAGCACTTCGGTGTAGAAGCGAACGCAGCCTTCGCGGTCGCGCGTCGTCAGGACGATGTGGTCGATGTGGTCGATCATGGCTATTTGGGTCGGAAGTTCGCCAGATAGTAAGCGAGCGGCGCGAGGTCCGCATCGGCGAGCGGCCCGACCGCCTCGGGCATCGCGGCGCTGCCGTACCCGGAGCGCTCGCCTTTCTTGTAGTCGCGCAACGCCTGGATCAGGTACTCCTCGCGCTGGTGCGCGAGCCGCGGCACTTGCGGCTGCCCGGAATAGTCTGCGCCGTGGCAGCTGGCGCAGTTGTGCTTCTCCGCCAGCGCGCGGCCCCTCGCATAGCGCGCTGCGTCGACCGCGCCGGCGGGCGGCGGCGGGGGCGGCTGCTTCGCAAAAAGCTCGCCGTAGGCGCGCAGTTCCTCGTCGCTCAGTCCCTTGGCGAACGGGTCCATCGGCGTCGGCCGCTTCGTGCGGCGGCCGTCGCGCATCAGAAACAACTGCGCGATCACGAAGAACGAAGTCTGCCCGCCGAGCGACGGAGTGCCCGGCTGCGCGGAGCTGCCGTTCGCCCCATGGCAGCCGAAACAGACCTGCGCCTTCTGCGCGATCGGCTGCGCGAAGCCGGCCGGCGCGATCAGGGCGATCAGCGCGCCGGCCAGCCACGCGTTCACGTCACTTGCCGTAGCTGACGCGGTAGATCGCCCCGTTGTGATCGTCGGAGACGAGCAGCGAGCCATCCTTCATCACCATCACGTCGGCCGGCCGGCCGAGGTACTGGTTGTTCTCCACCAGCCCGGTCAGGAACGGCTCCATCTTCGCGTTGCCCTTGGCATCGATGAAGACCGCGACGACGTCGGCTGCGTACTTCTCGGTGCGGTTCCACGGGCCATGGCGCGTCATGAAGATCGCGTTCTGGTATTTCGCCGGGAACATCCTGCCGTCATAGAAGCGCATCCCGAGCGGCGCTGCGTGCGGCCCGATCAGCAGCGCGGGCTTCACGTAGTCCTTGCAGCTCTTGCCCCAGCCGAACTGCGGGTCGGCGAAGTCGCCCTGGTGGCAATACGGAAAGCCGAAATGCTGCCCGGACTTCGTCACGCGGTTCAGCTCGTCGTTCGGCAGGTCTTCCGAGAGCCAGTCGCGCTGGTTGTCGCCGAACCACAGCTCCTTGGTCTTCGGGTGCCAGTCGAAGCCGACCGTGTTGCGCATTCCCTTGACGACCGACTCGAGTCCGCTGCCGTCGAGGTTGATGCGGAAGATCTGCGCGTACTTGTCCGACGGATCGCAGATGTTGCACGGCGCGCCGACCGGGAAGTACAGCTTGCCGTCCGGTCCGATCTTGATGAACTTCCAGCCGTGCGGGATATCGCCCGGAAGCTTGTCGAATACCGTCACCGGCTTCGGCGGGCTGTCGAGCTTCGCTTCGATGTCGTCGTAGCGCGTGATGTCCTTCGGCGTCGCGACATAGAGCGCGCCCTTGTGGAACTCGATACCGTTCGGCAGGAACAGCTTCTCCGCGATCGTCTTCACTTCGCGCTTGCCGCCCTTGTCGACGACGGCGTAGATCTTGCCGGCGACGAACAGCGAGCTGACGAACACCGTCCCCTTGTCGCCCTGGCGCATGCCGCGGGCATCGAGGATGTTGCTCGCCCAGACTTCGACCTTGAAGCCCGGCGGCAGCTTCATCTTGCTGACCGGCAGCTTGTCGGCGGCGGTCGGGATGGGGTGCGCGGCGACCGGCGCCATCTTCATCGCCGCATCGGTCTTGGGTCGCCCTGCGGCCCAGAACGGCTCTTCCTCCTTGGCAGCGGGCTTTTCCGCCGCCGGAGCCGGTTTTGCGGCTGGCTTGTCAGGTGCAGGAGCTGGCTTGGCGGGCGCCTTGTCCTGCGCGAGCGCGATGCCGGTGCCCGTTGCAAACAGGCCGGCCAGCGCAACGCGCACACTGCGTCGCAGCAATTCACTAATCGGATTCATGCGGTTTTCTCCCTTGAGTGGCCAGGCGATGGCCAACCGCATCATAGACCGATCAGCGCCGTTTCAGCATCCGCAGCGGGTTGTACTCGAGCACGGTTTCGCCGCGCTGGTTGACGACCTTGTTGGCGAAGCGCACCAGGCCGCGGTCGCCTTTCGAGGTCAACCGCGCCTCCTTCACCTCGGACTCGACGTGGATCGTGTCGCCGACCACGGTCGGCGCCTTGATGTCGAGGGTCGCGTTGAGAAAGGCGAGCCCGGTGTCCTGCATCGTCGGCAGCAGCAGCCCTTCGGCGAACGCGTACACCAGCGCGCCGGGAACCGCACGTCCCTTGATCGCGCGCTGCGCGTCGTCTGCCACGGCAAACAGCTCTTCGGTCAGCCAGGTCAGGTTGACGAAGCTCGCGACGTCCGACTCCGCGATCGTGCGGCGGTGCGTGCGGAAGCGAAAACCGACCTTGAGATCCTCGTAGCAGAATCCGCGGCCGACGACGGGAAGCGCTTCGCTCATGCCCGCGTCAACCCGCGATCACCATCTGGGTCTGCGTGACGATCGCGACGAGCTTTCCCGCCTCGGACGTAATGCGCGTCTGCCAGACCTGCGTGGTGCGCCCGCGATGCAGCGGCGTCGATTCGCCCGTCACGCGCGAGCCGAGCGGCGCGCCGCCGATGAAATTCGTCTTCGATTCGATCGTCGTCGTTCGCTGCCCCGACGCAAGATTCATGATCGTGCCGACTGCGCCGAGCGTATCCGCAAACGCCATGATCGCACCGCCATGCAGCGAGTTTCCGACGGTGCAGAGTTCCTGTCGCACGGCCAGAGTGGCGACGACGCGTTCCGGCGCCGCCTCGGTGAGGTCGATGCCGAGCAGATCGGGCAGCAAACCCTTCATACGCGCCTGAATATCGGCTGCATTCATCGCTCGGTTCTCCGGGAAAGGATCATCTTACCGCGCGCCATCGCCAAAGCGCGAGGCCTGCCAGGCCGACAAGCCCTGCGAGCACGCAGAGCCATTGCAGCGTTTCGATCGTCACCATCTGCAGCCACGGCGAGGCTGGAGAGAACGGCGCGAACGGGCGCACGTCGACGTGCATGATGCTGTCGATCGCCACATGACTGTAGGCGCCGACGAATGCTCCGATCGCAGCGGCGGTCGGCGTAATGTTCGGCTCGTACGCAAGCCAGCGCGCCTGCGCGGGACTCAGCCACGCGTTCCACACGCGCAGCGCCCACTCGCACACCGGCCGACCGGCGAGCCAGCTCGCCAGGAAGACGACCGCCGCGCCGAGCGCCGTGTGCAGGTACGGATGAACCGGATCGCCCGTAAAGAGAAAGAACCCGATCGGCTCCAGGTCGATGACCGCCTGGGAAAACGCGAACACCGTGAAGCTGAAGTAGCGCGGCGCAATCGACTTGACCAGGGCGCCCGGCCCCAGGTGAAACGGCGTGATCGGCATCAGCGCAAGACGCCGATTTCCCGCAGAAATACCCGGACCGCCTGCTGCACCTCGGGGCGGTGCGTGCGGTTGGGGAAATGCGATCCTCCTTCGACCACGTGCAGCCTGGCGCCGGGAATCGCCTGCGCGATGCGGCGCGACTGGTCGACCGAAGGAAAATGGTCCTGCGTGCCGCCGATGACGAGCACGGGACAGCGGATGTTGCGGCAATCCTCCAGCCAGTCGACCCGCGCGTAGGTCTCGTCGAGCAGCGCGAGAAAGGACGCGGTCGAGTGCGACCGCAGCCGCCCGATCGTCTCGGCGTATCGCTCGGGCCGCGCCTTCAGGCGCGCAAGCGCTTCCTCTCCGAGCCGCAGCCGGATGTTGGCGTCGAAGTATTCGGCGAAGCGGCCCGCCTCGACGAGCGGGCGGTGCTCCGCCCACCAGCGGATGTCGGACGCCGGCGGCGCGTACGGCGGGCCGCTGATCGAAATCACCGCGCGCACGCGCTCGGGCGCGTGCACCGCAGACCAAAGCGAGAGCGCACCGCCCATCGAGGCGCCGCCCCAGACGGCCGATTGCACGCCGAGCGAATCGAGCCACAGCCGAACATCCTCGGCCTTGCGCGCGTAGGTGTAGTCCTCTACGCGCTCGAATTTCTGCGAGAGTCCGTGGCCGCGGGCGTCGGGAAGCAGCACGCGCAGCTCGCCGAAGAATGGCTCGAGGTCGGGAACCATCATCGACGAGTCTTCTACCGAGCCGCCGTGAATCCAGACGACCGGCACGCCCGCCGGATTGCCGGCCTCGCGCCAGTGCAGCAAGACTCCGTTGCTGAGCGTCTTCTGCGGCAAGCTACCGGCGCGCCGCGCTCACGGCAGCGTGCTTTACTGAGTACAGGTGCCAGCGATCGCTGATGCCCTTCAGCCCGTGCAGCCCGAAATCCTCGAACTCGAGACCCGAGCCTGCAACCAAATCCTTTACCGTTTGCGAGACGAGCACTGTGTCCGGCGGCGCGAGCGCGGCGACGCGAGCGCCGATGTGCACCGCGACGCCGGCAATCTTCTCGCCACTGATCACACACTCCCCGGTATGCAGGCCGACTCGCACCGAGAGGCCGAGCGGCTTCACTGAATTGCGTACTTCGCAAGCGCAACGGATCGCGCGCGCGGGCCCGTCGAAAGCGGCATAGAAACCATCGCCGGCCGTGTCGACCTCCTGGCCGCGATGGATCGCCAGCTCGCGGCGTACGGTCGCATGGTGCGCCTCGCGCAGGTCGCGCCACCGCGTGTCGCCCAGCGTCGCCGCGAGTTCCGTCGATCCCACGATGTCACTGAACATCACCGTCTTCACCACGCGGTCCTCGTCGATTTCGCCGCGCCCGCCGATCAGGAACTCGCGCACGGTATCCGGGATCCCGGTCGGGTCGGCGATAAACGGCACATGGTCGTCCGAATCGATCTCGATCAGCCGTGCGCCGCGAATGCGCTCGGCCATGTAGCGGCTCAGCTCGACCGGGATCGCGCGGTCCCTGCTCGGGTGAATGAGGAGCGTGGGCACGCAGATCGAACCGAGGACATGACGCACGTCGATGTCGTAGTTGATGGTGCTCAGCGCGAGCACCGTGCTCGGGCTGCCGCCGGTGCGCAGCATCTTGGCCCACCAATGGCGAACGCGCTCGTCGTTCGCCAGGGTTGGGATGCGCGCAGCGAGGCCGACCGGCCCACCCCACTGCGTGCGGATCTCCTCGAGCCATTTACGCTGCTGCTCCACGGTTCTGCCGTGTGGATAGTCTTCCGCCCATGCGCTGCGCGCGAAAGATCCGATCATGATCAGCGCCTCGGTCCGCTCCGGGTAGGTCACCGCGAACAGCGCGCACATCGGTCCACCCTCGGAGTAGCCGAGGAGCGCCGCGCGCTTCGAGCCGACGGCGTCCATCACCGCACGCACGTCGTCCATGCGTTCCTCGAGTGTCGGCGTGTCGGTCACCCGGTCCGAAAGCCCGGTGCCGCGCTTGTCGAACAGCAGCACGCGGGCGAACGAGCCGAGGCGCTGCAGAAAGCGCGCGAATCCGGGCTCTTCCCAGAACGTCTCGATGCACGAGATCCAGCCCGGGACCACGACGAGGTCAATCGGACCGGCGCCGAATACCTGGTAGGCGATGTTGACGTCGCCGCTGCGCGCGTACTGGATCTGCGGGATCATGACGAGGCGACTGCCTCAACGACCACCGCCTGCGCCTGTCCGCGGTATGGATCGCCGCCGAGTCGGGCGAGGACCGCCGCCAGCCTTGCCACCACGTCTTCCAGGTTGGCTCCGCGCTTCTCCAGAAGCAGCGAGCGCGGCGTGCCGCGAATCTGCCCGACCGCGATGCTGCGCGCGCTCAATCCGTCCATGTCGATACGCTTCTTTTCGAGCCGCGTCTCGCGGAATCCCGACTCTGCAAGCAGCGATCTCAGGAGTGCCGGGTCGTGCATCTCGAATGGCGTACGAAAGCGCACCTCCTGGTCTCCCGGGAAAAGCTCCTCGATCAGCTGCGCGTGCGCGAGTCCATGCGTGTTTTCCTCGATGCGGTCCCAAACGTTGAAGAGGAAAATGCCGCCAGGCTTGAGAACGCGCCGCGCCTCTCGAAACGCGGCACGCCGGTCCGGCACGAACATCACGCCGAACGAGCACAGGACGGCGCCAAATTCACCGTCTGCGAACGGCAGCCGCGCGGCGTCCGCCTCCCGCCATTCGATGCTCGCTCCCGGCAGCTTGGCGCGCGCATAGTCCAGCATTGCCTTGCTCAGATCCGTCGCCACGAAGCGCACTCCCGGCTCGAGCCGCTCGCGCACACGCTTGCTCAGGAGGCCGGTGCCGCAGGCGATCTCCAGGACGCCGCCAGGCGGCTTCGATGGAAGGCGTTCCGCCAGGTCCTGCGCAAACGGATCGAACCAGGCGGGTCCGAGGCACGCGTCGTAGTACTCCGGAATGGAGCCGGCGAATGTCGCGCTGAGCTCAGCCATGCAGCCCTAGTACGACTTCGGCAGCCCGAGCACGCGCTCGGCGATGAAGCACAGGATGAGCTGCGGGCTGACCGGCGCGATCCTGCCGACGAGCGACTCGCGCAGGTAGCGCTCGACGTGATACTCCTTCGCATAGCCGAATCCGCCGTGCGTCATCACCGCCTGCTGGCACGCGTCGAACGAAGCTTCGCCGGCGAGGTATTTCGCGGCGTTCGCCTCGGCGCCGCACGGCTTGCCCTGGTCGTAGAGCCACGCGGCCTTCATCACCATCAGGTTCGCGGCCTCGAGCGCCATCCAGTTCGCCGCGAGCGGATGCTGGATCCCCTGGTTCTGGCCGATCGGCCGGTCGAAGACTACGCGCTCTTTCGCATACTGCGTCGCGCGCGCAAGCGCGCAGCGTCCGAGGCCCACCGATTCCGCGGCGATCAGGATGCGCTCCGGGTTCATGCCGTGCAGGATGTATTCGAACCCCCGGCCCTCCTCGCCGAGGCGGTCGGCCTCGGGCACCGGCAGCCCGTCGAAGAACACCTGGTTCGAGTCCACGGCCTTGCGGCCCATTTTCTCGATCTCGCGCACTTCGACGTAGCGGCGGTCGAAATCGGTGTAGAAAAGGGTGAGGCCTTCCTGCGGCCGGGCGCACTCCTCGATCGGCGTGGTGCGCGCAAGCAGCAGCACCTTCTCGGCGATCTGCGCAGTCGAGATCCAGACCTTCTGGCCCGAGATCAGGTAGCGGCCGCCCTGCTTGTCCGCCTTCGTCTTGATGCGCGTCGTGTTGAGGCCGGTGTTGGGCTCGGTGACGGCAAAGCACGCGCGCTCCTTGCCGGCGATCAGCCCCGGCAGCATGCGTTTCTTCTGTTCCGCCGTGCCGAATACGACAACCGGATTGAGCCCGAAGATATTCATGTGCACGGCCGATGCGGCCGAGAATCCGCCGCCGGATTCCGAAATCGTCTGCATCAGGATCGCCGCCTCGGAGATCCCGAGCCCCGCGCCGCCGTACGCCTCCGGCATCGCGATGCCGAGCCAGCCGTCCTGCGCGAGCGCGCCGTGCAGCTCGGACGGGAAGCCGCCTTCCTTGTCCTTCTTCAGCCAGTATTCGTCGCCGAATTGCGCGCACAGCTTCGCAACCGCTTCGCGGATCCGTTCCTGATCCGGTGTGAACGAGAAATCCATCTCAGGGTTTTCTGCGCGCCGGGTGCTCTTCGTAGGGAGGCGCGTACACGACGAGGACTCTCGCGCGCTCGCTGGTGACGAGGAAGACATGCATCGAATCGGGTGGGAAAAAGCAAGCCTCCCCCGGCTTCATCTCGAATTTCTCGCCCGCGACTTCGACGTGCGCCTCGCCCTCGAGCAGGTAGCAGACCTGCTCGATCCCGGGATGCGCATGCGGCAGCGCGCCTTTGCCGCGCTCGATCTCGCCGACGAGCACCTCGAGCTGCCTCGCACCGACCGTATCCGCACCGATCAGCCGGAAGTTTTTCGTGCCGGTGTGATTCGCGGGCGAATACGGCTGCACGTCCGATTGCCGGACCCGGTACTTCGATCTCATGCGCGCGCGTCGATCCAGTTGTAGAGGGCAAGCCCGCCGTCGACGACGATCTCCGCGCCGGTGACGTAGCGTCCGAATCGCTCCGAGAGCACCGCGACCGCCATCGCTGCGACGTCCTCCGGCTTGCCGAACCGGCCGAGCGGAATGCGCGACTCGAGATTCGCGGTCGTGGCGCTGAGCTTGAATCCGCCGCCGGGTACCGCGCCGGGAAGGATCGCGTTGACGCGGATTCCGTGCGGCGCGAGCGCGCGCGCGAACTCCTTCATCAGCATCGTCTGTCCGCCCTTTGACGCGCCGTAGTGCGGCAGGTTGCGCGGCGAATCCGAATGCAGCGACGTGAGGAAAAGCATGCGGCCCTTGATCGACTGCTCGCGCATGTGCCGGCCAAGCGCCTGCGCGAGCAGGAATCCCGCATTCAAATTGACTTCGAGCATCTCGCGCCAGGTCGACTCGCCCACCTCGAGCGCGGTATCCGCTTCGTTCCGCCGCGGACACGCCGCATGCACGAAGATCGAGACTCTGCCCAATTCGCGAATCGCTCTCTGCGCGAGCCGGCTCGCCTCGCCCGCCGCGGAAAGGTCGCAATCCTCGCGATCGGAAGCGATGACTCTGGCGCCTTCTTCCGCGATCGCAGCTGCGATCGCTTGCCCGATTCCCTGCGCCGCGCCCGTGACGAGCGCGGTGTCGCCTTCAAGCAGCCTGGGCGTCATGCGCGACCTCGGCCGCCGGGCGGCGCTCGCGCACCAGCAACAGGTAGGCGGTCGGAATGACAAACAGCGTAAATACCGTGCCGATCAGCAGTCCGCCGACGATCACCCAGCCGATCGGCTGGCGCGCCTCGGCGCCGGCGCCGGTCGCAAGCGCGAGCGGCACCGCACCCAGCACCATGGCTCCCGTAGTCATCAGGATCGGCCGCAAGCGCAGCGTCGAGGCCTCGATGACCGCGTCGAGCTTCGGCATGCCGCGCGCGCGCAGCTGGTTGGCGAACTCGACGATCAGGATCCCGTGCTTGGTAATCAGTCCGATCAGCATCACCATGCCGACCTTGGAATACACGTTGAGCGTGCCGCCGCTGAGCTTGAGCGCGAGCAGCGCACCGAGCGACGCGAGCGGCACCGTCAGCATGATCACGAACGGCGAGACGAAGCTCTCGAATTGCGCGGCGAGCATCAGGTAGATGAACGCAAGCGCCAGCAGGAACGCGAACGCGAGCGCCGTGCCGGACTCGCGGAACTCGCGCGAAGGGCCGTCGAGCGCGATGCGTGCGGTCGCATCGAGCGTTTCCTTCGCGGCGCCCTCCAGCACCTCGAGCGCCTCGCCGAGCGTATAGCCGGGCGCGACGTTCGCCGACAATACCGCCGCGCGCTGGCGGTTGAAGTGGTTGAGCTCCTTCGGGCCGACCGTCTCGCGCACCTTGACGAGGTTGGCGAGCTGCACCAGCTGGCCGTCGCGTGCGCGCACGAAGATCGACGTGAGATCGGTCGGCGTGGCGCGGTCCTTCGCCTCAAGCTGGACGACCACGTCGTACTGCTTGCCCTCGCGCTTGAAACGCGTGACCTGGCGCCCGCCGAGCAGCGTCTCCAGCGTGCGGCCGATCGTCTCGACGTCGATGCCGAGCGCAGCCGCCTTGTTGCGGTCGATGTCGACTGCGAGCTGCGGCTTGTTGAGGCGCAGGTCGACGTCGGGGTTGGCGAGCGCCTTCGACTGCCGCGCCTTGGCGAGCAGCTGGTTGGTCATCGTTTCCAGCTCCTCGTAGGAGTTGGCCTGGATCACGAACTGCACCGGCGGGTTGCGGAAGCTCTGCCCGAGGGAGGGCGGGTTGATCGGGAACGCGAGCACGCCGGGCAATGTGCCGAACATTTTCGGCCCCAGCTCTCCCGTGACCTCCTGGGTCTTGCGCTTGCGCTCGTCCCAGGGTGCGAGCTGGCTGAAACCGATTCCCAGGTTGACCGGATTGGGCCGCTCGAGGCCCGGCGCCACCACCGTGAAGTACGAGCGGATCTCCGGCACCTTCGAGAACATGCGCTCGACTTCGCGCATGTAGGCGTCGGTGTAGTCCATCGAGGCGCCCTCGGGCGCGAGCACCAGCGTGATGAAGAAGCCCCGGTCCTCGATCGGAGAAAGCTCGTCCTTGAGTGTCAGGTATACGGCCACGGAACCTGCCAGCACCGCGAAGAACGCGACGACCACGATCACCCGGACGCGCAGCAGCCACGCGAGCGTGCGGCGGTAGCCTTCGTTCATGCCGTGGAAGAAGCGCTCCATCCAAAGGTACAGCCCGCCATGCTTCTCGTGCGCCTTCAGAATCCTCGAGCACATCATAGGGGTCAGCGTGAGCGCGACGAACCCCGATACGGCGACGGCCGACGCGACTGTCAGCGCGAACTCGGCGAACAGCCTGCCGGTGTTGCCGGTGACGAAAGCCACCGGCGCGAACACCGCCGTCAGCGTGAGCGACATCGCGATCACCGCGAACGCAATCTCGCGCGAACCATCCACCGAGGCCTGATAGGGCGTTTTACCGAGCTCGACGTGCCGGTGACAGTTCTCGAGCACGACGATCGCGTCGTCGACCACCAGTCCGATCGCGAGCACCAGGCCGAGCAGCGTCAGCACGTTGATCGTGAAGCCCATCAGGTAC
>Ga0070698_100005864_pt1 | contig 13421 bp, 12 predicted proteins | sample KBSK1502metaG_FD_65477 | JGI IMG/M metagenome (GOLD analysis project Ga0070698, IMG submission 65477) | Corn, switchgrass and miscanthus rhizosphere microbial communities from Kellogg Biological Station, Michigan, USA - KBS K1-50-2 metaG | ecosystem: Host-associated > Plants > Roots >... | reverse complement strand
GGGTTAACGCTCGGTTTCTGGAGCAACAAGAACGGCCAGAGTTTGGAAACTTTGGCTGATTTCGCGTTCCTGACAAACCTGAATTTGGTCAACGCAACCGGCGCGGCGCAGGATTTTACCGGCTCACTTACGGCAGATAAAACAGCGCTCAATACCTGGCTGCTAAATGCCAGCGCCACTAACATGGCTTACATGTTATCGGCGCAGTTGGCCACGATGGAACTTAACGTGCGTCACCCTAACAATAAATACAATAACAACACCGGTGTGAGCGGAAGCGCGCTCGTCTATGCTCCGAATTTGCTGCAGTCAGTCAATCCGAGCTTCCCAGCTACTGCTGGTTTGACCGCGCTCGGCTTCATTAGCATCAATGATTTGATGACTGCTGCCAATAATATACTCCTTCCGCCGGGCAACTTAACGACCACTGCCTCAACGCTGCGCTCGTACGAACAGGTGCTGAAAACGGCCCTGGACGACGCGAATAATAACATCAACTTCGTCGAGAGTTCCCCTTGTCCGTTCAGTTTCGGTAACTGAATGTAAGCTGATGTTCTAAGCTAAGTAGACCCCAGCAACGAAAGGCTCCTCGGGAAACCGGGGAGCCCCTCGTGGTACAGGGCGGCATGTTGTGCCTCGTTTGCGTAACCTACAACCAGCCGATGCTCGACGTGGAGAAGGGTATCCTCAAGGACCTTCACATTGCGACGTTGGCAAAATTGGGATCAGATTAGCGATAAATGCGAAACGGAGAGAATAGCTTCACACAAGAAGTCCCGGCTTCGAACTCTGCATCGCGCATTCCGCTAACGCTGATTGCCGTCATCCGCCTATCACTCCAGACGGTCGCACAAAATTAAGGAGAGGAGCAGTTACTTGTTCAGGCGGCAGGTCGAATTTTAAAATTGATAATGTTACTGGGCGAGCAATTCGGGAAACAAGCGGCTGTGGCCGAAATTTTTCGCCCAACGATACTCGAGCGCGGTAGCTAGGCAGCCCAAACCATAGCGCAGGCTTCGGCGAAAGTTAATCGATGAGGCTTCGGGTAAATATCTGGCCGGACAAGTCACTTCTCCGATTGGGCATCCGAGCCAAAGCACTTGTGCCAGGATTTGATTGTCGAACACGAAATCGTCCGAGTTTCGCTCGATCGGCAATCGCTCCAGCAAACTGCGCGCAAACGCGCGGTATCCAGTGTGATATTCCGACAACTTTGCGCCCAGCAAAAAATTCTCCACCAAAGTAAGGAATCGGTTCGCCACGTATTTCCACAGAGGCATCCCCCCTCGCAATGCGCCGCCGCCGAGAATACGCGATCCCAACACGCATGGATACAAACCGCTGGCCACTAGCGATGCCATCGCCGGAAGCAATGACGGCGTGTATTGATAATCCGGGTGAATCATCACCACGATATCCGCCCCCGCGGCCAGCGCGAGATGATAGCAGGTTTTCTGATTTCCGCCGTAACCGCGATTTTCGGGATGCACTTCCACTTGCACGTGCGGAAGGGTCCGCGCGATCGCCACTGTCTCGTCATGACTCGCGTCGTCGACCACAATGACAAGATCGACAATATCCTGCGCCATCACTTCTTGGTACGTCCGGCGCAAGGTTTTCTCGGCATTATACGCCGGCATCACCACAACAATCTTCTGGCCGTTTAACACCGCTCTCTTTTTTACATCGCCTTGTTTTAAAAAAGCAAACCTTGTTGTCCATGCGAAACTCCTTTTTCCGCCGAACGTCCCCTTTCCTCCTTGCCTGCTTGTGCACGACGACACGCGCAACAACGGCATTTCCTGGTTCCATTCCGGTGCAGTTTGTCGGTCCGCGATGAGTTGGTGCTCGACATGCGCCGCGTTCGCGATCGATTTCAGCAACGCTCTTGCCGCACACGAGTGCGCCGGTTATCTCTAGTAAAAACTGCCGCGATGGTCGCAGCTGCTGCTGCGGAGACATTCTGCTGCGAGACGAAAGAGCGCGTTCGCGTTATGACGATCGCTCTTCTCATGAAAACGCAGCCAATGATGGCGAGGTCACCCGGCGAAGCTTTCTTGCCACCACGGCAGCGGGCAGTGCGGCGTTGCTGGCCGGAGGTATTAGCTCGCTCTTTCGGACTGACGCATTGGCGGCAAAAGTTGCCGGTGGTCTTTTTGTTGAGGCCACAATCCCTGAGTTGCAAGCGATGATGGCCTCGGGACAACTCACGAGCAGGGATTTGGTGCATGGATATATCCAGCGCATAGCTGATCTAAACCCGCTCCTGTATGCGGTGATCGAGGTAAATCCAAACGCCATCTCGATCGCCGCCGGTCTGGACAACGAACGGCGCGCCGGTTTGGTTCGCGGCCCGCTGCGCGGCATTCCGCTTTTGGTCAAGGACAACGTCGCCACCAACGATAACATGCAGACAACTGCAGGGTCGCTCGCCATCTACGGCAACCATGTCCCAGCGGATGCGGTGATCATCAGCCGGTTACGGAGAGCTGGCGCTGTGATTCTTGGGAAATCGAATTTGGGCGAATGGGCAAACTTCCGCAGTAATATTCCTATCTTTCCGCTCGCCGTTGGCTGGAGCGCGCGAGGCGGGAATACGATCAACCCGTATGTATTGAGCTACACGTCGTGGGGATCGAGCTCCGGTTCCGGCGCGGGAGCTGCCGCGAACTTGTGCTCAGTGGCAGTCGGGACAGAGACAGACGGGTCGATCACCGGACCGTCTGCTGTTGAAAACATCGTTGGTTTAAAGCCAACTCTCGGACTTGTCTCGCAGGACGGGATTATTCCAATCAGTCATCAACAAGACACAGCCGGCCCAATGGCGCGTAGCGTAACCGACCTTGCGATTCTGCTGGGAGTGCTGCAATCGCCGTTCGGTGAAGTCATTGGACACACCGTGCCGCGCGATTATACCAAGTTTCTCAAGCGCGGTGCGCTCAAGGGCGCGCGTATCGGGCGCGACGTCCGTTATTTCACTTACAGCTACTTCGGCTGCGGCATTCCGGGCGACGAAAAGACTGTGGCATTTGCGGAGAACGCGTTAGCCGTGATGGAAAACCTCGGTGCAACTATTGTTGACGTTGATACTGGGGACGTGTTCCAATACACGGACGACGAGTTCACGGCGCTGCTGTTTGAATTCAAAGTGCAAATCGCGGAGTACCTCGCCACGCTCACTCACACAAATATGCGAACGTTAGCCGACCTAATTGCTTTCGACATCGCGCATTGTCCCGCAGAGATGCCGTTGTACGGCCAGGAGGTTTTTGAATTGTCGGAATCGACCAGCGGCAATCTCACCGATCCGGTTTACGTTGCGGCGCGAACGCATGCGACTAACACCGCGCGCGCTGGGATTGATAATGTAATCGCAGCGGGTGTCGATGCGATTGTCGCGCCGCATCTGACGAACTCGACAGGGCCTGCGGTGGCTGGCTATCCAAACCTATCGCTTCCCGTAGGCATCCGCGATGATGGCAAGCCGGCCGGGATGCTGATGTACAGCACGTTTCTACACGAGCCGCAATTGATTGGCTTCGGCTACGATCTCGAGCAGGAACTGAACGTCCGAAGGCAACCGCAATTTCTAGGGTCGGTGGTGCCGGTGCCGAACGGTGGCATATGCGAAGGTTTGCCGAAGAAGCCTCATGTCTTCAAGGGCAAAGCGCATCTGCCACACGGGCGCATCTTCTAGCCATTCGCGAAGCGCACCAGGAACCAGTGTGTTTCGCAGACGTCGCAGAGCGACGTGGCTAGAACATTCGAAGCAATCCGCACTGTAGTGTACAGAACATCTTATGTTGCGTGCTTTGAGGAAACGACAGGAGACCAATCCCATTTTCGCGAATCGACTTGTTGCATCTGCCAGTTGAAAGCGGCAACCGAGTCGGCAGGTTTCAGTTGGAGTGATCATTTTTAACGATCCGCATTGCGCGGAGTATTCGGCGCCGGGACACCCCGAAAGACCGGAGCGGACTGTGCGAACGGTTTCGTTCTTGAAAAATCGACATTGCGACTGGGAGTGGCGCGAGCCGCGCGCGGCGACGAATGCAGAATTATTACGGGCGCATTCGCGCGAGCATTTAAAGCGCATCGCAACAACAAGAGAAGATTTCGACCTCGACACACCCGCGCATCCGAACATCGACCGATACGCGAGGAGATCAGCGGCCGCCGCTATCGAGGCGGCGCGTGCGGCGGTTGGTGGAAGACCCGTGTTCAGTCTGATGCGCCCGCCGGGCCATCATGCAATGCGTGATCGCGCAATGGGCTTTTGTTATTTCAACAATATCGCAGTCGCGGCACTGGATATGTTGACTACAGGGATTGAACGCGTCGCCATTTGGGACTTCGACGCACATCATGGCAATGGCACGGAGGCAATTGTCGCAAATAATCCGCAGATTCGATTTGCCTCAATCCATCAATTTCCCGCCTATCCGGGAACTGGCGCAAAATCCTTCGCGAACATCGATAACTATCCGGTGGCTCCTTACACGCCGCGTAAAGAACACGTCGATGTTGCCAACCGTGCCCTTGAGAAATTGATCGCATTCAAGCCCGAACTCATCCTCGTGTCGGCTGGGTTCGACGCCTACGCACGCGATCCGCTCGTGCAAATGACACTTGAGCGCGAAGATTTCGCCACCTTTGGCGAATGGTTACGCAAGATCGACATTCCCACCGCGGCGATCCTGGAAGGCGGCTACAGCGACGAACTGCCCGAGCTGATTGACGCGTTTCTCACCAGCTGGGATTCTTGAGCCACAGATCAACACCGATGAAACACAGATACGGATTCTGAATCGGTGAAAATCTGTGTTAATCGGTGGCCATCTCTTAGTTTTTAAAAACAGCGGTCGCGGACCACTGCTACAGCTACGGCGGCGAGGTGGCTTATTTTTTCTCCGAACGAATCATTTCGAGTAACTGAACCGCTGCGTTCTCAATGTCAGAATAGCTATGTTGCCGAGCCCGGCCTTTCGCAGCGAGAAGAGCGGAACGATGCGCATTCTTAAAATCGCCGTAGGGGAATTTGTATCTGGCTTTCGTGTCTTCTGCATGTCTTTCGTCGACTCCCAGATGCCATTTCGCATATTCCTCGAACCCACGTTGCTCTATGAACTCGTTCTCCTGCTCTGGAGAAGGTTGCTGTTCGCGCCATGCGCCTTTGCCGTCCACAATCACGTGTCCCTCGTTAATCAACATTTTCGCGTGCTCCAACGCAGCCATGTTCACTTTAATTGGACCACACGTCTGACGCTCGTTTGCGACTGTAAGCGAAGCCGCGCAAAGAGCCACAAGTCCTGCGGCCACAACCAAGAGCATTTCCAATTTTATTTTCATGGGGAGTGAACAGGTCATTGTGCGAGATTGCACCGTCCTGCTCAATCAATAACGTGCGCCGCTTGCGCAGAATAACGAACCCGGCCCTTCGGGCGAGTCGCGGCGCTGAAAATTCGTACTCGCAGGAGTAATACCCCCGGAATCGGGCCGTAGCACAGTCCGCCACTGGACGGACTCGCGGTGGCGAGCTTGGTAGTGCGGTCGTCGCGGCGACAGGTCGCACCCTCGGCGTGTTGCCATTTGTTCTCTGGCGATTTATCGGACGTTAGTCAATAATCCTCCGAAACGGGCCGTAGCACAGCTTGGTAGTGCGCTTGAATGGGGTTCAAGAGGTCGCGGGTTCAAATCCCGCCGGCCCGACATTTTCACACTCACAAATGCCGCCATGTTTTATGTGTACATTTTGAAGAGTGGTAAAACCGGACGTCGTTATGTTGGATCGCGCGAGGACCTCGACGAAAGAATCCGACGCCACAACCTGGGCCATTCGAAAGCGACGCGACACGGCATTCCATGGAGATTACTGCATACCGAGACGTTTTTGACTCGTGAGCAGGCCTTAGCAAAGGAGCGATTTTACAAAACCGGAAAAGGCCGGGACCAACTCGATAGATTCAGCTTGTAGTGCGGTCGCCGCGGCGACAGGTCGCGGGTTCAAATCCCGCCGGCCCGAGTCTATTCATATTCCTGCTCGTACTCTTCCTCTCTCACTTACATGTAGATATGCAATCGGAGCGGGAGCAAGAGAAAGTGTAGGATCAAGGATAATTTTTTGCGACAGTCGCAGACCGCCGCTACAGGAAAAGCATGCTCAGCGCTGGAATCGTCGGTCTGCCAAACGTTGGTAAGTCCACGCTTTTTAACGCGGTTACGCGCACGCATAAAGCGCCAGCGGAAAATTATCCTTTTTGCACGATAGACCCGAACCTCGGTGTGGTCACTGTGCCCGATCAGCGACTGGCAAAGATCGCAGAAATTTCGCATTCCCAAAAGATGGTTCCGACTGCGATCGAGTTTGTTGATATCGCCGGGTTGGTAAAAGGCGCGAGCGCGGGTGAGGGCTTGGGCAACCAATTTCTCAGTCACATCCGCGAGGTGGACGCCATTGTGCAGGTAGTGCGTTGTTTTGAAAATGCGGACATCCATCATGTGAGCGCCACTATTGATCCCATCCGGGATATCGAGGTGGTGAACACTGAGCTGGTGCTGGCTGACCTCGCTTCCCTGCAAAGACGGCGCGATCGATTGCAAAAGGAAGTGCGGGCGGGCGAGAAAGCGGCGAAGATCGAAAGCGCCGTTATCGAAAATTTACTGCTGCATCTCGACGCCGGAAAGCCCGCGATCACAACTGAGCTGACGCCGGAAGAAAAGGCGATCGCGCGCAATTTCTTTTTGCTGACCTCCAAGCCGACAATTTTCGCCTGCAACGTTGCGGAATCGGATTTCGCTGCTGTAACCGCCGCGAAAGCCTCCGGGGCCAACGATGCCGCCGGGATCAGCGATCCGGCCGTGCGACATGTCAATCTTGTGCGAGATTATGCGCGGCATCATTTTGCCACCGAAGCGGTGATCATCAGCGCGCAGATCGAGAGCGAGCTTGTCGATCTTAGCGAAGAAGAAGCAATGGAATATTTGCGCGGCCTCGGGGTTGAAGACAGCGGCGTGCACGCGCTCATTCGCGCGGTTTATCATTTGTTGGGCCTGCGCACTTTCTTTACGACCGGCGAGAAAGAAACGCGTGCCTGGACGATTCACGCCGGCGAGAAAGCGTCCGCCGCGGGAGGCGTGATTCATTCCGATTTCGAGCGTGGATTTATTGCCGCCGAGACGATTCACTTTAATAATCTGATCGCGCTCGGTTCATTCGCAAAAGCGCGAGATGCAGGAAAGCTGCGAATCGAAGGCAAGGATTACGAAGTGCGTGACGGCGACGTGATCTTGTTTCGCTTCAACGTGTGATAAGACTCGTTAAACGAGTTATAAGGTTACAAAAGTTACAAAGGCGGAGGTGCGGCGCGTTTAACTCTTGTACCAATGTAACTTTTTAACTTTTGGAGCCATCCAGTTTATGCCGCGTCGTAGAGAATCCGGCCACACTGTTCGCAACTGACGATTTCCTTTCCCGCTTTGACGCGCACGGCGGTAGCCGTGGTCACTTTCATGTGGCAACCGGTGCAAACCTCGTGCTCAAGCGCAACAACCGCCGCATCCCCCTTGCTTTTGAAAAGACGGTCGAACCGAGTAAGCAAATCTTCGTCGATCTGAGTCGCCAGCTCGGCTCGTTCTTTCGACAATCCTTGCAAGCGCGACTCGAGGGTTTGGGATTTCTCGTCAAGGTCAACAAGTTGACGTGAGATCGAATCTTTCGCCGTCGCGGCTTTTTTTTCCTCGGCAGCGAGCTGGAGCTTGAGCTTTTCGACTTGATCCATCAGCTCAAGCTCATCGTCCTCAATTTTGCGGATCTCGTTTTCGTAACGTTCGATTTCATGACCGAGCGCCTGGAATTCATCATTCTTGCGTGTCTGATATTGCTGTGTTTTTAACCGGGCGATGCTCTCCTGGCGCGTACCAACGTCGAGTTCCAGCTTTTTACGATCGACTTCCACATGCCGGGTCTCTTGTTTCAATGCTTCCACGGCGGCGGCGCTAGCGGCCAATTGTCCTTCGAGATTTTTGCGCTGCAGCGGCAGGGTTTTTATTTCATTCTCGATCTGCCTGATTTTTTGTTGTCGATCTTGAAGAACGAGCAGTTGTTCCAGCTCCGGATGCACGAGCGGCCAAGTTATTGGCTGCCCAGTGCGCCGTCAATTGTTCACGTGAACGCGATGCGCAGTGCGCACGTTGCGACTATGATGTTGGCGCGGAGTTCATCGAACGCTTTCAAAGCCTGTTCAGGGCGCGACGAACCGCGGCGCTTTGCGTCAAGTTCATCCAGCGAACGGTTCCATTCGGGTAGATCAGGAATTCAGCCGGCTGAGAGACGTCGCTGTCTCGCGAACCCCGCTAACGTGCAGAAGATCGTAGCGCCGGATGACGTCCGCGTTTGTGTCGGAAAGAAATAGATACGTGAACCCCATCTCACGGCCCACAGGGCCGTGGCTACAACTGCTGATCGTAAGAACTTGTAGCTACCCGCCTGTGGCGGGTCTGGGTCACACGTCGCACCCAATTCACAGCGCCCAATTCCACTTTCTCATCATAAGCCAAACCTTCTTGCAGGCTGCTCAAATCGACAAGTGAATTGCAATCCGCCGATGAACATTCCGAGCTTGCACTTCTCGCCGCTTGTCTGAATGGTCTGTGGTTAGATGGCGACGATCGATACTGCGAACCCGCCACAGGAGTATCCGGACATGGTGGGCGCTCGTCCGACGAATCCACTCGCCGCTAACTTCAAGCCCTTCATTCCGCCGTCGGTGCAAGTGTCTGAATTGACACTGCCGCACTTAATCACCGGCACATTTCTGGGAATGATTTTCGGCGCCTCGTCGCTCTATCTCGTGCTCAAGGTTGGGTTGACTGTGAGCGCTTCGATCCCGGTGGCCGTGATTTCCATCACTATCTTTCGCATTTTCTCGAAGTTCGGTTTCCGCGACGCAAACGTTCTGCAAAACAACATCGTCCAAACCGCCGGGTCCGCCGGCGAGTCGATCGCCTTCGGTCTCGGCGTCACCATGCCTGCAATCATGATTCTCGGGTTCGATCTCGAAATCGCGCGTGTAATGCTCGTGGCTATTCTTGGCGGATTGCTCGGGATCTTAATGATGATTCCACTGCGTCGTGCGCTGATCGTCGCAGAGCACGGAATTCTGAAGTATCCGGAAGGCACAGCCTGCGCTGAGGTCCTCAAAGCAGCGGCTTCGAAAGAATCGCTTGCAGTCGCAGACAAAACACATACGACCGCGAGCGCCGAGATCGTGAACCAAGAGGCGGCAAGCGGAGGCAAAGTGATCTTTAGCGGATTCGGCATCGGTTTTTTGTACCAAGCCGCCATGGGTGCTTTCAAAATGTGGAAAGACACGCCGCAAAAAATTTTTGGCGCGCCATTCAAGGGCGGCTCAATCTCGGCCACGATCGAGCCGGCGCTTCTTGGTGTTGGTTACATCATCGGGCCGCGGATCGGATCGATCATGTGCGCAGGCGGCGTGCTCTCGTATCTCGTTCTGATCCCGGCAATCAAGTTTTTCGGTGATGGACTGACAACCGTTCTTCCGCCCGAAACGGGTGGAAAGCTGATAAGTCAAATGGGGCCGGACGACATTCGTGGCGCATACATCCTTTACATTGGCGCAGGCGCAGTGGCGGCGGGCGGAATTATCAGCCTGTTTCGATCCATCCCTACCATCTGGCACGGCTTGAGAGGCGGACTAGCGGATTTACTCGGGCACCATGGCCCTCGCGAACATGCGCCGCGCACCGACAGGGATTTGTCGATGCGCGTTGTGATCATTGGTTGCCTCGCGATCATCGCGATTATCATGGCTGTTCCGCAATTGAATCTGCGCGGAAATCTGCTGGGCGCGCTTTTGATCGTGGTATTTGGTTTCTTGTTTGTCACAGTGTCGTCCCGTTTGACCGGCGAGATCGGCTCTTCCTCGAATCCAATTTCCGGAATGACGGTGGCGACATTGCTGCTCACCTGCTTGGTATTCCTGATCGTTGGCTGGACCGGGCCGCATTATTTCGTGACCGCGCTTTCGATAGGCGGAATCGTCTGCATCGCCGCCTCTAACGGCGGCACCACGTCGCAGGATTTGAAAACCGGTTTTCTGGTTGGATCGACACCGAAGTTTCAACAAATTGCGATCCTGTTCGGCGCCCTCGCCTCGGCGCTAACGCTTGGTTCCGTCCTCTTGTTCTTAAACAATGCCTACACGGTTTATGTGCCGGCGGCGACTTTTACCGAAGTCGTCAATCGAGTGCCATCGCCGGCCGGTGTCCCATTGCAACCATTCGACGAAAAAGGTAAACCGAACGGAAGCTTTCGCCTGCTCACGGTTACTCCGAACACGCCAGCAGCTAATCTTGAGCCTGGCGAATACCTAGTCGGCGAGGACGATAAGGTCTCCTACAAGATCGACAGCAACTTCCCACCTTACCTGCGCGCGCCGCCCAATGAAATTGGACGACCAGAGAAACTGCGTGGGTTGCAAGGCGTGTCCGATCAACATACGTACCGCGCCTGGCAACGCGCCGATCCGGCCGGCGGTGACGCTCAACGCTACTTGGTGAATGAGAAAGGCATTCCAGTTTACCTTGTCGATCCTGGAATTAACGGCAAGCACAAAACCCGTCCTGACAGATCGAGTGTAATGAAGTTCGATGCGCCGAAAGCCACCTTGATGTCTTACATCATCAAAGGAATTTTGAGCCGCAAACTACCGTGGGCGCTCGTTCTGCTCGGCGCCATGATTGCCATTGTCCTTGAAATGAGCGGCCTTCCCTCACTTGCTTTTGCCGTAGGCGTTTATCTGCCGCTCGCTTCTTCCAGCCCGATCTTTGTCGGCGGAATGATCCGCTGGCTGGTCGATCGGTACCTCCGCATAAAATTCCGCCACAGAAATCTTTCCGAGATCGAACTGACCGCCGAAGGCGACAAAAGCCCCGGCGTATTGCTTGCTTCCGGTTACATCGCAGGTGGCGCAATTACGGGAATTGTGATCGCGGCCAAGGAGTTGGTAGGCCCACTTGCTGCAATGGGCCACCGAATTGAGGATTGGCAAAGCGCGCACAATCCATTCCTTAACGGTGCATATTCCGATCTGCTCGCGCTGGTTCCGTTTCTGGTGCTTTGCGTCCTGCTTTACCTCGTTGGCCGGGACGTGCTGCTGAGGCCGTCAAAGGCGACAACGACAAGATAAGGAATCTTAAAATCTAAGGCTTTCGACATTCCCCTCACCGCATCCAGTTTTTTGTGCGGACATGCGCACTTGACTCCCCTCATAGGAGTCAGGCACCGTTTCGCCTTTCACGCGGGCGTGGCGAGGCCACCATTCGTCGTCCGAGGAGCATGACTTCACTGCGCTGTCCAAGAACCATTTCCTGTTGAAACGCTTTGCTTACAAACGCCGCCGCCTCTGCGGTTTCTGCAAGTACAGGAACCAGATACCGATAAAGATACGGGACTAACCGAGCTTCACGGACGACAAAATACTGAGCAATTGCTTCATTCATGCTCGTGATAGAGTGCACGTCTTGCTGGTGATTACGCTGCCATGTATCCATCGGGTCGGTTGACGAGAGAAGTTCCGTTACAAGCTTAACTGCGGCCGGATCGATTAACGCCATGCCTTGTTTTGAATGAAGAAGTTTCACGAGCCAACCTATCGTTGCTTCATCCGCTTCCTCGTATGCGAAGTCTTCAATAAGTAACGATCCCATCGGATTTAGTAGCTCGCGCGCGCGACCGACGGCTTGCAGCAACGGGTTGATGTGGTGCAATGAACGAGTGAAGGCGATCGCATCAAACGGAGCGCTGCGGCCGAACTCCGGCCACGATCCAACAACGGCGTGAACCCCGCGCTTTAGGGCTTTTGCGATTAGTGCGGGGTCTGAATCTAATCCGGTCACCTGATAGCCGCGCCTAAAAAGCTCGCCCGCGACTAGGCCTTCTCCACAACCGATTTCAAGAATTTGCGCGCCTGCGGGAATGCGCGATGTAAGAAACATAACGGTTTCTCGCGTCGGCACGTTAATCGGTTCATTTGCGACAAGATCGAACATCCAGGACTGACCGCCTAACGAGAATAAGCTCAGCCGCGGCGAGCGAGAGCGTGCGAGGCTGCGGGTTGAAGGATTGAAATCATGTAAAAGCGGTTATCACGCCGGCTCGCCGTCGGCTGCAGCGCACGGTTAGGTCTTTTGTGTCGCATCTGGAATAAGCTGCCACTGGAATCTCTCGCGGAAATCGCGGAAACACTGGTCGCAAATCCAGTAATAATCGTCCGGCGTAGCGTAGCCCTCATGTAATACATCAGGATAATTTTCTACCATGAACTTCGCCCACCAAAATGCGCAGTGATCGTGGTCCCGCTCGGGATTCTTGGCATAGCGACGATACGACCGATGAACCAAAGAAGCTCCCATGAGGTATTTCCCCTGATCTCGGAGGCGCCAATCGTCGTCTTTACTCGTCGCGTTCATTAGACCTAACGAGAACAAGCTGAGGCGTCGCTGGCGAGAGCGAGCTTTGCTAAACTCTCAACTATCATCTCTCAACCCTCAACTTTCTTAGTACAACGGCCAGTGGTTAGCTGCAGCGATTTGTTAGACGAATTATTTACTGCACCCATTCTCCAAGGAGAAGTACAGTTGCTTCGTGGGTGGCGGAACTCTGCCCGGATTGTAAGACACATGCAGAGTATAACTCGCCTTGCGGTCAAAATGGAGCTTGCTCTTTTCCAAGTCGTAAATCCCGAACAATCTTTGGCTCTCTCCCCACCATGCTCTTGATAATGCAATGTCAGCCGAATGCTGGATATTCCCTTGAGCGTCGGAAAGGGTGACATGAAAACTAGCCGTAACGGAACTCTTCTTTTTCCGCGCGGCGGCAAAGTCCTGCTGATAGAAGCGTAGCAACAGTAAGGGATCGCGCTGTAATTGCGGCAAATGAGAAAGGTGATACGACGCCTCAAATGGCCTAGCAGCGCTGAAACTCGGGAACTCAATGCGATATCCGGGTGAGACCATGAGCGAGCAATTACGAAGGAAGCCGTCTCCCGAATACTGCGTGACCTGTGTCTCCATCGCAAGATTGCCAACAACGCAACCGCTCAGCAGGGAGACGAGCGCCGGAGCGAGCAGTCCCTTCATTCGTCTAACGAGACGGAGCTCAGCTACCGCTGACGGAACCCGAGCTTCGCAATATCGAGAACTCTCTCATAAAATCTAGCTGAACTTTCGCGCCGGTCAGCGGTTAGCTGGAGCGGCTGGTTAGACCCGTTCGTCTTCTATCGCTTTCTGTGCTTCCCGAATGGCCCGCCGCTGCAGTGGTATTCCACTGAGTGTGCCTAGTCCTGCAATGATAAGAGCGGCGGCTAAAAGCTTGTAAAGATCGGGGGACAAAGAATGCG
>Ga0070698_100005863_pt1 | contig 13421 bp, 9 predicted proteins | sample KBSK1502metaG_FD_65477 | JGI IMG/M metagenome (GOLD analysis project Ga0070698, IMG submission 65477) | Corn, switchgrass and miscanthus rhizosphere microbial communities from Kellogg Biological Station, Michigan, USA - KBS K1-50-2 metaG | ecosystem: Host-associated > Plants > Roots >... | reverse complement strand
GGATCAGTGTAGGACCCTGATTGGAGGCGTTGTGGGTGGTTTTCTGGGCATTTTCAACGACAAAGCGCCGACGCCACTCTCGAAATGCCAAGCCTTTGGCTTGTGAGATCGGATCTCAGCGTGCTAATCATGCGTTGGCAAAGCGCCCGAATTGCAGAATACGATCCGATCAAGGGAGGCGGCCGTTCGCCCTGCCGAGCGCAGGGCGCTGTTTCCGTGCGTTTCGGTACAGCTTGACGCCGATCGGCCCGAGGGAGAGAGGAGCCAGTCCTGATGGGACGTGTCGGCGGTGCGGCGTGCCTCGCAGGGGGCATCGTCCTCATGGCGGCGGGGGTCGCGCTCATGGCCCTGCATCCGTTCGCCTCCGCACTTAACGGCCCGGCCGGCATCCTGGCGGTCCTGCTGGGGCTGGGCCTGATCGGCTTGCTGGTCTGGCGCGCGCGTGCCGGTGGAGCCGGCGCCGAGATGCTCTGGACCGCGGTCCTGGACGCGGTCGTGCTCCTGGCCTTCGTCATGGCGCTGCTGCCGGCGGTGGCCTTTGTGCGCGGGTTCGTCGAGGTGTTTTCGCAGGCCCACGTTCACGACAACCGCGACGCGGTCGCCTACAGCTTCGCCTTCGCCGGGCTGCTCCTCGGCGGGCTGTTCTTCGCCTACGCGGTCAAGTACTACCTCAGCACGGCGATCGTCCTTGTCACCGCCCTGCTGCCCGCGGGCAGCCGCGGCGCCAACGGGCACGACCAGGCGGGCAACGGTCGTCAGCACGCATCGGGCCTGAGCGGCATCGCCCGCGGCAACGGGAACGGCAATGGCAACGGCTACCACATCGACCTGGGCTATCACCCGTTCGTGTCAGTGCACGTCGCCGCCTACAACGAAAAGCGGGTGATCGAGCGGCTGCTGACCTCGCTGGACCAGCTCGACTACCCCGAATACGAGGTCATCGTGGTCGACGACTCCACCGATGAATCCGTGCAGATCCTGCAGCGCTGGGTCGGCAGGCCCCGCTTCAAGATCCTCCACCGGACCAGCCGTCAGGGATTCAAGGGCGGAGCGCTGCGCGAGGCGCTCAAGGTCATCGATCCGCGGACCGAGTACGTGGTCGTGTTCGACGCCGACTCGATGCCGTTTCCGGATTCGATCGAGCGCTTTCTGCCGTACTTCTACGAAACCAACGGCAAGCACGGCGAGGCTTCGACGCCGCGTCGGCGCGAAGAGGTGGCCGCGGTGCAGAGCTACCAGTGGCACGTACTGAACAAGTCCGAAAGCTGGCTGACCGAGGCCGTACGAGCCGAGTACGCGGGCAGCTACATGATCGAGCGCCCGTTCCAGGACGCCATCGGGTCGCTGAAGATGGTCGCGGGCACCGCCTACATGATTCGCGCCGACCTGCTGCGCGAGGTCGGCTGGGGCACCAGTCTGACGGAGGACTGGGAGCTGACCCTGAAGCTGTACGCGCGCGGCTACAAGGTCGCCTACACGCCGTGGGCCGAGACGCCCGCTGAGTGCGTGAGCACCTTCTCGAGGCTCGCCCGCCAGCGCATGCGCTGGGCCGAGGGCCATACGCACAACGTGCGCCGGTGGTTCTGGCCGATCATGCTCTCGCCCTTCGTCAGCCCCATCGAGAAGCTCGAGTTCGCGTTCGACGCCACCTACTACCTGCAGGCCGCGCTGTTCGTCGTCGGCTCGCTGAGCTGGCTGATCTCGGAAGTCGTCTTCCAGACCCACGTTCCTGGCTGGACGGCGGTGCTGGGCTGGTCGCTCTTGTTCTCGAACATCTTCGCCCTGCCGCTCATGAACCTCGGCGGCCTGGTCCTCGAGGAGGCGCCCGCCCGAGACGTGCAGGGCGTGCTCGGGGCGCTCGTGCTGTCCTTCGCGCTGGTGCCGTTCCAGGGCTGGGCGGCGCTGAAGGGCCTCATAAGAAAGGAAGAGGGGCCCTGGTTCCGCACCCCGAAGACCGGGCGCATCACGGACGAGGTGCACCACCTGCGCCGGCTGCGCATGCTCCGTCGCTGGCTGCTCGGCGCGCGCGAGCCCCAGCTGCGCCGCCCGCCGCCCGCCGCGGTCGCGCCAGCCCCGAACCGGATGGTCGCCCGCCGGCACCACCGCATCGGGTGGATTGTGGTCGCGGCGATGATGGTGGCAATCGCAGCCCTCGTCTGGGGATCCTCGCGGGCGCCGGTCAGCCAGGCGGCGGGCAACCCGCTATACCTGCACGGCACGGGCGTCTCGCCGGCGTGTGTCCCGTCCACGATGAACCAGACGGTGGGAACTCAATCCACGCCATGCACCGTCCAGTCGGCCGCCGGGGGCGCGACGGCGACCTTCGGATTCACGAACCTGCCCGCGCAGACCGTGACCGCCGGGGTCTGGTCGTTCACCATGTACTGGAACGGCGGCAGCGGCAGCACGGTCGACTCGGTCACCGTGAGCGTTGGCGTGACCGCACTCGCAACCTGCGTCGGCTTCACGCCGACGATCCCCAATGCCGGCACGACCTGGACCACCACCTACGGCGCGAACGGCGCCCTCACAACGAGCCCGTTCACGGTGAGCACCAGCGCGAGCCAGAGCGCGCTGACGATTCCCGCAGGCGGCTCACTCTGCCTGCAGGTCGTGCTCACCCACTCCACCGGCGGCAGGACTTCGATGGTGTACGACGGAGCGGTCGGGGTCGCGGACACACACCTGACGCCCCCGAGCGTCGTCGTGCCTGAGTCGGCCCTGCCGTTCGCGGCGCTCGCGCTGGCGATTCCGCTGGTCACGGGCCGGCGCCGCCTGCTATCACTCGTGCCGCGGAGGACTCGATGAGGCGGCAGGAGCGCGACGCATTGAACATGACGCTGATCGCGCTCGCCTGCGCGCTTCTGATGGTGCTGCCGCTGGTGACCACGTTCGACGACTTCCTCACCTCATGGGCCCTGCAGCTCGGCGCGGACAACCCGCTGCAGGCCGTCGTGCCGACCGAGGCAAGGATGGTGGTCGCCCTGCTGGCCGCCGTGGGGATCCGTGCTGTCGCGTCGGGAAGCCACATCGTCGTGTGGGACCAGGCGGGCATCATGCACATGCTCTTGATCTCCTGGAACTGCATCGGCTGGCAGAGCCTGATCCTGGTCGGGGTCAGCTTCGTCTCGGGCTTGCGCGGCCGCCACCCGCTCGAGGCCCGCGCCCAGGTCGTGATCATTGGGGTCGCGGGCACGATGCTCCTGAACCTGCTGCGCGTCGCGGCCGTAGCGGCGCTGGCGGCCACGTGGGGACAGACCGCGGCCATCCTGTTCCACGATTACGGCGGCACGGTGCTCGTTGTCGGCTGGCTGTTCGCGTTCTGGCTGTTCGTTCAGCGCTGGATTCTTCCCGCGGATCCGTCGGAAGACCTGGAGATCGCCACGGCATGAATCCAGAAAGTCCCAACCTGACCGCGTCCTCGCGCAACCGGTGGATCCGGCTCGGACTCCAGACCGCCTTCGGCCTGGTGCTGCTGTGGCTGTGGGCGCGCACCGTGTCGCTGCCCGACGTGGCGGCGCACATGCGCGCCCAGAGCTGGTGGCCGATCCCCCTGATGATCGCCCTCTTCCTGCTCACGAGCGTCATCCGCGCCCGTCGCTGGCTGCTGCTCCTTCGCCCGCTGGCGCCGGTCGGCATGGTCCGGGCGTTCGCCATGAACGCCACCGGCGGCCTGCTCAACTACGTGCTGCCCATCCGCTTCGGAGACGCCGCTCGCGCCTGGTGGCTGTGGCGGCGGCATCGCGTGCCTACCGGCGCGGCGCTGGCGACGATCGTGATCGACAAGGCGTTCGACCTGGCGGGCGTGGCCGTCGTGCTCGTCGCCCTCGAGGTGCTGGCGGTGACCGGCGTCGTGGCGGCTCCGCGAGGGTTGGTCGGGGCCGTCGCGCTGGCCGTCGCCCTGCTGGCCGCCGTCCTCGGCACCGCCGTTCTGGGTCCGCGCGTCGCTCGCTCGTCCTTCGCCAGCAGGCTGCTGCCCGCGCGAGTGGCTTCCGGGCTGGCCGGCCAGGCCTTCGCCTTCCGGGCCGGCGCGCGGGGTCTGTGGACGCCTTCGCTCGCGACGCGCATGGCAGGGCTGACTGCGGTGGCGCTTGTCATCGACGCCTTCAACCTCAACCTCTTGCTGGTCGCGGTCGGGGTGCCGGTGCCTTTCTGGAAGGCGATGGCCGCGTACCCGGCGCTGCTGCTCAGCTTCGCGGTGCCGGCCGGGCCGGGCTACCTGGGCAACCTCGAGGTCGCCGGTTCGCTGGTGCTGGGCGGCGGTCTCGGCCTCGCTCCGGCCGTCGCGGCCGGGGCCATCGTGCTGTACCACGCGGTGACCGCGGGGTACGCCCTGGTCCTCGGCTTCCTCGGCTTCCTGCTCGTCGGCGGCCGGCGGCGTGCGCGGGCGGGCGGCCCGCGGCGGATCGCCGTCTTCCACTGCGGCTTCACCTACTCGGGCGGCGGCGAGCGGATCGTCATCGAAGAGGTGATGGGCCTGCGCCGGCGCGGCTACCAGGTCGAGTGCTACGCGCCCACGGTGGATGCATCGCGGTGCTACCCCGACCTGCTGGGCGACGTCAGGGTCCGCACCTTCCTGCCCCAGCTGCCACGGTGGTTCCCGTTCCGCGAGGCCGTACAGATGGCCGCCGCCTCGCTGCTTATGCCGCTCTATGCCTGGCGATTCCGCGGAGTCGACGCGATCGTCGGCTGCAACCAGCCGAGCGCCTGGATCGCGTGGTGGGCGGCTCGTCTGATCGACGTGCCGTACGTGGTCTACCTGAACCAGCCCAATCGCCTTGTCTATCCCCGCAACATCGACCGCCAGACGGGCTGGGTCGCCAACGCCGACTACCGCCTGCTCGCGGAGATAGTCCTGCGCGCGACCCGGTTCGTGGCGTGGGCGGACCGGCGCTCGGTGCAGGAGGCGGACCAGCTGCTGGTCAACGGCGACTACATCGGCGACATCATCCGGGGCATCTACCGGCGCGACGCGATCGACTGCCCCGCCGGCTGTCACGTCGCAGCGTCCGGCTATCCGCGGCCCATGGAGGACAGGTTCAGCGGTGGCCTGACCGTCAATGGCTACCCGATCCGCCGGCCCTACGTGCTGCTGACCAACCGGCACTACCCGCAGAAGCGCTTCGACCTCGCGATCCGCGCCGTGGCCGAGGTCCGGGCCAAGCACCCGCGCGTGCAGCTGGTGATCCCAGGTCCGGCCACCGCCCACACCGCGGTGCTTCAAGCTCTGGTCGCCGAGCTGGGGCTCTCGGATGCCGTGCTGTTCCTGGGAGCGATCAGCGAAGCCGAGCTGCAGCGCTTGTACGAGGGTGCGGCGGTGTACGTCTATCCCGCGCCCGAGGAAGACTTCGGCATGGGCGTGATCGAGGCGATGGCGAAGGGCGTGCCAGTCGTGGCTTGGAACCAGGCCGGTCCGACGGTCACCGTGGGACCAGGCACCGGGCACCTGGCGGAGCCGCTCGAGGTGGCCGACTATGCCGCCGGGATCACTGCGCTGCTGGACGATGCGGCGGCCAACCAGGCCACCGGCGAGCGTGCCTTCGAGTGGGCCAGGCGCTTCGACTGGGAGCGCCACGTGGAAACGCTCGAGCGTGCGGTGCTCGAGGTCGCGCGATCGCACGAGCGCGTCGCGATGGAGGCGGCGAGCGCGTGAGGCTTCTGCCGAGGATCCTTCCCGCAGAGGACGAGGAGGATCGCCGGCTCGACGAGGCCGAGGAGCCGGCGGTCGGGGAACTCGAGCCGCGGGTGGCGCCCCTCCATTGGGTGTGGACCCTAGCGCTGGCAGCCGCCGCGGCGGTGCCGCGCCTTCTCTACATCTTCGTCTTCACCGATCCGGAGAACCCAGGCCTCGGCGCGTACAACGACGTCTGGCATCACTGGCAGATCGCGTACCTGACGAAGGAGATCGGGCTTGGCGCCCCTGGCGGCCCTCGCCTGTGGGACCTCAAGGGCCTCGACTACTTCTGGGGCATCCTGCACCCCCTGCTGATGGTGGCCGTCTTCGACCTGACCGGCTCGATCGACATCGTCCTCAACCGGCTCGTCAGCACGGTGTTCGGTGTCGCAGTGGTGGTCCTCCTCTTTCATGTGTGCCGCCGGCACTGGGGCACGCAGCCGGCGGTTGGCGCGGCGCTCGTCGCGACCCTGCTCCCGACCAGCGTGATGAACGACGCGTCGGGGATGATCGAGCCGCTGGGCGTCGCCCTGGTGCTGGTCGGCGTGTGGGCGTGGCCGCGGCGCGGGGGCTTCTGGGCGGGCCTTGCGTTCGGGCTCGCCACCATGGCGCGGGCCGAGGCCTGGATCTTCAGCCTGGGCATGGTCGTGGCGGCATTCCTGCGCCGGCAGGGCTGGCAGCATCGGCTCCCTCTGCTGGTCGGATTCGGCGGCGTGGTCCTGGTGTACATGAAGGTGCTGCTCGACCAGACGGGGAATCCGATCTACCCGCTGTGGTGGAACTTCCTGGCCAACGCCGCGGGCCACTGGGAGGCGACCGCGATCGATCCGGGACAGGCTTCGGTGCGTCCGGTCCTGGGCGTGTTGCTCGCGGTCTCGCTGCTTGGCCTCGCCTGGAGTCTGTGGAAACGGCCTCAGTCGTACATGCTCCTGACTTTCGGCTTCGGCTACTGGGTCTTCGTGACGGGCATGCTCGGCTTCACCAGCTACCTGGCGAGCTGGGTCTGGTGGATGCCGATAACCCGCGTGTTCGCGTTTCCTTACGTGTTCGCCGGCGCGCTCGGGGCGGTGGCGCTGCTGTGGTGGGCTCCACGCCGATACGGCCGCCGCGCGCTGCCGGCCGGCTGGGCCGCCCTCGCGCTCGCCCTCCTTGTCGCACAGTTGATCTGGGTCCCGATCGCGCAGGTCTTCGGTCCGACTGAGGCCAACTGGCGCGCGACCCGAGCTGCGGGCATCCAGCTGGGTGGTTGGTACAACCAGGCGCCCTACATGGGCCATGCCATGGCGGTCCCGCCCGACCGGCCTGATATGACCTACGCTCTCGCGCGCTATGGGGGAGTGGAGGGCAAGTATTTGGTGAGCGAGATGTACGACCCGTTCCACTACCTGCCTGCGGGCTACGCGTACGCCGACCACTCGCCGGTGGTGAATACGCTCGTCGAGTGCTGGCTCGACAAGACCGACACTCGGATGCTGGCGGTGCCGGCCACCGACGCGAACTACGCGCTGATGCGCCAGCTCAATCCCGGCTGGTTCGTGCAGCTCGGGAGCCTGGACGAAACCCACTGGCTCGTCTTCGGCGTCTCGGCGCCCCCGGTTGCTGAGGCCGCGTGCGAGGAGGCGTCACGAGCGGCGAGCCGCTAGCCCCGGCGGCGTCCTTCGACTACGAGGCCAAGCGTTGGGGCACGGCCCCGCTGAGGGCGCGGCCCTGGTACATGAACGGGCTCAAGCTGCGCTACCTTCTGGACGACCTCCCTCAGGCGAACGCGGGCGGCCGCGTGCTGGACGTCGGCTGCGGCGGAGGGGCTGTGGCCAAGGCGGTCAAAGCGGCGCGACCCGGCGCCCAGGTGTTCGGGTGCGACATCAGCGAGTCGGCGCTGGCCGCCGCCGGCGCCGAACCGGGCGGGGTCGAGTTCCGACTGGCCACCGCCGAGCATCTGCCGTTCGGCGACGGCGAGCTCGATGCCGTGTGGATCTTCGACGTGCTCGAGCACGTCGACTCACCTGAGAAGGTCCTGAGTGAGGTCGCCCGGGTCCTTCGCCCCGGCGGCAGGTTCCACATCGTCCTGCCGCTGGAAGGCCAGCCCCGAACCCTCTACCGTCTGGTCGGCTGCGGCACGCGCTGGACGGCCAAAGTCCGCCAGGCCGGCCACATCCAGATCTTCTCGGCCGCGCGGTTCGAATCCATGAGCGCCGCCCAAGGGCTGCCCGTGATACGGACGCGCTGGAGCTATCACGCGGTGCTGCAAGTCCTGGACATCGCGTACTTCTCATGGCTCGACATGCGTGGGCCGGTACGGGGCTCCGTCGAGGACATGGCGGTCTCGCGGCCGGGCATCGCCGGCGCCCTGATGCGCGGCGCCACGATGACGGTCGCCACGGTGGCATGGGCCGAGGCGAGGACCTTGCGCGCCCTGCCGGGCGGGTGCGGACACTTCACCTGCCTTCGAGCGGCTTGAGCACCGGGACCCGACTCGTGCTGGGCGCGGTGCGCCTGGTGTTTGCGGCGGCGGTCGTCGGCACGCTCGCCTATGTGTTGAGCTGGCAGATCCTCTGGGGCGGCATGGTGGGGTCGGAGGCGCCATTTCACCTCCACCTCATCACGTGGGTCGCCGGCGCGTTCCCCAACCTTCCCTGGTGGTACCCATGGGATGGGATGGGCGTCTCGTACCGCGAGGCTTATCCGCTCGCGGCGCACTGGCTCGCGGTCGCCATTTCGCGCGCGGCCGGCACGAGCCTGGAAGGTGGCGGTCAGGTAGTGCAGTTCTCGCTGATGCCGCTGACGGCGCTGGGCATCTACGGGTTCTTCGATTGGCGCATGCGCCGGCCGCTCGCCGGACTGGCGGCAGCGGTGCTCTTTCTCTTGAGTCCGATCGCCTGGGTGGAGTGGACGCATTTCGGCCTCTACGCCAGCTGGGTGGGCATGGTCCTTCTGATGCCCGCGCTGATCGCCCTTGACGTCTTCTTCTTCGCATGGCTGCGCGGCGATCGCAGTTGGCGCCGCCGGTTGGGCGCGGGGGGCTTCGTGTTGTTCACTGCGGCGCTTGGAGTGGTCTCGCCGCACCTGCTTGCAGCACCGCTGATCGCCGCTGCGTTTTATGTGCTCGCCCTGCCTCGCTCGGAGTCAAAGCGGGCGTGGCGTTGGCTGCTGGCCGTGGTGCCCGCGCTGTATGCCGGTGTGGTCTTGCTCTCGACGATCTGGCTTGGAGGCGAGTTTCAGTATCTCGCCTTCGTGCGCTCCCACTGGGCAGGTGCGGGAACCAACTTCGACGCCGGCCGCCTGACGTTCCTCGACATCACGAGTCTGCTCTCGCTTCACCCGCTGACCAATGGAGACCTCGGCGACCTTTACGGCATCAGCCTGGCCGTCGTAATTCCGGCCGTGCTTGGGCTTGCGCTCGCGTGGCGAGTTCAGCGGGCGCGGGTGCTCGCCGGCCTGGCGCTGGTTTGCGTCGCACTGTTGACGGTCACCGACCTCTACCGCCCATTGTTCGCGGTGCCGGGATTTGCCGAGTTCGCGGTCGTGGCTCACCGGCCGTTCCTGCTGCTGTTGAGCGTGGCCGCGCCTGCCCTTGCGGCGCTCGGTCTGTTTGAGCTGCCGAGACTTGTCGCGAGCGCGGCCTCGATCCGGTGGAGCTGGCCGCGCAGCGTCCGGTTCGCTGTCGCCGCGGTGCTGCCGGTCCTGCTGCTGGTGGTGTTCAGCGTCGACGTGTATGGGTTTGCCGAGCGCGCGGACGCCGCCGGACACCTCGCGTACGGGCCAAGCCTGACCGGGGCCCCCGACCTGCGCGACCTCTGGCTGCGCCATACGGCCGATGTGTGCCCGGAGCCGGGGCGGGGCTCCAACCCGCTCTGCGGCGATCGCGATCTGAGCTCTGCGTTCTCGATCGCGGAGCTCCTGCCCGCCTGCCGTCCCGCCGGCCACACGCGCCAGGACGCGCCAGTCTGTCGCGGTCTGCAGCTCGATGACGCGCAGTCGCCGAGTTGGACGGGTGACGCCGGCTCGATCGCAGAGACCGATGCCTGGTGCCAGGGTCGCCAGGACCCGGTCTGCGCCGCGCGATACCTGCCAGTGAGCCGCCAGCTGCTCGACGTCTCCTTATGGCGCATGCCGGCGATCCGCTGTGACCTGGGTTGCCCAGCCGAGCACGAGAGCCTGGCGAAGCTGGGTCAGATCTTCCCCAGCATCCCCGAACGAGTCGAGCTCAACTCCAACGTGGCGCAGCTCGACATGGCCTTCCATGCCATCGTCGGCGGCGGCATCACGCACAGCTACAACGACCAGGTCATTCCGTCGCGCGAGCTGGCGTCCTGGCTCGAAGAAAGCATGCTCACGGACGAGGGCCTTACAACCAAAGCGGAGCTTGCCGCGGCCCTGGGGATCGACGGGGTCGTACTGTCGAGCCCACAGTCGGCTCGGGCGGCGGACTACGAGAGCCTCGGTTGGCGGCAAGTGGGCACCGACCCTATCGCGTTCGTCAACCCGCAGCCGTCCGGTCTCGCCGCCCAGTGGAACGGCGGCAGCGACGTGCTCGTCATCGGGGGCACCCAGACCAGCGTTCCCGCCCTCTACAACTTCGTCTTCAAGCGGGCGACGTCCGGGCTCCTGCCGTTCTCGTCGGCCTGGCTGGTGCGCGGCCCGTCGCCGTATATCGACGACTACTCGGCCGTGGATCTCAGCCGCTACTCAGGCGTGATCGTGCTCGGCTACCAGTATCACGACCAGGGGACGGGGTGGTCCCGCCTCGACTCCTTCGTCCGGGGCGGCGGGCGGCTCTTCGTCGAGACCGGCTGGCAGTATGTCGATCCCGATTGGAACGTAGGATCCGCGCCGTCGACCCTGCCCGTGGCATCGCTCCGGTGGGGGGCCCTCGACCCCTCGGCGCCGGTGGTCGTCGATGGCACCGTCGATCCGGCGTTCGGCCGGTTCACCTACGGCGGCGGGGGATGGGGCGCGAGCAGCGCCTCGTCGGTGCGCGCCGGTGCGACCGAACTCGTGCGAGCCGGTGACCGGGTGGTCGCCGCGCGGTGGCTGCTTGGCCCGGGCCGCGTGGTGTGGAGCGGCATGAACCTGCTGGCGCACGACGCCTCGAGCGCGTCGGCCGACGAGGATTCGTTTGTCGCCGGACAGCTGGCTTGGCTCTTCTCGTCGCCGGCAGCTCAGTCCCAGACGTCGATAGAGCCGGTGTGGACCGGAGACGGCCAGGCGAGCCTCGCCCTGCAACCGTCGGCCGGTTCGACGTTGGTGCTGTTCAAGGAATCGTTGTTCCCCGGCTGGTCGGCGCGCCTGGAGACGCCTGCCGGCTCGCAGCCGGTGAGCCTGGTCGGAAGCGAGATGGACTTCATGCTGGCCCGGCTGGACTCAGTCCCGGCCGGATCGACCCTCGTCTTCTCTTATGGACCGACCGCGTTCGAGCAGGCCTCGTGGGCGGTCTCTGCGGCGACGCTTCTGGCGTTCATCGTCTGGGTGGTGAGGCCCGACGTCTATGCGCGGGGCCGCCGCCGCGTGGCTGCGTGGGTGCGCCCGGCGAGGAGTCGCGTGGCGGGTGCTGTCGAAGGACGGCTTGGGCGCTGGGACGATGAGGACGAGCCGGACGAGGCTCAGCCGCGCGGTGAGGTGCCCGAAGACGCAGGCGTAACGTAGCCCGCCCAGGCGACGAGGTCCTCGAGGCCCCGGTCGAATGGGATCTCCGGCTCCCAGCCGAGCTGCTCCTTCGCCTTGCTGATGTCGCTGACGTAGTACTCCTGGTCGCCCTCGCGCCAGTCGGCGAAGCTGTACTGCGGCCGCCTGTCGGTCAGCTCCCCAATCCGAGCGATGACCTCCAGCAGGTTGCGCTGGTTGTCGGGCCCGCCGCCGACGTTGTAGATCTGCCCCCGCGTCTTGTCGATCTCGTCGATGACCTGAGCGTAAAGGCGGCTCAGGTCGCGTGCGTCGAGGAGGTCGCGGACCTGCGTTCCGTCTCCATAGATCGTGAGCGGCCGGTCGTTGAGGATCGAGTGCACGAAGTGCGCGACCCAGCCCTGGTCCTCGGTGCCGTACTGGTGCGCTCCGTAGATGCAGCTCTGCCTCAAGACGACGGTGTTCATGTGGAAGCAGCGGGCATAGTCGCGGACATATTGGTCGGCAGCGCCCTTGCTGCATCCGTACGGGCTGTGGAAGTCGATCGCCTGTGTTTCTTTACAGGCTCGATTGTTCTTTTCGAGCTTTCCATACACCTTATTCGTAGATGCGAAAACAAACGGCGCCTCGGGGTTGTGCTTTCGCGCCGCCTCCAACATGTTCACGGTACCCCCAGCGTTGACATCGAAATCCGTGACCGGATCGACGAGCGAGGTCGTCACTGCGACCTGGCCCGCGAGGTGGAGGATCGCGTCCTGGTTCTTGACTTGGCTTGCGAGCGCGGCCGCGTTCCTCACGTCCGCTTTGACGAATCTCGCCGCCTGGGCGTGGCGGCTCATCAACCACTTCAGATTTCGTTCCGTACCGTCCCGGCTCAAGTTGTCGAGCACGGTCACGTGCCATCCTGCGGCGATCATGTGGTCGGCGGCGTTGACGCCGAGAAAGCCGGCGCCCCCGGTGATCAAGACCCGGCGCGCACGGCGCTTGATGGTGGTGGGCTCTGGGCTGGACTCCGACTTCGATGTCCTGCCCGAGGTCCGAGACCGACCGGATCCCTCCCGGGACGAGCTCTCGGCGCGGGTGGTCGACGTCATCGAGGTTCCCTACCTTAAGCCAATCGCACCGCGCCGCCGCCGTGTTCGGGTGGGCTGTCCACTCGTGTGGCCGAAACAGATGAGGGCCACGCTCGTCGAGCCGGTCAAGCGGCCCGACCCAGGCCCGCCGACGTCGACGAAGGCGAAGGATTCCGAGGTCTCGTCAACCGGCCCGCGTCGCAACGTCGCGGTCGCGTGGCCGACGATCGTTGGCGGGTCCATCACCGCCGCCGCCTACGTGTTGGGTCGGGTCGCGACAGGAGGTGTCGAGGTGCTGGTTGGAGCGTTTGCGGTGGGTATCGCGCTGCTGCTCACGTTCGTGATCGCGACAGGTGCCCTGCGTGTCGGCGACACCACCCGGCCAGCCCGCCTGTTCGCGGCCATTGGAAGCGTCTTGCTGCTGATCGCCGCGACGTTCGCGAACGACAACAGGCTGCTGTCAGGTTGACGGCTGCGCTTCAGCCCGTTGCCAGTCCCCGGAAATAGGCCACGCTGACGATCCACGCCGCTGCGGCCAGAAAGACCGCCTCCCGGCGCGGCGTTCCGCCCTGCGCGTAGAGGTAGACGCCAGGAACGAAGAGCACGGCGAAGACTCCGTAGACGATGTGAAGCAACTCTGTCGGACGGTGACCGGCCGCCAGGACGACCAGCCCCGCGACGCCCTGGAGAGCCGTCAGCCCGCCGAGAATCAGAAAGCTGGAGCGGAATCCGCCTGTGACGGCGGCCCGCCGGAAATACAGGTACGTCCCCCAGATGCCAAGCAGAACCGCGAAGAGCAGCAGAGCGCGGGCGATGACTCCGTGGAAGGCCATGATCGCGTCGATCAAGCTGGATTCCCTCGCACCTTCGTAGGCCTGACTCGCTCGCGAAAATAATCGACGGTGAGACTGAGCCCCTCTTCAATGGACACCTGTGGCTCCCACAACAGCTCTCGCCGCGCTCGCGAGTTGTCAAGCGCAATTCTGTAGACGTCGCCCTTGCGCCGAGGCCCGTGCTGGGGATCGGCGCCGTAGTCCGTCAGGATTGCGAGCTTG
>Ga0070698_100005862_pt1 | contig 13422 bp, 12 predicted proteins | sample KBSK1502metaG_FD_65477 | JGI IMG/M metagenome (GOLD analysis project Ga0070698, IMG submission 65477) | Corn, switchgrass and miscanthus rhizosphere microbial communities from Kellogg Biological Station, Michigan, USA - KBS K1-50-2 metaG | ecosystem: Host-associated > Plants > Roots >... | reverse complement strand
CGGCAGGCCGTGCCGCAGCAGTTCCTCGTAACGAAGTGGCAGCGTCGCCACCCGTAGGTCGGGAACGTGGTGTGTCAGGTGCTCGGATGCGTAGGTGGCCTCGCCCCGCTGGAGCTCGGCGTAGGGCGGTAACACCGCGAGCCAGGTCTCCGGCGGGTTCAGGTAGTAGCCGATCGACGAGCCTGCATCGGCGAGGAGAAGCCAAGCCCGCTCCTCATCGTGGCCGAGCACCTCGACGACGCGGTCGGGCCAGCGCGCGAAAAGGCCCGCCGTCAGCCTGGGCTCGAATGCCTGTATCGGACTGCACGCTTTGAACCAGGCCACGCCGTCCGCGAGCGGGACGCGCAGCACCGTCGCCCATGGTCGCTCGCGAGCCGTTTCAATGATGCCGATCGGTTCGACGTAGGTCCGGATCCAGGCTTCGGCGGCGGCGCCGTCCACACTCGTACTATGCCGCGATGTCGGTGCTGAAATGGCTGGTGTACCCAACCGTACAAGTTATGAACTGCGCTTGCCTCTCGAGCTGAAGGTCAACCCGGTTAACAGCTTGCTAGAGCCCCGTCAGAGAGCAGGTTGCCGTACCCACACCTCGTTACAGCTTCGGCCGCCATGGCGCTCGTGATCACCAGCAAGTCCTTCTGTTTCGTCGCAGGCCGGCCCTGTAGCACCGGCGACATCGAGCAATTACTGGCCGCCATTATCGGTTTGGGGTTGCTCGTCTGGGTTACCCAGGATGCGAAAGGAAAGCCCTTAGCCGAGCAGCTTGGTGCCTTGTTACGCGGTCTCAGAGATGTAGAGTTCCTCATTCCGGTGCCATTCGCGCTCTGGTACGACTCGCTCCACCCCAATGTAACCGTGCGAGTCTTTGCGATCGCGCTGGTACTCACCGAGGTTCAGGACGTCGTGCGCCGCCGTCAGGCACAGCGGACCACACCGGGCAGGCCGAAGAAACCAATTTCGGCCATGAAAGCCGCCGAAGGATACAGCCTGATCGTGGATCCACGAAAGGATGGCGGGTATGTCGGTTGGTCGGTCGAGGACGATAACCTCAAGGTCGCCGCGCCCAGTTTGCTCGGGATTGACGAGGCCACCCGCAACTACATCCGTGAGGGCCTCGGCGGCGGTCCGCCGCTTGAGCTGACGCTGGGTACGTCTGGGACGATGCCGAGCGGGCAACGCCCGAGGCGTCGGCCGATATTCAGATTGGGGGGTCGAGCCGTCCGCCAAAGAGCCTCTACCTCGAGGTTCGCGAGTCAGAGGGCAAGGGCTACGTCGCCGAGGGGAAGCCGGACCTTCGGATATCGGCGCCGACGCTTGACGAGTTGGCACCCGCAGCCCGGGCCGAAATCGGCCGTAGGTGGCATTATGCGTCCCGCAGAGACATGCCCAAGGTCACGTTCGCGTGGGTGCGCAAAGCGCAAGTCTGATCGCTAGCATTATCGACGCCGCCCGACAGAAGAGTTTGGTGTCCCCAACCGGACAAGTTTTGAACTCCATTTGCCGGCGGAGGAGGGCCCTTGCCATTTGACGAACGCCCGCAGCCGCCGCAGGGGTGGGCGATCTTCGAGCGCTGTATAGGCACGTCTGGGCGACGGAGTAACCGCCCAAATTCCGATACCCTTCCCGCCTGGGCACGTGGGGCGTCGGGATATTTTCCGATGACACTGCCTTAGATGTTCGGAATGACTGGCGCGATCTCTTGGGCGAGGGTCTGGACGCCGAGAACGCCACAAGGCGGTTGCTTGATGAATGGGGCGAAAGCGCAAATGACCCGGACGAAGGTCCGGTCCTTTGGCTGGCGCTTGCAGCCGCACAGATGAGCACAGGAAGGCTGATCGAAGAGGTCCGAAAGCACACCCTCTCCCTCATCGACAGCGGCGCGGATCTCCGACGCTGGGAAGGAAGCTCTGATCTGAAACGACGCCAGGAAGTCCTCCAGAAATTGCGCAGCCAAATTCTGGGGCCTCAGAAGGCGCCGGTCAAAGTAGCAAGGCGACGGCTCGCGGTACCACGTTTTCAGATTGGGGACGCATTCACCTTTCGCTTGGCGAATGGAATCCTGGCGCTGTTCCGCTGCTACGGGATCCACACGGATAAGGGGGGCCAATCATCTCTCGTGGAATTGCTCGATTGGACTGGGACGGACGTACCGGCTCAGCTTGATTTCGCAAAGGTTCCAGGGCGGCCGCATAGATACGAATTGGTCCAGACCAGTAAACCGGCAATTTACATGCCGGTCGAGACGCCCCGTGCTCACCGCTTTCCCTCTGACCGAATTAGCCTTCGCGCCCGGGATTGAGAGTGATCGAGCCGAGGGCGACTGGGTTGAGTGTCGTGCTGTGGAGCCGAATGAACGACGAAATCTGGCTTCAGTTGGATCCCACTTGGAAACCGGACGCCGCAGCACAGGAAAAACTCGACGCCGCTCGGCAGCGAGCCAGAGGCATCTAGAGAGCTCTGTTCCCGGACCGGAACTTCGCGCGCCCGGCCAAAGACTGAATTTGAGTGGTGTCCCCAACCGTACAGGTTATGAACTCCATCCCCCAGCCGAGACGAGTGCCGCCCCCCTGTGGGCAGCCCACCACCAACTGATTGACAGAAGTGGTATTGACAAGTGGAGGGAGACGTGCTTAGATAACGCCTGCTAGACGCGCAGAGGACTAGACCACTTACAAGACCGGGGTTCCGGAGAGGAATTTTGGGGAAGCAGGACGAGACCCGCGAGCGGGTCCTTGATCTGATCGAGTCGCTCGTGGTGGGGCAGGCAATCCCATCCGAGCGCCAGCTCAGCCAGGATCTGGGCGTCTCCCGCCTGACGGTCCGCGCGGCGATCGACCAGCTCGTCCAGGGAGGCCAGCTCGCGCGACGCCACGGGAGTGGCACCTATGTGACTGAGCCGAAGATCGCGCAGCCACTGACTCTGACCTCGTTCACCGAGGACATGCGCCGCCGCGGTATGGTCCCGTCGAGCCGGACGCTGGAGCTTACCGTCGTTAGCGCTGGCGCCCGACTCGCGCGGCGGCTCCAGGTCTCTCCCGAGGAGCGCATCGTACGCGTCCAGCGTCTGCGCCTTGCCGACGGGGAGACCATGGCGCTCGAGGTCCTGCACGTGCCCGAGGCGTTGGTTCCGGGGCTTTCCAAAGGAGACCTCGAGAATCGTTCCTTCTACGAGCTGCTCGGGGAGCGGTACGGGATCTTCATCGCCTCTGGCACGCAGACCATCGAACCAACGGTCACCAATGAGGCGGAGTCCGAGCTCCTCGGCATTCCGCTGCACACGCCCGCTTTCCTGTTCGAGCGAACGACCATCTCCGAGGCAGGCCGAACAATCGAGTTCGTCCAGTCGATTTACCGCGGAGACCGCTACCAGCTGGTCACCGAACTGCATCCAAACCGGGGCCGCAACGGGCGTCCTGCCACCGCCGTCCATCGCGCTCCCGCCAAGATTTCCGAACCGATCGAGCCGCGCCTGTAAACGATGGTGGCCAGAGTAGCGAAGCGGGAGGAGTGCATGCGGATATGTCGAAGACCAACGTGAAAGCGCCGACGGACGCATCAACGCGCAGTCGATCAACGAAATGGAGGAGAACGATATGAAAAGTAGGAACCTGGCGGTGGGCGCCGTCGCGTTAGTGCCCGCGTTACTAGCGGCCTGCGGCACCAGCACGACCGCAGGACCAACTGCCCGCACCCTCGACGTCTGGCTGATGAACGGCAGCGCACCGACGGCCGTCATCAGCGCCCTGAATGCCGAGTTCCAGAGCGCGCATCCCGGCGTCACCGTCAAGGTGGAGCTGCAGCAATGGAGCGGAATCACGGACAAGACCAATGCGGCACTCAGCACGCAGAGCCCGCCGGACGTCCTCGAGATGGGGAACACCCTGGTGTCTGGCTTTGCCTCGGCGGGTGGCCTCGCCGATCTGAGCAAGAAAACCTCGACCCTGGGTGGCAGTACCTGGCTCGAGAGCCTAAAGGAAGCCGGCACGCTCAACGGAAAGCTCTATGGCGTTCCGTACTACGCGGGCGACCGGGTGGTCATCTACAACAAGGATATGTTCGCCGCGGCCAGCATCACGAACCCTCCTGCCACGCGTGACGAGCTGATCGCTGATGGGCAGGCGCTGATGGCGAAGAATCGCGGCGTTTCCGGCTATTCCGGCCTCTACCTTCCCGGGAAGGACTGGTACGCGATCTTCTCCTGGGTCTTCGATGCCGGGGGCACGATCGCGACCCAGTCGGGCGGCAAGTGGGTTGGCTCGCTCGAGTCTTCGCAAGCGCAATCGGCGCTGGCCTGGGTCAAAGACATGCGGTCCAAGGTCGGCACCGCACCCGGCGACGGCGATGAGACCAAAGACGATCCGACCTTTGAGTCGGGCAAGGCCGCCATGGTGATCGAGGCCGGCTGGCACGTCGGTGTGATCACCAAGGACAAACCGGAGTTGACCGGCCACGTCGGCGTCTTTCCGATCCCCGGAGCCTCGGGATCCGCGCCGGTATTCCTTGGCGGCTCGAACCTGGGCGTCGGCTCCAAGAGCAAGAACCAGGACCTGGCCGTTGAGTACATCAAGCTCCTGGGCGGCAGAAAGTACCAGACCCAGCTGGCCGTGCAGGGTGGCGTCATCCCGAACTCGACCGACCTCCTGAACCTGCACGCGAGTGACCCGTTCCTCTCCGTGGCCGACAAAGCCGCTACCCATAGCTGGTTCGTGCCCAACAGCCCGAACTGGGGCAGCGTCGAAAGCAACAACATCCCGCAGGACATGCTCGCCAAAATCTTTACGGGTCGGGCGAGCATCGCCGATGCGACGACAGCGGCCGACCAGGCAATCGCCGACAAGCTGAATCAGTAGATAACACGTATCGTGCAGCACATGAGCGCCGTCCCGGCAACGCCGCTAACTTCGCCAGCCGGGCGGCGCTCTCCGCTGCTTCGACTTCGGCCTTCGCGCCGGCGCGTGGCGCTCGTGCCCTGGTACGTGCCCTATCTCCTGCTCGCCCCAGGCATCGTCTCGCTGGGAGCCGCCGTGGCTTACCCGCTGGTCAACCTGGTCCTGATTTCCTTCCAGCAGTTCCGTGCCCGCGAGCTGATCCTGGGATTGCCCACCCACTGGAGCGGACTGGCGAACTACCGCTACATCTTCTCCCGGCCCGAGTTCTGGACAGTGCTCGCGAGGTCTCTGCTCTTCGCCGGTGTCAACGTTGTCCTGACGATCGTGATCGGGATGGGGCTGGCTTTGCTAATGCAGCGGCTCGGGGGGCGGATGCGAACGCTGCTTGCGATCAGCATGGTACTGGCATGGGCGACGCCGACGGTGACCGCGACCCAGGTCTGGCTCTGGCTCTTCGACCGTGACTTCGGCGTGGTCAACTGGATCCTCACGAGCCTGCACCTGGGCAATTTCACCCAGCATTCTTGGCTGTCAGACCCAGTCTCGATGCTTGGCCTTGCGACCATCATCGTGGTCTGGGCGGCGCTGCCATTCGTCGCCCTCACCCTCTATGCGGGACTGTCCCAGGTCCCAACGGACCTGTATGAGGCGGCTCGGGTGGACGGAGGCGGTGGTTGGGCCATCTTCCGGTTGGTGAGCTTGCCGTATGTTGCCCCCATCGTGCTGCTGCTGACCCTGCTCTCGGCCATCTGGGATTTCCGTGTCTTCACGCAGATCTTCGTCCTGCAGAAAGCCGGCGGAATCTCCGAGGACACGAACCTGATCGGCATCTGGGCCTACCACCAGTCCTTCGGTGGCGCGCCGAACTACGGCCGGGGCGCGGCCACGTCCCTGGTTGGCGTGGTCATCCTCCTCATCGTGACCGCCCTACTGCTGCGGCGGATGGTGCACGCAGGAGACGAACTATGAGGTCGCGGTTGCGGGCCAGCTCGGTCGCCGTCAACGGTCTGGCCCTGCTGGCGGTGGGGTTCTTTCTGTTCCCGGTCTACTGGATGGTGGTCACGGCCTTCAAGCCGAGCGGCGACATCCTGCTCTCGATTCCCAAGTTCATCCCGTCGCCATTTACTCTGGAGCACTTCTCGGACGCCTTCAACAAGAACCACTTCTGGGACAACGCGCGGAGCAGCGTGATTGTCACCTGTTCGGTCGTGATCCTGGCCGTGGCTGTGGCATTTTTCGCCGCGACCGCCGTCGCCAGGTTTCGTTTTCGCGGGCGCCGGACGTTCCTGGTTCTCCTGCTGCTGGTCCAGATGGTCCCCTTCGAGGCAATGCTCATCCCCATCTTCATCGAGCTCGATCGCATCGGGCTGGTCTACAAGCTGATCGGCGTCATCCTCGCTTACCTCGCGTTTGCCCTCCCCTTCACGATCTGGGTCCTGCGCGGCTTCGTGGCCGCTGTTCCGGTCGACCTGGAGGAGGCCGCCTTGACCGATGGATGCACGCGCCCCCAGGCTTTCATGAGGATTCTGTTTCCCCTGATCGCCCCAGGCCTGGTGGCGACCTCGATCTTCGCGTTCATCCAGGCCTGGAACGAGTACATCTTTGCCAATGTGCTTCTCACGAATGAGAACACCACCCTCCCGGTCTGGCTGGCCTCCTTCGTGTCAGCCGGCAGTCAGATCGATTGGGGCGGCATCATGGCAGGGTCGACTATGTTCGCGCTTCCGGTGATGATCTTCTTCATCTTTGTCCAGCGCCGGATCACGGCCGGCATGACCGTGGGCGGCGTCAAGGGTTGATGGACGAGCTGTCACGACTCGCCCGGGCGTGCGTGCTCCCCGGTTTCGAGGGGACCGAGCTCCCGGACTGGGTCCACGGCCGGCTCCGTGATGGCCTCGGCGGCGTCGTGCTCTATGCGCGCAATGTGTCATCGGCTTCCCAGCTCGCCCGTCTGACGAGCGCGATCCGCGATGCCCACCCGCAGAGCCTGATCGCGATCGACGAGGAAGGTGGCGACGTGACCAGGCTGGAAGCAACCGGCGGCAGTTCTTATCCGGGCAATCTCGCCCTGGGTCGCGCCGATGACGTCGGGCTGACCCAGGCCATCGCGGGATCGATGGGTCGCGACCTGGTCGCCGCGGGCATCAACCTGGATCTGGCCCCGGTCGCGGACGTGAACTTGAATCCCGATAACCCGGTCATCGGCGTCCGCTCGTTCGGCGAGCGACCGGACTTGGTGGCCGGCCATGTCGCGGCCTTCGTCACGGGGCTTCAGGGCGAGGGCGTGGCGGCGTGCGCGAAGCATTTCCCTGGGCACGGAGACACGTCGGTCGACTCGCACCTGGCGCTGCCGACTATAGATAAGGATGCTGCCGAGCTTAGGGCGGCGGCGCTGGTCCCCTTTCGTGCCGCCATCGCGGCCGGCGTCCAGGCGATCATGACCGCGCACATCGTCGTCCCGGCGCTGGATGCTGTGCCTGCGACGTTGAGCCGGCGGATTGTGACCGACCTGCTTCGTCGCGAGCTCGGGTTCGGGGGTCTGGTCGTCACCGATGCCCTGGAGATGCAGGCGATTCGCGCCACCGTGGGCGTCGAGCAGGGTGGCGTGACAGCCCTCAAGGCCGGGGCGGACGCGCTCTGTATCGGACACGACCTCGCCGATGACGAGATGGTCACGCGGCTCGAGCGCGCGATCGTCGCCGCGGTCCGGCAGGGTCAGCTCGAGGAGGAGCGCCTGGCTGAAGCCGCCGCCCGCATCGAGCGGGTCGCGGAGTGGGCGCGCGCCAGGCAAGCCCGGACTGCCGAGACCTCGCGGGAGCTGGGCCTGCAGGCCGCTCGGCGAGCGGTCCGCGTCGAAGGAAACGTTCGGCTGGCGGCGGCTCCGATGGTCGTCGAGTTGCGGCCAGAGCCCAGTCCGCCAACGCGTGGCGTCGCCTGGGGACTTGCGGACCTGCTTGCCTCCAGGGATCCTGGATCGTTCGGCGTGTCGCTGGCGGGTACGCCCGTCGACGTCGACGGCCTAATCGAAATCGCGAGAGGCCGGCCGCTGGTGGTGGTCGTGCGCGATCTCCATCGCCATGCCTGGGTAAGGGCCGCGGTCGAGAGCCTCCTCCGCCGGCGCCCCGATGCCGTGTTGGTCGAGATGGGCCTTCCAAAATTCCGACCCGCGGGCGCTGCCGCCTACATCGCCACCTACGGGGCGGCCAGGGTCAATGCCATCGCCGCCGTGGAGACCATGCTGGCTCCGCCGACGGAGCAACCTCATCGACGGTCGGCTGACCTGGACGGGATCGGCACACTGGGGCTGCTCCAGCTGATGCATGGCGAGGATGAGCGTGCGGTGGAGGCGGTGGGGTCCAAACTCAGCGGCATCGCGCGAGCGGTTGAGGGAATCGCCGATCGGCTCCGCGAGGAAGGCGCGCTCCACTACTTTGGCGCCGGCACGAGCGGCCGGCTGGCGGCGCTCGACGCCCTCGAGTGCCCGGCGACATTCGGGATCCCCGGCGACAACGTGGTGGCGCACGTCGCCGGTGAGGACGCCGCCGAAGATGATGCGGTCCTCGGTCTCGAGGACGCCCGCGCCGCAAACCTGGGGCGGGCGGACGCCGTCGTTGGCGTCAGCGCCAGCGGCCGAACCCCCTATGTCATCGCCGCGCTGGACCATGCCCGCCAGCTCGGCGCCTTCACCGTCGCCGTGACCTGCGCCCCGGGGTCGCCCCTGGGGCGCGCGGCCGATGTCGCCATCGAGCTGGACACGGGTCCGGAGCTGATTGCGGGATCGACGCGCCTCAAGGCGGGGACCGCGCAGAAGGCGGTCCTCAACATGATCAGCACGGGTGTGTTCAGCAGGCTGGGGCACGTCTATCGCGGCCGAATGGTGGACATGATCCCCGGGAACGAGAAGCTCCGCCAGCGCGCGGCGCAAATCGTCCGCGAGCTCACCGGGGCTACCTCCGACGAGGTCGATCGGGCGCTGGCCGAGACCGGCGGCAACGCAAAGCTGGCTATCCTGATGCTTCTGGCGGGGATCGACGCCGGCGCCGCCCGCGCACGTTTGGCAGACGTCGCCGGCGACCTCTCGCTCGCGCTGGGAGAACCATGAGCATCCTTCTCCGTGGGCGGGTGCATGCACTGACCGTTCCCGACACTAGCGTGTTCGTGAAAGACGGCCACATCGGTTGGGTCGGCGCCGGCAAACCGCCGGAGCGCGCCGACCTGGAAATCGTGGCAGAGCCTGGAGAGCTGATCGCTCCCGGATTTGTCGACCTTCAGGTCAACGGCTTTGGCGGCCACGATGCCGCGAGCGGTGTGGCCGACATCAGCGCCATCTCCGGATTGCTCCCGACTTTCGGGGTGACCAGCTTCCTTCCCACGTCGATCTCCCGCCCGCTGAAGGAGGCTAGCGCGTTTGTCCAGGCGACACGCGCCGCGGCGGCGCCTGGTGCCCGGATTCTCGGCGCACATCTCGAGGGACCGTTCCTCAATCCGACGTTTCGCGGCGCGCACGACCCGACCGCACTCATCGAGCCGACGTCCGAACACATCGATTGGCTCCTCGACTGCCCGCCGCGCATGATCACCCTCGCGCCGGAATTACCCGGCGCCCTGGAGGCGATTCGACGCCTCACCGCGGCCGGAGTGCTGGTGTCCGCCGGTCACAGCGGGGCCGACTACGAGCAGGGTGAGCGCGCCATCGAGGCCGGGGTGCGTTTTGGGACTCACCTGTTCAACGCGATGCGCGCCTTTCACCACCGACGGCCGGGGCTGGTCGGGGCGCTGCTTATCGATGACCGCGCCAGCGTCGGGTTGATCGCTGACGGCCAGCACCTCCACGATGCCACCTGTGAGCAGGTCTTGCATCTGAAGTTGCCGGGACGCATCGCGCTGACCACCGATCAAACCGCCGCGGCCGGCGTTCCTGCTGGGCGCTACACGCTCGGTGGGCGCAGCGTTGTCAGCGACGGCCAGGCCGTCCGGCTGGAAGACGGGACGCTGGCTGGCAGCATCGCCACCATGGATGAGCTCATCCGCCGGATGGCGGGACTTCCCGGGATGTCGCTGGAACGCGCAGTGACCATGGCCTCGGCGGCGCCGGCCCTCGTTCTGGGCGAAACCCGTCTGGGCACGATAAGTCCCGGCGCCCTCGCGGACCTGGTCATCCTCGATCGCGAGATGCGGGTGCGACTGACTATCGTTAACGGGCGGGTCGTCTACCGGCGGTGAGCTCGTTCCGAGACGAGATCGCGGAGCAGCCGGCGGTCGCCGAGCGTCTCCTGCGGCAGATGGAGAGCGTGCAGGCGATTGGCGCCGCCATCAAGGCCGCCAACCCAGCCGGAATTGTGATTGCGGCCCGGGGCAGCTCGGATAACGCTGCGGTCTACGCGAAGTACGTGTTTCAGCTTCGGAACCGGCTTCCCGTGGCGCTCGCGGCGCCGTCGCTGTTCACGCATTACGCCGCGCCTCCACGCATTGCCCGATATTGCGTGCTTGGTATTTCCCAGTCGGGGGCGGCTCCTGACGTGTGCGCTGTCGTGGAAGAGGGCCGGCGGCAGGGTGCGGTGACGGTGGCACTGACGAACGAGCGCGATTCCCCACTCGCGGCTGCCGCTGACTTCGTCATTTCGCTACAGGCTGGCCTTGAGCGCAGTGTGCCGGCTTCGAAGACATACACGGCCAGCCTGGTCGCCATCGCCATGCTGTCTCAGGTCATCGACCCGAACGAGGACTTCGTCGGCGCCCTCCTGAGGATTCCCGACGCGATGCGTGGAGTCGAGCGACACGAGGCGGAGCTGCGAGAGATGGCGCCGCTGATCCAGGGATCTCGGGTCATCGTCCTCGGCCGTGGGTTCAATTTGGCCACATCGGAAGAGCTTGCCCTCAAGCTCACCGAGACGAGTTACGTCCTTGCGCGCGCCTGGTCGGCTGCGGACTTTCTCCATGGTCCCGTCGCGGTCATTGACCCCGACTTTCCGATCATCCTGGTCGAGGCGCGGGGACCGACCTATGCGGAAACCCGCAACGTCTTTTCGCTGTTGGCGAAACGAGGACCACGCATTTTTCAGGTCGGGGACGGAACGGTGCACCTTCCTGGAGCGGCGGCGAGCGTCTTGCTCAGCAGCGGTCTCCCCGAGTCGCTCACGCCGCTCACGCTCGCGGTCGCCGGGCAGTTGCTGGCGCTTCACCTCGCGATCTCCCGCGGGCTTGACCCCGACCGGCCGCGGACACTCACGAAAGTGACGCGGACCAGGTAGAAGCAGCAAGATGCCCGCAGTACTTGGGATGGACATCGGCGGTTCCCGCACCCGCGGCCGCGTGTCGGACGGCGGCAAGGTCCTGGCGGAGGCAGTCGTCGATGGGGCCAACATCACCGCGCTCGCACAGCCCACGGTGGTCTCGCGCCTGCAGGCGCTGATTGACAAACTCGGCAATCCGAAGGTCGCCGCCTGCTGCGCCGGCGCCGCTGGCAGCGAGGTCCCCGGGGCCGCCGATCGGCTGGCGCGAATCCTGCACGACCTGTTGCCGGGCGCCAGGATCCATGTCGTTCACGACGCGCAACTGGTTCTCGCCGCAGCTGGGTTGACCGCCGGCACGGCGGTCATCGCCGGGACCGGCTCCGTAGCCTATGGAAAGGACCGACGCGGGAGGGAACTGCGGATCGGCGGCTGGGGATGGCTCCTGGGCGACAAGGGCTCCGGCGTATGGATCGTGCGAGAGGCCGCCCGCGAAGTGTTGCGCCGAGTGGATGTCGGGAGCGAGCCAGGTCCGCTCACATCGTCCCTCATGAAGGCGTGCAGCGTCGAACACCCGCTGGAGATTAGGAGGGTGCTCCATGCGAGGCTCGAGCCTGAGCAGTGGGCCGAACTGGCCCCCGCCGTTTTTGACAGTGCGGCTGCTGATTCCGGCGCGGCTGAAATCGTGACCCGTGCTGGGGCTGCCCTAGGCGACCTGGCACGCGCAGTCCATGAACGGCTCGGCAAGCCGGGTCCGATCGTCCTGGCCGGTGGGCTCCTCCGCCATCAACCGACGCTCGAGCAGGCGGTGCGTTCTCGCCTCCAGCCCTGCACCTCTCAGATCGACCGTCTCGACCAGCCAGCCGTCGCCGGCGCAGTCCGCTTGGCCGAGCAGCTCGCAGCCACTTCGGTCTTTCCCTCCACATGGGGGCAGGGTTGAGGTCGGTTCGAGTCCACCACGGGCTACCACCTGTTTCCTCTACCTGGTAGCAGCGACGCTCGAGTGCCTCGTACGTCGTCCGCACCGAGCCGGTCCCGTCAATTAAGTCGTGAATCTCGATGACTGGGTACGCGAGGACGCAAACGACCGGGCTGCGGTGCGGCTGGTTCAAGCCTCGCGACCGAGAACACCGAGCCCGGGGACGATACCTTGGGGGCGACCATGGTCAAGCGCTCCAGGCCGGCGAGTAGGGCCACGCGCTCGCGGGAGGACAGCTTCTTTAGCGCCGCCGCCAAGCGGTCCAGATCGAGCACACTGTCCGCTGCCACCCGGGCCTGCCCTTTCGCGGTTAACACGATCGAGAGCCGGCGTTCGTCGTGCAGGTCGCGCCGGCGGCGTAGGAACCCGCGGCGCTCGAGGCTCTTGACCTGCTCGGATGCCGAGCTCTTTGGGATACCGAGATGATTGGAAACGTCACCGAGAGGAATACCGCCGACAGCGGGAACGTGATGTAGGAGCTGGCGCTCGTGCTGTGAAAGGTCATCAGCGTCCCGCTTCATAAAGGCGCGCCACAGCCGACCGTACAGAACATCGAACTGTTCGGCCGTCGATTTGTTCGCCATGACGTACAATCTACTCCATCAATGCAGGAATCGTTAGGAGGTTGGGCTGTGGTGAAGATCGAACGTGAGAGAACCATTCCCGCTGCGGCGGCGCAAATATGGGAGGTCGTCGCCTCGGCGGACCGGCTGCCCCAGTGGTACGCACGATCAGGCAAGGTCGAGGTGCTGGAGGGCGCCGGCCTCGGCCGCCGCCAGCGCATCAGCAGCACCTGGCGGGGCCAGGAGTCCGAGGTCGACCAGGTAATCACCGCATTCGAGCCGGGTCGCCTGCTCGAATGGCGTCACGAGGCGGAGCGGCTGGGGGGCAAGCCAGCCCCACGATTTGCCCTCGAAACCGTTGTCAGCATCAAGCTCGAGGCGGATGGACAGGCCTCGACTCGGGTCGTAATGGAGTCACGACAGCGCCCGGCCGATCCAGACAAGGAGCGTGCGATGCGGGGCAACTCCGAGTATCTCGCGAAGATGCTCGAGACCTCGCTCGAACGCTTGGAGAAGCTTGTCACAACGGCTGACTACGTCTAGCCGACGGTCGCCAAGCTCCGAAACACAGGTTGTAGCCAAGCGGTTGGTGTCCCCAACCAAAGTTATGAACTCCACCTGCCAGCCGAGCTGACCGGCTTCTACTCGAGCGTCCTCGCGACGGCGCGCCGAAGGATGACCTGGTACTCCCTGTCGAAATCGGCGCGCGCCTCCGGCAGCGCCTCTCGTTGCCGAGCCCATGCGAAGGCGTGCGCGAACGT
>Ga0070698_100005861_pt1 | contig 13423 bp, 18 predicted proteins | sample KBSK1502metaG_FD_65477 | JGI IMG/M metagenome (GOLD analysis project Ga0070698, IMG submission 65477) | Corn, switchgrass and miscanthus rhizosphere microbial communities from Kellogg Biological Station, Michigan, USA - KBS K1-50-2 metaG | ecosystem: Host-associated > Plants > Roots >... | reverse complement strand
AGACGGAAGCGTGTAAGTTCGCTTCCGTCTTTTGTTTTTTCGGCCCGGATCTCTAAAATCTGTGGCTCTTCGCTTCGGTTTTGCCCTAAATCTGTGGCTGCATGTCTGAACGTCTCTTTAGCTGGCTGACCTCGCGCGGCGCTGGCGTTCTTCTTCATCCTACTTCGCTTCCCGGGCCTACCGGTATCGGTACCCTGGGCCGATTCGCTTTTCGATTCGTCGACTTCCTGGCGGACACCGGCATGAAGTATTGGCAGGTCTGCCCGCTGGGTCCGACCGGATTTGGTGATTCTCCCTATCAGTGTTTTTCTGCTTTCGCTGGAAATCCCTACTTAGTAGACCTTGAAGAACTCGAGCATGACGGTTTTCTCGAGGCGGGCGACATCGAACCATTGGCGACTCTCTCAGAGAGAGCGGTCGACTACGGTGCTCAATGGGAACTCCGTTGGTTCATCCTCCGGAGAGCGTTCGACGGGTTTCGACTAAAAGCCAGCTCGGATCACCAAACAGCCTTTGCCCGATTCCGCCAAAACAATTCGGAATGGCTCGAGGCTTACTGCCTATTCATGGCCCTGAAATCACAATTTAACAGCCGATCCTGGCTTGAGTGGCCCAGTGATTTCCGTTACCACGCAATGGCCAAGCAACTATTGCCAACCAAAGAGCTCGAAGACCAAGTTTCCGCTTACGCTTTTTATCAGTTCAAGTTTTTCCAGCAATGGGACAAACTGAGACGGTACGCGGCTGACCGGAAGATCCAGATTTTCGGTGATATCCCGATTTTCGTCGCAATGGATAGCGCCGACGTCTGGACTCACCCGGAGCTTTTCCAGATGACGGAAGATCTTAGACCGACCGGCGTCGCCGGGGTCCCTCCCGACTATTTCGCAGCCGATGGGCAGCTCTGGGGTAATCCCCTTTACGCGTGGGAACGCCACGCCAAGGATGGCTATGCTTGGTGGCTCGCCCGCCTGCGGGCCAGCTTCCAGCTCTACGATGTGGTCCGGATCGATCACTTTCGCGGCTTCGACGAATATTGTCGAATTCCGCCCGACGCCAAAAACGCCCGTGATTACCGCTGGGAACCAGGTCCCGGTCTGGAACTCTTCCAAGTCATCCAGAAACAGTTCCCTGAAGCAAAGCTCGTTGCGGAAGATTTAGGCGTAATCACCGAATCGGTGCGCCGCTTGGTGAATCAGGCCGGATTACCTGGGATGAAGATCTTGCAGTTCGCGTTTGAAGGCGCAACCGAGTATCTGCCGCACAATTGCGTGCCTAATAGCGTACTATATCCCGGAACACACGATAACGACACCTGCCGCGGCTGGCTCACCATCCAGCCTCCAAACGTTAAAGATTTCGTTCACCGGTATCTTCGCGCAAAAACGAAGATTGTGTGGGAAATCATTCGTGCCGGTTATGCTTCCGCATCCAGGATCTTTATTGTCCCGATGCAGGATCTGCTAAACTTGGGAAGCGAAGCGCGAATGAACATCCCGGGCACCCCATCTGGAAACTGGCGCTGGCGATTCACCTCCGACCAGCTCGACGGTTTATGGAAGGACCGCGGTGAAGAACTACGCGAATACGCAAGGCTATACCAGCGGTAAGAAACGTGGAATGCGGATTGCGGGTTGCGGAATGTGAATCCTGCGTCGGGATAAGGGCAGCACCCACCGCAACGCTTCTACGGAGTCCGAATTTCCGGTGTCACATTCCGCATTCCGCGATCCGCATTCCGCAATTGAGGGCTACCCCGGCAACGGATATCGCCCGGTCAATGCTTTTACTTTCTGACGAACGCTGGCCAGCGCTGATTCATCGCCGCCGGCGCGAAGCGCGTCATCGATCAAATCAGCGATCTCCATCATCTCTTCTTCCTTCATGCCTCGCGTGGTGACTGCGGGAGTGCCAACCCGAATGCCTCCGCCCCTTACCACCGGCTCGGTATCGAACGGGATCGAGTTCTTATTCACGGTGATCCCGGCACGGTCCAAAGTTTCCTGCGCCTGCTTCCCGTTAAGTCCTTTCGATCGAAGGTCGACCAGCATCAGATGATTGTCGGTGCCTCCGGATACGATACGGAACCCCTTGCGTTCCAGGCTGGCCGCCAAAGCCTTGGCGTTGTTCGTGATCTGCTGCTGATAATCACGAAACGCGGGTTGCAGCGCCTCATGGAAACAAACCGCTTTGGCCGCGATCACGTGCATGAGAGGACCGCCCTGCACGCCGGGGAACATCAAGCTGTCAATCGCCTTAGCCTGTTCCGGTTTGCACATGATAATTCCCCCTCTTGGTCCGCGCAGACTCTTGTGGGTTGTTGAGGTCACAAAATCAGCAATTCCAACGGGCGAGGGATGAATGCCAGCCGCCACCAACCCCGCAATGTGGGCAATGTCGACAAAGAGAAGCGCGCCGACCGCATCGGCGATCTCTCGCATCTTTTTGAAATCAATAATTCGCGAATAGGCAGACGCCCCGGCCGTGATCATCCGCGGCCGATGCTCTTCGGCCAACCGGGCAAGAGCTCCGTAATCGATACGCTCCGTTTCCCGGTCCACTCCGTAATGCGTCACTTCATAAAAGCGACCCGAAAAGTTTGCCTTATTTCCATGGGTCAAATGGCCCCCATGTGACAGGTCCATCGTCAAAATGCGGTCTCCAGGTTGGAGTGCGCTAAAGTAGACCGCCATATTTGCCTGGCTTCCGCTATGCGGCTGCACATTGACGTGTTCCGCTCCAAAAAGCTTCTGCAACCGCTCGATCGCCAATCGCTCTACCTGGTCGACGAATTCGCACCCACCGTACCAACGGCGCCCCGGGTAGCCTTCCGCATACTTATTAGTCAGGACCGATCCTTGGGCTTCCATCACCGCCCGGCTAGCAAAATTCTCCGAAGCGATCAGCTCGATGTTCTCGAATTGGCGCTGCCGTTCCCGTTCGATCGCCTTAAAAATTTCCGGATCGATTTGATCCAAGGATTGATTTCCGGGCTGTTCGTTCATGATCCCGGTTGTCAGCCTCTCGTTGATTCCCTCGCTCATTATAAATTCCAGTAACCCCGGCAGCGCATTTTGGATGGTATCTCGCGCTTCCTCATACGCGTCAATACCCAGTCCGATCGGGTCAGCGATATCGAACGATGCGGCGCCAGGTTCAAATTCCCGCAACAAATACGTCTTCTCCGCCGCCTCTGGATACTGATAAAAAATAGAATCCAGATGGCTCCGCGTCATGGCAATAATCCAGGTGGCTTCCTGGACAAGCCTTTCAGTGAGCGGCTTACTTCGAGTGCCCGAGATATCGATCCCCTTCTTCGCCAGTACTTCGACGGCGTCGGGACTCGGGCTTTGCCCGGGATACGTACTCACGCCGGCTGAAGACACCTTTAGATCGGGCCGACCCGCAATCATTTTGCGGAAAAGACCCTCTGCCATAGGACTTCGACAGACGTTCCCAGTACAAACAAATAAGACCGTTCTTTGCAGACTCAAAGTCCGGGAAACTGCCATGCTCACTTGGGCAGATCAAGGGCAGACGGCAGCCACTCGGCCGGGATGCGCTCCCCACGTGTCCGCATGTTTCGGTCGGGACACGCTCCGGCGTGTCCGCGGACGCGCCGAAACGCGTTCCTACTGAAAACCTGCTAACGTGCAACCGGGTCTCTACCGCTCTTCGGCTCCCGCCCGTCGAGAGGATTTTGTTCCGTAGGAACACAGCGCGGCATAGCCGCAACCGAACTCATAGAACAGGAGGTAACAGAGATAAGGGAGAACCTCTGTTCCCTCCGTTAGCGTTCAAACTGTCTTTGAGCCTAGGCCGTGACGCGCTGAGTGGTGCTTTACCGCAGCGCGTCGGACCAGGCGCGAATCCTCGCGGAAAAACAAAATTTCTAGCCAGTGTAGTGCAAAGAACCACGCGATCGTTACCGGAGCTAAACTACAAGATTACCGCTTGAGCGGCCCGATTGAAGGAGATAGCATTTGCCCGTTGAATTCAGTATCCGCTTACGATTACATCCAGGCACTCTATCGATTGTATCTTGTTCAATCGGGTTCCGATACAGCAGCCGAGCGCGCCGTTCGCGATGTCCTGGTTGAAGCCTTCAAGACGGCTAATCGCGATTTAGCGAAAGTTGATTTCGACGGTCTTTTTCGCGCAGCGTTTCAGCGCCGTGATTCCTACGCGAAATTATCCGATAACCAGCTTACCGATTGGCCGCGCGTTCTTCACTCTCTTCCTGAGCCCCAACGTTCCACCCTAACTCTGTTTTATTTGGAAATTTTGCCTCTTGCTTTTATTGCCGAGATTACTAGCTCGTCGATTGAACGGCTGGCAGACACGATCCGAGAAGCGCGTTCGGCGCTCGCCAGGGCTCGCCAATAGTACCATGCCAAGCAGATTGTTTCCGCTTATTCGACCGGTTTACGAAAATGAGCCCGAGCTTGAGTTGGCCAGCACCGAGGTCAGAAACAACGCCGAGCTGAATGTAGTCCTGGAACGTCAGATCGCATTTGATAATGAAATTGTCGATCAGCTTCGGCTGCTCGCGCTCAGTGATGCTCAGATCGAGAAACTTGAAGATTCGCTAGCCGAAGACTACGGCCAGCCCGCCCACCCACATATTATCCCGGCTCCGGCGACCGCATACGTACCCGGCGCTATCGGATCGGCCACAGCAGCTCAGACCGTGTCGCAACCCGATCCGGAGCCAGTAGATCACCCGCCAGACGCGGAGAAAAATGCGCCGGAAAAGAAACCGGAAGAAGAGGAGGAAGAGGAACAGCCGCGCGCGCGTCCGCTCACGATCTTTTTCGCCATCGGCGTTGGATTAATCGCCACCATCTGCCTCATCGGATATATCGTCTGGGATCAGATGAATTCGTTCCAGGGGGCGGACCGCATCACCGAACTCTTGAACTCCGCAAACGGCCTTACCGGCGACGAGTTCGAAGCGGTGCAGACCACTACTGACTCTCTGAAAGATTGGTTTCTGCTCAAGAACGAACACTTTACCGTGCCCAAAGAGTTTGGGTTTACTCGAACGATCGCGTGCCGGGTGTTTCAATTCCACAATGCCGACGTGGGTCAGGTCATGGCCAAGGACGACCGGGAACTGCTCTACTTTCTGTTCGATCCGGCCGATCTCGGTGTGCAACTTAAAGGAGGGAAATGGGAAATCGTGGAGGGTGAACGACTCGTCGGTGGGGTCACCGTGGTCGAAGGCACCTGCTTCGTTGTCGCTTTTCGAGGCAAGCACGATGAAATGCAGACTTATTTAGCCAAGAAAGTAACGTCGGGGAATCAGTAATCGGTATTCAGTATTCGGTATTCAGTAATCAGTAACCGATGAAGTGATTGGTGACTGGTGGTTAGCCGCCTACTCCAACGACCCTTCAGACCGTTTTGAAAGCTCGAGATTCGTCATCCGCCTCTCGCTCCTCTCACCTCTCACCGTCCGCATCCCCGGCGTTGTCGACGTTCTCCCGGCGCTCCACAGCCGCCGCACCATCGCGTGATAGGGCCGGGCTACGATATACCCGACGCAATTGGGTTTTCCGCAGGTACACGGAAACCGGGTCACGTCGGTGGGCTCGAATCCGTAATCGATGGTGATTTCTTCCCCTCGCGCGATTGGGCGGGAACTTATGATCAACGAGACACCTTCCCGGTATTCGAAATACGCCGAGGGATCACATGAGTAGTTGAAAAAGCGGCCGAGATCATTGCCGGTTGAACCGTCCATCACTCTTCCGTCCGGCAACTCGAGCAAATACCGGTTACCGGCCGCTAACTCACGTTTGACCTCCTTTGGGCTCAAAATTCTGCCGTCGTAATGGGCAAGAACCTGGCCGGCAGCGATCAATTGATTCGCGAATACGCCAATACCGTGAATTTTGGAATTTCTCGTAGAGACATGCTTTCTTTCCCACCAGCGGAGGTGTATAGTTCTAAACATGGTCGAAGTCCTCGGTATCTTGGGCTTCCTTGGTTGGCTATTCCTGGTTTTCTGCGAATGGCTAAGCCACCTGCCGGTCTTTGCCGCATTGGCGGTCGGCGCAATCGCGGTTCCGATTCTTGCCGTGGCTGACTTCCGAAAAAATCTTCGCAAACTACAACTACCGGGCCTCTACGCAAATCGTGAACCCATACCGCCAGAACGCTTTTCCTGGCTCCTCCGGCGTGGATGGTTGCACCGATCAATCGGGTGGTCTTTCGTGATGGCGGTCGGTGGATGGTACAACGCGGCAACTTTACCGGCATCGCTTTCCTTCGATGCCGAATCCGTCGTCGGATGGCTCAACGCCATCGTGGGTATTGCCGGTTCCGCTCGTTTCTTCAGTACCTCGGTGCTTTTCGTGCACGCGGCACAATGGTTTGACTCAATGAGCCCGAGCCTCATCGGCTTTCTCCGGCTGCTGATGTATCGTCTCTCCGATAATTACGAATACCTCGGCCAGCGCAAAACCGACCCGGAACGGGAAAAGGTATACTAAACCCGTTTGCGGCGAGAGCAGCGTGCGTATTCTCAACGGTTCGCGCCTCATCCAAGTTGCTCCTAGTGCACCGATCGGTCGCCGAGCGTAGCAACGCTCTAAGTATCTATCACTCGGCCCCAGCCCGGGTATTGATGAATCTTGCAGAACAATATTCCACTCTGATTCGGGAATATTAGAAAATGCCCGCTCTCTATTCTGGGCAAGGCAATAGCATTTTAGGTGATGCAGCATTCTGCGATCTGAAGGTCTACTTCGATAAAACATGAAAAAGACGCGTGTACTGATACTGGGTGGAGGATTTGGCGGTGTCTATACTGCCCTGGAATTCGAAAAGCGCAGTGATCCTGGTTTTGAAATCACCATGGTCAGTGAAGAAAATTTTTTCCTGTTCACACCGAGAGATATTTTTCAATCACCGCGATCTGAATGTCAGGGTCCAGCGCCGAACTCAGGTCGAGTAAATCGCCACCAATAATGATCGGATCGTACTTAGTCGCGTTGGCCATCACCCAATCAAACTGTTTGAGTGTGTAATGGAGGTCGGCGACAAAGAGCATCTTCATGTAACGCCAGGAACTATGCCCAAAACCAGCGCTATGTGTCGATATTCGATCCGACGGTCGCCTCCGGTTGTTATTCGCTGGGGCGATCGAAACGGGCGCGTCGTAATGAACTGCCGATCGCCGTTGAGCTGTCCGCAGTTATTACGGATTTTCCTCGTCTCAATCGCTTCCTTGCCATTCTCCATTTTCCCACTATTTTCCTCGACTCGATCAGACGGAAGGGTGGCAGAGTGGTTGAATGTACCTGACTCGAAATCAGGCGACCGAGCAATCGGTCCGTGGGTTCGAATCCCACCCCTTCCGCCACCCAAATCAGCCACTAGAGCCCAGCTGCAGGCGACAGGATTCTTCCTCAATAACAGAAAAAAGAGAATGTGTTCGCTTTTAGGTCCGGTTATAGTCCGGTTAAAAATCGCTCTTTTCGCCCTATCCAGTCCGGTTATCGACTTTTCCTAGCCGCTAACAACGCCTGAAGAATGGCTTCCAGAAAGGGTTCCAGGCTCAGCCCGGCGCGGGCGGCGGCTGCCTCCAGATAGAGGAATTCGGACCTGCTCAAGGCTATGCGCCGGGCAACTCGTGGTTTCGCCATCGCTCGGATCGCAAACTAGCACACACATTCGTGGTTGCCCCGTGAGCGGTACAATGTACCATCGCGGCTCCGAGCAAATGGAATTTATCGAGCTGGCCAGTTTCACCGAGGAGGTGCAAGCCATCGGCGCTGAAGAATCTTATCGGAAGCTGCAACTGGAACTCTTAACCAACCCGGAAAAAGGTGACTTGATTCAAGGTACCGGCGGATTTCGCAAGGTGCGGATGAATCTCCCAGGCCGAGGTAAATCCGGTAGTGCTCGGATCATTTACATGTACTTCAAAATTCACGATCGAATCCTTTTGGTGGATATTTACAAGAAAACGGATCGTGATACATTGTCACACGAACAGAAAAGACAGCTCAAAGCTTTGGCCCTGATCCTCAAGTCATGAAGCGCGAACTTCGAGAATTCAACCCAGACCGCTTGATTGCTGAACTGAAGGACTTCGCCAAGGATTACAAACGAGGCGATTTTTCCAAATACCGGGTTACGCATATCAATGCGCCCGCTCTTCAGGTAAAGAGCCCGGCCGAGATCTTATCCTTGCGCGAGAAGAAACTACGGATGAGCCGGGGGGCGTTCGCCAAAATCTTGAATGTCCCACTGGAAACCTTGCGGGCCTGGGAAAAGGGCCGACGTAACCCGAGTGGGGCCGCCGCCCGACTCCTGGACATGGTCGATCAAATGCCCAGCCTTGCAGCAGATTTTGTTTATCCTCTGCTCGAAATCCCTGAGCGTCGTGGCCGTCCTGCAACGGCCCGTCGTGCAATGACCGGTCGTGCAATCGCCGCTAAAACGGCCCGTCCGGCAACTGCCGCTAAAACAGCGGCAACTGAAAGCACGAGACCCAAAAGAATCAAAGAGGGTACGCTCGAGCTAACGATCGAAGAATCCGATCGTTTAATGAAGAGTGGCTATGTCAAAATTTCCGATCCCAAACGTGGCGAAATCGAAGTACGGATGCTCTTTGACGAGGATCGTCTTGGGCCGAGAGGGAAACGGCTCAGGGTTACGGTTCTTAAGCCTGGTGCTGCTTTGAGAGGCACGGTCTTGCCGTCGGATTAAACGGTCAGCTTCTTTCTTGTCACCGCATGCCTCATGCCCACGCGCCGCTTGCTCGTTGGCCCGAATCAGAGGGCTGCCCAATGACGCCCGAAGAGATAAAAAAGCTCAAGCCCGGTGACCGGATCAGAGGCATACCGTCAATGGACCCTTTTCTCCGAGGGCGACGCTTTTACAAAGGCGAGGTTGTCCGGCTCACGGAGCACTCTGTCATAATCTGTACCGATAATCCTGAAGACCTATCGAATGGCGAGTCCCACTCTTTTAGTGATCCTCGGCTCGTTGACTCTCATTCGCTCGGGCCTTGGAAACCAGGCGAACCGCCCTGGTTGGAAGATATACCCAAAAAGAAGCGGCAAGGACTTACAACAGGTAATTTAATGTGATTTATAGCTTGTGTAAGCGCCTCTGGCGGTGCACGTCTGATGGCTTGGTTTTGTGGGTGATGCACCCGATCCACTGTCTTAAAGATAAAAATCGGTACTCGTGTGCCGGATGGATCAGAGTGGCCGTCGGGACTTGCGGCACCTGAAAATGGCCGCTGTACTTCGTGCCATTATAGACGTCAAGAGCGTAAAACCGCTCGTCTTTTCGGACTCGAGCGTTCCTGGGACATCCTAGCGCGCCGACTTTCGGCGGCAGCTCGTCCGCCCAACAAAAACCACGCCGAGTCTCCCCGCCGGGCTTAAACGGGTTACAATCAGTGCCCCGTTAGTTTCTCTCGGCGAGTTCCTTGTGCAGAGCAGTCTTTTCGTCGAACGACATGTCTGCTTCCACGTCCGCCCTCATGCTTTCTTCGAGGTACTCTTTGAGGTTTTGGCCGCTTCTGTACGCCCGTAGCTCCAACTCTTTGGCGTACGGTTCTTCGAGTTCGATCATTAATTTCATGGGTAGATCAGAATCGTCGGCTGATAGGGGTATTCCTTAATGGCGCAACGGGTGTGAGCCGGGAACAGGTTGTGCGACCTTTCCCGGCTAGTGCTGGCTAAGCTCTGTCGTGGCTCTCTTTTTTGAGAAACCAGTCTAAGAGACGCACTTCGCGCACCAGCTATTCACAATTTTTCTAGGTCTGAACTGTACGCGCACGCGCACCCGTAGCCCGAATTCGTTTTCGGTGATTTCGCGCCGTTCAGAAGTCCTGCGCCAAACTTCACGAATTCTCATCGCACCAGACCCGCGCTTGACGGATGACTTCGTTCTCATCCGAGCCGGTGAAATGCCGCAGAAGTCGCTCGCCAGTTTTTTCGTAAATGAACGTGGCAAAGCTAGCGCTTTCTGGGCTCCGCCAGGCGTGCAACTCAATCACATATTGGCCGTGATCGACGCTTCGCTGAAATGATGGCGAATTCCTCAATATTTTTCTCGAACAAAGCATGCTAACCGTCAGCAAACGTCGCAAGGGCTGTCCGTTTGGGAAATTAAGCGCAGCCGGGATTTCCGTGCAATTCGGAAGAACTTCTCCTTTAGTTCATGGGAGCGGAGAGAATGCTCTAGCGATGCTGGAGCTGCCAAAGACCAAGCCGAAGGGCAAAGGGTCGACGCGCTAGGACGCCAAAGCCTAGAAAATTGTGAATAAGCGGCGACCGAAGTGCGTCTGTTTAAATAAGAGCCATGAATGCAAAGATGTTTTTTGCGTTGGCGCTGTGTACCCCATTGTTCGTTTCATCCGCTGAAGCGATCGTGTTTACAGTACGGACGGATTCGGGACCGGTGACTTACAGCCTGGAGGTTCCTCCTGGCACTCCGGTCGGCGATAAAATAAAGCCGGATCCGCAAGTTGGCTATTCTGCCAATTTCCCGATGACAGCCGGCTCGGCCGAAGTCGCCGCAGTTGGTTGGGCGGCCGGATTGAAAGACAAGGATAAATCTGACAACTATCCAAATTCGTTGACAATTCTCGGTGGGAAAATTCCCGGCGGTTTTTACAACGCTACCTTTACCAAGCCCACCTCGGTTCAACGGATAAAGGGCCCGGTTCCTTATTATCTGGTCCAAATGCGCGGGAACGTCGCCGGCAGCGTGCAGACTTTTTATGCCGCGGTGCTCGACGACGGGAATCTCGTTCGCCCAGTACCAGTGAGTCGATACGCCTACCACCCAGTTCGCCGTTCTCGGGAAAAGTGGAGGGGTGCCGAAGAAAAAAAGAAATGGAAATCGGGTGGTCGAGTTCTCGGAGAAGCAGCAGGAGGCCGAGGGATGGGTGGTGCTGAATTAAAGGAAAAATGGGGGGGCTCCGAAGAGAAACCTTCGAATTAGCTTAATCAACGGTCAATCGTTCACGACGCTCCCGCAGGAGCTGGTTTGTAACCAGGCGCGAAAATCGATCGACTAACGCGCTGACAGATCTCTCAGCAGATGCTACGGAGTTCGCAAACTGGTCGAGCCAGCTTCCATTTGCTTCAACGGTCTTGAGATGTGCTTCAGCCTCCGTCAATGCCACTCTCAGCCGAACAACCTCATTACGAGCTTTAACAAGTTCCATGTTTGGCGTGTCGCGCTTGCTATCGTAGTCAGTCGCTGCCTCTTGCAACGAATCGAAAGCCTTTTCTATCTCGCTCTGGAAATCGATTGCCGAAAAATCCTGCGCCTGTTGAGTTAAGTGTGCGGAAACCCCAATCGGATTGGTGCTCACGGTCGGTAGCCTCGCCTGAACCCCTTATATAGCTGTGGTGAGTTTGGATGATGCTTCAGATATTGTTTAGTTTTCCTTCAGTTCGTTGTTTTTGCTTTGCTTGCCGCGGTAAACGCTCCATTCGTCGGCCCCGCTCAGAGTTAGCGCACCGCCTGTTAGACGCGCGGCCGGCGGATGATAATTTGTATTTGAGCGCAGATTTTCCATGACAGGCGCGACATCTATTCTGTAGCCCATCTGCCTGGCTACAGTCCCGATGAAACTCGGTAAGCAGCTTAGCCCGATCGATAGCTGTCGCCGGTCTGGTTGCCTTGCCAAATCGGGCTTCTCGTTCTCGCAAGAAGGCTGCACTCAATGCAGTAGCTGCGCCCGTCTGAGTGTACGGGCTCTCTTCGGTCTCAGACTCCTCGACGTGATTCGCCACTGCGCTCTTGTTGGTTTGTCGAGCGCTGGCATCTGATATCGCATCGGCGAGCATCTGCTGACGGGAAAAAGTTTGATCAATCATGCCAACGGTTGCGCAGTCAATCCGGGATGAATCCAAAAGAGAAAATGACGTGTGGTGTCGGGATCGCGTCACCCCCGTTTATAGTCCGCAGACTGACAGTAGGGACGGAGCCATCTGACACGGTCTCTGTAAGCAATGGGGAGACGGCGGCAATCAACGAAGCTACGGAGCGACGTCGCCGAATTGCCTTTGCTCTATTGGATGCCCTCACAAAAATCGGCTCAGAACTCCATGCCGACGATGTCCCCCACTTTCGCCTTGTTGCGGAGTGGTTCGGAGGAAGGGAGCTTGTCGATCGTCTTCTGTCCTCGTACGATCAGAAAGCGAAGGGTCGAGGGATAAGCTTGGACCGTACCGAGCTGCAAGAAGAGGTCTTGCTGTCCATCGCGGTCACCTGATTAGACCGGCTCACATAGGTCATCGTGATCGAACATCATCGAGGATCTCGCGAAAGCAGGTTCGATTGCCGAAGTCCCGGCACGCTAGAACGATCAAGAGGCCGGCGCAGGCAAAGGTGACAATACAGATACCTAACCAAAAGTACTGCCAAAAGCCGCCTAGCTCGAGGACAGTAGTAAAAACAGCGGCAACATATGAAAGCATCCCGGCTAACGTAGCCCAGGACAATTTAACGAGAATCGCGGTATCGGTCGTCGTTTCGGGAAATCGGAAGATACGTTCCTGCGCTGGAGGAAAGGTCAGTGTGTTTGTTTTCATGGTTGAACCATGACATGGGCCGACGAGAACATATCAGTGTATATTATGATGACACATCAGATATACTGATATCGCTCGATTCTGATCGAGGATCTGAACGCGGCAGCCCGCAAACAATCTAAACGTCGCCCAAAGCAGCTCGGGATCGACGGACACGACGGTTTCGAAGTTACCGCCGATCGGCAACAAATTGCCGCGAACAATCTCGAGGTCTGCAGCTCCACAATTCGAGCAGACGCCCTGAAACGAAGCAGCACCTAGCTTTCGAATCTTGCCCCGCGCCTTCCGGCAGAACGGACAGATCTGAGGCGTCGTCCCGACAACTCGCGCAAGCTCTGAGCGCCGCTATTTGATGTAATTATCAGGAACACAATCGCCGCTCCAAGCAACGTATAACTGGCTCTGGCCTTCGTGGCCGCACAGCCCCAGATTATCCCCACCAAGAGCCATCGCCCCCTGCGAACGAAGCAAACGATTTCACGCAATGCTCACCGGTTCATGCTTGTTTGTGCGCCTCTTTGGCATCCGATGACTGGCGATCCGAGTCGCGCAGAAGAGCCGAGCTTTGATTTCATTTGCCATGGTTCTCTTGAAGCATCATGGGAACGCGGGTGCTGTGCATGAAGACGATCTTCCAGTTGCCTGCCCGTTTTTCGAGGAAGGCCGATTCCAGCCAATTTTGCTTCGCGGTACCGGAGGCGTCGGTAATGCTACCTTTGTTGACGTAAGCAATCCAAGCGGTGTCGCCGCTAATGTGGACGTCGGGTTCGGTCACGTTCCACTCGTAGCGCTTGCCCGCAGCATGTTGGGCCTTGATGAAGGCCATAACGCTGTCTCCGTTGAATCGG
>Ga0070698_100005860_pt1 | contig 13424 bp, 12 predicted proteins | sample KBSK1502metaG_FD_65477 | JGI IMG/M metagenome (GOLD analysis project Ga0070698, IMG submission 65477) | Corn, switchgrass and miscanthus rhizosphere microbial communities from Kellogg Biological Station, Michigan, USA - KBS K1-50-2 metaG | ecosystem: Host-associated > Plants > Roots >... | reverse complement strand
GGGATGTCCGTACGCGGAAACTGTTTGAACACCTCGGTGCGATACGACTTCAAACCGGTATTGTGGCCCATCCAAAACGGCGACGACGTGGAGAGCGCAAGCACGTGTGGTAAGAAATACCGGGCTGCGTTCATGATATGGATAGCTCGTTCGCGATCAGCCATGCCCACGTGGACGTGGAGGCCAAATATCAAAAGTGAACGAGCTACCGTTTGCAGCTCCTGAACCAGTAGCTCATAACGTTCATCATCGAAGATTTTCTGATCCTGCCAGCGGGAGATTGGGTGTGTAGACGCTGCGACAATGGCCAGTCCATTCTTTTTCGCCAAGCCGGAAATGACGCTCCGCAATCTGGTGATGTCAGCACGCGCCTCTTGAATGTTTTTGCAAATCCCCGTGCCAACTTCGACCATAGACTGGATCATTTCAGGCTTGATTTGCTCTCCGAGGAGCATCTTGCCCTCCTCGAGAATCTCGGCCACGTGTGACCTCAGTTCTCGAGTTTGTGGATCAATGATTTGAAATTCTTCTTCTATGCCCAGAGTGAATTGATCGAACATTTGGCGGTTCCTCAACTAACCGATTATGTGTGTTAGCCCAGTTCAACTATTCAGGCAGCCAGCTATCGCGCGCCAGTCAGGCTTAGTCTTTCCAATGAACTCGTGTCTCAAGTGCTTCACAGCACTGGCAAACGAGTGAACCGGACTGTAAAGGTCGAAATGGACGTACCAGGTCCGTGGCTCACCTTCCTGGAAAAGGAAGTGCAGAACTGCACGATCTCGTTGCTTCTCATAGAAGCCCCCACTTGTGTCCTTGTGATTTGCAAAGCGGCGCGTGAAATCCTTGCGCCGTTTCAGAGTCGACTCGATCATCGGCCACGCAATAAACTGAATACCGACTCCTCCTTCGCCATACACATTGGTAACTTGCTTTACCAAATGCCACAAATTCTTTTGGCGCATTCTCTGAAACAACAGAATCAGCGCCCGCTGCTTGTCGATTGACCAGGATTCGAAAGCTGCTGCATCACTGGGCGCTTGCCACAAACCCACCAGTTTTCCGGTTAGCAGCTCACGTGTTTCTGCCGACAAGTCAGACCAGCTTAGCTGCTTCTCAGTCATAAGGATTAGTCGTGTTTCAGTTCACGTTCCAACAACGACTGCGCCTCGTCTGACAATCCCTGAAATCTAACTCCAACCCCTCGACCCGGGTTGCTATAAACAACCTCAGCATTGCATACAACCTGTTTAGCCGGCCCAAACGGAATCCGCACCAACAACAGAGAACCTTCGGGAATCGTTGTTTGCGTGTTCATGTAAAAACCGCCGACACTGATGTCCTTGGTACTAGCCACACCTGTTGCGTTATTGCCATCGTAAAAGACGTCTACAATCAACCGCGAGCGATCATAAGCTCGACGCTCTTCGTGTGGCTCAAAACTTTGCTCGTCTTTGTCGTCCACCGAATATGCTCCTGAGTAGAGGTTGGTTAGATCCGGCGCCGATTGTAACCGTTTTCGCCTACTTTTTGCTGATGATATACGTTGGAACCATGCCGCCGCCTGAGCTGACATTGGCCAACTCAGTGAATGACAGACGCGTAAATGCAGAGCCCACCTTTCCGTTGAAAAGCAGCGGGTCGAGATCGACAAGTTGCTCAGCAAACTCTATCTGCCCTTCATCAGTCAAAGCGGGAAACGTTTCGCGCGCAGTGGGCACGCGTTCCTGAACGAGGTAATCACCATTCTTCAACGCACTATCGAGTGCCTGGGCCCAACCCGGCCCATCGACATTCCAACCAATGGTAATTCCGTGGCCACCGTAATCATCGTTCGGCTTGAGTACGAGTCGCTCGCTATTTGCCAGGACAAATTCTAGTAGGTTTACTTCGCGACCTTTGTGTTCTGTCAGTTCATCACGAACGAGACGCGTCCATGGCACGTGCGAATGAATGGCGTCTAGTTCTTCAGCAGAAAACAAGCCGGCTCGCTTGTTATCAGTCAAGACCGCAAACAATGCTTTCTTGTGGATCAATTTCGAACGGAAACTATTAACCAAACAGACTGCATGCGCTCGGTAGGCGTTTAGTAATGCTGGGAACTCGTCGATGATTGGCAAGTATTCATTCACGAGTAAGCGCTTGTATACAATGTCGATCTCGAATCCTTCGACACTGAGCCTACGGCCGTCAAACTCGAGCTCCTGTGGCGTACAGATCACCGCTGGATAACCCGACTGGTCAAAAAAGTCTCTGAACAGCTCAAACTCTTTTACGGTTGGAACGTCGGGCAGATCCACAATCGCGATGTGTGGTGGTCTCTCGGGTTTCTTTCCCAGGAACTCCTCAAAGGACTCGAGCAGCACATCGAGCATGTAGCGTCTGCCGTACAGCGGTCGCAGGTTGTAGTCCCGTGCAAACGTCTTCATCACGGGCAATGAGGAAAAGATATCGTACGCTGCATCTGCATAAGCAATGCCGGCAGGACTCTCACCGTTTAGTTCAACAAAACTGTACGCCGTTTGAGTTAGAAAGGAGTCCAGACGAGAAGTTGGTGACACCGCGACATAACCCGGATCGATCGTCACCAGTTCACGCTCGATGTCAGTAAGTCCTAAGTCGTTCACAATCGAGCTGTCGGTAATTGCCGCGTCCTTTACCTTTTGAATCGCAGACCAAACTGTTTCACACACGCCGGTGATGCGGGCAAAATCAGTTTCGGAAACAAAATGTGGACGCAGATAGGGTGAGAGACGACGACCGCCAAAAATGAGTTTCGCGCTCTCCAAACCCTCGTCGAGAACTGCGACTGAGTCGTCAGCTAGTTTCTGATCGGCAAGTAGGTCGTGATAACGGGCGACTGCCTCGGGGAACATACGCTTCCTTTTCTGGGTGTTTTGTGAGGTCTCAGGGTAACACAAGATCCACAGATTACGCCGATTACGCCGGTCAGGTTAAGTAGAAGACGTAGCCTAAGCACTCATGAACAGTCTTAGGTCACTCCCGGTACCTGAATCTGAGTAATCAGCGTAATCTTGGATAGATCTATTTCTTAGGCAAGACGACCGTCAGTATGAGCTTTTGTTTTTTGCGGACGATAGCAAGATTCGATTTCGGCCCAGACGAGAAGAATGTCACAGGAAAACTCTCGCCAGCCGAAACGGACTTACCATCGATTGCCTCTATCAGGTCGCCCGGTTGAAGTCCTGCTTCGAACGCTGGGGCTGAAGGATCGACATAGACAACTAATAGACCAGCGCTTGCTCCAAGTCGAGTGGCAACTGCCGGCCTCAGGGCGATTGTTTCGATTCCCTGAGAGATCAGTGAGGAATTCGTAGCAGGTCTAGATCCAAAACCAAACGCGAAATTCGGATCCAACACTCCGCTCAGTTCAACTCGTACCGCCTCTTCAGCGACGCGATTCGGTCGCGCTAGCGTAAAAGTGACGAAACTACTAGGTCCGGCCTCGTCGAGCATCCATGAGAAGTCGTCACCGTTCTGAACGTCTTCGTTGTTTACTTTCAAAATCACGTCACCGGCGCGCAGAGAAGCACTCGCGGCGGGACTGCCGGGCAGAATCGAAGTGAGCAATATGCCGCGTTGGCGCTCGAATAGAGAAGCTGCCTGGTCGAGTCCCCAGCCTTGATTCTTGATCTGAAGGAGGCTTAACTGAGCGACGGCTTCGCCTTTAACACCCAGCCAAGGACGAGGAACGCTTGAGTGGTGAGCTAATACCCTATTCGCCGCTCGGCGAATCAAGGCAATTGGCAACACGCTCGCTTCAGGGCCTTGTACGCCATCTACAATCCCGACTGTCTCCCCATTCTCATTCACCGCAACACCACCGATGTTTGCGAGCGACAAACGGGCCGACTTGACTTTGAACCGGGCCACGCCCCCGCCAGCAGCGCGTCTTACTGAGAAAACAGTGCCGGCGGTGGTGCCCATTCGAACAAACACACTACGGCCCGCAATCGGCTTTGTGCTTGCTGCAGGCTCTGGATTCAGTAATTCAACCGTCTCGCCTTCGCCAATAAGCTGAACATCGGGATCCGGATTTGCTGCTGCGTCATTATCTGTCAAACGCAAGATCGAAAGACCTGTGGCGCCATCAAGGCCGACGTATTCAGCAACTAATCGCTTTCCATCTGGTCTGATTACTGTAAGGTCAGGCGAACCAAACATTCCGCCTGCAAAGGGAAACTTAGGTACTTCTACTTTGGTAGCTTCCTGCCCTGGGAATGCCGCGACGGGTGTCTTTGTGCGAGGAGCAGGTGACATGCGCCAATACGTCGATGGGCCAAACTCTACTTCCGCATCTGGCAACCAAGCAGCAATCGTTCGACCATCATCAAGTGCTAACCCGGCAATGATGTTCGTGTGCACATCTTCCATCAGGTTGAAAGCATCGTCCAGATTAGCAATGGAGTTCACTTGTTCTTCAGATCGCAGCAGCAACCTGAACATCTTGATTCCATTTATACGATGAACGATGGTTACAACCTGGGGCGCTTTTGCACGCGTCTCAGCTGAGGAACTTGCACGAGGACTCTTTTTCTGAGTCGGTGAGGCCGACTGCGCCCACACGAGCTGAGTTGCGCAGCCGAGAACGGAAATTGTCATTACTATTCGAGTTAAGCTTTTTGTCAACATTGCCTCTACCAAACGCCCTTTGGAGCAAATGACGCTGTCGTTGGTACTACACGTTGCGAACCAAAGCTAACGGGTGGCAACGAAATCGTGCGCGGATTGCCGCGCGCGTCAAACAACGAAACTCGGAGCGATTGTTGAGATGCGTCGATTGGAAAGATTGTTTCCGAAGGCTTCGTTCCACCAAGTACCTTTGCTCCCTCACTACTCTGTTCAAGGACAGCCATCTGCCGTTTTGGACGTATCCCGCGGCCAACAATTCGCTTGCCCGTGGAAGAGTTAATGTTGGAAGGAGTGGTGCTGTTCCCTTCCTTCGCAACCAACCCCTTCTTATCAAACTGGTTCTCAGCCGGTGCAACAGGTGGAACTTCTACCTTTTCGACAACAGTAGGAACGACTGAGTTTCGATTCGCTAAATATCTCGCCAATACAACGGCTGCAACCAAAAGCGCCAATGCCGTCGCTGCGGCTACACTTCGCTGGCCAAAAGTCACGAAGCGGCCGGTCAAGTGAAAACTTGAGTTTGAGTTCTCATTTGCAAGTCGGGAGCGCAGACGAAAGTCGAAATCTGGAGGTGCCGAAACCGTGCCGAGACTGCCCACAATTTGCCGCAGCCTTGTTTGTTTCTGGTGAAAGTCTCGGCATTCGGCACAGTCACTCAAGTGCCGTGCGACTTCACCGCCGCAATCCTCGCTCAACGTCATTTCATCGAGTTCTCGTCGAATTGTTGTACAGATTGATTTACTCATAACGTTCACACTTAAAGATAAGCTGTCATTTTCTCCCGTAGGAAACCTCTGGCCCGACTAATTCTCGACTTAACTGTCCCTTCACTAGTTTCCAGTATGCGGGCAATCTCATCATAGCTACGTCCATCAACGTCGCGCAGAATCAGTGGAGCCCGATACTTCTCAGGCAACGTGCCGATTGCCCGCTGGACCGCATGACGGCGTTCCGTGTCAACTAACTCCAAATCCTGTAACGGTCGATCATCTGGTGGATTGAACTCCCTCGCCTCAGAACCGTCACTCGATTGAAAAAACCCGGTTAGCGAAACCAGCCTCCGGCGCTTGCGTTTGCGAAGCTCACTGATCGCCAGGTTTGTGGCGATCCGGTAGATGTAGGTCGAAAACGCGTAACTGCGCTGATATCTGTCGGCCGCCCGGTACACACGAACAAAAGTTTCCTGAGCTAGATCCACCGCGCCATCGTAATCATTTGTCATTCGATAGATGTAACTCGTAATCTGATTCCGGTACCTGCTCACTAACTCCGCAAAAGCATCCTGATCACCAGTCCGCGTCGCTTCCAGCAGGGCGTGGTCGGAAGTAGTATCTTCCAAGGTCTCCTGCTGTAAAGCGGGAGCAAAGCCCAACTCATCAATGCTAGTCAGGGTATTCATTCGGGCAGGCAGGCTCGCTATCTGGCTCAAGGAACCACTTCTCAGTCTCGAGAGCTTTCACCCTCGCGGGGCTCAACAATGGGTCAGCTCGCCGGAAAATGATTATACCTGCACCGGAGAACACCCGCAGGTATACACGCCCCTGCTAAGCCAAGGTTCCCAAAGGATTTCATGGGAATTGCGAAATTGCGGAAATGCGAGATTGCGAGATTTTGAGAAGTGTTTCCTTGGCCTTACCAACTGACCGAAATTACGCAATTTCGCATTTCGGCAATTTTGCATTTCCAACTAAGCTTCGGGGCTTTTGAAGATCGACTCGTCGAATTTGGCTCCGTACGTAACCGTGAGAATGCGCGTTTCCTGAGTTTGACGTCCGTCTTCCAACAAGACCGTGTGATAAGGAACTAGTGTTTGCTGGACTGGGCGATAGTCGAGGAATCTCCTTGTGTACTTAACTGGCGTTGTTCCACCTGTGCTGGGAGCCTCCTCATACTCGAGCCAAAGGATTCGAAGGGTGCGGGCGCTAACGTAATACTTGGTTTTACGTTTCTCCTTGTCCACCAAGTCGATTACGTAAAGATCGAGTCCTTTCTGCTGTTCCTTTCCGATGAGCGTGATTGTGGCGCCGCACTCCTTGTAGCGGAGCAATGAATCGATGCTGTGGAGGTGCTGGGAGAGAAAATTGGCTGCGGCATCCTGTCTCGGTGTAAAAGCCGCCCCATTGATTACTCCCCAAATTTTTCCGCCACCGTAAATCAGCGAATACTCCATGGTGGGCATCTTCTGGTCGAGACGAATCTTGTCTTTTTCGAGACTCTCCCCTCTAACAAAGCGACGTTCGTAGTTTGATTCCTCGGCGTTACCTTCAGCATTGATGCGCGTGAGCTTACCGTGCTCAACGCCGTTGCGCCGGATGTGTTCGAGGCCGGGACGAGTGCCATAGACCAGGATCACAGACTCGACGATTTGTTCGGCCGTGTAGGTTTTGTCACCACCCGAGGCTGGGAGACCTTTGGTCGGGGCAACTAGTAGGAAAAGCAGTACACACGAGGTTGCAAGGGCTGAGAATAGACGAAACAACTAACAATTCTCCTTGGATTCAGATACCGTGGCGGCATGCCAAGTTTGGGGAAAAGCCGACTAACAGAGCGCGAATTGTAACATACCAACCTCAAAAGCCGCTCGACGCCAATATCCAACTCATGGATGCAGTTGCTCAGCGACTCAGATGCCTGATCTTGTTTGGCAGTTTGACAACCACCTGACCCGCTAGTATTTTGCTGAGTTTTCACGACACCAGTTACTCTCGTCTATTAGTTCGGAACGGTGAAAGCGGATTGTAACTTGGGGCCGGTTTGGTTCGTAATCGCAGGAAAGGACATTCTTAGATATGAAGCGCGTAGGAGTTTTGGTAGGCCGGGAAAAGACTTTTCCGGAAGCAATCATCAAGGGCATCAACGAACGCAGCAATGGCGACGTAGTTGCCGAATACATAAAGCTGGGCGGCATTCTCTATGATGCGCCACCGAAATACGATCTCGTAATTGACCGAATCTCGCACGAGGTGCCTTTCTATCGCGCTACTCTAAAGCGCATGGCGCTCGAGGGGACAACGATAATAAACAATCCTTTCTGGTGGTCGGCTGACGATAAGTTCTTCAACTATTCCCTGGGGAGAAAGCTGGGCGTAGCGATACCAAAGACCGTCTTGCTGCCACAAAAAGACTACATTGAAGGAATCGTTAGTGAGAGCTTGCGAAATCTGGAGTTTCCGCTCGATTGGCAAGGAATAATCGACTACCTCGGACTCCCGGCTTTCCTCAAGCCGTTTGATGGTGGTGGCTGGAAGAACGTCTCGAAGATTAATTCCCTCGAGGAGCTCTGGGCTGAATACGACAAGAGCGGAACACTCTGCATGACGCTCCAGGAATCAATTGACTTCGATCAATTTGTCAGATGCTATTGCGTTGGGCAGGAAGAAGTCATGATTATGGCTTACGATCCTCGCAAGCCATACTTGTCTGGCGAGCAATATGTACACAACCCGAATTACCTCGCTCCGCAATTGGCCGATCGCGTTAGAAACGACGTTCGCACACTATGTACAGCGCTTGGATACGACATCAATACCGTCGAGTTCGCAATCAAAGACGGAGTGCCCTACGCCATCGATTTCATGAATCCAGCGCCTGATGCTGAGCTGGCTTCAGTTGGTGAGTTCTATCACGAATGGATCACACAGGCTGTAATTCAATTGGTGTTCAAACGACTCGGTGAGGGATCTGAGCGTCCGCGTTATCGATGGGATGCGCTATTGAGTCCAGAACCTACCAGGGCTTTTGCGGTGGCTTCTGCGACCGAACAACAGTCTCGAACAATTACACCTCAGCCGGTTGCAACTGCAACCACTCAAACAGACAAGAAGCCCGAGGCAGCAACAAGACGAACGTCAGTCCGAAAAAAGAAGAACTAAAGGAAGAAATGAGCCGCAGATTTTCGCGGATGAACACAGATAAGAAGAGCGAGAGACTAAGAAGTCTACTTTCCTTAAGACTCGTTCTAATCTGCGTTTTATCTGCGTAAACCTGCGGCTCGGATTAGGCAAGCGATTCGTATTTCGAACGACTAAACAACAACCGCGTCGCCAGTAAGGTAAACAGCCAAACGATCATCGCCGATGAAGCAATTGACCAACCAACACTTCCTAATACCGGATCAAGAAAACCACCCACCAATGCCAGCAGAATTCCTGCATTGATAACTCGAGACGAAAGGCGCCGCACGCGCGTCACGTGTTGCAGCCAATTTATTCGGCGAAGCTCTGTGGCGAGGTATTCCTCATCGTTGTTGAGATGTAGGTAATACTCGCCCTCTCGTCTGGCATAGCGAGCTAATGCCTGCTCAGAAGTAACGCGAGCTGCTGCCTGATAATGATGAATGACATGCGCCAACTTACCCTCGCGTAGTGCGATGTCAGCTAGTCCCAATCGAGCTTTGTAGTTTCCGTTATCGAGGTCAACTGTCTTTTGTAGTGTCTGCCGCGCTTGCCGAGAATCGCCACACTCCAAAAAACTCTCTCCAATCAAAGGAAGCAACACGAGATCGTTTTCAGCTCTCATTGAAGCCAAACGAAGGGCAGCTCGAGATCTCGTGAGGAGTCTAGCGTCCGACTGTGCGCTCGCTTGAGACCGGAGCAAACGCGCAAAGTCGTAAATCAGCCAGGCGCCTGGTGGCGTTGCATTCAACGCTCGTCTGAAAGCTTCGCCTGCTTCGCGCAAACGACCCGAAACACGTAATTCATTTCCGAGTCGTCGTAGTAAGTGTGCCCTTTCGATGTCTTGTGCTGAAGCTGGTGGGGCTTCCAATTCCTGCGCTCTCTTTTGCTTGCCACCAACTCGATAGTCTGACAGCGTTTCATCCAGGATGTCCTCGGATGCGAGTTGAGATAGTTGCGTCTTCCGCTTCACAGAGCCAGGATCAGTCATATAGTCACGCAAATCGCGACTACGGTTATCAAGCTTGTCTTCGTGTACCAGAGGCAGCAGTTCACGAACCAATCTTCGGTATGCTTCGCCACCAGACGCAATCACAAACTCCGTACCCTTGCCGCTAATCTGCGTCCGATAGCGATATCTGACAGAACCACGTCGCCGCAGCGTGCGAACCGCATTGGTCTCCACAGTTTCAAAGTCCGAGACAGTCAATTGCTTCTTAGTGCGGCCAAAAACCGATTGAAGAATGAGAAAGCCTGGCCCCTGACGACGGATCGATACACCATCAAAAACAATTCGATCAGCCAGAGCCAGCACGGGCACAATTATCCAGGCGACCCCCACCAGAATCAGAGCCCAGGCGTCATGATTAGATCGAAGCAATAGAGCCGACGAAAAAGTCATGACACTCGCGATGGCCAGATAAGGTCCGGGTGAGACGCGAACACTGGCAACCGTCGCTCTCCTTTGATCTGACTGCCGACCTTCGCTTGCGTCGGCGAGTGCTGACAGGCTGTTAATCTCTTTGCTCTCGCTCATCGTTTAAAAGTCAACATGTCCGCACAATCGACCGGAACGTCCAGTGAAAAAGTCCCGCGCGACGTTCCAGGTTCAGTGTAACGTAAGTCAGCCAATTGAACGAACGTTTGCGTCGTGCAGTCTTGTTCTGACAATTGGGCAACAGGAAAGCGTGCGAAACCAAGAAAGATCTGCGTGCGACGATCAGCTGAAACCTCTTTTAGTGCCTGGTTCAACCGACCTGCAGGCTTTTCGTAACGAACGGTGCTGCTAACAGAGGAACTGCTTCCCAGATTCAGCCTGAATCGATACGTTGCTTTGTCAGTCTCAAAAACACAGTCCCAGGCAAACGGATTGGCGAGTGTGGGCATAGCTGCAAGACGGGAAATCGATTCACCAATTGGAGTCAAGACTTTGGCTTGCTCTCTTGCCTGAGACAGAGCCCCGAAATGTGCGAACAGCAGCAAACACCAATAGACCACAACCAGGATTAGTGATCCCACGGCGATTCTCCCGCCAAATCGTGAACCAACTCTTTTGGCGGAGAGAAAGATCAACAACGACAGCGTCGCCAACCAGAGTCCACGTATCAACGAGGGACTCGGCAGGTTACCCGCGCGCGGACTCGCGACCATGAGAAACGTCAGAAACAAAGCAAGCAGAAGCCAAATCAAACGCTGCCCTCGAGTCCTGATCGTTAAGAGAAAGCATCCGCTCCCCAGGATTAACCATATGAACGGATCAACGATGAAGACAAAGTCGCCATAGAACCAACGCGACGACCACGGCAGGAGGAACCGGATGCCGTAATTGTTCGTCCAGTCGAGAAGTGGATGAGTAAGACTGACAATCACGGACGCCACAAAAAGGCCCCGGAATTTGATCTGAGGAGGTCGATTTTTCAGTCGAGCAACGATCCGATCACCCAAGTAAAAGAGCAGTGGGAGTAGAACCGCGAAGGAGATCGTGCCGACAATTGCGTGAGTAATCCCGCGATGGTGTTGAAGAAAAGCCCAACGATCGCTAAATAACAAAACCACGATGTCTGCGTCTGGAGCATTCGCAGCAAGAACGCATAGCGACGTGGCGCCTGGTGACAACCTTTCCAACCCCGCCTTCGCTGCTGCAAGTCCGACCAGCGAGTGGGTAAGGTTGTCCATTAGTCAGGAACGCAATCCACGAATTGGTTTGTGGGTTAGTGGGTTATATGACCGGTGCTTCAGGAGGAAGTTGCGCGAAACGATCCGGATCGAGTTTTTGCAATTCTGTTGCCGCCTCGCGGGCGGCAGAGGAAGCGGGCAAAGGCTTGTCGTCTTTTCCCTTGGCCTTTCTTGAAGCATCTACCAGGCTAAAAAGTATATCGGCAGCTTCTTTCTTCTTGCCTTGTTTTTCGTAGACCTTCGCAATTCTAAGGTTTGCCGTCTCAGGGGTGACCGTCGAACTATTAAGTCTGGCCAAATCGCCATACATTTGCGCAGCCTCGGCGAGTTTTCCATCACTTTCGTTCGCCTGTGCGAGAGCAAACTTGGCCAACGCCGCAACTTCTGGGACCGAGCTGTCACTGACTTGAGCAAGCTCACTCATTCCTTTTTGTCGATCAATGGTCAAGCGATTCGTAGCGATGAAATAACGAGCTTCCGCACGGTATGGATCGCCATATTTTGCAGCTACCTTCTCAAATTCTTCAATTGCCCGCTTCGACCTTTCCTGCTCACTGGTGAAGGTGATTGCCGCAGAGCCCACCGCAGGCGTGGTCGATATGGTCGCGGTCGTAATGTCGATTGCCCTTCCCAGAGCTTGCCGCGCTTCATCGCTCTTACGGGCATTCCATTTGACCAAACCAACAACTAACACAACGAGCACTAATAACCCACCCAGACCGTAAAGAATCGTGCGCCCTTTGCCTGCCAGCGCGTCACCCAGCTGGTCAAGCAGGCTCATCGTAGTGTCACGGAAACGATCGTGTTGTAGCTCACGCGCCCGCTTCTTCTTATATTTCGCCACTTAGCCCCTCTCGCAAGTACCCATGCTGAACTTCGTTCATTGGGTGTATGATAAACGAAAACGTCACTCTAATGGCGCGTACGAAAAGTTGTCAAGCAAGGGTTCTACGACTCCTGGGACCTCAGTTTTGCGGGCGATTTAATCAGCGCAAGGCCATTTTTAGGACAATGAATCTTTTCTGGGAACAATTTGGTTCTGACCAGTGTCCAATCAGATGCCTGTCCGGGAATGGGCAGAATTTCGACGCTCGGATTCCCGCCCCAGGGGGTGTTCAGTGAGCTACGGAGAGCCTATAGCCCTCCGAGGGCAAATGGAATTGGAGCAGGTCGCATCCGCGACCCCTGTTGAGGCACGGCCAAAACCCGAGACGCTGTTCATTGAAAGATTAAGACGCGGCGACGATGCGGCATTTGAGAAGCTTGTCGACGAACGTTCCAGTGAGATTTACGGATTGCTTTATCGACTAACGGAAAACCGCGAAGAAGCAAGAGATCTCACCCAGGAAACCTTTCTTCGAGCCTTTCAAAGTATTGCCAGCTTCCGCGGGGAATCGGACCTGAGAACCTGGATTTATCGCATCGCGATTAACCAGGCACGCAATCGGTGGCGATGGTGGCGTAGACGGCGACGTGATTTCACCGTCTCGTTGGATGACAACGACGGTAGACAGTCGGTCATCGCCACCCTAAGGATTGAAACGGGTCGGGACCCGGAGCAGGACACGCTGGCTCATGAAAGAGAACAAGCCCTGAGAAAAGCTCTTCGCGGCCTTCGTCGCGTGTACCGCGAGACTGTGATTCTCCGAGACATCGAAGGATTCGCTTACGAGGAAATTGCAGTCGCGCTTGAAATAAATGTCGGAACTGTTAAGTCACGACTGGCGCGTGGTCGCCAGGAGTTGCGACGCAAGTTAGAAGGATCTTTGTAATTTCAGATTTCAGATTTCAGATTTCAGATTGAAAGGACGATACAAGCTTCAATCTACAATCTGAAATCTGAAATCTACAATATCTGGATGGCTGCCCTACCCCGGCTCACGAAACTCGGTGCCAAATGGGTCGAAGTGAGAAAACGGCGGGCTAAGGCTTCCAAAGGCCAATTGAGCGTATTTGAAAACGTGGCCAGCAACACCCGTTGAACGTCGCTCACTCAAGCCTCGAGGAGGTGTCCTGAACTTGTCGGAGTTGCTTCTTAAACAACAAGGAAGCAGCCGGGGTTGGTCAGTCATCCAGCGAGTAGTCCTAAATGAATTGCTGTCAATTACCGTGTCGTGCGAAGAATGGCGATTGACAATTGGAAATCAAAATATGTTGTGCGAAGAAACTAAACAATCGCTCTCGTTATACATCGACGATTGTGTT
>Ga0070698_100005859_pt1 | contig 13426 bp, 15 predicted proteins | sample KBSK1502metaG_FD_65477 | JGI IMG/M metagenome (GOLD analysis project Ga0070698, IMG submission 65477) | Corn, switchgrass and miscanthus rhizosphere microbial communities from Kellogg Biological Station, Michigan, USA - KBS K1-50-2 metaG | ecosystem: Host-associated > Plants > Roots >... | reverse complement strand
TGCAAGTCTTGTTTCATCTACATTCCGAACTTTTACTTTCTCATTTAGTTTTGAAGCGTCCATATTTTTGATAGCTTCAATGCCATAATCATAACCGGATGTTACAAAATATCTTACTGAATCGGCAGATTGGGCTGAAGTTCTTGCTTCCAGTTTTTGTCCCTGCCAGATTCTCTCTTACCTGTTCCATAGGAAACCATAATAACGATGTCTTCTGCCAGGTGCAACATTTGCTGACTGAAACTTCGGATGCTGTCCTGTGCTTTAAATCCATATTTGTCTTTTGGCATGGAATCAAGGTATTCAAGGGTATACACTTTTGCCCGTTCCCACTCTTTTACAAGTTGTGATTTTACGGTTTCGGTAAATTGGGCTCGAGTTAGCATGCAAAAAAGAAAAATAAAAGTGCTGGTAAGAAAAAATGATTTTCTCATAATACTTATTTGGAGTTTGTCTACAAAGGCTGTTGTTAGTGTTACCAATTCATGAATATAAAATTTTATATGTAAATTTTGTTTACTTAAATAACTGAGCCACGGGTTCTGCCCGTAACTTTTCCATTGCTTTGCAAATTCTTTACGGGCAAGACTCCATGCGGACGAAAATTTTATTTCGCTCAATTTATTTTCTGCAGGACTTGCATTTTTGTTAACCTGTTTATACGTGAACCGCAACCGTCTTTGATAACTTTTAATGAAAATGTTTGACCGTTTTCCTGCCAAACAACAGTATACCAGCCTTCTGTTCCTATAGGACAGGGAGATGTGCCTGAAAGCATTTTAAGATATAAAGTATCATGCTGTTGCGAAAATAACATGCGTTGCGTTTCAATACCTGAATCATTAAATACAACTAAAGTATCTTTTTTGAATTCGTATTGTAGATCTGAAGAACGTGGTATTTCTGTGTGAATTTTCCATTTGCTATTTTCTAGATTAGTTTGTGAAAATGTGATGAATGAAGAAAAAAGCACAAATGACATGATAATATACTTTTTCATACAATAAAGTTTTTAGGTTAAGGAAACTTAGGATGGAGGGAGTGTGGCGTAAAGAAATCCAATTCAAATTTCCTAAATATTTTTTATATATAAGAAGCATTGCCGAACGACGTGTTTTTTGTTGCTGACTGGCAATCAATGCCACGAGATCTGCACCCTTGACATTTCGAGACTTTCAAATTCTTTATGGGCAGACCCCGGGCGGACGAAATCATGATTTTGGAATTGGCGGTCGGTTTTTTCTGTAAGAATTTTTAATTGCGATTTTTCCATCACGGAACGTGAAAAGATCACAACCCGTTACTTCTATTTTGCTACCATCCAGTTTTGTTCCTGTAAATGTCCATTCTGAAACTGCCCTTTCGCCTGATATGAAATGCCGTACGTTACTCCAATGTGCATTGGGATAGTTTTTGAAGACATCTTCAAAAGCTTTTTTTACTGCTTCTTTTCCTATAAATTTTTCACCATCAACACTGGGACCTGCAGATGCTTCGAACACACAATCATCAGTCATGTAGGATAAGATTTTGCCTACATCATGCGCATTAAAGGCGTTTGCAAAGCTATCGAGAATGGCAATGGTTGGTTTGTTCTCTGTTGCAGTTTTTGGGGTTATTGATTGTGCCATGAGTTTATCAGTAATTAAAATGGTGAGGAAGAAGAATATGATTTTTTTCATCTTGCAAAATTGTAAATAAAAGGTAGGATAATTTTCTGTTTTGGGCAGGGGTCTGTCCCTATCATTCTATTGCTTTGCAAATTCTTCTGGGCAAACCCCGTGCGGACGGGAAAGAAAAAGATTATTTATTATTTATCAGAGCTGGGTAGACATACTCTTTCACCAATGCATCCGCATTTTTTTTAATAGTCCATTTATTATAATTACCCGCAGTAGTGACGACTAACAGGTCATTGGTCTTGTCAAAAAAAATTCTTTGATCGCCGTTCCCAACACAGGCAACAATAGGGGTGGGTTTGTTGTTTATTGTATCCTGCCATAGCCAGAACTGGTAACCATATGAACCGCCATCCGGTCGTTGTACATGCGATTGAAATGATCCTTCGACCCATTTTTGAGGAACAACTTGTTTGTCTTTCCATTTACCACCATTAGAATAAAGTAATCCAAATTTTAAAAGAGCTCTTGAACTTAATCTTAATCCCGAAGCTGCTGCTGGCAGGTCCGTTCCCGGATATTTTGCCCATTCAAATTGTTTAATACCTAATGGTTGAAAAAGATATTCGTTTGCAAACTGATCAACTTTTTTTCCGGTTGTTTTTTCAATAATTGCAGCGAGCAATTGGGTAGTCCCTCCATTGTATTTCCAAACTTGTCCTGGTGGAAATTCTATTGGTTGGCTTAGTACGTATTCCACCTGGTTGGAGCTCCTGATCATTCTTATTTCACTGTTTTCAGGATTGTCATATGGCACTTCTTCATTCCAAACAAGACCTGAGCTCATTGTTAACAGGTGTTTTATTGTCAGCGACGATATTAAACCTGTATCCAGTTTTTTATATTCGGGAAAGAAATCAAAAACTTTCTGATCGATGCTTTTTATTTTTCCTTGTTCGATCGCAATGCCTACACAGGCTGATACTACACTTTTGGAAATACTTCTTATATCATGCAAGCTATCCTTGTCATGAATTCTTATACCAAGGTCATCTCCCCAGCTCTCATCTTTGCCTGGCCAGTATTTTTCATATACCAGTTTATTGTTACGAACGATATGCAGACTATGAATGTTCGGATAAGTTCCGTTACGAATTGCCGTATCAATTTTGTTAATAATAGCTGAATCGATACCCGCATCTGCCATTGAAGCGAAAGCAATACCTTCTTCAGCGTGTTCAGGTTGCTTTTTTTCATGCTGTGTACAACTGGCAAAAACAAATATCAATAATGCAATGAGTGAAGACTGTCTTGACATAAAAAAGTTTGTCACTAAGGTAAATAAATAACTAAGCCACGGATTTGCCAACATCTTTTTTTGTAATTCCTTATGGGCAGACCCCGGACGGACGGAAAGTAAAAGATTTTATTTCATTACCTTACTAGTGCCAACTACATTTTTCATTCTTAAATCCCGGTTATGAATACCAAACTATTTCTCCCGGTAGTTTTTTCAATTCTTACACTTAGTTGTAATGAAACTAAAGTTGATTTAAAAGCGGAAGAAGCTGCCATTATAAAAGCTGATTCCACATGGTCGGCGCTTTCAGCAGAAGCAAAGGATGTTGACAAAATTGTTTCTTATTGGACAGATGATGCTGTTGTGCTGCCACCCGATCAGCCGTTGGTAAAAGGAAAAGAAGCTTTGCGAAAATTTGTCGAGGAGTCTTTAAAAATACCTGGCTTCAGCATTAGTTGGAAATCTTCGGACATAAAATTTTCTCCCGATGGTAAACTTGCTTATATGTATGGTGAAAATATGATGAACATGAATGATTCAACAGGAAGTAAAATATCTGTTCCCGGAAGAGGTTACAGTATCTGGCGAAAAGAAACAGATGGCAATTGGAAATGCGTTGTTGATATTTTCAATAATCCGCCTCAATCAGCAAAATAGGTTGCCTAAGCATTGTTGAAGTATCAGCTTTTTATTGTTGGTTTATGGTATGTCCTAAGTTATACCTGTCTCCATTATTTTGGGAAAGGCAGAACAACAATTGAGCTTTCTTTTATTTATTGAACACTATGTAGAACCGGGAAGTTTTTATAAATTATTTCCTGACCCTCACTTGCATAGCATATTCATATGTATCAAGCGAGGTAAATATGAATTTCTCCTTTGGAATAAAAGACAGGTAATTGAATATTTTTTCTTTTGTAAATCGCTGACTCCAGAATTGATCTTTTGTGGCTGTAAATGAGTCTTTCTCATCGGTGATCACTGTCATCCCCATTTTTCTGTATGACTCTTCTTGTTTTAATCGTGTAGCATCGTTGTCTTTGTAACAAGCACCGATCACAATTTCACCGCCAGGATTTAAAAGATTATATGCGTTGGTAAATATGGCTGTAAATTTCTTATTGGTTGTTAAATTCAATCGTTGTCCGGAGTCTTTATAATTTTCAAACGGAAAGTCATCGGGAAAGAAATTACCAGCCGTAAACCATGTAGTGATCACCATATCATATTTTTTATCCCACTTATCCAGATCCTTTGCATCTAAAAAAAATGCGGTCACTTTATCTCCAATACCTAATTCTCCGATGACATCATTTGATATATTTACACATGCCATCGCATTATCGGATCCATCATAAAGAGCTACTTTATCCCAGATATCTTTTATTCCGCTGAGATGTTTCGCAATTCTTGCATTCCCAATTCCTATATCCAGAATTGTAACAGGATGTTTGTTCCTGTCTGCTATTTCAGTAATTACTTTTTTCAGTTCAACAAATTCTGCCCATTGGGCCTGCAGCAGGTATTCGCTGACATAGTTCAGATCGAATGAAGCCTTTACTGTATTTTCATTATCATACATTGCCATGACCAATGGTTTTGATCACATAAAATTAAAAAAGCTGTGATTAAGAAAATCACAGCTTTAACAATAGAAAAAAAATATTTTAAAATTTAAACACTACTGAAGCCTGGAAGATCGTTCCCAGCTGGCTGAACTGAGAGCCATTATACCCTAATATTTTATAACGGCCGCTGAATTCCAGGAAACCTTCAAGTAACGACTTGTCTGTAGGATTGTTAAGCGTAGCGTTTGCAGCTGCATAATTTGGATCACTGCTTGAGCCGGTCAATTCCAGTTCCCATTTAGGAAGAATGTTGAAAATATTATTTATACCTATACTTCCGTAAATTTTATCGGTAAAATCATAGCCAAGGTTCAGATCAGTTACAACAGCTGTTTTAAATACCTGTTTGATATTATTCATTATACTTCCTCCATTATCTAGGTCCTGGAACTTTGTAGGGCCGAATAAAGTATTGTTCAGACTTATACCCAATTTTTTAATATGGTAATCCAGGCCCAAAACATCTTTAAATTTCGGACGGCTCTCGGTAAGCAAGGATCTGATCTGTGCACTGAGGATATCTGCACCAGCATCTGAAACTGGTTTTGGATTTTTTGGACTTCCAACAATTTCATTTTTCAAGGTCACATTTCCGGCAAGATTTATTGACAGTTTTCCAGCACCTAATTCAATATTGCGATAGCCAAGTACATAATCAAGTCCCTGGGTTTTTGTTTTAATACCATTGATAAAGAAGTTGGCCTGTACAACTCCCGCAGCCTGGAGGATCTGGTACAACGCAGTACTTGTATTGCTTGTAGATATTGCCGAACTATAAACGATCCTGTCTTTTATGATGATGTTGTAATAATCTACAGTCATGCTGAAGTTACTGGTGGGATTGAGTCCAAAACCGACGGTATAGTTATTCGATTTTTCAGGTTTAAGCAATGGAACTTGCAACAGGAATGCCTGTTTGCTTCTGTTACTGAATAAACCTGACAGTTGAATGGTACCTGCTACAAAAGATGCCTGTGTGGATTGATCATATATCTGGTGCAAGGTCGGAGCCCTGAAGCCAGTGGAAGCAGAAGCCCTGATCACTGCTTTATTTCCGGAAATTTTATATCGTGATGATACCTTCCATACAAAGGCTTCTCCAAAATCACTATACTTCTCACCACGAATAGCGGCATTCAGTAAAAAATCTTCAGTTATATCCAATGAAGCATCAAGATAGGCTCCAAAATTAAATCGCTTGTTGGTACTCGCATTCTCTGCACGGATACCCGGAAATGAATTCGCACCTTCACCAGAATAGGACGCTGTATCACCGGCAATGATCTGGTAAGTCTCACTTCTTACTTCAGTACCAAAAGCCAGTGAAAAATTATCAGTGAGTGATTTTGAAATATCATAATTACCGACGATGTGTGAAAAATCAAATCCACCAGGCTTAAATGCAGTTGGGCTGGCAGTTCCGAGAGTGCGGTTTACAGTATGTTCAACACTGTATAATTGTTGGTTACCGCCAAATGTGACACTGACATCATGCTTCCAGCCATTGATTGTATTCTTAAATCCAAAGGTTGCATTATAATCAAGCAAGTCGCCATCGAATGTGGGAACATAGCCAATGTATCCTTCATATAAAGGATCATTACCCCCTGTATAATTAGGAGCCCCTGGTATTCTTTGATGCAAAAGACCTGCATCAGTTCTCCAATAAGGGACTCTGAAATTTGCATGACTGTAAACTTTTTTATAGACCAATGCTGCATTACTATAAAACTGTCCGTTTTCGCCAATGGGAACACCAAGATTATAATTAAACTTAGCAGCCTGTATCTCACCTGAGCCGTTAATGTTATTTCCGGTCGGATATACATTCAGGTAAGCATCAATTGCTGCATCAGCAGCAGCCGACCCGCCAAAAGTTGCTTTTTCAGTCGGACGATCAATAATACCGGAACGAACAGCGCTGTTTTGCTGACTGAAATCAACAGTATAATTTAAAAAACCTTTTAAACCAAAATTGGATCCACTGTTATAAGCAACGCCATAATTTCCACCATCTCCTTTGTGTGTAACCCCACCATTAAAAGTTAACGTACTGTATTGATACCTGTCCTTCAGAAAAACATTCATTACACCGGCAATAGCATCCGAACCATACTGAGCAGAGGCACCATCTCTTAAAATTTCAACTCTTTTGATAGCATCAACGGGAATAGCTGATAGATCGGCGGCGGTCTCACCTCTTCCAGGGGAGAACTGTACATACAATAATGAACTCAGGTTTTTCCTTTTCCCATTAATCAAGATCAACGTTCGGCTTGGCCCCAGGTTCCGGATCTCATACGGATCAAGCAATGTGGTAGCATCATTTACAGGTGTATTTACAGTATTAAATGAAGGAACCCTGTATTGTAATTGTTTGTCGAAACTTATTTGCATTGTGGTTTTTAAATCAGATGCCTGAAGTGCATCTATTGGTAAAGGAGTGTTTATTGAACTCCTGGGTAATGAACGGGAACCCGTCGTTAATACTACTTCACCCAGCTCTGCTGAAGTTTCAATCAATGTAAAATCAACAGTGATGTTGCCGTTTACATTTACATTTTTTGATACAGTGGCATAACCAACAAAAGAAACAGTGATGGTCGCACTGCCCCCCGTCAAGGAAAGTGAATACATCCCTTCTGCATTGGTTGTAGTACCACGGGTGCCGACAGTAACCGAGGCCCCCTGGATCCCTTTACCCGTATTATCCGATACTTTACCACTGACTATGTTCTGAGAATAAGCATAACTTGATGCGAACATTACAATAAACATTGTAATTGATCTTACCCAATTTGATTGTTTCATAAACATTAGTTTAGATTAAAAAAAATTTGAACCTTTCTTATCTAATCACGATGTCAAGCCTATCTTTAGTAAGTTATGACTATTTCCAAAAAGTATTAAATCAACTTATCAAGAACGGGAATGATAATAATGAGACTCATTTTACTAAAAAGGCGAAGGAAGTTATTGAAACAATCAAAAAGAATATCGTCTTAAATAAACTCAGGATAACAATTGAACTTTCTTTTTATTGAACACTTCGGTAACACTGTGGTTAATCCAAACCTTTTAACGGTAAATTACTTATCAAAAGCCCCTTTTTTTTCTCGGAGATGATTTTTACTTTAAACTATGGATCCGATACCAATAAGTTTTAAGCACAACGGCGTAAAATATAGCGATTGTTATTTTACAAGGATCACCAGGACCGGTGAAGCAGCATTCTGGCATCTATATGATAGCGATAATTATTATCTCGGCAGGCTTCGTTATAATAATCAATGGACCTTTGATGCAAATAAAAGAACCGGGATCGATCAGCTGGCTGAATTTTTTGGTGATTATGTAGAGAAAACAAACCGCAATAATGCAGCATAGGACAGTTGTTGCTTTGCCTTAGGTGAATTTTGAAAATGCTTTTCTCCAAACTACAATTGAACTTTCCCTTATTTATTGAATATTGGGAGAACCTTCGATTTCAAACCCTTCTCTTTTGATTCTTCATTAGTAGCCAAGATATTTCAATTAAAAAACCATAAAAAAGACAATTTAAAATAAGTCCAATAAAAAACAGTATAGCAGAACTGCTGAATAAATTCCAGAATAAAACATGTGTCGGAAAACGAAATACGTTAAACGAGTCGGCTACAAAATTTGCCAGATATCCATTTCCCAATTGTCCTTCATCTTTTCCAAAAGCAAACCAGAAAGAAACAAGGGTTACTATACCGATAATAATTGATGAACCGAGAACGACAGAAATATTAATTCGTCTAAACAAAAGCATGACTCTAATCTACGGTATAAAACTCTATCTGTAAATTTTCGGGACAACCCAGCCTCCCGGCAAGCAACAATTGAACTTTCTTTTATTTATTGAACACTAAGCCACAGGGTAATCCTATGTTATCTGCAGTTTTTACTTCCAACTTATTAAGACTCTTACCCTATTTGTAGATTCTCCTGAAACAAAAAATTGATGAACATAGACTATATCGTTTTGCCATGTAAGGCTTTTTTGTTCCCATCCTTCATGCTTTTCCATTTTCATTTCGCCAGGAGTCTTAAAATATTTATTGAAATAAGTTGCGTTGTCTTCAAAAAGTGATGATAGATTTGAAGATAATTTTTTATTCCCGTCCCAGGAATATGAAACGAGTCTTATTATGTTGTCAGGAATTGAATAATAATAATTCATTTCTGTAGTAAAAATATCTCCTTTTCTAAAGTAAATAAGTGGATTTGCTAAATTAAACTTATCTGCATTTGGAAAATAATCTTTAGAAACACTAATTGAAAATTTTACTTCAAATTTTTCGCCTTTATTTACATTCTCAATTGAATCTATTGAACTTAATGGAGGTCGATTAAGTACGAATTGATTTTTTTGGGAATAAGAAGTGACTAAGAGATTTGCTAAAAATAGTAAACAGATTATTTTCTTCATAAAAATTGTTATTTTAAATTGCAGCTAACACTCTAATTTATGATATTAAAACGTTTGCCGTAAATTTTCAGGACAACAATTATTGTATTTTTTAATTTAATGAACATTACCAACAGCGGGACGTTTTATTTTTATTACGAACACGAACCAAGCTGAGGCTAAGAATTTCAATTTTAAATGTATTATTGTATATTTAATTTTCTTCTACATCCAAGCCGCAAATCTGTGTTTAACCACAACTACTGAAACATGCTTATAAGATTTTCCTCCTTGGTTTCAATACCAGTCATTTTATTTTTTCCACTAGTATGGATTCATGTTTCGGCAAATAACGTGAATACTTCTAAACATTCCCATGTCATTATTTACTCTTATTCAGATACAACTTATAAAATTATTCCTTCAATTGCTAATACATGTGGTTATGAAATTTTAATAAATGGAAAAGCATTTATACGCCAAAAAAATATTCCCGGTTTACCTGGCTCAACTGGATTTAAACGGAAAAAGGATGCTGAAAAAACAGCCCAACTTGTTTTAAAAAAATTGACTGCCGGTATAATGCCCCCTTCAATAGATAAACATGAATTAGATAGTATGAACGTAAAATATTAATAACCTTAAATTTCTTTTTATGACCAGAACATTTGCTTTTAATCTCGTATCACGTATATTTATTTTCACTCTTCTAATTTTATTTTCAACTCCTGGTTTTTCACAGTGGACACAAAAAGCTGATCTCACAGGAGGTAAAAGGTACCAGGCTGTTGGCTTTTCTATTAACGGAAAAGGGTATATAGGAACAGGTGCTGACCTTACCAGAAAAAAAGATTTTTGGGAGTATGATCCGTCTACCGATACCTGGTCACAGAAAGCAGATTTTGGTGGCACTGCCAGAGATTTAGCGGTTGGATTTTCTATTGGAAACAAGGGCTATATTGGAACCGGGAATGACAATGGAGGTTCCAAAAAAGATTTCTGGGAATATGATCCTGCAACCAACACCTGGATGCAAAAAGCAGATTTTGGCGGTACTGCCCGATGGGCTGCTGTGGGATTTTCAATTGGGAACAAAGGGTATATAGGAACCGGGAATAGTGGTGGTGCTTTTAAAAAAGATTTTTGGGAATACGATCCATCAACCAATATCTGGCAACAGAAGGCTGACTTTGGAGGTTTGTCAAGATGGTTAGCTGTAGGATTTTCCATCGGGAACAGAGGCTACCTTGGTACCGGTCATAACGGTACCGGTGTGGGAAGCAAAGATTTTTGGGAGTATGATCCATCAACAAACAGTTGGTTACAGAGAGCAGATTTTGGCGGTACTGCCAGAAATGCTGCTGTTGGATTTTTCATTGGAAACAAGGGTTATATCGGGACCGGGAATGACGGAAGTTTCAAAAAAGATTTTTGGGAATATGACCCGGCAACCAATGCCTGGTTGCAAAAAGAAGATCTTGACGGTATTACCAGGGATAATGCTGTTGGATTTTCGATCGGGAGCAAGGGTTATATAGGAACTGGTTTTTTTAATGGACAAACCCAAAAAGATTTTTGGGAGTATTCAACCTGTGTTCCTGTCACCTATTACCGTGACGCAGATAATGACACATATGGAGATCCTCAAAACACTATTCAGTCATGTAGCCAGCCGGAGGGTTACGTAAGTAATGATCTTGATTGTAATGATGGAAATTCATCTATCCATCCTGGTGCAACAGAAATATGTAATGGTGTTGATGATAATTGTGATGGAGTAGTTGATGAGCAAAGCGGTTCTGTTTCTGCCGGGGCCGACAGATCGCTGTATTTTGGTTATTTTCCTGAACAATGCGTTTCTATAACAGCAAATGTTTTTGGCGGTACACCACCGTATTCATACCAATGGACATTAGACAGACCACTTTTGTATGACGTCATTACAGCTGACGGAGATGAATCAATGTCGGGTGTTAATTCACAAACTGTAACAATATGTTTATTAGATACCGCAATCTTATGTGTAACTGTGACGGATGCAAATGGTTGTACTTTTACAGATTGTGTGACAATATATGCTTCGGATGTCAGATGTTTTGCAGGCAATAGTAATAATGTAAAAGTAGCTGTGTGTCACAATGGAAATATGATCTGCGTAGATGAAAATGCGGTAGCTGCACACTTAGCACATGGAGATCATGTTGGGCCATGTACGGCAAATCGTGCAAACGTAGGGGTATTAGAAGTTGAACAAAATTTGAAAGCCGGACTTACTTTATATCCAAATCCAAATAAAGGCGATCTCACAGTTACAATGAATTTAAATGATGAAGAAACAAAAGATGCAGTTATTCATGTTATTAATGTAAATGGACAAATAACAAAACAGATCAAAGTAAATAACCAACACAAACTAAACTTTAGCATTAAGGAAACTGGAATATATTTTATCAAACTAATTACAAACAAGCAGGTTTATACCAGGAAAGTAACTGTGATCCTGTAAAGATTTAAGTATATAGAGCATGCAATTTGTTTAAGTTCTTTGTTGTGGTTGGGCGATCACAACAAGGAGCTGTGCAAAATTTGTCCTGAAATTCAAGACAACAATTGAACTTTCTTTTATTTATTGAACACTAGCCACGGGATCTGCCCGTAACCTTTCTATTGCTTTGCAAATTCTTTATGGGCAAAACCCCGTGCGGACGGAAAAGATAAAATGAAAATTAAACTACCTTTAATTCAAGTCTTTTCTATTTCATTCATCGGGAGATTATCTAAAACTGCATATATGACTTCTCGACAAAAAATTAAAGAAGCTGTTAGCCGAAGCACTAAGGCTCTTTCATTAAAACCTTCGCTGGGTTTGGGTACGGGTCTATCAAAAACAAGGATCACTAATGGCCTTAGTTGCGAAATCACAGAAGGGAACTATAAATTAACTGCAGATATGCCGGAGTCAGTTGGTGGTAATGCATCAGGACCAACTCCCGGTGTTTATGGCAGGGCCGCATTCGGGAGTTGCCTTGCTATTGGTTATATGATGAAGGCTTCGGCCATGAATATAAAAATTGATTCTCTTGAAGTAGAAGTACAGGCTGATTATGATGACGGGGCCTTATTCGGAACATCTTCTGCTCCTCCGGGATACCTGGAAGTACGATATACAGTAACAATAGAAAGCGATGCTGCTGAAGATGAAATTTTACAAATGCTGGATATAGCAGATAAACAGAGTCCCTACCTGGATGTATTTAACAGGCAACAAAAATGTACCCGGGATGTTCATATTATTTCATCAAAAATATCTTCTTAATGGAACCCGCACTGCAACGTCGTGTACAACGCTATGGATGGGATAAAGCTTCCGGTTATTATGAAGCCTATTGGCAAAAACAATTATACCCGGCACAGCAGAAATTATTGCAGTTAGCTAACATACAAAGCGGTGATAAAATTATTGATATTGCCTGTGGTACAGGACTGGTAAGTTTCCCCGCTACTAAACTTGCTGGTGAAAAAGGATTTGTAATGGCTAACGATATTTCAGATAAAATGGTGGAGACAGCAGCTGCTATTGCAAAAGAAAAAAATATTTCCAATATAAGTTTTCAGCGAATGGATGCAGAAGAGTTGAAGGTGGAAGATGAGTCATATAACATTGCGTTATGTGCACTTGGACTAATGTATTTTCCTGATCCGCTAAAAGCCATAAAAGAAATGTGGCGCTTACTAAAACCAGGTGGACATGCGGTAGTGGCTGTATGGGGCCAGCGAAAAAACTGCGGTTGGGCCGAAGTGTTTGAGATCGTTGACAGGAGAGTGGCATCAGAAGTTTGCCCAATGTTTTTTAACCTTGGTAATGAAGGAACCTTACAACAGTATATGAGGGCAGGAGGTTTTAAAAATATTTCATTGGAAAGAATAAACACTGTATTAAACTACAGTTCCGGTGAAGAAGCCTGCGGGGCGGCATTTCTTGGCGGGCCTGTTGCATTGGCTTATAGTAAATTTTCAGATGACATAAAGAAGGAAGTACAAAAAGAATATATTGAATCTATCAAACCATTTAAAAAAACTGGTGGCTATCATGTTCCCGGAGAATTTGTGGTAGCTATAGGATTTAAGTAGAAAGAGTATTAATTACCTGCGCTGGACTTCCTGATATTCATAGTTTGTAAAAAAAATAAACTCAGAACAACCCTGCCTGCCGGCAGGCAGGAATTGAACTTTCTTTATTTATTTCCTTGTTCATCATTGCGGAAATATAAAAACAGCCGGAACTGGAAATTAATTTTGCAAAAATGTTTTTATTAGTTAATTTCAAAAGACATTCTACCTACCACTTTGAATATTACGTCTTCCTTATTGAGAACTTGTAAAAGAGAGTTTTTTGTCACCATTAAAAATTAAAATTTATGAAAAAGCTAATTTTTGCCTGTTC
>Ga0070698_100005858_pt1 | contig 13426 bp, 15 predicted proteins | sample KBSK1502metaG_FD_65477 | JGI IMG/M metagenome (GOLD analysis project Ga0070698, IMG submission 65477) | Corn, switchgrass and miscanthus rhizosphere microbial communities from Kellogg Biological Station, Michigan, USA - KBS K1-50-2 metaG | ecosystem: Host-associated > Plants > Roots >... | reverse complement strand
CGCCGGCAGCACGAGATGATCACGACGGTCGTCTCGGTGACGAACCGATGCTTTTATTGAATCGAATCGCACGCAGAGTTTCTGCGCCGCGTGACCCTGGATGAAGCGCTGGTCGAGGCGATCCGGAAGGACTACCGCACCGCTCCCATCGAGGAGCGGGACCGCGTCATGCTCGACTACGTCGCCGAGCTGACCCGCGACGCCACGCGTGTGACGCCCGCTCACCACGACCGGCTGCGGTCAGCGGGCTTCGACGATCGCGGGATCCTGCAGATCACGCTGATCGCCTCGTGGTTCAACTACATCAACCGCGTGGCCGACTCGCTCGGCGTCGGCCGGGCCGGCGGAGAGCGGCTTACGAAGAGCTAGCGACCCGTCGGAGACGTTCCGGCTTTTGTCCGAGGCCAGGGCCAAGCGCGGCTCACGCGACAAGAAATAGCCGAGAGGGGTCAGGCTGCCTCATCGGAAGCGGATCACAGTTCGAGACGATGCAGCAGGTGGTCCTGCACAGCGAGCACCACCGCGCGCAAAACGCCACGCGATTGCGCGAGCTTGGAGGAGCGCCGCCGCCAACCGACTACATCGTCTGGATCCTCGACGGCCGCCCGGCCCCGGTTTGGGAATAGTCGGAACCTCTTCGGCTCTGGCCTGGCGGCCGCGGTCAATGGATTCGCTTTTTGCCGGCGCGTACCGGTCGCGGTGGTGGGGTCAGCCATTCTTCACGAAACGATAGGCCTCTCTCGCGAGGTCGACCCAGGGCGCCCGTCCCACTCCAACGACGACCCACTCCTTCATCAGCCTGCCGTCGCCGCGGGGATCAAAGTGGTCGCCCGCGCCGCTCTCGACGAGCTCATCGACCCTGGTCTTTGGAAGTTTTGCGACAAGCTTGCCTTTGACTAGCATCGCGAAGATTTTTCCCCTCAACTTCAAGACCACGTTGCCGGACCCCCACCCCTTCTCTCGGGTGACCTTTCGATCCTCCGAAAAGGCCGCCGCGATCGCCGCGAAGCGCGCTGGAACCTCGACCGTCTCCTGTTTCTTTGTCGTTTTCCTCGTTGTCTTCTTCATCGTTGGCTCCTGGCTTCAAAGGGGTTAGGGTCATTTTCACATCCTTGACGGCATACCTCTTGAAACCCGCCCTTGAGATGATACGTATAATCCTTTGAGTTAGGTCATGCGATATTCAGCCGAGCACAAGAAAGACACCCGGGAGCGAATCGTGCGGGCAGCCGCCCGCCGATTTCGAAGCCGCGGCACAGAGGGTGCGGCGATCGGAGATCTGATGCGGGATCTCCAGATGACTCACGGCGGCTTTTATCGCCATTTCGCGAGCAAGGAGGACCTCCTCGTCGCGGCATTCGGCGAGGATCGGAACGGGATCTCGGGCAGGATCGCCTCCTCGGTCGAACGGGCGCCGAAAGGGGGCGAGGTCAAGGCGTTAATCGACGCCTACCTGGACATCGAGCATTGCGACAACGCGGGGGACGGGTGCCCCGTCGCCGCGCTCGCGACCGAGCTGGCGCGCCGTCCGCCACGCTCGCGCGCTCGGGTTGCGTTCGAGAAGATCCTGAAGGAACGCACCCGCAGGATGGCGAAGTACATGCCCGGCGCGACGGAGGAGGAGCGCGAAGCGAAGGCGAGGATGCTCATGTCCGGGATGGCGGGCACATTGACGATTGCCCGAGTCCTCACCGACGAGGCTGCCCGACGCCGATTCCTGGAGAGCGCCAAGAAGTTCTACCTCGATGCGGTTCGCCGGTGAGAAATTTTTTTGTCGAATTGGATGATCATCATCATCTAAAGGACGGAGGAGGCACCCGATGAACTTCGTGGCCCTGCGCATGCTGACGGGGGACCGAGCCAAGTACTTCGGCCTCGTCTTCGCGATCGCGTTCTGCACGTTTCTGCTCGAGAACCAGACCTCGATCTTCGCCAACATCTTGAGGCGCACGGCGAGTCAGATTCTCGACGTCACGGATGCCGAGGTCTGGGTCATGGATCCGAAGACGGAGTACTGGGACCAGACGAAAGCGCTCAAGGACACGGACTTGACGAGAGTCCGAGGGGTTTCAGGCGTCGGCTGGGCGGTTCGGCTGTTCAAGGGAAATCCCGTCGCCCGGACGAGCACCGGAAAGTTTGCGGCGTCCTTCCTGATCGGCCTGGACGACGCCACGCTCGCCGGGGCGCCGCGGCAGATGCTGATGGGCTCGTGGGAGCGCCTTCGCGAGCCCGACTCCGTGGTCATCGACAAGGCCGGGTACGTTCTGCTCTTTCCCAAGGAGCCGCTCCGGCTCGACCGAACGCTCGAGATGAACGACCACATGGTGCGGATTGTCGGCATCTCCGACGCCTCTCCGCCGTTCGCGAGCCTGCCGGTCATGCACACCCGCTATAGCGAGGCCGTCGGCTTCGTGGGACGCGAACGGACCCAGCTCTCCTTCCTCATCGCACGAGCGGCGCCCGGTGTGACCCCCAAAGAGCTCACGGCGCGCATCGAAAAACAGACGGGCCTTCGCGCCCGGACGACGAGAGAGTTCATGTGGGACTGCGTCGGCTACTACATGCGCAACACCGGCATCCCCGTCAACTTCGGCATCACGATCGGCGTGGCGCTCGTGGTCGGAACCGTCGTCGCCGGACAGACCTTCTACCTGTTCACCGTCGACAACTTGAAGCAGTTCGGCGCTTTGAAGGCCATCGGCGTCACCAACTTGCGACTGACGGGAATGATTCTGCTGCAGGCCTTCAGCGTCGGGGCCCTGGGATTTGCCATCGGCACCGGTATGGCGGCCTCGTTCTTCGAGCTGACTCTTCACAAGCTCGCCACTCGCCACATCGTGCTGATGTGGCAGTGCGTCGGCATCACCGGCGCCGCCATCTTCTTCGTCGTCATCGTGGCCAGTGTCTTGAGCATCCGGCGCGTGCTCGTGCTCGAGCCGGCCGCCGTCTTTCAGGGGTGAGCGCCATGGAATCCAACGGCCATGCGATCTCGTGTCACGGTGTCCAGAAGCACTACGGAGAAGGGGAGACTCGAATCGACGCGCTCCGAGGCGTGGATTTTGACGCGCGCTTCGGGGAGCTCTCCTTCCTGGTGGGACCGAGCGGCTGCGGCAAGACGACGCTCTTGTGCGTGATCGCCGGCCTGCTGGACCGCAACGAAGGGAACCTGACCGTCCTCGGCCGGAGCCTGGACGGGGTTTCCGACCGGGATCGAGTGCTCTTCCGACGGAAGAACCTCGGTTTCGTATTCCAGCAATACAACCTGCTGCCGGCGTTGACGGCGGCTGAGAATGTCGCCGTTCCACTGCTCGCCGCCGAGGTCCCGCGCAAGGAGGCGTTGGATCGCGCCAAGGCCCTGTTGTCGCGGCTCGGACTGGAAAAGCGAGTCACGGCGCTTCCTTCCAAGCTCTCGGGGGGCCAGCAGCAGCGCGTTGCGCTCGCGCGCGCCCTCGTCCATGAGCCGCGGATCGTCGTTTGCGACGAGCCCACGGCGGCCCTCGACCACGCGACGGGGGAGACCGTGATGGAGCTTCTGGCTTCCAACGCGGTCCAACCCGACCGCGCGGTCGTCGTCGTGACGCACGATTCTCGCGTCTTTCATCACGCTCACAGCATCGCCCGCATGGACGACGGAAGGATCGTGGAGGTCACCCGCCCGAACGGATCCGCCGCGGAGAGCGTCGGAGAGTTCGACTCATTCCAAAAGGAGGCTGCTCTATGAAACGCTTCATCTTTCCGGTCGTCGGGATCCTCGCCGCGCTCTGGGCGGCCTACTCGGTGGCCCGGACAACGCCGCGCCGACACAGCACGAATCCGCCAGCTGCCGCGCCGGTCTCGGAATTCTCCCGGACGGTCGCGGCGGTGGGCCTGATCGAGGCCAACAGCGAAAACATCGCCATCGGCACGCCCCTGGCCGGCGTCGTCGACAAGGTCTTCGTCTCGGTCGGACAATCCGTGAAGTCGGGTGATCCGCTCTTCGTGCTGGACACGCGCCAGCTCCGCGCGGATCTCGCGGTCCGCAGGAGCAGCCTCGCGGTCGCCAAGAGCGGCATTCGAGTCGCTCGGGCTCATCTGGACGACCTGCAGCGAAACCTCGACTTCGCGGAAGGGCTGACGGACAAGCGCGCGATCAGCGCGGAGGAGACGACGCGCCGCAGGTCGGCCGTCGAGACGGCCCGGGCGCAACTGGAGGAAGCCGAGACTCAAGTCCTGGCTGCGCAAGCGCAAGTCCAGTCGGTCGAGACCGAAATCGAGAGAAGCACGGTGCGCGCTCCTCTGGACGCCCAGGTTCTCCAGGTCAAGCTCCACGTCGGCGAGTACGCGCCGGCCGCCGTAACGGCGACACCGCTGATTATTCTCGGAGGGTCGCGTCCGCTCAACGTGCGCGTGGACGTGGACGAGCACGAGGCCTGGCGTGTGAAGGCCGACGCCGCCGCCACCGCCCACCTGAGGGGGGATGCCCGCTTGAAGACCGCACTGCACTTCGTGCGCTTCGAGCCCTACGTCGTTCCCAAGAAGTCGCTGACGGGAGACAGCACGGAGCGCGTGGACACCCGCGTGCTCCAGGTGATCTATCGGATCGACCGCCAGGACCTGCCGCTCTTCGTGGGCCAGCAGATGGACGTCTTCATCGACGTCGTCGCCAAGCCGGGAGCGCCGTCATGAGCGCTCCCCAGCCGGTCCTGGCCGCCCGGACAGAAAACGAGACCGTGCCGCCGGGCGCGTGGCGCACGCTGGCATGGACCAGTCTCGCGGTCTTCATGGCCATCCTGGACGGGACGGTGCTGTTCGTCGCGTTTCCGAGCATCGGGAGAAGTTTCCCGAGCGTTTCCGCGGCGGATCTCTCCTGGATTCTCAACGCCTACACGATCGTCTACGGCGCTCTCCTGGTTCCGGCCGGGCGGATGGCCGATCGCCTGGGCCGGCGTCGGGTATTCCTGAGCGGAGTCGCCCTCTTTGCCCTGGCCTCTCTGGCAGCGGGCCTGGCGCCATCGCCCGCGATCATCATCGCCGCCCGAATTCTTCAAGCGATCGGTGGGGCCATGTTGACTCCATCGTCCCTGGCGCTCGTTCTCGCGGCTTTCCCGCGTTCAAAGCGATCAATTGCTGTCAGTCTCTGGGCGGCCGTGGGAGCGCTCGCCGCGGCGGTCGGCCCCTCGGCGGGCTCCGCCATCATCCAGCTCGGCGGGTGGCGTTGGGCCTTTTTCGTGAACCTGCCCTTCGCGCTGATCCTGCTGGCGCGCGGAAGCCGCGTTCTGGAGGAATCGCGGGACACGAACGCGGAGGGCGTACCGGACGCGGTCGGAATTCTGCAGCTTATCGCCGGGATGGCGCTCGTGGCGCTCGCGGTGGTGCGTGGCCGAGACTGGGGACCGAGCGCGGCAGTGGCATGCATCGCGGTGGGAATTGCTCTGCTCATCCTCTTCGTCCGCCGCTCCAGCCGAGTCGCTTTCCCCGCGCTCGACGTGACCCTCTTCGAGGTCCCGAGCTTCCGATACGCCAACCTCGCCACTCTGGTCTACGGAGCGACCTTCTCGGCCATGTTCCTCGGGTCGGTGCTCTTCCTGACGAACGTCTGGGGCTATTCGACTGTTCGGGCAGGTCTCGGAATCACGCCCGGGCCCCTGGTCGTGATGGCGGTCGCGCCTCTGGCCGGCCGCCTGGCCGCGCGGCGAGGGCATCGAGTGTTACTGATCCCCGGCGGAATCCTCTTTGCCCTGGCCTTTCTGGTTCGATACATCTCCACCAGCCCGACGCCCCACTACGTCAGCGAGTGGCTGCCGCCCATGATCGCGTCGGGAGTCGGCGTGGGTCTCGTGTTGCCCTCGCTCGCGGGAGCGGCGGCTTACAGTCTTCCGGCCAACCGGCTCGCGGTTGGCAGCGGAGTCAACCAGGCCCTGCGGCAGGTGGGCGGGGTGCTCGGCGTCGGCCTCGTTGTCGCGCTCGCGGGCCGGGCGCACGGCGCAGAAGCCCTGCCGGTATTCAAGCTGATTTTTCTCCTGCTCGTGCTCGGCGGCTTCATTACGGCCGCGATCTCCGCGGCCATCGATACACGACCGAGGTCACTATGAACAGAGGAATTGCGCTCCTTCTCTCCGCGGCTCTCCTGACGGGGTGCGCCGTGGGTCCGGACTACAAGCGGCCGGCCGTCACGGTTCCCATGGCAATCCGCGGCGCTCCAGCTACGGAAGCGGCGCAAGCGGCTTCGCTGGCCGACAGGGCCTGGTGGGAAGTCTTCAGCGACGAGGGGCTGAAGTCGCTCATCGACGAAGCGCTCAAGAACAACTTCGACGTGCGCGTCGCGGCCTGGCGCGTGGAGGAGTTCCGGGCGCGCGCCGGGATCGCCCGCTCCGAGCTTTACCCGCAGATCCAGTATCAAGGAGGATGGTCGCGCGGCCGCCAGTCGGAGTTCCTCCAACCCGGCTCGACCCCGGCGAATCTCCACGACGTCAACCTCGGGCTTTCCTGGGAGATCGATCTGTGGGGACGCATCCGGCGCCTCTCCGAAGCGGCTCTCGCCCAATACGCATCGACTGAGGACGCACGCCGCGGGGTGCTCCTGTCTATCGTGTCCGAGGTGGCGCAGTCCTATTTCGAGCTCTGCGAGCTCGACACGCGCCTCGCGATCGCGCGCCGGACGACGGAGGCCTTCCAGGGAACTTACGATCTTTTCAGTCGTCAGCTCGCGGGCGGCATCGCTTCTCAGCTCGAGGTTTCCCGCGCCGAGGCCGCTCTTCGGACCGCGTCGGCGACGATCCCGGATCTGGAGCGGCGGATCGTCGCGCAGGAGAACCTGATCTGCTTCCTCCTCGGCCGCAACCCCGGGCCGATCCCGCGCGGCGCCAGTTTGACGGAACAGGCGCTTCCACTCGACGTGCCCGCGGGGCTTCCGTCGGCACTCCTCGAGCGGCGCCCGGATGTACGTGAGGCCGAGCAGCAGCTCGTATCGGCCAATGCCGAGGTCGGCGCCGCGCTGGCCAGTTTCTTCCCGAGGATCAGTCTGACCGGTGCGGCGGGCGGCGTGAGCCCACAGGTCTCCGACCTCTTCGGCGCCGGGAAGATGTGGTCGATCGGCGCGGGGCTCGCGGGCCCGCTCTTTTCGGGCGGCCGCTTAAACAATCAGTACGACGCGAACGTGGCTTTCTTCGAGCAAGCCAAAGCCCGATACGAATCGGTCGTGACGCGCTCCTTCGGCGAAGTCTCGACCGCGCTCTCCGCCTACCAGGAGCTCGCGGCCGCCGAAGGCGAGCAGGCGCGCTCCGTCGCCGCCTACCAGGACGCGGTTCGGCTGGCGAACATCCGCTACAGCGCCGGGCTGTCGAGCTACGTCGAAGTTCTGGACGCCGAGCAGCAGCTCTTTCCCGCGGAGAACGGCCTCGCGCAGACGCGCCTGGCCCGGCTGGAGGCACTCGTTGCGCTTTACAAGTCCCTGGGCGGCGGCTGGCCGCTCGAGTCCCGGCAGGCGTCCCGATGAACGATCAACCAGAGAAGGCGGTTAGAAGAAATCACGAGGAGGACCCAATGGATCTCTATGGACCCAAGCAACTGGTGGACAGCTTCCGCACGGTGCGCAAGAACACGATCCTGATAGCCGAAGACATCCCGGAAAAAGACTACGGTTTTCGTCCCACGCCGGAGAGTCGTTCCGTGGCGGAAACGCTCGTTCATATTGCGTCCCTGTCGCAGGCCGATCGCTTCCTCCACGAGGGAGAGCGCCTCTCGTCGCTCGAGGGCTTCGACTTCGGGACGCTCCTTGAGAAATCGGAGATCGAGGAGAACCGCCCGAAATCCAAGGACCAGATCATCGATTTGCTGCGCGCGGACGGAGAGCGCTGGTCTCAGTGGGTGGGGAGTCTGCCCGAAGCGCTCCTGGCCGAGCAGGTGCGGATGCCGGGCGGCGCCTCGAAAAGTCGTTTCGAAATGCTGCTCGGGACGAAAGAGCACGAAATGCATCACCGGGCGCAGCTCACGGTGGTCGAGCGATTGCTCGGCATCGTGCCCCACCTCACTCGAAACCGTCAGGCACGGCGCGCGGTCACGGGCGAGGCCGCGACCCAGCAGGCGCCCTGAAAGGCGCGAGAGCCGCCGGGGCCGGATTCTCAACGACGGTCGTATGACGTCGATCGGAAGCTCCGGCGGCCGCGCACCCGAAACCTGGCGTCTCCGGGAGACGTATGGGGGACGGCGACGGCAACACGCTCGGACGAGCTGCGGTCCATTCCAGCTTTCACCATTTCGCCGACCACAACTGGGACAACCGAAAAGGCGCTCCCTCATTCGTGAGGGAACCGGAAGGGACGGGCATGATTTCGAACCCGCGAGCGGCCGCCGACATTCGAGCCTACGTCGCAAACCTCGCCGGCTGGCTCGCGCCGGATCGACAGACCGCTTCCTCCTCGTGAATTTCTTGCTCGAGTGAGCGGCGGCTGGCGGTCGCCCTGTCGCCGGCGGCGGGCCGAAAGAGCTGGGAATGCGGCTCGGGTCCCCGAGGTTGCGTTGTCCGAAGCAACGAGGAGGCCCGATGCGCGCCCGCAATCTCCTTTCCCTTCTTTGCGCCTGCGTTTTGACCTCGACCGCTCTTGGGCAGCAATCGACGACTCCGGTACCCGCTGCTCCGGCAGCGCCGGACGACGTCCGAATGATCCGCTACAAGATCTCGGCCGGAGATCTGCCAAGCGCGGAATCCATCCTGGAATACCACCGGATCGAGAAGGGTGAGGACGGCGACTACCTGCTCGGCCTCGCCTGGGTCGCCCGCGGCGCCGTACTGATGGGCGACTGGAAGGCGGCGACGAGTTACGCGGCTGCGGCCCGCGAGGCCGCGGAGGCGAAGTTGAAAACTCCGGCCGACTATGACGCAAACCGGGAGGCGGTCTACGCGCTCGGCACATCGATCGAGGTCCAGGCGCAGGCCCTCGTGGCGGCCGGCAAGAAGGCCGAGGCGATCCGTTATCTCGAGGAGAGCTCTCGGGCGCAGGAGAAGGCGCCCTACAACCTGCGGGCGCGAATCTGGAAGCGCCGGAACCAGATCGAGCTCGAGGGCAAGCCGGCCCCCGCCATCGTGGCCGAGGACCACGTGGGAGCCGCGGTCCCGTCGCTCGAATCCCTCCGCGGAAAGCCCGTCGTGCTCTTCTTCTGGTGGGAAGCCTGCGGCGACTGCAAGATGCAGGCGGCGGCGTTTCGCCGGACCGTCGAGAAATACGCTCCGAAAGGCGTCGCCTTCCTCGCGCCGACACGCTTCTACTCGGCCGACCGAAACGAGGAGAAGCAGAAGCTCGAGAAATCCTGGAAGGAGGTCTACGCTCTGCCCGATTCCGTTGCCGCCCCGATCAGCAATGAAGCCATGCTCCGCTACGGCGTCTCTGCGACCCCCACTTTCGTGTTCGTCAACCGGAAAGGCGTTGTCGTCCGCTACTCACCGACGCGGATGACGGAAAACCGCCTGACCTCGGCCATCGAAGACCTCCTGCGCTGATCGAGAAACTTCTCTCCCCGTAGTAGGAGTAGGAAATTTGTGAGAGTCGTCATCCTCGGAGCGGGCGGCGTCGGCGGCTACTACGGCGGAGCAATCGCTCGCGCCGGCCACGACGTCCGGCTCTTTGCGAGGGGCGCGCACCGGGATGCGATTCGATCCAGAGGGCTCGAGGTCCGCGAGCCGGAAGGCGCCTGGACGGTCCAGGTCCTCGCGACCGATGACGCGGCGGAGCTCGTCCCGGCGGATCTGGCGGTCGTCGCCGTCAAGAGCTATTCCGTCTCCGAGATCGCGCCGGTCGCTCGCCGGCTCGCGGAGGCCGGCGCGATCGTCCTTCCACTCTTAAACGGCGTCGAGGCGTTCGAGTCTCTCGGTGCGGCCGGCGTCGCGCCCGAGCAGATGCTCGCCGGCCTGACGGTGATCAGCGCCGAAAGAACGGCGCCGGGCGTCGTGACCAGGAAAAGTGACTTTCGGAGCGTCGCTGTCGGCGAGCGTGCGGGGGGTTTGTCGGAGCGCGCCGAGCGCGTGGCGGCTCTCTTCCGGGAAGCGGGAGCCGATGCCCGTGCCTCGGAGAACATCGAGGCCGATCTCTGGCGGAAATTTCTTTTCCTCGCGACGCTGGCCGCGGCCTGCGGCCTGGCGCATGCCGCGATCGGACCTGTTCGCGCCGCGCCGCTCGGGCCCCTGCTGCTGGACCGCGCGGCGCGCGAAATCGGCGCCGTCGCCCGGGCGAGGGGCGTTAACGTGACCGGCCGGGACGAGGAGGAGGTCCTCGCGCGAATCGCGAATCTTCCGGGCGGAATGAAGCCGAGCTTCCTTCTCGATCTCGAGCGAGGAGGCCCCAACGAGCTCGACATCTTGAGCGGCGCCGTCTCCCGTTTCGGAAAGGCTGCCGGCATCTCGACGCCGATTCACGATACCGCCGTGGCCGCGCTCTCCGCCGGGCGATGAGCTGGAGCGGATGTCTCGGCAACGGCGCCGACGATTCCATCACGGCTTCGGCTCCGGAGCGCTGATCCAGCGGGAGATCCGCCACGCCCCGTCGGGCTGGCGCCGCCAGACCTCGAAGCTCTTGACCGTCTCGACGGTCGTCTCGCCCGGGGTCACCTTGGTCGTGAACTTCCACACGTCTCTCACCACGGCCAGCGAGCCGGCAACCAGGACTTCCTTGATCTCGAGCTCGTATTTCGTTCGGGGCTCGCCGGCGCGGGCGGCGTTCTCGGCCTCGCGGGCGTAAGTGTCGTCCGGCGAGCCGGGATACCAGCCGATCAAGTCCGGCGCCCACACCTTCAAGGCGGCTTTCCAGTCTCCGCGGTTGGCGGCCTCCACCCAGCCCGCGAGCGCCTGCCGGATGTCCGCGTCGGCTCTCGCCTCCTCCGGATTCTCAGCGCCGCGGGCGATCGAGGCCAGGAGGAACGTGAAGGCGAGCAATCCCGTGCGCCGTATCATTTCGGTCTCCTTGGCTTTCTCACTTAACAATATATATATTGTATAACCTACGGCGCTCCGGATTTCCGGTGCGGCACACGCGGAGTCACGAACAGGGGATCGACTTGCCAGCGGCCGTCAGAGCGGACGAGCCGCGCCAATGCGAATGCCGGGGGGAGAACGGCCGGACTGACGCCGATGAGACAGGCCTCCTCGACGCTCGGCATCCCGCCCGGCGGTCCTCCCGCCGTCGGCGAGGCGGCACAAGTCTGTTCCCAGAGACGTACGGTCACGAAGGCGCTCTCTCCGTGCGCCGGGACGGCGAGAGTGGCGCGACACGGGAGTGAGACCTGCTCGCCGCGGCGGTCGATCGCGTGACCGGGTTCCACCACGACGCGGCCGCCGCCGGAATCCCCGGGCTCGACCCGGACCGAGAGGCCGGACACGACGCCATATCCGAGCACGGCGCGGTTCAAGCGGCGCAGTTTCTCGCGGTGATACTGCTGCTCGGCAGCGAACGTTGCCGCATCGAGCAGCTGGCCGTTGAAGAAGAGCGGCCGTTTCAGGCTTTCACCGTCCGGCTCGCAGGCCTGGCCGATTGCCGCCAGGGCGACGGCTGCCCGTCGCGCCGCGGCGCGTCCCCGTTCGGGGATCTCGCCGGTGCGGAAGACGAGGCCTTCCGCGACGAAGGCGAACACTTCGAGGAGCGTGACTCCCGGATCGGATTCCGCGGGATCGGTCCATTGGGGGACGGACGACTGCATCGCCTTGCGGAAACCGGCGGCGAGCGATTCCAGCGCCGCGCGATCAATCCAGGTCGGAACCCCCGGGATCGGTTTGATCCCGGAGTCCATCTCTTCCACGTAGACGCCTGGAGACAGATATTCCGGCATCGCAGCCTCCTCGGTGGCCCTGTGCGCCAAACGAAGCAATGACTGAATCCAGAATGATAGTGGCGAATCTCCGGCCGCCGCGACCCTCGTCGTGGCCTCCGGTTCAACTCTACCCGTTGCCGATATATCCGGTGTGGATATAATCCCGCCATGACGGAGCAGACGGAGCTCGAGGAAATTCTCCCCCTGCCAGAGGCCGCGCTTCACATTCTCATGGCGCTCGCCGAAGACGACAGGCACGGGTACGCGATCATCCAGGACGTCGCGCAGCGCACGCGCGGGGAAGTCAAGCTCGGCCCTGGGACTCTGTACCGCTCCATTCAAAGGATGCTCGAGCAGGGTTTGATCGAGGAGACCCGCGAGCGGCCCGCCCCCGAGCTTGACGACGAACGGCGCCGCTACTACCGCATCACGCCGCTGGGCAAGGCCGCCGCGCGCGCGGAGGCCCGGCGCCTGGCGGGCCTCGTCCGGCTCGCGCGCGCCAGCGGTTTCGCGCCGAAGGCGACCTGATGCGCGTCTACCGTCTGCTCCTCCATCTCTATCCCTCTTCGTTCCGCGCGGAGTACGGCGAGGAGATGCGCGCGATCTTCACAAAGAAGTGGCGAGAGGCTTCGAGCGCGCTGCCCTGGCTGGCGCTCTTCCTGTCCGCCTTTGCCGACGTGCTCGGCAACGCCCTCCGGGCGCACGCGGAGCTTCTGCGGCAGGACATGCGCTACACGCTGCGGACTCTCGCCCGGTCGCCGGGCTTCGCGGCGACCGTCATCGTCGTGACCGCGCTCGGTGTCGGCGCGACGACCGCGACGTTCTCGATCGCTGACCACGTGCTCCTGCGGCCGCTCCCCTTCCGCGATCCGAATCGGCTGGTCAAGCTGTGGCAGAGCGACTCCCACCTCAGCTACCGCAATGAGCTTTCGCCCGCAAACTACCGAGATTGGAAGCGCCTCTCGACCTCATTCGAGGCGATGGGGACCTACGGGTCGCTCTCCGCGAACCTGGTCGGGGAGGGAGAGCCGGCGCGCGTCTCCGGCGCCGCCGTCGAAGCAGACCTCTTCGCCGTGCTCGCTGCCCGGCCGGCGTTGGGCCGTTCCCTCGTGGCCTCCGACAACCGCGCGGGCGCGCCGGGCGCCGTGATCCTGAGCGATGGGCTGTGGAGAACACGCTTCGGCGGCAATACCGGAATCCTCGGCCGCAAGATTCTGCTCGACGACGAGCCCTTCACCGTGGTCGGGGTCATGCCGCGCGGCTTCGACTTCCCGACCCGCGACGCAGAGCTGTGGACGGCGATTCGACTGAACGAGCAGAATTACGCCGACCGCGGAGATACCTGGCTCTACGCCGTGGCGAAGCTGAAGCGCGGCGTGGCCCTCGAGCAAGCGCGAAACGAGATGCGCTTGATCTCGGCGCAATTGGAGCGCGCGTATCCGAAGGAGAATGCCCGCGTCGAGGCGATGGTCAATCGCTTGCGCGACGAGATCTCCACACAATCGCGCTTGCTGATCACCGCTCTCTTCGGCGCGGCGCTCGGCGTTCTTCTCATTGCCTGCACGAATCTGGCGAACCTGCTGCTCGCGCGGGCGCTCGCGCGCCGCAAGGAGCTCGCGGTGCGGACCGCGATGGGTGCGGGCCGGCAGCG